>Ga0194063_10000055_pt1 | contig 85135 bp, 78 predicted proteins | sample SepL3720m_MetaG_FD_155459 | JGI IMG/M metagenome (GOLD analysis project Ga0194063, IMG submission 155459) | Anoxic zone freshwater microbial communities from boreal shield lake in IISD Experimental Lakes Area, Ontario, Canada - Sep2016-L373-20m | ecosystem: Environmental > Aquatic > Freshwater... | reverse complement strand
ACTCAGGGTAGTGTCTATCATAGTTATATTCATAGCCTATGATTCTACTTCCCCCATTTCCTTTTTCATGCTCATCTTGCGTGAGAATGACTTTGCTTTTCATGCTCATCTTGTATGAGACAAGACTCTCACTTGACAAGTCATATATATTTTATTACTCTGAGAATAGTACTTATTAATTATTATTTTTATCCCTATGATAAAACTCAAAAAAGGTTTTACGCTTATCGAGCTCCTTGTCGTCATCGGAATCTTGGCGATTCTTTTGGCAATTACATTAATCGCCATCAACCCCGCTCGACAATTCGGTCAAGCAAACAACACACGCAAACGAAGCGATGTACTTCAAGTGCTCAATGCCATTCACCAGTATGTAGCAGAGAATAAAGGTCAGTTGCCACCAAACTTAAGTGCGCTCGCTGTTGATACCGCGACCAACTTAAGTAATACTGGAGTAGATCTTTGTGCAAATCTCATGCCAAGCTATATACCAGCGCTCCCCACAGATCCGTCTCTGAATACCCCGGCTATCACGGATTGTGCAGCCTATGACACAGGATATCAAATTACTCGAGATGCTCAAAACAGAGTCACTGTCTCTTCACCAGTAATAATCAATGGTGAAACAGTTACCGTCACTCGATAAGTCAAGATCACGTTATCCGATTTCCCCCCGCAAAAAAAGCGGGGGGGATTCTTTTTTACACATCGACTTGCATTTATCATTATTCTTTTGTTACTATATGCTATGACAATTAATCTGTCAGCATATAAAACACTCTATCTTGAAACTGCACGGAAGCTTGTTGGAGAGTATGTAAAAGTCATATCAAGCCCCGAAATAGATCAAACCATCCCCGACTTAGTACGTATATTCCATTCGATAAAAGGGCAGAGTATGGCTATGGGATATACCAATATCGCGCAACTTGCTCTTCAGATTGAAACGTTGTGCAGAGCGCTTGTTGAGAGTAAATCTCACCTTACCCCAGCGCTGCGAGAGATTCTTCCCCCACCTCAAAAGCTTCTTGATGAATTGGATGCAATTGAAAAAAGCAATACAGATTCCTCCATAAAGGAAAAAGAAGAAGTGATACTGAAGCAGACAAATGAAGTGCAGACTAAACCTTTAGAGATCCTTATCGTTGAGGATGATCTTTTTTTCCAAAAAATGTGCCGAGACAATTTAAAAGATGAATCAGTTCATATTGATTTTTCTGGTGACGGGGAAGACGCGATAGGGCGAATGGCCGTAAAAAAATATGACTGTATTTTGCTCGATATTATCATGCCAAAAAAGAACGGATTTGACGTATTGCAGTATGCGAAAGATAATAATATTATACCTAAAACTCCCATTATCGTCTTTTCCACTCTTGGACAGGAGGAGAGTATCAAAAAGACGCTTGTAATGGGAGCAGTCGATTTTATCAATAAGGGAGAGTTTGATTACAATTCTTTGTTGGCAAAAATTAAAACTGTAGTGAGCAAAGGGTAATTATTTCAATTTATATTTTTTCTTATGAGTAAAAAGAATGTGCTTCTTGTAGAGGACGATGAATTTTTAAGAACGCTGTATACAGATTTACTGAAAGACGATTATGTATTAAGTGTAGCTGCTGATGGGAAAGAAGCATATGAAAAAATTCAGAATAAGGAGTTAGACCTTATTCTTCTTGATATTATCCTTCCTATCATGAGTGGTGTAGAAGTAATAGAAAAGTTGAAAATTGAACATCCAGAAGTACTAAAGAAAAATATCGTTTTTTTAACAAATCTAGATCGCAATGAAATGGTCCAAAAAGTCACTAAGCTTGGCTATTCCTATATTATTAAAAGCGATTTTAATCCAGAAGAATTTCAGAAAAAGGTGAAGACGCTCCTAAAATAGTGTCATGCACAATCCAAATCCAAAAAATCCTCATTTCTGAGGATTTTATTTGGCTTATTTCGAATTATCATGCAAGCGCTTTCACGGCTTCTTGTGCACACAGAGTATCCTGAGCGGTGTCTGCAGATCCACCCACTCCAACTCCGCCCACAACTTTACCATGCATAGTTACTGGAGCTCCGCCAGAAATGGAAGTCATTTTGCCACCTAATAATGTGTTTAAACCGTAATACGGCTTTCCAGATATTGCATATGGGGCAATTGCATCTGTTGGCATTTTTAAAACAGCAGCAGTATACGCTTTTGAGAATGCAAAACTTGGACTCACAACCAGCGCTCCATCCATTCTACTGAGGGCGATGTGCTCCCCGTGTTCATCGACAATAACGGTTGTTACCGCAATACCCAATTCTGTAGCTTTTTTTTCAGAAGCTTCAAGTGCTTTTTTTGCTTTTTCTAAAGTAATCATATGAAATAGATAAATATTTTATAATAATTAATTATATACGCATTATAGGGTATCTTTTAATATAAAATCAACCGTATTATATGAATTTTCTTGGGTCTGTTATCACTCCACGAATTGCTGAGGCTGTTACTGTGGCGGGCGATGCTAAAAAAATTTTTGATTCCTTTGATCCCATTCTTCCTATGAAATTTCTGTTTGACGAGGATATTGTTTGTGCTGATTTGCCCAAGACTCCCATATGTTTCCCGAAGCATGGTCCGCAATTTGAAGATTCAATATTCACTCCTGCAGTAGCAAGAATTTCTAAAATGCCATCTTTTAATAAACGATTATATATTTTTCTTGAGGCTGGAATGGCCACAAAATTTACATGAGGGGACACCTTTCGATTTTTTAGAATCTTTGCAGCAATGACAAAATCCTCATAGTATCCATTCGTACAAGCGCCTAAAAAAGCATCTGTAATTTTTAGTGTAGTTATTTTAACAAAATCAGGATCCTTTCTTTTTTTTGACATGTAGCTGTTGATTTTGGATATAAATGTCACATTGTCTGGTTTATGTGGCAATGCCACGCATGGCTCGAGTTGTCGCAGATTCAGGTTTATTATTTTTTCATAGGTGCAACCCTTGTCTGGGTTATATGGCTGATAAGGAACCTGAGAGCGACCATTGAGATATTCTGAAGTACGTTTATCATATTCAAATATACCACTTCTTGCTCCCATCTCGACAGACATATTCGCAATTGTCATCCTTTCCTCAATAGATAAATATACAAGTCCTGTGCCACCAAACTCGACTATTTTTTTGTTTACACCATCAACTCCTAATAATCCGATTAAATGTAAAACTAGATCCTTTGCATATACTCCTTTAGCCAATCTTCCTTTGAGATTTACCCGTACCGTACCAGGGACTTCAAAATCATATAGATGACCAGTTGCAAGGGTATAGCTTGCATCAGAAGACCCTATTCCAAATGCCAACGTATTGAGTGCGCCGCTTGTTGAAGTATGTGAATCGGCACCAAGTACAATCTGTCCTGGAGCAATATATCCGTCTTCAGCTAATATTACATGTTCGATCCCATCTCCTTCCTTATAACATAAAATTCCCTGACTTTTGCTAAATTTCTTCAAGATAGTAATTCTTTCCGCTATCGCCACCGATGCAGCAGGAACCGAGTGATCGGGAATAAAAAAAACCCGCTTTGGATTAAAAACGCGAGTCTTTTTTTTCAAACTCTTGTAAATGGGACCAAAATGCAGCAAAAATTCATTGATAACATGAGGCCCCATTATTTCGTTTAAAAATAGTATGTCTGTTGGAAGCTGATATATTTTATCTCCGGCAAATACCGCTCTTTCTACATGAGCACTTACTATTTTTTCAACCGCAGTTTGGGGAGTTGTAGTTGTATACTTTGATTTCGTGTAGTCGACAACTATCCGAGTTTTTCCGGTTAATTCATCTGTTAAATCAAGTTGAATTTTTGCCAATCTTCCTCCGGCAATAAAGATCTTTTGTTCATGATCAGTCATGTCAAATGCAACTTTCTTTGTATGAGTAGTGATAAGTTTATTTACTAAGTCGATCACAATTTCATTGTTTTTTGAAAAAGCATGTAGATTGTCAACAACAATAAGTACGAGTCCATTATTGAGAGCATTTCGATAAAAAATTGATGAAAAAGATTGAGCAATAACTGCGACTACATTATTTTCTTGAAGAGCATAAATCGCTTGTTCACGGGATGATCCGCAACCGAAATTTTTTCCTGCAACAATAACATTGTTCTTCTTTTTGCACCTTTTTACAAATTGTTTATCAAAGTTTGAGAATGCATACTTCTTAAAAAAAGAACGATCTATTGATTCATGAAGAGTCCATGCCGGAATAATGTCGTCGGTATTAATATTATTTCCATATATACTTACCACACTTCCTATAACGATATCTTTCATATATTTTGACTCATACATTTATTCTTTCGTTTTCCTCATTATATTAACGAGATCATCATCATTAATTTCTTTTTTAGTATCGGCAAGAGCGATAAATCGATCGTAGATTTTGGAAACCTCATCTTTGTTTAAAGTGTACCCTAATTTATCCAATCTGTGTGCAAGGGCGGCCCTGCCACTACGCGCTGTTAAGATGATTGAGGATGCTGAAAGACCTATATCGTTTGGGTTGATTATTTCATAGTTATTTCGATTTTTTAAAAGTCCATGCTGGTGAATGCCAGAAGAATGAGCAAATGCGTTCTTTCCCACAATAGCTTTATTTGGCTGAATCGGCATATGCATTGATTCTGACACCAATTTACTTGTTTGAATTATTTTTTTTGAATCGATTTGAGTGCGTAGTTTAATATCTTTATGTGTTTGAATAATCATAGCTATTTCCTCAAGAGCGGTATTTCCAGCTCGTTCGCCAATGCCATTTATGGTTACTTCAGCTTGTCTAGCTCCTGCAAGAAGACCCGCCATCGTGTTTGCTGTAGCCATACCTAGATCATTATGACAATGAATTGAAACTATGGCTTTCTCAATATTCTTGACATTCTGCTCTAAATAGGCGATTATCTTGCCAAATTCATCAGGTAAACAGTATCCGGTAGTATCTGGGATATTTACCACAGTAGCTCCTGCTTTTATCACCGCTTCAACCATTTTTGCTAAATAGGGAAGATCGGCTCGTCCTGCATCTTCAGCATAAAACTCAACATCATCCACAAATTTTTTTGAGTATTCCACACTCCAAATTGCCTGTTCTAATATCTTTTCGCGAGTGGAGTTAAATTTGTATTTAATATGGATGTCTGAGGCCCCGATTCCGGTATGAATTCGTTTGTATTTAGCATACTTGAGAGCTTCAGCTGCACAATCAATATCCTCTTTTCTGGCCCTTGTTAGTCCACAAATAATAGGTTTACGAATGGCTTTTGATAATTCCTGAACTGATTGAAAGTCGCCAGGAGATGAAATTGGGAAGCCCGCTTCAATAACATCAACTCCCAGCTCCTCAAGCGCTTTACCGATCCTAATTTTTTCAATTGAATTTAGTCGACACCCGGGAACTTGTTCACCATCTCGAAGTGTTGTATCAAATATCCAGATCTTGTTTTTCATATCATTCATGAATATTAATTTGGTAATATACTCGCTAAAATTTTAATTGCTTTTTTTATTTGGGTTTCTGTGACATTGGTAAAGTTTAAACGCATGGTATTTTTTCCCTTTTTAGGATCAATATAAAAATATTGTCCTGGTACAAAAGCAACGCCGTTTTCAATTGCCTTCCAATACACTTCTTTCATGTCGGTATTCTTTGGGCCCTCAACCCACACAAACATCCCCCCATCAGGAGCTTGCCACGAGTAATCCTTGGGAAAATAGTGTTTGAGTGCCTCAAGCATCGTCTTACGGCGTGATGAATATATTTTGATAATCGTTGGCAGATGAAGTGATAAGTGTTTTCCTCTGAGGTATTCTTCAGCTAAATATTGCCCATAACTATTAGTATGCAAATCTACAGATGATTTTACAGCAGTCAATAATTTAACAATGCCAGGTTGAGCTATATAAAAGCCAATTCGGATACCCGGAGCCAATATTTTTGAAAACGTACTCAGATAAATAGTATTATCCGGAATCATTGTCTGAATGGGGTCAATCGGCACCCCCTCATATCTGATGCTGCAGTAGGGATCATCTTCGATCAGTAAACAATCATACTTTTTGATGATACGTGCAATTTTAATTCTTCTGTGTTTTGGAATTGTTTTTCCCGTTGGATTTTGGAAAGTTGGAACGAGGTAGATCAATTTAATTTTATTATTCTTAAGTATTTTTTCGAGTGATTCGGGTATGGCTCCATATTCATCTGTTTCTATCTCTTTATACCTTGGCCCATATGCAGCAAAAGCATCGAGTGCACCAAGATAAGTGGGTGACTCAACAGCAACAAAGTTTCTATTTTCTATAAACAGCTTACCGATACAATCGAGAGCTCCTTGCGATCCGGTTGAAATACCAATATTATTTGCTGTCGTTTGAATCTTTCTCTGTTTCATCCAAATTGCAATCTCTTCACGCAGCCCTACTATTCCTTGAGCTGAACTATATTGATATATCTGCCCTTTATACTTTTTGGTAATAACAGCATGAATGCTGTCGATGATTGAAAGAGGAAAGCTTTCTGGAGCCGGGAGACCTCCCGCAAGCGATATGATCGAGGGTTGAGATGCGACAGCTAATATGTCGCCTAACGCACTATGAATAACAGCTCGTGATCTTTTTGAGATTAACGTATCTATAACCATATATGGTAATTCTCAGATTATATCATGGTCGAACTTGCAAAATCAAGCGACATAAGTTATACTATAGGGTAATATGGTATCAAAAGAACAAAGATTTAAAAATTCAGAACGCGCAATTTGCACAGGTAATGCAGAAGTTGCAGCGGATTTTATGAAATCTGGAGGCGTAGTAATTGCATCTTTTGGAGAAATCTATGGTATGTTTGCGCTGCCAACATTCCTTCGTGGAAATAAAGATCGCGTTGATGGAGTTCAAAAAATGTACGAGGTGAAGGGAAGAGACACAACAAAACCATTTTTTTCTGTCGGTTCACCAAAACATGTAGAATACATACTAAATGCCGTAAATAAACTTCGAGATCCTTCGTTGAACAAGGAAGAGGAGCGATGGCTGTCGGAAAAAATCGAATCATTATTCACCCACCTTCCGGAGAATGGCTCGCTTGGTGCTCTTTTGCCAGGAGATCCACTATTACGTCCAGCGCTTATTCATAGTGAACAAGATACTACTGGCGTTATGGCGGCCAGTACACTTGGCATACAAATAGAGGAGCTTGTCCTGCAATTAAAAACTTTTTTTGCTGGGACATCTGCAAATAAAAGTGGTGACCCGAGAGCTAATGGATCTGGAGCAAATAGAATTGCCCCTCTTATTGCAGATTTTGGTGAGAATCCGAATGTTTGTTTTTTTGTTCCTCAGAGCGAACCATCTGGCATTTCAAGCTCGGCCGTTAAATTAAATCCTCATAATAAACTCATGGAACTCGTACGAAAGGGCAACATTTCATCTGAACTTCTAATGAAAATAGCAGAACAAGCGGGGTTTTCTGAAGGTGAAGTAATTCAACCTGAAAATATGAAGGAGGTGTCCAAGTTTGATACTAAAACATATGTTGGTGGAGAGGAAGCTATGGCTTATATTTTTGACGAGCTTATCTCATCAACTACCCAGACATCATACCAACAAATTGCTCCAGCATTAATCGGCCTTGCGTGCAAGGATTGGAATCCACCTCAGCAAGATTGACTTTTGTAATTAAATTGTACTATAATCCATGATAAGCATGGATCACAAATTTATCCCACCAACGATTGATAAAATTAACCTCTCTTTATCAAAGCTTGAAAAAGTTATTTTGTATACGCTTGACTATAATCATTTAATTCAGAAGGTGGTAGACAGCATGTTTGAAGAGCTTGGATATCTAGATTTGGGATACCGTATTATTGTGCTTTCTTTAGTCGACGAAAAGAGAGGTGTTCTACAACGTGTTTCGGTGTCGCAAACGGAAGAAGCTAATCGTGCGGTCGCTGGACTTCCCGTGTCATTTAAAACCATTTCTATCTCTCTTCATAATCGTAAGAATTACTGCATTCGCACGATGAAGGAAAAAAAGCCATTGGTAACTCATCATTGGCACCATATACTCTCACCTCCGCTTACTTCAATCCAAGCCGATGATTTACAAAAAAAAATTGAGATTAAAACAAGCTTGACATATCCATTAATCGTTCGGGAAAAAGCAATTGGAATGATGATTTTCAGCATGATAAAGAGCGATAAGGAAGTATCAAAAAATGAACGAGAGCTTCTCCAGAGATTTGTTGATATTGTTGCGCTTGCCGTACAAAATGCACGGCTTTATTCATCGATCGAATTAACTACTGAAAAACTTAAACTCGCAAATGAACGGCTCAAGGAATTGGACAAATTAAAAGATGACTTTGTGTCTATCGCCTCTCATGAGCTTCGTACGCCGATGACCGCAATAAAAAGTTATTTATGGATGGCGCTTAACAAGGCAAAAAACCTCGATCCAAAAGTACACGAATATTTAAATATTGCTTCTATTTCCACAGATCGCCTCATTAAGTTGGTGGCAAATATGCTTACCATTTCCCGCATCGAGGGAAAACGATTAGAGCTTGTTGCAACAAAAATGGAGCTGCAAGATATGATAAAGGATGTGTTCGCAGAGGTGATAATAAAAGCACATGAGGGAAAAATAAAACTTACGCTTGATGCTCCCAAAACACCCATATATATTATGGGAGATAAAGGAAAGCTTCATGAAGTGGTGATGAATCTTATTGGAAATAGTTTGAAATTTACTCCTGCAGGCGGTTCAATTGTTGTTTCTGTAAAAAAAAGTAAAACAGAGGTGAATGTTTCAGTCGCAGATACGGGGCCCGGCATGAGCGCAGACGACCAAGCGAAATTATTTCAAAAATTTGGGTTAATGGGGAGCTCTTACTCTAAAACCACTAATGCTTCGGGCACAGGTCTTGGCTTATACATCACCAAACAGATTGTGGCGATGCATAAGGGGCATATCTCCGTAGAGTCAGAGCTGGGGAAGGGCTCAACGTTTAGCTTTACTTTGCCTGTGTGATGATTGCTCTCGATTAAATAGATAGACTCCTCCTAGGATAAGACTCCATCCAGAAAGAGGTAACAAAAAGGGAAGCGCTTTCACCAACACAATATTTATTATTCTTCGTACGGTATTATGCTCTTGAATGGTGATAAGGGCATTTATCGTTTGTTCTTTTATCCCATCCAACATATGCTTCTCATATTCAAAAGAAAATAGGAGGATAATACATCCTAAAAGAAAAAATATAAATGATCTTCTTGGCTTTATGACTGCCAGGAGAGCAAATACCGCTATTCCCGCTCCATAGATAAAAACGGGGAGATTGTGAGTAACAGTAAAAAAAACGGTATAGGCGATATTTTGTTTTAAATCCGGGGTGAGGGACATATTGTTAAGTTAAAAGTTAAAAGCTGAAAGCTAAAATTATTTTTGAATGTCATTGCGAGCCAAACAATTTATGGCGAAGCAATCTATATATTAAGATTGCCACGTCGCTTCGCTCCTCGCAATGACATGGGAGGGCTACGCACTACGAACTTTCAAAACATACTCATTTGATCTTTATTTATTTCCTTCTCTGTCTTCTGTTTTCTATCTTCTATCTTCTTCTTTTTGGGAAATAGTCGAGCTATAAGAGAGTACATCTCAAATTCTAACAGTTTTTCTCTGAGCGGTTCGATGAACCCAATCCACTGTGTATTTTCAAGCGGGATTTCTACAGGAGCGGAGGTCATAATAGTCGCCAGCAGTTTTCCCACTTTAATATTTTCAATATTATCTTTAATGCTTTGTTTTATTTTCCCTTCTGGAAGTTTATCTACATTTTCAAGTATTCCTTCTAGTGTTCCAAATTCATCTAATAGTTTCTTAGCGGTTTTTGGGCCAATACCATCTGCTCCCTTGTAGTTATCAGATGAATCCCCTGCTAGAGCTTTATAGGCAATGATTTTTTCGGGAAGGACACCCATTTTTTCAAGAACCGCAGCAGGAGTATATACTTTTGTCGTTGAAAAGCCAATATCAGGAGTGACGGTAGAAACATGCTCATTTACGAGTTGCATCATATCTTTGTCTCCGGAGAGAATAAGGACAGTAAATCCCTGCTTTTCAGCCTTTTTTGCAGCGGTGCCAATTACATCATCTCCTTCGTAGCCATCTAACTCCACATGCACGATTTTGGCGGCATCAAGAGCCTCTTTTACCATGGGAATTTGCGTGATAAAATCATCTGCAATTTTTGGTCGTTGTGACTGATATTCTTTATGAAGTTTATTGCGAAAAGTAGGGGCGGGAGTATCAAAACAGACCAGTACATGTGTGGGTTGAAAGTCTGCAATCGATTTATACAGAATAGAAAAAAATCCATATACTACCTGGGTGGGCACTCCCCTTGCTGTTTTAAAAGGGGGAAGAGCATGAAATGCCCGATGCATAAGACCATTACCATCGACGATGAGAAGGGTATTCATATGATTTGTAGCTTGTAGCTTGTAGCTTGTAACTTGTAACTTGTAGCTTACAAACAAATATACTTATTAAAAGTTTCAAGTTTCAAGTTTCAAGTTTCAAGTTTCAAGTTTCAAGTTTCAAGTTTCAAGTTTCAAGTTTCAAGTTTCAAGTTTCAAGTTTCAAGTTTCAAGTTTCAAGTTTCAAGTTTCAAGTTTCAAGTTTGTCGGTTTTGGTCCAACAATAGCCTCAAATTGTTCTTGATCAAGGCTTTCTTTGGTCATGAGTTCGCTGGCTACTTTATCAAGGAGCTCTCGTTTTTCAGTTATCATTGCCACTGCTTGTTTATAAGCTAACTCAAGAATTGCGTGCATTTCCACATCTATCTTTGCCAACATTTCTTGAGAAACCTGGCTCTGTCCATAATAGTTTTTCTCATCGTTTCCATAGTTGATTGGCCCCAAATCACTCATACCAAAATCTACTACCATTGCGCGTGCAATGTTCGTTGCTTGTTCAATATCGTTTGAAGCTCCTGTGGTCATCTCATCAAAGACAAGTTCTTCTGCGGCGCGCCCTCCCATCATCACCGCGATTCGCTGCAATAAATGTTTTTTTGTTTCATGAATAACATCTTTTTTTGGTGGAATTAGAGTATATCCCAGAGCCATTCCTCGAGATACAATTGAGATTCTGTGCACAGAATCAGTCTTACTTTGGAAATGAGTGAGAATTGCATGTCCTGCTTCGTGATATGCAGTGATATTTTTATCTTCATCCGTTTGCATACGTTTTTTTGTTGGTCCCATTTTTACCTTCATTGCAGCATCTTCAATATCATCAAATGACACTTCAGTTTTTGCATTTCGGGCGGCGGTAATTGCAGCTTCGTTCAGCATATTTTCCAAATCCGCTCCAGAGAAACCAACGGTTCTTTGAGCTACTTTATCCCAATTTACATCCGCGTTGAAAGGCTTTCCAATGGCATGAATCTTAAGAATATCTTTTCTTCCCTCTACATCAGGATAATCGACGACGATTCGTCTATCAAAGCGACCAGGGCGCAAAAGCGCGCTATCAAGCAGATCTCCTCTGTTTGTTGCGGCCATAACTATCACTTGTTCATTTGGATTAAATCCATCCATTTCTACCAAAATTTGGTTTAACGTTTGTTCTCGCTCATCATGAGCAGGCATCATTCCAACAGATCTACTTCGTCCAATAGCATCAATTTCATCAATAAAAATAATAGAGGGAGCGCTTTTTTTTGCGGTAACAAACAGATCTCTCACTCGAGCTGCACCAATTCCAACCAGCATTTCCATAAACTCACTTCCCGCAATTGAAAAGAAGGGAACGCTCGCTTCGCCAGCCACTGCTCGCGCAAGAAGCGTCTTGCCGCACCCTGCGGGCCCTACCAATAACACTCCTTTTGGAGTACGCGCTCCCAGTTTTTTATATTTTTCAGGTTTTTTAAGAAAGTCCACAATCTCCTCAAGCTCTTTTTTTGCTTCGTTTACTCCAGCAACATCTTTAAACGATGTCTTGGGAAGATCTTTATTAAATTTTTTTGCTCTGGATTGGCCGAAAGAGAACACGTTTTCTTGAGCTCCTCGTGCCTGTCTGAATAAAAATATAAAAAAGGCGACCATAAGAATTGTGGGAATAAGATTGCTCAATAAATTCATAATTCCAGATGACCCTTGAGTATCCTTAATTGATATTTCTGTTCTTGACTTTGCAGGATCTACGCTGGAATCTCTTAATATTTTCATGAAACTATCATTAGGCTCCTTGTATGTCTGGGCAAAGGTATTATCTTTATACGAAATTAATATTTTGTTGTCGATAATCTCTGCCTTTTTTACTTTTTGGCTTCGAATATCCTCCACCACTGCATTGATTGACTTTTCTGGGACCGTCTGTTGAATTTCTTTATTTATAGAGCGGATTGCAAGATATCCAAAAAGAAGAATAAAGCCGATGATAAAAATATTTCTCATATTTAATTCGAGCTTGAATTGGGCTGTTTTTTTTGATGTTTTTTTGTTTACCATGTGCCTATTGTAGCAGAAAGAGCGGGGATAGTGCGTAGGTTGGTGGTTTGAAGCTCGTAGAGCAAAGAATACTATATAATAGAACATGGGGAAAAATGACGATTTACAGCGTTGTATCAAGATACTCGGAAGTGGAGGGCTTATCGTTGCGCCATCTGACACCGTCTATGGCCTCGTCTGTGATGCAACCAATGAAGAGGCGGTAAAAAAGCTCATTGCAGTAAAAAATAGACCATGGGGAAAGCCCATATCCGTATTTGTCGACAGCTTCGAAATGATGGAGTCTATCGTTCAAATTACAAATCATGAAAGACTTCTGAAAAGCCTTCTTCCGGGACCCTTCACTATTGTTTTACCCTCAAAAAATGCAGTGAGCCCTCTTCTTGAATCTGAACGAAAGACTCTCGGTGTGCGATTTACCACCTCTCAATGGATTCAAGATTTAGTTCATGAATATGGGAAGCCGCTCACCGCAACCTCTGCAAATATTTCGGGAAGGCCGCCTCATTATGAGTCGCACGGATTTACGAATGAGTTATCCGAGGAAAAGAAAAAATATATCGACTCTGTCATTGAAGGAGGAAAATTGCCGAGAAATAAGCCATCAACAATAGTAGATCTTACTGGGAGTTCTCTTAAATTGTTACGACAGGGAGATGTTCTTCCCCTTTCTCAACAGAGCTTTACTTCTTCAAGCGCTCAGGAGACAAAGAAAATTGCAGCGTTTTTAATAGAAAAATATGCTCAAAATGAAGAAATAAAACCACTCGTTTTTATTCTTGAAGGTGAAATGGGAGTAGGAAAGACTGTATTCGCTCAAGGAATGGGAGAGTATTTAGGCGCTGAAAAAATAGTTTCTCCCACCTATGTTATTTATTATGAATACCCCGTCAACAAAAAATCATTTTCCATGTTCTTGCACGCCGATTTATACAATATAGAGGAAGCGGAGGAGTTTTCTCATTTGGGTTTTGAAGAGTATCTCAAAAAAGGGACAGTTTTGTGTATTGAGTGGGGAGATAGAATTGGGCCTCTCTTTAAAAAAATAAAGGAGCTTGCAAAAGTTATTGTTGTCGAAATGAACTATATTGCAGAAAATGAACGGACAGTTACCGTAAAAGAACTATGAATATTCTTGCAATCGATACATCTTGTGACGAGACGGCAGCGGCAGTGACCAATGGACGACGCATCTTGTCTAACATAATCTATTCCCAAGTCCTTTTGCATAAAAAATGGGGAGGGGTTGTCCCTCTTTTGGCAAAGCGAGCTCATGAAGAAAGAATTGATGAGGTGGTTGAATGTGCAATGAAAAAGTCACATATTTCGTGGAGCGATATTGGAGCAATCGCCGTTACTCAAGGGCCGGGACTTGCTATAGCTTTGGGAGTAGGGATTAAAAAAGCACAGGAGCTGGCAGCAGAGTTTCATAAGCCACTTATCGGAATAAATCATCTTGAGGGGCACCTGTACTCAGTGTTTGCTCAAAACAGTAAAGGGAATCCAAAAAGAGACATATCATTTCCCTATCTGAGTATGATTATTTCGGGGGGTCACACAGAATTTGTTTTATGGAAAAATCATTTAGAATATATACTACTTGGAGCAACGCTTGACGATGCTGCAGGGGAGGCGCTGGACAAAGCTGGTAAATTATTGGGACTCGGGTATCCAGCGGGAGCAGTACTTGAGAGGCTTTCAGAACGAGTGCGTCATCGGGATGAATATCATTTTCCTCGCCCGATGCTCAGAAGCGGCGACTTGCAATTTTCATTCGCAGGTCTTAAAACAAGCTTTTATTACTATCTCAAAACAATTTCTGAAGACGAAAAGCAAAAAAAAATAGCGGAGCTAGCAAGCTCTTTTCAAGAAGCTGTATTTGACACAATCATCTTTAAGGCGGAAAAGGCAATACAACAAACGGGAGTTACACAGATGGTCATTGGGGGAGGCGTATCGGCAAATATGTATTTGCGAAAAAGAGTAAGAGCTTTAGTAAAAAAATACAAAGGAAAAGTATATTTTCCCATATCAAAAACACTTACGGGAGATAACGCAGCAATGATAGGCATTGCAGCTTGGAAAAAGGCAGAAAACAAACAATTTTCATCTGATGTAGAAAGGCAGCCTCGCATGCAGATAATTTCTCCTTGCAATTGATAAAAAAGTAGTTTAAACTATTACTATTAAAGTATATGTTAAAACTAAGTAAAAAATCTGATTACGGACTTCTCATCGTTTCAAAACTCTTAAATGCACAAGACTTTGTGCCGTTATCCAAACTAGTTGAACACACCAAACTTCCTCTTCGGTTCCTTGCACGAATAAGCGCTATCCTTGCACATCATGGCATTCTCCAGAGTCGAGAAGGACGAATTGGTGGGTACAAATTGGGGAAAAGATTCCCCCTGTTTTCCATATATGACTTTTTATGTGTATTCGAAAATGATTTAAAAATGACCGGGTGTCAAGATGCAAATGGAAAATGTGTGTTTGAGAAGATATGCAAACACAAGGATTCAGTAATATGCAAGCTCCAAAAAGTGATTTTGGATGATTTGAAAGAAATAAAGTTATCCGATCTATTCGCCTAACTATCATGCTCTCCCTAAGCCATATCCAAGTAACTGCAGGAGATAAACGCATTATTCATGATTTTTCTCATCAATTTAAACAGAGGAAAATATATGCGATTATGGGACCAAATGGCTCAGGCAAATCTACTCTAGTCCAAGCAATAATTGGCAATCCTCTCTATTCACTTTCCGCACAATCTTCCCTTATCTTCAATGAAAAAATACTTAATAAACTAAGCCCAGATAAACGCTCTCAACTGGGGATTGGAGTCACCTTTCAATCTCCTCCATCGCTTAATGGAATAAGCGTATTTCAATTACTCAGACTTGCGCTGAGAGACAAAGATGTAGTAGAGCTCTACGATACTATTGAAAAAATAGCAAAAGAGTTAAAGATAAAAAAAGAATTATTAGAAAGACCCTTAAATGAAGGAGCTTCGGGAGGAGAAAGAAAAAAATTGGAAGTGCTACAAATGGCCATTCTTCATCCCTCTCTGATTTTTTTTGATGAGATTGATACGGGAGTGGATGTTGATAGTCTGAAAACAATTTTTTCCTTCCTGAAAAAATATAAAAAAGACAAGACGTACGTATTCATCACGCATTACAGCGAAATATTTTCTTACCTTAAGGCAGATGAGATACTCATCATAAAAGAGGGGAAATTGGCCTCGCGAGGAGGTATGGAAATGATACAAGTAATTAACACAAAAGGATACGAGACGTTTTGACACTATTTTCTGTATGAAAACAAAAAAAATCACCTTTGACTACAAATTCGGATTTTCTGTAAAAAGCAAAAATGTTTTTACAGCAGAAAAAGGACTTTCTGAGGAAAAAGTTCGCATGATATCGCAGATGAAAGGAGAGCCAAAATGGATGCTTGAGAAGCGAGTGCAAGCATATCATTTCTTCTTAAAAGAGGAAATGCCTGAATGGGGAGCCGATCTTTCAAAAATAAATTTTGATGATATTACCTATTTTATTCGATCAACTGACAAACAGGTAAATTCTTGGGACGATTTACCTCCTGAGATAAAGGATACGTATGATCGAATCGGAGTGCCCGAAGCGGAGAAAAAATTTCTTTCTGGAGTGAGCGCGCAGTACGAAAGTGAGGTTGTGTATGAAAAAGTACAGGAAACATTGGTAAAGCAGGGAGTGATATTCTGCGATATGGATACAGCGCTCAAAAAATACCCAAAAATAGTAAGAGAATATTTTGGAACGCTTATTCCCTATTCTGATAACAAATTTGCAGCGCTCAACAGCAGTGTTTGGTCTGGTGGTTCATTTGTTTACATTCCCAAAGGAGTGATAGTGAAGCTTCCCCTTCAAGCATATTTTCGTATGAACGCGCAAGCCTTTGGGCAGTTTGAAAGGACACTCATCATAGCAGAGGAGGGCTCAAGCGTTCATTATATCGAAGGATGTACCGCTCCTATTTATGCACGGGACTCCCTCCACAGCGCAGTTGTTGAAATATTCGTAAAAGATGGCGCAAAGGTTCGCTACACCACCGTTCAAAACTGGAGTAAAAATGTATATAACTTGGTAACAAAACGAGCACGTGCCGACAAAAACGCCACAATGGAGTGGATAGATTGCAATTTGGGAAGTCAGATAACGATGAAATATCCAGCAGTCTACTTAATGGGAGAAGGGGCACGGGCAGAAGTGCTTTCCATAGCATTTGCAGGAGAGGGTCAACATCAAGATGCCGGAGCAAAGATGATTCATTTTGCGTCAAACACCTCCTCACGCATCATTTCAAAATCAATTTCTAAAGAAGGAGGAAGAACGTCTTATAGAGGTCTGGTGCAAGTGATGCCAAATGCCCTCAACTCAGCGGTATTTGTCTCTTGCGATGCTTTATTACTTGATGAGGCATCTCGCTCTGATACTTATCCTACAATGAGAATAAAGAATAATGAAAGTACTATTCAACATGAAGCAACAGTTGAGAAAATTGGTGAAGAAAAATTACTCTATTTAATGTCTCGCGGTTTATCAAAAGTGGATGCGGAAACGGCCTTTGTGAACGGTTTTATTGAGCCGGTTGTGAAGGAGATTCCGCTTGAGTACTCAGTAGAACTTAATAGATTAATTCGACTGGAAATGGAGGGAAGTATTGGATGAAAACTCAGCTAATAGAAATAAAAAACGGGAATACAAAACTACTTTTTGATAAGCCAGGAACATACGTAGTATATTTTTCAAATATTTCCGGGAAAATCTCTTGCAAGATTACCTCTGAAAAAGTGAAGCTTTATATGATTGGTTTGTATGATATGAACAATTCAGATAAGTATAGTATTCAAACTGAACAGATTCATACATCTCCCCATTCATTTTCAGACTTATATATTCTCTCCCTTGTGAGAGACACATCATCATTTATATTTTCGGGGCTTATACGAATAGAAAAGAATGCACAACATACTCATGCATATCAGAAAAATCAAAACATTCTTCTTTCAAAGGGCGGATTTGTAGATTCGCGACCAATTCTAGAGATTTTAGCTGACGATGTATTTTGCACACATGGCTCAACTTCTGGCCCTCTTTCACAAGATCAACTATACTATTTGCGAACCAAGGGGTTGAGTAAGGATGCTGCTGAGAAAGCGTCTATTGAGGGCCTAAAAAGCTTGGTTTATGAAAGGCTAGAAAGTTATAAAGTTATAAAGTTTATAAAGTTATAAAGTTCATAAAGTTATAAAGTAACAAGTAACAAGTAACAAGTGACAAGTGACAAGTTGCAAGTTTCAAGATATACCCATGATTGATGTCAAGAAAATAAAAAAGGATTTCCCTATCTTTACAAAGAGTCCTTCTCTCGTGTATTTAGACTCAACAGCAACCTCGCTTAAACCTCAGAGTGTCATTAATAAAATAACTGAATACTACACCGAGTACTCAGCCAATATTTTTAGGGGAGTATATGATATATCGGAGAGAGCAACTGCAGAGTATGAAGAAACACGAGAGGTGGTAAAAGGATTTATCAATGCACCCCATACAGAGGAAATAGTTTTTACCCGTAACGCAACTGAGTCGATAAACGTATTTGTGAACGGAATCAAAGACGCCCTCAAAGAAGGCGATGAAATAATGACAACGATAACTGAACATCACTCAAACTTTGTTCCATGGCAACAGTTAGCAAAAAAGCACAATTTACAATTTACAATTTGTAATGAAGTTTCAAATTATAAGTTTCAGGTTTCAAAAAAAACAAAAATACTCGCAATCACTCACACATCAAACGTGTTGGGGACAGTCAATCCAATCAAGGAAATAATCCAGGAGGCGAAGAAAAAGAATCCAAACATACTAATTCTTGTTGATGGAGCTCAAGCAGTTCCTCACAACAAAGTTGATGTACAGGATTTAGGATGTGATGCATTTGTATTTTCAAGTCATAAAATGCTGGGCCCCACTGGGGTGGGAGTCTTGTGGGTAAAAAAGGAGCTTCTTTCAAAACTCGCTCCCTATCAATGGGGAGGAGACATGATCCGATCTGTATCAATTGAAGAAACACAGGTTGCAGATATCCCTCATCGTTTTGAAGCGGGCACTCCTCACATTGCGGGCGTCATCGCATTAAAAGAAGCCATTCGCTATCTGGAAAGGGTCGGTCTACACTCTATTCATCAACATGAAGTCGAGCTTGCGCAAATGTGTCATGATAAACTCACGAATACGTTTAGAGAAAAAATACTCATAATTGGCCCTGCAAAAAGAGAATCAGGGATTGTCGCATTCGTTATGAAAGGCGTACATGCTCACGATGTTGCTCAGCTTCTCAATGAAGATAATGTGGCAGTGAGAGCGGGACATCACTGTACAATGCCGCTTCATACCCAACTGGGTATAGAAGCATCGGTTCGTGCTAGTTTTTATCTTTATAATACAAAAGAAGATATTGATGTATTAGTTCAATCATTACACAAAACGTTGAAGGTATTTAACAAATAATTTTTTCATCATGAATTCACTCTATCAAGAAAGAATACTCCAGCATTCAGCACATCCTCATAATTTTGGGAGGTTGCCGAGTGCAACAAATAAAATCCTTATGGACAATCCCCTTTGTGGAGATAAAATTCAGATGGAAGTTGAAATACAAGAGGGAGTGGTGCTTCATATTATGTTCACAGGAAAAGGATGTGCTATTTCTAAAGCATCGGCCTCCTTACTATCTGATGCAGCACAAGGAAAGACTATTTCGGAGTTGAGAAAATGGGATAAAGTTAGTATGATGAAGATGTTGGGAATAGAGCTTGGCCCAAACAGATTGAAGTGTGCATTGCTTCCTTTGGAAGCACTGCAGCGCTTAATATAACGGTTATACCTATTATAAATATTATAATAATCCTATGGCTGATTCATTGTTAGATTCAAAAAATCCTTCTGGCCCAGTTGTTATTGGCAAATTAAAAATGCATGTTGATCGTGATTTGTGCATTGGCGCTGCAACTTGTATCGCAGTTGCCCCAAAGACTTTTGTTCTTGATTCAGAGGCGAAAGCGATTATTCTTTCCTCAGCAGAGCAAGAGACACCCGAAACAATCATTGAATCCGCAAAAGCATGTCCCGTAGCTGCAATTATCATTACAGATGAAACGGGGAAGAAGATATTTCCAGAATGATTTTTTGAAACTTGAAACTTGAAACTTGAAACTTGAAACAACACTCCTCATAAAGTGTATTTGTAAGTTACAAGTTATAAGCTACAAGTTACATACTAATATACTATGCAGTACACATGGAAGATTGGAGGAGAGGCCGGTTTTGGAATAATGACCACTGGGTTATTATTTTCTAAAATAGCTGTCAGAAGGGGATATGATATTTTTGACTTTGTGGAATATCCCTCTCTTATTCGAGGTGGACATAATGCCTATGAAGTTGTTGTTTCCGATGAGCCCGTCACAGCGCTCAAAAAAGAAATAGATGTGCTCGTCTGCCTTAATAAAGAAACTTTTGATCTCCATAAACATCGTTTAGCTCCTCAAGCAAAGATTATCTTTGATCCAGAAGTATTTACTCCAGAGGGCGACATTATTCCTATCCCCGTTCCTTTCACTGCGATTCTCCAAGAATTGGCAGGACAGGTAATCATGAAAAACACAATAGCGCTTGGCGCTTCTTTGGCGGTGATGGGAGCAGATTTAACAGAGCTCAACTCTATTTTTGCAAAGCAATTTGCAAAAAAGGGTGAAGCTGTTATTTCGTTGAATCAGCAGTTTGCACAAAAAGGGTTTGATGCAGTGGTGCAGGAAAACAAAACACATATTGTCTCTATAGTGGGAGAAAAAGAACACGAAAAGAAACTTGTCTTAAATGGAAATGAAGCATTTTCTTATGGAGCAGTAGTTGCTGACTGCAAATTTTACTGTGCATATCCCATGACTCCTGCTTCCAGCGTCCTCACTACTCTTGCGGCATGGGGAAAGAAAACAAGTATGGTTGTCCGTCATGCAGAGGATGAAATTGCAGTTATTAACTCAGCCTTAGGGGCCTCATTTGCAGGAGCTCGATCCGCAGTAGGTTCTTCAGGAGGAGGATTCGCATTAATGGTTGAAGCAATTTCGATGTCTGGTATTACAGAGCTACCGATTGTTATTTTCCTTTCTCAAAGACCAGGGCCTGCGACAGGTATGCCCACTTGGACAGAGCAGGGAGATCTTATGTTTGCAGTGCATGCAGGACATGGTGAGTTCCCAAAAATAGTACTTGCTCCTGGAGATCATTCAGAAATGATCGAACTCACGATGAAAGCATTTGATTTAGCCGATATCTACCAGGTTCCCGTTATTGTTATGTCGGATATGCTTCTTTCTGAAGTACACATGTCCATATCTTACGATAAAACTCAAACCTTAATAAAAAAACATACTCCAAACAGAGGAAAATTAATCACTTCTGCAGATGAAACATATCTTCGTTATGCAGTAACTGAGGATGGAGTGTCTCCTCGCCTTGTGCCTGGAGAATCTCGTACATTCTATCAAACAAACTCTTATGAGCACTTAGAGAATGGACACACCACAGAAAGCGATGTTGAGCGCATTAAACAGGTTGATAAACGAGCACGAAAAGTAAAAACCTATCTTGCAAATCATTTTTTACCACCTATTGTAGTTGGTGATATTGAGAAGGCGATAACAGTGTTCGTTGGATGGGGATCCACAAAAGGAGTCGCAAGCGAAGCTGTAAAAAAAGCAAAAGGAATGGGAAAAGAGATAGCTTATATTCACTTTACACATCTGTTTCCACTCGATAAAACAGCAATTCAAAAAGTATTTTCTGATGCAACCAAAAAATATATCCTTGTTGAAAATAATTCTGAAGGACAACTGGGAAAATTACTTCAGATGGAGACGGGAATTGCATTTGAACATACATTGTTACGTTACGATGGTCGGGCGCTCGTTGTTGAACAGTTACTTGAAAAAATATGAGTACCGTACAAGACTTTACAGGATACAAACCAACATGGTGCCCGGGGTGTGGCAACTGGGGTATTGGAATGGCCCTAAAGACAGCGTTTGTTGAGATGGGTTTAAACCCCTCATCAGTACTTTTGTCTTTTGGCATCGGATGCTCCGGAAACATGAATGATTTTGTTAATGGATATGCAATGCACGGACTTCATGGGAGAGCAATAGCCACTGCAATTGGCATGAAGCTGGCCAATCACAAACTTCCCGTATGTGCCATTGTAGGGGATGGCGATTGCTATGGAGAAGGAGGTAATCACTTTCTTCATGCATGTCGCGGCAATCACGACATAAAAGTAATTATTCATGATAATAGAGTATATGGATTAACCACAGGACAAGTAGCCCCAACAGCTGAGAAGGGTCAAGTTTCAAAATCAACCCCCTCTGGCATAATAGAAGTACCCGTAGATCCAATCGCACTTGCAATTACACAAGGAGCCACATTTGTTGCACAAACATTCGCAGGGGACATAAAGCACATGACAGAAACAATACAAAAAGCATTTAAACATACTGGTTTTGCGGTAGTGAATGTGCTGCAGCCTTGTGTTACCTTTGAAAAGAAAAGCACCTATCAATACTATATGAAGCACATATATAAGCTTGATACTAACTATGATGCTGCAAATAAGATAGCGGCGTTGGAAAAAGCATTTGAAATAGGAGAAGAAAAGTTTCCTTTGGGAGTAATCTATGAATCAAATCGAAAGGCATATCATCAAGAAGCTGTCGCAGATGATGCAATTTCACTCATAAATCAGCCCCCATTTCAAGATTTTGATGCTCTTGCTGAAGAATTTCTATAATATTAATCATTGACAATTAGCAAGCATTCTGCTATATTGCTAATGACAGTTTACGTTATTATTACGAGTTTATTTACCGTATTTTATGGTTTTTCTCATGGGTCCTAAAACACCAACATCTTCATATCCTATTATTGCGGTTCGGGACGGTATTGTATTTCCTAAAACAGAAAATGTGTTAATCTTTGGGCGATCAAAAAGTATTGCTACGATAAACGAAACATTAAAACGAGACAAGAAAATGGTTCTCATCATGCAGAAGAATATTAATGAAGAGGATCCGAAAAAAGAAGATCTCTTGACTGTGGGAGTGCTTGTTTCTATTGAAAAAACAATTATTGGAGAAAAAGGAGAAGTGAATGCCATGGTAAAGGGAATTCAAAAAGTGAAAATTATCGAATATACAAAAGAAGTACCTTACTTTGAAGCAACAACTGAGCCAGTCATGGATGTAAACGAAGTTGGAGATGAGATAAATGCGATGGTAAAGTATATTTCGCAGCATATGAAAATCGCTATCAATCATGGAAAGGCGGTAGACTTTGTATTCCTGATGAACATCCTCAACGTTTCAACGCCAGGGGACTTTTCCTATCAAATCGCTGCTGTTCTTGAGCTGAAGGAAGAGGAGAGACAAAAGCTTCTCGAAGAAATAAGCCTTAAAAAGCGTCTTACTCTTGAGGTTGAGTATATCAATCGAGAGGTAAAAATATTGGAGATTGAACAAAATATTTCTGCAAAAACACAAAAAAAGTTTGAAAGAGGAATGAAGGAAACCTTCCTTAAAGAAAAAATGAAAACAATAGAGGAAGAGTTGGGAGGAGGAGATGAAACAAAAGATTCAAAAGAATATGAGGGAAAAATTAAGCGAGTTGGCATGCCTCCTGAAGTAGAAAAGAAGGCTGTAAAAGAGCTGAAACGATTAGGGAGCATGTCGCAATTCAATCCTGAAACGTCCTATGTGCGAAACTATCTTGATTGGCTGGTGGAGCTTCCTTGGAAGAACGATGTAGGCAATGGTATAAACGTAAAGGCAGCCGAAGCAATACTAAATGAGGATCATTACGGACTAAAAAAAATAAAGGAAAGAATATTAGAATATTTAGCAGTACTTGAACTTCGTAGAACAAAAGAGGAAGGAAAAGAAAAGGGTAAGGAATCAAAGAAACAGAGTTTTCAGCCCACTATCATCTGTTTTGCAGGCCCTCCTGGAGTAGGGAAAACGTCACTCGGGAAATCAATTGCGCGAGCCCTCGGGAGAAAGTTTGTAAAAGTATCTTTGGGGGGAGTGCGAGATGAAGCAGAGATTCGAGGACACAGAAGAACCTATGTGGGAGCCATGCCAGGACGAATAATTCAAGGCATCAAACAAGCAGGTACAAAAAATCCTCTTTTTATGTTGGATGAAATAGATAAGATAGGGAGAGATTATCGAGGAGATGCATCAGCGGCTCTTCTTGAAGCACTTGATCCAGAACAAAATCATGCTTTTTCAGATCATTATCTTGAAGTCCCCTATGATTTGTCTGATGTATTCTTTATCACGACAGCAAACATGCTGGACACCATCCCAGATGCGCTCCGAGATAGGCTTGAGATAATTCATTTTCCCGGATACACAGTGGAAGAGAAATTTCATATCGTAAAACAGTACTTAGTAAAAAAGCAACAAGAAGCACACAGCATAAGTCCCAAGGAGGGATCAATAAATGATGGCGCATTAAAGCTTATGATTAGTAGATATACACGTGAAGCTGGAGTGAGAGAGCTTGAGCGCCAGGTTGCGACCGTCTTTAGAAAAAGAGCACGCGAAATAGTGGAAAAAATGAAAATAGTACCTATCGTGAACACAGAAAGACTAGCTACCTATCTCGGTCCTTTTAAATATTCCAATTCAGTACTAGAGGCGAAAAACACCATTGGCATCTCAACCGGTCTTGCTTGGACGCAGGCGGGAGGAGATGTTCTCTTTATTGAGGTGGCAATCATGCCGGGCAAAGGGGGGCTCACGCTCACAGGTCAGCTGGGAGATGTGATGAAAGAGTCTTGTCAAGCCGCCTTGTCCTATATTCGTTCTCGATGGGATAAGTTTGGCCTCGAACAAGATTTTTATTCAAAAATTGATATTCATGTACATGTTCCTGAAGGAGCTGTGCCAAAAGATGGCCCATCAGCTGGTCTTGCTATCACTACAGCTATGGTATCTGCTCTTACAAAAAATCCGTTTAAGCGAGATGTTGCTATGACGGGAGAGGTGACCTTGCGGGGACGCGCACTTGAAATTGGAGGGGTAAAAGAAAAGGTAATTGCAGCACAAACAGCGGGAGTAAAAACAATTATTTTACCCAAAGAAAATAAAAAAGATTTGGAAGATATTCCAGAAAATGTGAAAGGTAAACTCACATTTGTCTTTGTGGAACAGGCAGACGAAGTGTTCCCTATTGCTCTGGAGAAGAAAATATAACTATTAAAGAAGCTTTTCCCTTATCGCATATATAGCATTATATATGTTATAGAGGGTTGGATTGATGATGAGATCATAACTTGCAGAAAGATGAGCATATTTTGTCCCATAACCCTCTTTAAAACGGGTAAATCCTGCCCAAGGATGTGAATCAGAGTAGGAAGGAGGAAGAGACCCCCACATGTCAAATGTTTCAGCTCCTAGATGTTTTCCCAGTTTTATCGCTTCCCACATTAAAAGGTTCGGCGCCATCACATTCTTATGAAGAAGGGAAGATCCTCCATATAAATAGTAAAATCCTTTTTTGAAATATAACAGTTCATAGGCTGCAAGAGGAGTTTTTTCAAGAAATGCTATTAAGATATGGGTCTGAGTACCCTGTAATGAGTTCCACATCGCTTTGTGATAAGCGCGTGTATGACCATGATATTTTTGTCTCTTGCATGTTTCAAAATATAGATTTTCAAATAGTAAATATCCTTCGTCGGTCGACATTTCCTTGATTACTACTCCCTTTTTTTCAGCAAGCTTTATATTGTAACGTGTTTTTGATTTCATATTTTTTAATAGGTCGTCTTCAGTAGGTGTGAGATCGAGCGTTTGAGTCCACTCGGGGAAAAGAGGGTGAGGAGACTTAACAAGTTGAAAGTCTAAAGTCGAAAGTCTAAAGTCTGAATCAAAAGGAATGTAGGGTTCGAGCTTGATAAGGATGAGATTTTTATCTTTTCCAAATTCAAACAGTTTTTTTAGTACAGATTCTGTTGGTTTGACGGAACGAGGGAGATATCCAACTGAATAGGGAGAATAGGGAATAGGATGGATAGTGAACTGAAAAATAGCACTGTCTTCACTCATTTTTTCTACCTTAACACCCATCTGCTTTCGCGCTTCGCCCCATTCCCATGTCTGCATGGGGTGAAGTGCCAATTCATTTTGTTCTAATCTACCAATTGAATTCATAGTGTTACTGCTATTGTATCAAACAATATGTTCATAGATTCATCATCCCCATTATTCAATCCTATTTTTCACATTTTCGCATGACTTGATAATATATGTCTTCTGTTTGTCTTGCCACGGTTGTCCATGAAAAGGTATCGCGTTTAGTGAGGCACCAACTTTTTATTGACTGAATCAATACAGGATTAATTATTATTTTTTCAAGGGCTTTTGCGAGCGCCCGTTCAGATTTGTCTACGAGTAGCTCTTTTCCAGGATAATCTTTAAGCAAATCAGAAAAGATAGGCATCTTAAATCCAACCACAGGAAGACCAGAGCTTATTGCTTCTAGTACCGATATTGAAGCAGCCTCATTTACGTAGGGTGCACAGAATATATCAGAATCTGTAAAATGACGCGCTTTTTCTTCACCTCGAATTTCACCTAAAAAGTGGACATATCTTCCTAGTTTATGTTTTTTGACATAAAGCATATTTGATTTTTTTTCATCCCCCTCTCCAATTACCGTGAGAGTAAAATTGCTATTTTTTTCCCTGAGAATGCAGAGGGCTTTAAGGAGTTGATATAATCCCTTTTGGTGTACCATGCGTGCGACGAATAATAACTTGATTTTTTTATTGATATGTATTTTTGGGTTAAAGAGGGATGTATCTACTGCGTTGGGAATAATGTGTTTTATTACGGTTCTGGAACACAAAGATTTCCATTTTTCTTGTGTTATCTTTGAGACAAATATAACCCCCTGAGTGGTAGAAGAAAATCTGTCTTTAAATAGCGGGATAAAAGGATTGAGAATATTAAAAGCGGATTCATTGTCCCAAGCAGTATGAAATGTCCCTATTTTAGGAATGAGTGTTTTTTCTAGTACATTCCAGGCCGCAAAGGGAATATAGGGTTCATGAATATGAACTATGTCGAATTTCTTTTTTATGAAAACGTTTTCTGGTAAATCGGAATTGCTGAGGATATGAACGTTGCCATGATTACCGGTTGGCAGGGGGAAATACACTTTCTCTCCCATTGCCCTATAATCAACATACATGTTTTTTTTTGGTTTGGGCCCAAATAGAGTTACCGAGTGTCCATTTTTCCTTAACTCTTTACTCAAATATAATACATGTTCTTGCACTCCTCCTGCTTGTGTTGGATGAGAAGACATAAACATTGCGATACGCAATTTTCTCATTCGGGTATAGATTGCAAAATGCGAAGAGTATTTTTTCCAGATTCTTCCCAAGAAAATATCTCGATACGTTTTTTTCCGGCAGCAATTAGTTTACGAACTAATGCTCCATCTGAGGTGATTATATTCATCTTTTCAACTAAATCATCCCTACTTTTTGGATCAAAGTAGAGACATGCTTCTCCTCCCACTTCTGGAAGACTAGAGTTAAATGAGGACAGAACTGGACAATTATGAGCCATAGCTTCCAAAAGAGGAATACCAAATCCCTCATAGAGAGAAGGAAGAATAAATGCTGATGCATTCTTGTAGAGATTATCTTTTTCTTCTTCAGTAATATATCCGAGAAATATAATACTATCTTGCATGCCAAGATGAGTAACTTGAGAGAAAATATTATCATAGAGCCATCCTTTTTTACCTGCAAGAATAAGCTTAAATTTTGGATGAGTTTTTTTAAAGAAAGAAAAAGCAGCTATAAGAAATTCCAGATTTTTTCTGGGCTGAATTGTTCCGATGAATAAGAAATAGGGTGTAGGGTGTGGGGTGTGGGGTGAAGGGATGGGTAGGGGGTGAATTTCATTTTCATATCCGTTATATACAACCTCTATTTTATTATCTGGAATTGTATATTCATGCATTATGTCTTTTTTTGTCGTTTTGGAGACAGCAATTATTTGAACAGATTTACTGAGTGCATACTCAGTCCAATTTTTGAGTTGATACAAATCTTTCTTAAGAAACTCGTTGGGAAAATAGAGATACGAAAGATCATGAACTGAAACTACGGTTGGGAATGGGCAACATCGAGGAATATAGTGTGCAGGAGAAAAAAATACATGCAATTTTCCCCCTAATAGTTTATATATCCATAAATATACGGGAAGAAATACTTGCGACCAAAGGAAAGGCCCCCACACAACCGTATAGGTAAAATATTCGTTTGATGAGGGAAGGTCGCTCTGCGGATGTTTTCTCAAATATATGATAAATCGTACATCTTTTGATGCTTGAGAACGAAAATACGTGAGTAGATTTATCGTATATACAGATACCCCTACCTTATGTTCCACATTCGCTTCATTGCCATCTACTCCAATAATCATCGTATGAGTTGAGACTTGTAACTTGTAACTGGTAACTTTTGAAAAGGTATAAGTTTCAAGCTATAAGTTTCAAGATAGCGTTTTCATCAATCCATCCAAATATCTTTTCCATGTAAAGTCTTTTGCATATTCAAAACCTTGATGAGCTTTTTCAGATCGAATGTGTGGATCATTTATATACGTCATAAGTGCTTGAGCAATTTCATTTGTGGATGTTGGATCAAATATAATACCACGCCCCTCTACAAGTTCTTTCAGAGAAGAATTGTTCGAAGCAGCTACTGCTTTATCATGCATCATAGCCTCTATTACTGGATACCCAAATCCCTCCCAAAGAGAGGGAAGAACAAAAAATTGACACAGTTCATACAACGCATGGAGCTCCGTTTCTGTTACAAAACCCGTATATTTTATGGCATTATGGTTGTTAGCATTTTCTTTTTCTCCCCATCCTTGAGGCCCCACAATCACCAAGTCCCAATCATCTCTATTTATTTGTACAAAGGCGTCAATGAGTCTATCCATATTTTTTCTCGGTTCTCTTTTTCCCACAGACAATATGAACGGCTTGGTAAGGTTGAATTTTTTCGAAACTTTTGCACAAATTTCATTTGTTGGTTTTTCAATTTCTACCCCTGAATAGAGGGGAGCAATTTTGACCAATGGTATGGAAAAAAAAGTTGCCACATCTTGTTGGGTTGCGCGGGATGGGGTAATGATGTATGTAGACTCTTTTTTTACCCAGTACATGCGTTTCTTTTGTGTATTAAGGATGAGTGACTGCACAGTTTCTGGATAGCGCAGATAAGCAAAATCATGTACTATTGTTGCCTTTTTACAACGCGCTGGTGGCTCTGTCCAATCTGAACAAATAAAGATATCAAGGGGACCTGTAAATGTTTCTATTGGAATGACATGAAGGGTATTCCAGAGTAAAGAGAGCATTTGAGGGGATAAGGGGAACTGTACAAATTTATGATGAGAGGAGGTGATGGTGTTGAGCAGTTTTTCATTTATCTTTCTTCGAAAAGCGGAAAAAAAGAAAGTCCAAGTATTTACTTTGTCATACTGAATAATCGCCTGAATAAGACCTTTTGTAAATCTTCCTACTCCAGTTCCCTCATATACGACTTGTGAAATATCAATGCCGATATTCATGATTTTTTAATTTGTTTGTAGACGATTTCTAATTTATTTGCAATATATTTCCAGCTGTATTCTTTCACAGCAAGATCATATGAACACTTTCGTATCGATTCGAAGAGTTTTTCATCATTCAGTATTCGTATTGTTTGATCTACAAATTCATCTGGTGTGTTTGCAATGAGGACGTGTTTGTTGTCATCTAGATTAAGCCCCTCGACCCCAGTTTGAGATGAGATAACAGGAAGCCCGCTAGCCATCGCAGCGAGTATTTTCAATCGCGTTCCTCCAGGACCAAATATGGGCGCGATGAATAGAGTGCTATTTTTATAGAGGCGCAGTACAGTCTCAGAGTCGTCTTGAGCAAGGCTAATAACCTCGATATTTCCATTGCTTTTAAGAGGAAGCTTTTTGTGAGCATTTTGTCCTGCAACGAGAATTCTTGCTTCAGGTATTTTTTTCTTGATTATGGGCGCAATCTTTTCTGCTAATATTTTTACCGCTTCCGTATTTTGAAGCCAATCAAAATTTCCTATAAAGAGTATGGTGGGCCTTGTAAGATTTTTTGGAGTCAATTTGTTGACAAACATTTCATCTCCTGCGCAGTTGGGAATAATAACTGGATTGATAGATGGTTCAAGAGATCGAATTTCTTTTCTATCAGCTTCAGATACTCCTCCTACTAGTAATGCCTTTTTCCAATAATAACGCTCTGCACGTTTTAGCTTCATAATATCTAACATAAATAAGGGGCGCAGAAAAATGGGAAGTGAATTCACAAAATGTTGATACACTTTGTATTCAATAGTTTGTTCAACCAAGAAGATAGGAATTGACGTGTTTTTGATATGAGGCATGATATAAAATGTTTCTGCATGGATAACATCAAATACTTCATTTTCCAAAACCGTATCCACTGCTTTTCTCGCCTCACTGGAATAGTTTCTGACAATAAGAAATGGATCAGGAGAGGTGAGGGCTTTCCATATTGTCATAAACTGCCAGGGCTTTTCAGGTCTTTTACAGAGAATAATATTTTTACAGTAGCTTTTTAGGGCAGGGATATATTGTTTGTCTTTGTCATTTTTATAAAGCGAAATAAGGGTGATTTCGTTATTCTTACTCAAGTATTTAAGCAAATTAAGCGTTCTTATTTGCCCACCAGAAGCAGGAGGAAAAGGCACATATGGCGTAAGCATCAAAATTTTCATAGCGCAAACAGAGCAAATTGACTGTTTTCAAACAATTTCTCAAACTTGAGAAGAGAAAGTTTTTCGATTATCTCACGTTTATCAGTTAGGATATATTGATATCCCATCTTCTTCATTTCCATGGGTTCTCGATAGAGGAGGGGAGCTCCTTTTCTATCTGAAAGATAAAGTAACGTAGTGTCGCCCATTCTGTCAGCTACTACCTTGTCGGTAGGTTTTGTAAATGTTTGTATTATTTTTGCCATAAGGAGGAGGTCTTGGGGAATTACGTAATAGCCATTTACCTTATACCACGAAAAAAGAAATGAAGCGGAAAAAATAAGGATAATTATGGGGGTTGTGATGACTGGATGTAAAAATGTTTTCGTTGATTCAATGATGAGACCCACTCCGAGCCCCACAGCAAGGGCAATTGCAGGAAAAGCAATAACCTGATAATACTCATGTTGAACGTTGCCTCCCTGAAACACAAAAATATAAATAAATCCAGCGGCTATTATACTTAGTGGGAGATATGTCTTTTGTTTACGCAAGATACCAAGCAGGAAAAACCCAGCTAGATATCCTCCCAAGATCATATTGTTAAGTCTTTCAAAAAACATCCATCTAAAAAAAGCAGGCCTCATAAATATTTCCTTTTGGCCCTCTGAAGTGTTTACCATCGTAAAAAGCCAGTTACTTGCAGGGACTCCCTCAGGAAATTTTGTAATATAATAACGCCACATAAGAAGAGGTACGGCAGCCAAAACAAAGTAGAGGATTACATGGAGTTTTTTTGGAATAGAATACTTATATTTTCTGACAAACAACATGAAAAGAGGAAGGCCATAAAAAATAGTGGTTGGCTTAATAAGAAGAGAGGCGGCAAATGATATAAGGGAAAAAACGAACCATATTGTGCCAATTTTTTTATTTTTTTCAGTCGTATATAAATGCAAAAGAAAGAGGGCAAATACTACCAGAGCTACAGCAGGTGTTTCAGGTAAAATAACCCGAGAAAAATAGACGAAAAAAGGCATGATAGAATACGTGATTGCAGAAAAAATAGCGGCCGTTCTACCCGCCTCCATCAAGGCAATATAATAGAGGGACGCAATACAAAGCAAAGAAAATAAGACCGCTACTATCCGCGCCCACGTCTCCAGAGCAAAAAATGGCATGAGGGAATGAAGCCCTGCGAATACTGCGTTATAAAGAGGAAATTCTACAAACCGAAGCCCCTCGGGATTATCCGTTCCCGACTGGAGATTCGATAAATCATCATAAGTGGGCATCATAAGATTAAATCCCGATCTCTCTAAATTTCGACCCACGGCCGCAGTATCTGCTTGGCGCCAAGAATGAAAGTCTGCAACAGGAGCATCTATTTTATAAAGTCTTACTACAAAGGCTACTAATAATATAAGGGTAAGTAGTATAAAGTCTCTTGTTTTCATTTTGTTTTTGTTTTTTTAACTAAAGGGTGATCGACCTCTGGTAGAAATTTTTGATTTTTCATATAGCCCACCATCATACCCATCATCATCCAAAACATAAATGCCACTTTTGAAGCCTCAAAAATATCAATCATCACCGCATTAATAAGAAGACCAAAGTATCCACACACTAATCCAGCAATAATAAGGTGGTCAGCTGTATGTTTCCGAGCTGCAAAAAAGAATGACAAAAATAGTTTTCCTAGAATAAACATAAAAATTGCTGTTCCCACTATTCCAAACTCACCAAGCCATCTCAGGTAATCATTATCTGTCGCCTCTGTGATTGATGAGGGGCCTTTTCCAAAAATAGGATATTTCAAAAATGCCGCAATTGCACGAGGCCATTCAACCTGCAGGCGCGTTGCTACAGATATATCCGGAATCACAGCTGTTACCACCTTCATATTATTAAACGCCACATTAAGAAGTTTTGCTTCCTCGTCAGCTGTTAACACTTTTCCAGCCTTCTTCGCCTTTTGACGAATATCTTCTAATAAATTAAGTTTTGCTTGTGCTACATCTTTAACATTGAGATTCGCGGTACTTACGCTCACTGCCCGGTCATTAGCTCCCTGTTTATCAACGATATAATCACCAATAGGAAGGTCATCTGCCTGTAATTTTCTGGGTACAGTGGTTTGTCCTGTTGTTTGATCAATAAATATCTGTCTCGTTTGAAATGACCTGTTAATACGCTGAGTTAAATTTCCAGAAAGTGAAGTGAAGCCTACTGTCGCTATTATAGTAATAAGGAGCAGTTTCCATTTTCTATAAAATAGCAAAAAAGGAAATGTGCTGAGCACATATGCTCCGTAAGATACGCGAGATGCAGCAAGCACAAGATTGGAAAGCGCTAAAAGAAAAAGAATATAAAACCACTTATTCACCTTTATGGTAAGAGCTAATAATAGAGGCATAAAAAATAGGAGAAATGCAGAAAGATCGTAGTGCCCTCCAAATGTGGAAGAAATACGAGCCCATGAATCAAGGACAAGCAGATACCCTTTTGCATATTCTGGATTCATTGTTTGCACCGCTGGCCAGCCCAAATACTTCTGACCAAGACCATATGACGTGATTATTATTATTGTGGATAAAATAAAACGAAGATAAAAGACAAAGTCCTTTCTTGATTTCACTGAAGCCGCAAAAACAAAGAAAATAGACATATATTCAATTCTTCGAAGTGCATTAAGCAGGCCGACATTCTTTATAGCTATCGTATGTTGTACAAAATATCCCAAATAAAATGACACAAAAACAGAAACCCAGAATAGGATAAATAGCGCGAGATAGGTCTTATTGAGAGCAAACTTCTTTCTGATGAGCTGAATTGCAAAGACAAAATAGATGAGTGCTACAAATAGATCTTCAAGCCTGATAGCAATATATGTATAGTCAACCATCTTGAAGGGCAGTTTTGGATACAGAGGGATAAAAAATATATAGCCAACAAGCAATACTTTGACTATATTAGTGTCCAGCCACGCGAAAAGCTTCTTCATATGTTGTTTTCAAGTAATGATTATTAATTACAAATCCCAAAAACCAAGCCATTCCTGCTTTTAATCGTAACAGAAATCGTAAACAAAAAAGTGATAATTTTGAATGATGTTTTTTGTAAAAGAAAAGAAACCCCCTATAGATTTGGATAATGGGGAATTTTTTTCCATTGCTAGAGGCGGATCCAAGATGAACAATCTTAACTTTAGGATAAAAATAGGCATTCATACCCAATTTTTTTGCCCGGTAGAGAAGATCAACCTCTTCCATATACATAAATAGAGTTTCGTCAAATCCTCCCGCTTTCTCAAAATATTCTTTTTTTGTCATGATAGCAGCCCCCGACACCCAATCAACCCTTCTCATTTCTTTTGGAGAGGAACGCGTGAGGCCCCAATAATCTCCTCGTAAAAATAGGGATCCAAAAATAACGGGCAGTGTATAGAAAGAAGCTGCAGACGCTTGAGAAGTCATATCCTTATTTAGCAATTTTGGTCCGATAAAATGCTTCGTATTTTCATTTTTTTTATAAAATGCAAAGAGCTTTTGAATGGCATCTTTTAAAACAATAGTGTCTGAATTTAATAAAAATATATAGTGTCCCTGTGCTAGTTTTACTCCTTGGTTGTTGGCGGGACCAAATCCCCCATTAGTCGGATTTGCGACAAAAATGATGTTTCTATGTTTTTTTGAATATTCAGCAAAATAGATTGCAGAGTCGTCTTTATCAGAAGCATTGTCGATGAGAATTATCTCAAAACTTGGTTCAGCATTTGATTTATAGCTTCGAAATGACTTATAAATAGCCTCAAGACACTGATATGTAATTTTTCTTGTATTATAGTTAATAATAACGATAGAGATGTCAGGATTTTTGGGAGTCATAATGTATAATTATACCAAATTGACCTGTATAGTCAGCATAGCTCAGTGGTAGAGCACACGTTTCATAAGCGTAAGGTCGCAGGTCCGAATCCTGCTGCTGACACCCTCAACAATAGTCAAAAGTTAATAAAGTTTTAAGGTTATAAAGTAAGCAAGGAATTGACGGAATCGTAATATCTTTATGAACTTTATAACTTTATAAACTTTATAACTTTATAACTTTATAAACTAAATTCATGCTTACAGAAGAACGGATACACAGGCTCAAAACAGTCGCTTCCTATAGACTTCATGATGTAGTGGTGCTTGAAAACATCCATGACCCGCATAATGCGGCTGCGGCATTGCGCAACTGCGATGCGTTTGGCATTCAAACGGTTCACGTTATCTTTGAAACAGAGAAGATGTTTAATCCTGAAAAGCTTGGCAAGCTCACTTCAGCCTCGGCAAATAAGTGGCTTGAGGTACAAACATGGACAAGTTCAGAAGAATGCCTTTCTTTCTTAAAAAAAGAAGGATATCACTTAGCTGCAACGGCCATAGATACAACTGCCCAATCTTTTGATACATTTGAATTACCTAAGCAAAAAATGGCTTTTGTATTTGGGAATGAAGGATTCGGTATAACGGAAACTGCAAAAAAAATGGCAGATACTCTTATATACATTCCTATGTATGGATTTGTAGACAGTCTAAATTTATCAGTTACGGTAGGAGTCGTCGCCCACCAATTAGCAGTTCAACGATTTAGAACGGGGGTTGCGAGATATTCTCCAGATGATGCTCAAAAATTAGCTGCATATTGGATTGCAGAAGATGAAAAAAGAAGAAGTCGTGTATAATCAAATTATTAGCTGGTAGTTGTTAGAAATTTGACCACCCATTATGAATGATTTAACTGTTTCTGATATTTCATCCGATTTACAAAAAAATATATTTGTCCAGGACTACTCAAAAAAGACGGTAATTGAGGGGGTAAAGATTGTTGAAGTCAAAAGAATGGCGGGAGAGGATGGTACATTTGAAGATCTTTTCCGGATGGATGATTCAGGTCATATGGAGCTGTTTCCCGAAATACAGGTTCGTCAAATTAATAGATCCAAACTTCTTCCTGGATCAATTAAGGCTTGGCATCTTCATTTTAAGCAAGAGGATGTATGGTATATAGCTCCAGAAGATCATATGATTCTTGGCTTGTGGGATACACGCGAAAATTCATCAACTAAAGGAAAAACCATGAAGGTTGTGATGGGAAATGGCACTTCAAAACTTGTGGTAGTGCCTCGAGGTGTGGCACATGGGGTGGTGAACGTAGCAAAAAAAGCGGGAAGCATCTTTTATTTTGTAAACAATCAATTTAATCCTATTGAAGCTGATGAACGAAGAATCAAGTGGGATGCATTAGGAGCTTCATTTTGGGAAGTGGAAAAGGAGTAAAAAGTAGTGTACTATAAAAATATATGGAAAAAAAAATTGAAGAAAAAAAACACTATCCCCTTGTTTATTTTGTTCTTTTCTTTGCGGTTTTAGCTCTCGTTGGCTACTTTATAAAATCTCGGAAGCCCGATCAAAAGGTAATTCAACCCACAGCTCCCCTTGCTTCGTATGATACGACTTATTTTAAAAAAGATGAGATAAAACAGTTCGCGTCAGATGCCGATTTCATTACTGCGATGAGAGAAGGTCAAGAAAGTGGCTATCAAGAAGTGTCTCGAAATGCAATGGCGGGGGATGTAATGATGATGAAATCGGATGCTTCCCCTCAAAATAACCCATCTTTTGAGTCTGTGAATCGTTCATCTGGCACCAATGTGCAAGTAATAGGGATTGACGAGCCAGATATCGTCAAAACAGATAGTTCATCCATATTTTTCTCAAAAGAGAGACAGTACAACTATCTCATGAATGATGGAATTGGAAGAATCTCCGATTTAAAAGTACAGGGTATGCCATCTCAAATAATGCCACGATATCAACCAGTGAATGAAGTAGTTGCCATTGGAGCGCTACCTCCAACTGCTATGAAGGTGCAAAGCTCTATTCCTCAAAGTGGGGACATGCTTATTTCGGGCAAAACTCTTGTACTTTTTTCAAATGATAATACAGATGGCTCACTTCAATTGGTTGGCTATTCTATCGCGAATCCCACTAATCCCAAAAAATTATGGGAACTTCCTTTTTCTACAAAATCGCAAAAGGTTGCAGCGCGTTTGCAAAATAACACCATTTACCTCGTAACTGCAACATCTCCCAGTCTTCCTCGTCCATGCCCTATGCCGCTGATTGGGGGGAAGACAAACATGACGATACGATGTACGGACATTTATGCGCCTTCGAGCAAGCCAAATAGCAACTCTGTCTACTCAATCATAAAAATAAACCCTCTGACGGGAAAAGTGGAGAAAACAATGTCGTTTGTGGGGCAGCAAGGGCAAAACACAGTATATATGTCTGCTGATTCTCTCTATTTAAGCTATCAAATAGAGGGAAATATCATAAGTATCCTTAATCAGTTTGTAGTTGAAAATCAAGGTGTACTTCCGTCATATATAGAGGATAAAATAATAAAACTACAAGGGTATGATCTTTCTCAATCCACAAAAGAGATGGAGATAAATTCGCTTCTTTCTCAATATTTAGATGGAATGGATGACTCTGAAAGACTGAAGCAAGAAAACCAATTGAAAAATTCGTTTACTCGTTTTTTTAGTAAATATAAAAGATCATTTGAATATACGGGAATAATCAAGATAAAAAATGACGATCTCACCGTTCAGGCCACTGGAAAAGTGCCTGGGGCAACGCTCAATCAATTCTCGTTTGATGAATGGAAGGGAGATTTACGAGTAGCAACAACCATCGGCGGGCGCAGCTCGTTTGTCATAGGATCAAATGGTTCTGATGAGCAGGTGAGTGATGTATATATCCTCGGAAAGAACTTGGAAATAAAAGGGTCAGTAAAAGATTTGGGGAAAACAGAACGTATTTACTCCGTTCGATTTATTGAGGATCGAGGGTATGTTGTGACATTTCGTCAAACAGACCCATTTTATGTGTTAGATCTTTCAAATGGTAACTCCCCCCAGCTTAAAGGAGAGCTCAAGATTCCTGGCTACTCTTCATATCTACACCCCATTGACTCACATCTTGTTTTGGGAGTAGGCAGGGAAAGCGATGTAAAGCTTTCTCTTTTTGATGTTTCCGACCCACAAAATCCAAAAGAAGTATCAAAGTACACGCTTTCAGGAGAGTATTGGAGTGAAGCAATGGACAATCATCACGCATTCTTGCAAGATCCAAAATACAAAGTAATCTTTATTCCCGGAAGCAGGGGTGGATATATTATCTCTTATGAAGGAAACTCACTCTCTCTTGTGAAAGCGCTTGAAGCGCCCGCTGTGAAACGAGGTCTCTATCTCAATGATTATTTCTACATCGTTTCCGATACGGGAATAACTTCATATAAAGAAGGAATATGGGATAAAGTGGGAAATGTAGTATTTGATAAGACTGAGCAGACTCCTATTGTCCAAACCGATAGTATTCAAACAAAAGAGGCTTCAGCTGAAGGATCGGTAAGTGATCTATAAGCGGGACCTATATCCAGTCTTTTTTGTAGTATTTTCTCCCCTTAAGGTTTTTGGGAAGGTATTCTTGATCTATTTTTACTCCACTCTCTTTTTCTGCGAGCCATGGATAGCGGACATGTCCCTTTCCATAATTAAACTGTTTCATAACTTTGTTTGAAGCGTTTCTGAGGTGTAGGGGAATTGGATCAAGATTCTCTGTATCTATATCTGACATTGCGGTCCATAAACCCGATGAAGATGCGATAGACTTTTTTGCTGTGGCAAGATAGGTGGCAGTCTGAGCTAGAATAAGACCGCTCTCCGGCATGCCAATCATATGAACGGCTTGCATGCAGGCTGTTGCTACAACGAGAGCTGTTGGCTGTGCATTACCAATATCCTCACTTGCAAATATCACCATTCTTCGTGCGATAAACAAGGCATCTTCTCCGGCTGTAATCATTCGGGAGAGATAGTGAAGAGCTGCATCAGGATTGCTCCCCCGCATGCTTTTTATAAATGCAGAAATGGTATCGTAGTGCCAATCGCCTTTTTTATCATAATAAATCGCCTTTCTTTGAATGGCTTCTTCTGCAATTTTCAAAGTAATTGTTCTTCCAAAAGATGACGCAAGCTCGATTGCGTTTATCGCAGCGCGTGCATCGCCATTACTGCTTTTAATTATGTGAGCAACCGCTTCTTTTTCCCACTTTCTTCCTTTATATTCAGCCATTGCACGAGCTACAATTTTTTTCATCTCCTCATCGGTCAGCTGTTCTAGTTTATACACCTGAGTACGAGAAATAAGCGGAGCATTTACCTCAAATCCAGGATTTTCTGTGGTTGCTCCAATTAATATAATGGATCCATCTTCCACATGAGGAAGGAATGCATCTTGTTGTCCTTTATTAAAGCGATGAATTTCATCGACAAAAAGGACTGTTTGTTTTTTGAAGAGTTGTTGTTCATCTTTCGCCTTTTTAATTATTTCACGGATATCAGCTACTCCTCCTGTGACTGCAGAAAATTGTATGAAGTCTGCTTCCACATATCGTGCAACAAGCCGAGCAAGCGTAGTTTTGCCACATCCTGGAGGTCCCCAGAGAATCATAGATCCCACGCGCCCACTCTCTAGCATCTTGCGAAGGGGCTTTCCCTTTCCCACTAAATGAGACTGTCCCATTACTTCATCAAGCGTTTTAGGTCTAAGCAGTTCAGCAAGTGGGATCATAGAAGATTACCCCAATCCCATTTTTTGTTTAACTTCATCAATTGTTTTTTGTGCAATCAGTCGTGCTTTTTCAGCCCCTTCTCGAATAACTGAGTCAACATATTCTGGGTTTGCTTCTAACTCTTTTCTCTTTTCTTGGAATGGTTTGAGGTCTGCATAAATCGCATCAGCAATTGCATCTTTTATCTCAACAAATTTGAGAAGGCCCGATTTAAATCGTTCTTCATATTTTGCGACATCTTGAGGAATATAGAGTTTTGCATAGGTAAATAATGTTTTTACGCCATTACTCATCTCTCCTCCTACTTCTGTTGCTGTAGGAATTGAGCGCACTTTCTTTTTTATTTCTTCTACTGAGTCGGTAAGATTTATGTAACTTCCTTCAATCGATTTACTCATTTTTCCCTCTCCCTTCAGAGATGGAATATATTCTCCTTTTGTTGCAAATCGAACAGGCTCGGGGAAATCCATCCCATATTGTTCATTCATTTTTCGAGCAACTTCGCGTGCTACTTCTAGATGTGGCTCTTGATCAATACCCACTGGCACGAGCCCTGCCTTATAAATGAGAATATCTGCTGCCATAAGTATAGGATAGTTCAACAGCGCCATTGTATTATGTTGGGGATGTTGTTTTACTTTCTCTTTAAATGTAGGTAAATGCTGCATTCGAGCTATCGTCATAAGAGAAGAAAAATAAAAGGACAACTCCATATGTTGGGGCACATCTGATTGATAAATAATCATGCTTTTTTTGGGATCAAGTCCTGCAGCCAAATAATCAATTATTATTTCACGCTTTTTTTCTCGTAACTCTTTTGGGTTAAAGGGCGTGGTGATAGTGTGCACATCCACCACGCAAAATACTGTTTCATATTCTCCTGTATTTTGAATCTCAAGCATTCCTTTTACTGCGCCAAGATAATTTCCCAGATGTAATCTGCCCGTTGCTCGGATGCCGGAAAAGACACGTTTAATAGATGTATTGGTGTTCATGGGTTAATTATAATGCAAAATATTTTTCATACAGGACGTATATTTCAAATATATATGATGTAAGTTTGTATTTTCACTCAGCAGAACGAATGATTTAATATATACTATTGAGTATGATGGCGAAAAACTCTTTCAACCTTCAAAAACATCTGGCGCAAGAACATAAAATGACAGCTCTCACTGTGTATTTAAAGGAAATTGTGTATGGAGGTAATGACGGCATCGTTACCACATTCGCAGTCGTCGCAGGATTTGCAGGAGCTCAAGCGAATGTCGCAACACAAATGCCCATCCTTACCGTTCTCTTGTTCGGTTTCGCAAACCTGTTTGCTGATGGAGCGTCGATGGCTTTGGGGAATTTCCTCTCTATCCGTTCTGAAAAAGATGTTTATAATAACGAAAAGGGTAAAGAGGCACACGAAATAATTCATAATACAGAGCTTGAAAAACTAGAATCTATTGAGATATTAGTAAAAAAAGGATTTACCAGAAAGCAGGCAGAGGATGTAGTCGCAATCTACATGACGAATGATGCGTATTGGGTAGATTTTATGATGAATCAGGAGCTCGAGCTTCCCAACCCAGAAGGAGACAATCCATTTCTTATGTCTATCGCAACATTTATTTCTTTTATTACATTTGGATTCATTCCACTCATTCCCTACGTATTTTTTAAAGGAACAGAATTATTTTTCATGTCCAGCTGCACCACAGCAGCAGCTCTTGCACTTCTGGGGACTTTGCGATGGAAAGTAGGGAAACAAGGATTCTTCCGCAGCGTTGGAGAAACGCTTTTCTTGGGAGGCACTGCAGCAATAGTTGCCTACTTTGTAGGGACTTTGTTTAAGGTGTGACTTGAATCTTGCTAGTCCTGAGCTTGCCGAAGGAAAACTTGAAACTATACACTCTTATAAAGCTACAAGCTACAACCTCACAATCGAATAGGGGTCTTTGTCGTGATTGCAGTCTACGCAATAATCTGAAAACATATCTTTAATCAAGGTCTTGTCACGATTTTCTACATTGGTGTCGGTTGGGCTTGCAAGCTTATCGGTATCTTTATTAACTGGCACCGATTGACGAATGCTATTTCCTCCTGCAGGCTCTGTTCCCTTAATAAAATACTCATAACGAGCTCCGCAGCTTTCCTTGCCATCACCCTCTTTTGTCATTGCTCCTCCATTGTCATTGCAGATTTGTTTTCCTATAACCGTTTCAGGTTTGATAGGCCACAAGTCAGGTTGATCCTTAAGGAGAACTTTCATAATCTTGTTCCATATTGGTGCTGCTCCGGTTACTCCAGATGTTAAGTATGGATTCATTGGGCTACTGTCATTATTTCCAACCCACACCGCAGTTAAGAAATTGGGGGTGTATCCTATGGTCCAATTATCTTTTTTATCATCAGTCGTCCCTGTTTTTACTGATACTGCCTTTCCAGGAATTACCAGAAAGCTATTTGCCCCAAATGCCGCGCTTCGCGCATTGTCATCAAGCAGTATATGGGAAATAATGTATGCTGCTTCTTTCGAAATAGCATGCTTTCCTGGAATCGATAGCGCCGATGGGGCTGGTACAGCTTTTTTAACATCTGAAGCAATATTAGGATCTTCAAATTTGTAGAGCACTTTTCCATAGCGATCTTCGACTTTAAGAATTTGATTTAATTTACGGGGAACTCCTTGATTTGCAAAAGCAGAGAACGCTTGTGCCATCTCCGTCATACGCACCTCGCCGCCTCCAAGCGTGAGGGAGAGGCCATATCGTTTTGGATCTTCAAAAGTAGAAATAGTAAATGCAGATGCAGAAGCAATGAAGTTGCTCACCCCATTTACTGCCAACATCTTCACGGCGGGAATATTAAACGAATTCCCCAAAGCAAAACGAAGCTGGGTGGGGCCATGAAATTGCCCATCGTAGTTTACGGGACAATAGGAGCCAGGCTGTCCTCCTGCTGTAAAACACGTGGGAATGTCAAGAAACACTGTGCCTGCCGTTACTAATTTATTATCGATGCCCACTGCATAGTTGAGGGGTTTTATCGAGCTTCCCGGTTGGCGAAGAGCCGTCGTCACATTAAATGCTCCGGAGCCTGTAGCATAATAATCAACCGATCCTACCATCGCTAATATCTCTCCCGTGGGAGGGCGGGTAACTAGAACAGCCCCATTGGAAACATCGAGATACTGTATTTTTTCTAGTTCGTCTTTAAGAATTTGTTCAGCCTGTTGTTGAATGTCTAAGTCAAGTGTTGTAGTTACTTTCAAACCTCCTTGTTCAACAAGGTCTACGCCATATTCCTTTTCGAGAAGCGACTTTACATAAAAGACAAAGTGGGGTGCATACATCACCGTCTTCATGGGGGCAATAGTGATTGGTTGAGCTATCGCAGTTTTTTTTTGATCTTCGGTAATATAATTTTGTTCACGCATTTTAAGCAATACCTCGTCCCTTCTCTTTTTGGTCAAAGCGGGGTTAATATATGGGGAATAGAGCGAAGGAGCTTGTGGTAGTCCTGCAAGAAGAGCTGCCTCTTCAAGTTTTAAGTCCTTTGCTTTTTTTCCAAAAAATGTTTTTGCACCTTCTTCAATTCCATAGGCTGAACCTCCATAAGGTACTTGATTCATATACATTTCTAGGATTTCTTGCTTAGAAAATTGCTTTTCCACGCTTACTGCTAGAATCATTTCCCGTATTTTTCTTGTGAGCGTTCGCTCCGAAGAAAGAAGGGCGTTTTTTACTAATTGTTGTGTAATAGTAGATCCTCCTTGAAGGCTTTGTCTCAGGACTAATTCTTTTACTGCACGAAGCACTCCTGAGGTAATAGAGACACCTTGGTGTTTATAAAAGTCTTTATCTTCAATGGCGATTGATGCCTGGTAAATATAGGGCTTGAGATCTTTTAATTTTACTGGTGTTCTGTTTTGGTCGCGATATATTTCATACAGCATTTTGCCATTTCGGTCATACATATGGGTAGAAAAAGGTATTGCATTTAGATTCTTAAGTGAAGATGCTGTGGGAAGATTTCTAAATATAAAAAAGTACACGCCAAAAGATAAACCAGCAACAATAATACAGAGAAAAACACTCAAAACATATAGTTTTGTTTTTAGTGGAATAGTGGTAAAGCGAATATATTTTTTCATTTTGACAAACGAGGAAACAAGGGTGGAATCTTATGTATTAATCCTTTGGTTCCCTTCATAATTATTTCACTTGTGGCAGGGAGAAAGGGATAGAGCCTGTTTCCAACAGTATGCAATATTTGCAAAGAGGATACAAGAAAATCATGTCGTTCTTCGGGTGTTTTACTCCATGGAGTTTGTTCATTCATCTGCTTATTTAGCTTCTTTACTTCTTCCCAGATGGACACTAACGCTTCATTCATATGAAATGCCTCAATTTGCTTTACATCACTCGCTGCGTGTACAAATTGTATCGCTTCTATCGTGAGCTTATCTTTTTCTGCAAGAGTAGTAACGCGGGAAACACAGTTGCCCAGCTCGTTCGCAAGATCTGAGTTGTAGAGCTCTTTCATGCGCATTTCTGAAAAATCACCATCATCTAGAGTGGGAATTTCTCGCAAGAGGTAATATCTCACAGCGTCTGTACCATATTTTTCTATCATTTCGTAGGGGTCTACCACGTTCCCCAGACTCTTACTCATTTTTTGCCCATTTGATGTAATGAATCCATGAATAATGATGTGCTGAGAAACGGGGAGTCGAGCTGAAAGAAGCATTGCTTGCCACATAGCGCTTTGCTGACGCAGATTATCTTTTCCTGCAACTTGAATCCCTGGCCACCAATCATGAAACTCATCCTTGTTGGTAGGCCAATTCACCGTTGAAATATAATTTATCAACGCATCAAACCAAACATACATCACATGATTAACATCATTTGGTACGGGGATTCCCCATGGCATTTTTTCCTTTAATCGAGATATGCTAAAGTCTTGCAATCCTCCTGTAACAAACTGTTTTATTTCATTATATTTCGATTTCGGTATTACGAAATCTGGCTGCCTTTCATAGAGCTCCAGCAATGATTTTTGATAGTGAGAAAATGCAAAAAAGTAATTTTCTTCATCTCTCAGTTCGATGATATTTTTAGGATGTAATGGACACTGACCATTGACTAGATCGGAGTCTGTCTTTTCTAATTCACATCCGACACAATATTTCGTTTGATAGTTTTTTTTATAAATATCTCCATTTTTTAAACATCTCATCCAAAACTCTTGTGCCGCAGCGATGTGTTTTTTATCTGTAGTGCGGATAAAATGCGTGTAAGAAAGATGTAAGGCCTTTTTTAAATTATTAAATTTCCTTGCAAATTCATCACAGTATAGTTGAGGGTCCTTTTTCGCCTCGAGGGCTTTTTGATATATCTTTTGCCCATGTTCATCGGTCCCAGTATTAAACACCACATCATACCCTTGTTGTCGCCATGTGCGAGCTATAACGTCTGCCTGAATAATTTCAAGAGCAAAGCCTATGTGAGGATCTGCATTGACATAAGGGAGAGTAGTAGTAATGTATTTTTTTGATGACATATTACAGTATATTATAGCAGGGGAAATCGGTTGAATCGGTTAAATCAGTTAAATCAGTTGAATCGGTTGAATCAGTTAAATCGGATGAATCGGTTGAATCAGTTGAATCGGCTGAATAATTATTTGTTATTTGTGAGGAGGGAGACGAGTGTGCCGATAGCGATGATAAGGAGGAGATTGACGGGATTAAATCCAGAGAAGATGCTTGAAAGAAGAAAAGTAATTACGCCACATGTTACGATGAAAGGTAGGTTTCCCTGAGATACAACCCTTGCTGAAACATAGGTTGCAAGAGTAACAAGTAGTACCACCCCAGCAACAATAAGAGGGGTTGTAGGCACAAAATAGGTAAAACAAAGACCAACTAAGAGCCACAAAACAGCCGGGAGAATTAGATGTTGAAACTTCATGATTCATTTATTATAATGTGTTCTTATGAAAAAACTACCAGACGATAAACAGAAGCTCATCGAGATGTTCGCGCAGAAAGATGGCGATACCGGATCTCCAGAAGTACAATCAGCTCTTCTCACACACAAGATTCTTCGTTTAACAGAGCATTTGACAGAAAATAATAAAGACAATCATTCACGACGTGGTCTATTAAAAGTCATTGCAAAAAGAAGAAGAATTCTTAACTATTTGCAGAAACTTGAAGAAAAACGCTATAAAAAACTTATCGAACAAATTGGACTCAAAAAATAAGGCACAGAGTAAATTATTTTTTCCCTCAATGCCCTTCATGGTGTATAGTATCATTAGTAATAGTAGTATCGATTTTATTTCAACATCCAACCTGTCATCCTGAGCAAAGCGAAGGATCTATCGAAGCGAAAAAGATTCTTCGTATGGAAAATGTGTCACTCAGAATGACAAAAGTATAGGTACTTTTTACAATATTTTGTAATTATCATTCATTTATTCATTTATTTATTCATTTATAGAACCTATGAAAATCATAGAAAAAAGTCTTGAACTCGGAAACGAACAAGCAAAAAGAACTCTGTCATTTCAGACAGGAAAATTAGCAAAAGCTGCAACAATTGCAGTTCTTGGGCGCATGGGCGACACAAGTGTATTGGTGACCATCGTTGCAGGAGCGGAGCGAGAAGATTTGGATTATTTCCCCCTTCAAGTTGAGTATGCAGAAAAGTTGTATGCAGGAGGACGAATTAAAGGATCTCGTTGGGTAAAACGAGAGGGTAGGCCATCTGATGAAGCGGTATTAAATGGAAGACTCATTGATAGGTCTATTCGACCATTGTTTCCAAAAGGATATAAGAAAAATGTGCAAATTATCATTACTTTAATGTCGGTTGACGGAGTAAACTCGCCAGATATATTAGCTGCTCTCACCGTATCTGCTGCACTTCAAGCTTCGACTATTCCTTTCAAAGGCCCCATTGCAACATCCCGAGTCGGAGCTGTAAAAAACGGAGAAGTGACCTTCATTGTTAATCCCACTGAAGATGACCAAAAGTTTTCAGTTCTTGATCTTGTAGTTTCTTCTTCCGAAAAAAAAGTTGTTATGATTGAAACACGAGCAGAAGAGTTGAAAGAAGATGTTATTGAAAAAGGAATTGAAATTGCAAAAGTTGAGAATAAAAAGCTTATTGCCTTCATTTTAGAATTCGCAAAAGCTGTAGGAAATACGAGAGATTCAGCCTCAGATTCTCTTGTTGATGAGAAACTCCTTGCCATGTTAAAGAGTGAGTTTAAAAAAGAAATAGAAGCTCTTGTGGCTCAAAAAGCAAAGAAAGAGTTTGAAGACAAGGCGGCAGTAGAAGAAGTAGTCAATGCCGTTTCTGAAAAGCATCCAGATGACTTTGATAAAAAAACCATAGCAAAAGGTGTTGACTATATGACAAAACAAGTCATCCGAGACAATATCTTGCTCAAAAAAAGAGTTGACGGGCGTGGTATTGATGAGGTGAGAGAGCTTTCTTCAGAAGTAAGCATGATTCCTCGCATTCATGGTTCAGCATTGTTCTCTCGAGGGGATACTCAGGTTCTTTCCATCGTCACTCTTGGAGCCCCAAGTCTTGAGCAGCTTATTGAAAGTCCAGATGGGGAAGAGTCAAAAAGATACATTCATCACTATAATATGCCTCCTTACTCAGTCGGAGAAACAGGTCGCTTTGGATTTTCTTCTCGACGAGAGATAGGACATGGAGCACTTGCTGAAAAAGCACTTGAACCGGTCCTTCCTTCTCAAAAAGATTTTCCTTACACCATTCGCGTGGTGAGTGAAGTACTTTCCTCAAATGGATCAACTTCTCAAGCTTCCACATGTGCTTCTACTCTGGCACTTATGGATGCAGGAGTTCCAATTAAGGCGCTTGTTGCAGGAATTGCCATGGGCATCGTATCAAAAACCGATGATGACTATGTGGTAATAACTGACATCCTAGGCGTTGAAGATTTTTCAGGAGAAATGGACTTTAAGATTGCCGGCACTGAGACTGGAGTCACCGCAATTCAACTTGATGTAAAAAACATGGGTCTTACTACGCCCATGATGCATGAAGCAATTGTCAGAGCTACAGCAGCACGTATGAAGATTTTGGAAAATATGAAATCCGCAATAGCGAAACCAAGAGATACTGTTTCTCAGTTTGCTCCAAAGGTTATCGTTATTACTCCACCCCCAGATAAGATTGGTGAAATCATCGGGCCTGGAGGAAAGAACATTCGCGCTCTCATTGCTCAAACAAATACAGATATCAATGTGGGAGATGATGGAAGAGTCACTATTAGTGGTATAGAGAAAGCAAATGTTGAAATGGCGGCAAAAATGATCGAGAATATGACTCGTGAAATCCAGGTGGGAGAAATATTTGAAGGAGAAGTAAAACGAATTGCTCCCTTTGGTGCATTTGTTGAATGTATTCCTGGAAAAGATGGGCTCGTACACGTCTCAAAAATGGGTCGTGGATTTGTTAAAGATCCCGCAGAGGTGGTATCGGTCGGCCAAAAAGTAAAAGTAAAGGTCATGGAAATTGACAATATGGGAAGAATAAATCTTCAAATGTTTGGAGAAGATGGAAAAGAGCCTCAATTGGGAGCGCCAAGTCAGGGGGGGCAGGGTGCTCCTTCGGCTCCTCGTTATGAGTCTCGACCACGACCATCATACAATCGACCCGGAGGGCCTGGAGGACTTCGACCACGATATACCAGAAGTGACAGAAACGAAAGACCACCAATGGGAAATAATCGGAGACAAGCGCCTCCTGTTGAAGACGACTTTCTGAAAGAGCTCATGTCATAAGACATGAGCTTATGGATGGGGCGTAAGCCGTGTTGACTTGAGTGTACTTGATGTACTAAAATAAGTTGATATGGCAAGAAAAAAGAACATCTTCAAGATTCCTTTTACAAAAATAAAAGTAAATGCAAGAACAGCACTTCTTTTATTTGGCTTGCTCCTTTTTTTGGGAGGGCTGCTCTTAGCTCTTTCACTGTTTCCATTGGGAACTGCAGTGGATGGAGTGCTTCTTTCCTCAATCAGAAAGTATTTGGTTGGGGGATTTGGTTTTGTTGCCTTTTTTGTTCCTGCCCTTATCGTTTTAATTGCACTTCAGATAATAACCAATTCAAAAAAACCACTCGTTAAACTCAATATCACGATCGGCCTTTCGTTTATTTTTATTTCACTTGGCGGACTCCTTAAATCTGGGATATACGGATTGTATCTTTATACAATCATAAAAGATAACATTTCTTTTATAGGAGCAAATCTTTTTTTTCTTACCTTATTAGGTATTGGAATAATTCTTTTTTTAGATACTTCATTTGATGTTATTCTTACAGCAGTGACGCAGGCTATTGTTGGCCTTTTTAGATACGCAAAATCAACTATAGATCCAGCACTTCATAGGCTTCAGACCACAACTCAAACAGATGAATTTATTACGGAAAAAAAGGCAGAAGTGAAAAAAAAGGAAGAGCCCTTAATAGAATATGTAGAGGATAGAAAGAGACATGAAAAACCAGCAATAGCCCAGAGCGAAATGAGTAAAGCAGCCTCAACACAAGATTTGTATATAAAGCCGCTTCCGCAGGGAGGATCTACTTGGATTTTTCCCCCTCTTAACTTATTGAGCACAGTGAAGCAGGCTGAGGCAGATCGGGGAGATGTGAATTATATTGCAATGACCATCGAAAAAACACTTGATAGTTTTGGTATCTCTGCACGTGTAGCGGAGCAAAATAAGGGTCCAGCTGTTACACAATATTGCATAGAAATTAAAAGTGGAACACGACTTTCGCGAATAACCGCCCTTGCTAATGATCTTGCACTTGCTATTGCAGCTCCCACAGGACAAGTACGTATTGAGGCTCCTATTCCTGGTCGTGCCATGGTTGGAATAGAAATTCCTAATGTGAGATCTCAAATAGTAACTTTAAAAAGTCTGCTTGAGCATGATATCTTTACAAAAAATCCAGATCCTCTTCTTATGCCCTTAGGACTTGATGTTTCTGGGCAGCCAATAGCTGCAAGTATCGGAAAAATGCCTCATTGTTTGATTGCGGGGACAACCGGCTCAGGAAAGTCAGTCATCGTAAACGCATGGATTAGCACGATGCTTTTTCGTACACGACCAGAGGAATTAAGACTAATACTGGTTGATCCAAAACGAGTAGAAATGGCCGCATATAATAATATTCCTCATCTTCTTACACCCGTTATCAATGAACCAGAAGTCACGTTACGTGCTTTACGGTGGACAGTGAATGAAATGCAAGAACGATATAAACAATTTGCAGCAGTTCATGCTCGAAATTTGGAAAGCTACAACCTTATTCCAGGTATAGAAAAAAAGCCCTTTATTGTTTTCATGATTGATGAGTTAGCAGATCTTATGATGTTTGCAGGAAACGACGTGGAAACGCTCATTACTCGAATTGCACAGCTAGCTCGAGCCACGGGTATTCATCTAGTGCTGGCGACTCAACGACCATCTGTTGACGTCATCACTGGCCTTATGAAGGCAAATATCCCTGCGCGACTTGCTTTTAATGTTTCCTCAATGATAGATTCACGCGTTATTATTGATATGCCCGGTGCTGAAAAGCTGTTAGGAAAAGGAGATATGTTATTTCTCCCTCCAGATCAGGCTAAACCAAAGCGTATTCAGGGCCCATTTATTACTGAAAGAGAAGTGACTGAACTTACAAAATTTATTAGAGCCCAGTCTCCAGAGGTTCATTACACAGAAGAGATTATGGAAACAGACCCAGGAATATCTGTTGGAGGAATCTCTGGGGGGAGTATGAGTGGGGATTCAGGAAAAGATGCGCTTTTTAATCAAGCTTTGGAAATTGTAATACAATCGGGAAAGGCATCTACCTCATTCCTTCAAAGAAAGCTTAAAATAGGCTATTCACGTGCTGCTGCAATTATTGATGAAATGGAAGTGGCCGGATATATAGGGCCCGCAACGGGAAGCGGCAAGCCGAGAGAGATTATTAAACGAATACAGACATCGATTGTTACGCAAGAAACCCCCATGTAGGACATGTAGGAATAGATCAAACATATGAGAATCACTACCTAACAATTACTGGACAAATTTGCGTATATTTTCATTATGCCCTTCAAGCGTAGTTGCTACTTGAATACGACCTTTTTTGTCATTGACGTAATACCAGTAGGGTGTGTTTGGATCAGCGGCAAGAGCTGCCTTTATCGAGTCTAATCCGGGGCTACATATGGGAGCTGGGGGGAGCCCCTTCCTTGCATATGTATTATAGGTGTTATCGACTTTTAAGTCATCGACAGTCAAATCACGCTTCCACCAGGTATTTGCTTTTCTTTGAAATCCGAGCCCATACTGTATCGTTGCATCAATCTGCAGTGGCCAATCATTTTGAGCCCTTTTCAAGATGATGCCTGCTACGGTGCGCCTATCATCAGCAAACTTTGCCTCGCGTTCTACCAATGAAGCAAGGACAAGAACCTCCTGATCTGAACGTTTTTCATAAGGGAATTCTTTGCGCGCCTCAGCCATCTTTTTTTGGAAATTTGACTCCATTAATGCAATAATAGTCTCAATTGTCGCTGCTTTTGGTATCAAATATGTATCGGGAAACAGTCGACCTTCTCTTGCATCTTCAATAAAGCTAATCTCAGAAAATGAAAAGAGGAGGGAGAGTTTTTGTGCCACTTCTTCTTTACGTAACCCCTCTATAATCGTTACCCATTCATCTAATTTTCCGTGTGTTATCATTTCAGCAACATCTTGTGCTGGCATATTCTTTGAAAGCTTGAAATCTCCCGCTTGAACTCGTTTTTCTATTCCTTTTTGGAGCGAAATCGCATAAAAAACAAGTTTATTTCTAATAAGACCTTCAGCCTCAAGACGTTTTATTATTGAGTTAAGACCCTCTCCCTTTTTAATAATAAAAATAGTAGAACCAGAATTTGTTTTATCTACAGGGAGGGAGCCTTCAGTATATATAAAATATGCTCCCAAGATAACAAGTGTAGTTACAAAAAAAAGGATTTTATATTTTTTCATATATGAGTGTCCAATAGGTGTATTGGAAACATTTGTAATGATGATTTTGCTTCTGCGAGAAGATAAGAATCTTTTGTATAAAATTCTGCAATAGGCTCTCTTAAATGTACAGCATCTCCTATCTTCTTTAGGAGAAGAATACCTGCATATTTATCTTTGGGAGCACCGAGTATTTTTGCGATACTATTTAGGTTGTGATTATTAATTTCTTTTACATATCCTGCTTTATGGCTATAGATTACATGTTTTTTGTGCATCAACTTCATTGTTGAAGATGATATATGTTCTGATCCGCCTTGTGCTTTTACGATCTCCTTAAATTTTTTCAATGCTTCTCCTGATCTCAAAATTAATCGCGCCTCATCGATTCCTTGCTTCTCAATTTTTGCTTTTTTATAGCACATATCGAGGAGGGTGCCTGCAAGGTAAAGCGCTCTTTCTTCAAGGTCTTTAGGCCTATCTTCGGTCTGCTCCAATACTTTGAGAACATCGCGCGCTTCAAGTGCAGGCCCCACGCCATATCCGGCAGGTTCCCTAGTCTTATTAATTGTAGCAATAACGTTCATGCCAAACTTTTTTCCTAACATCTGAAACTTATGCGCAACTTGTTGGGCATCTTTTTCATGAACTATCTTCATTGTTTTTCCAATAGGAATATCTAATACCAAATGAGTAGTAGAAGCAGCAATTTTTTTTGCCATAACGGAGACAATGATTTTGTCAAATGACTCAAAGGCGATAGGCTCTTCAATGTGGATTAAAATATCATCAGCTGGAGCTATTCCCAATCGGCCATTCCAACAAATACAACCTCCAACCGTATTTACTATATGTTCTACTTGCTCAATAGAAAATTCAACTCCCGCAAAGACCTCCATAGCATCGGCCGTACCAGCAGGTGTTGTAATTGCACGAGAGGATATTTTGGGAATTTTAAATCCAGCTGCCGCAATAATGGGAACAAGAATCATGGTCGCGCGTGTTCCAGACACCCCTCCAACAGAGTGTTTATCTGCAACTATTCCTTTAAAATGAAGTCTATTTCCGGTCTCCACCATTGCTTTTGTAAAGTGATACAGATCTTCATGTCCATATCCCTGCTTGAATGATGCTGCTACAAAGTAAGTCGTAAGAATATCACTCAAATTATTGTGTGAAATCTGATCCATCAGCTGATAAATCTCATGGTAGGTGAGTTTTTTCCCGAGTAATTCTTTTTGAATTGTCTGTACAGCTTTTTTTTGATCGGTATTAATCATATGAAGTATTCATTTCAGTAACTTTTTTTTGGAACTCTTTTGCTTTAATAATTAAACGCACAATTATGGAGAGCTCTTGAATGCCAATAAACCATGCTACAAATAAGTATAGCAAAAAGTATACACATGAACTTACCAGAAGAAGGGAGACTATATTTATCGTCCTTGTAGTATCCAAAAGAAGGTTATCCATAAGTTTTATCATTACATAGGGAATAGGAGCAGCGACTATTGAAGCTACAACTATTTTTCCCAAAGATACAAAAAAAGGCATCATGTTAAAAAGAGCCCTTTTTTGTAGGAGAAAAAAGAGCAAGCTCACCTGCAAAGCTATAGAAAGAGAAAATGAAATACCCAGCGACCAGACAGGAAGACGCAGTACTAATATTGCGATGAGAGATAATACTGTGTTTATAACCACACCAATGATACTTGTGTAAAAAGGAGTTTTGCTATCAAGAAGCGCATAAAAACACCGAGTGAGTAAATAATAAATAGAATGAAAGGGAATTGAAACGGCAAAATAGGAAAGGAGAAAGGCTGTTTGAACTGTTGCATCCCAATCAAATTTTTCTCCTCCAAAAAATACTCGCACAAGCGGCGTTCTCGCAAAGATAAAATAGATAGCAATAGGTATTGTCATAAATAGAACATTAAGTATTGATTCCGTGATAATCTGAGCAAAATTTTCTTTTTTTCCAGATTCTATCATCTCTGTAAGGTAGGGTAATGAAGCTTGACCAAATGCCATTCCGATAACAGATACGGGAAGAAGTTGTAGATGTTGGGCAAAATAAAAAATAGTATAAGCACCTGATCCTAGCAGCGTGGTGAGCGTCAAGTCAATTGTCGCATCGATTTGAGCAACTAATATCGTAAGGAGTCTTGGCCCCACCATTCTAAAAAAATCTTTGACACCTGTATGGAATATCAAGACAGGTCGCCAAAATATCACTTCATCCCAAACAATGGGAAACTGCATAATAGCAAAAATAACAGCTCCCACATTAATTCCAATGATAGGAGCATACAGGCCATACTTTGATGCAAATAACCACGTAGCCAAGATGACAGAAAGATTATAGATAATGGGAGGGATAGAGGTTGCCAAAAACAACTTTCTCGCCTGAGCTATTCCTGTAAAGAAATTCCCCAGCACAAGAAAAGGAAGTTGACCCAAAAGAAGAATTCGAGAAAATGTCACCACCTCATTTAATTTGTCTCCCTGAAATCCAGGTGTAATAAGAGGAATGATGAGGTGGAGAAAAGGAAGAAGTATGATGATTGAAACCGCAAGCATAAGAGAAATGAAGTTAAAGATAGAATAGGTAATCTCTCTGCGCTCTTTTTCATTTTTTTGGTACTTGATATAAATGGGAATAAGAGAGGAGGTAAGTGCGCCAGTAATCAACAATTCAAATACCAAGTCCGGTATCCGAAACGATGCAAAAAATATATCAAGTTGATCTTTTGTAAAGTAGCCGGCTAATGTTCTGTAGCGAACAAATCCAAATATTCTCGAAATGATGATCATAAAACTTAAGATCATCGCTGAGGAAAACATTCCTCCTTGAGCTCCTAAAAATAAATTGCGTGTTTGCTGAATTAATTTATTCATATAAATTCATCTTGACTATTGCCCTAATTTGGTGTTAAATGGTTATATATGGTTTTTTTTGGTGAATACCAAGTTTCATTTACTGCTCCTGGCCGTGTTGTTATTCCAAAAAAAATTAGAGAACTCATAAAAGGCGACAGTTTCATTGTAACAAAAGGATTTGATTTTTGTCTTGCAGGATATGATAGGGAAGATTGGGAGTCTCGTTCAAAAGAGCTTATTAGTGTGTCTTTACTTGACAAAACGGATATTGAAAAACGAAGACTTCTCTTTTCATCAACTATGTATATAGAAATAGACGGGCAGGGAAGATTCGTTATTCCTAAGCCCCTTCTGCAGTTTGCGGAACTCAAAGATAAGGTGCTGATTATCGGAGTAGGGGATCATTTTGAGCTCTGGAACCCAGAAAAATGGTCAAGTTATCAGTTACAGCTAAAAGCTGAAAGCTGAATTATGCACACACCAGTATTACTTAAAGAAGTTGTAGAGATGCTTGGAGCAGCTCCAGGCAAAAAAATAATTGATGCTACATATGGTGAAGGAGGTCACACAAGAGCATTGCTTGAAAATGGAGCCTCTGTTCTATCTATTGATAGGGATCTCTCGCAAGTTAACAGTCAACAGTCAACAGTCAACAGCGAAAGACTCATTCTCAAACAGGGGAATTTTAAAGATATCGTTGAGATTGCAAAGAGCGAAAACTTCTTTCCAGTGGATGGTATTCTGTTTGATCTCGGGCTCTCAAATGAGCAACTCCGATCTGGCGGCAAAGGTCTTTCCTACAAAAATCTTGATGAACGTCTCGATATGCGACTTGATGATGACTGCGAAATGGACGCAGAGACAATTCTCCGGCAATACAGTGAAAAAGACCTCATTCACATGTTTATGCATAACGCTGAAGAAATACTGGCGATTGAACTTGCCAAAAGAATTGCGTTGCAGCGCGTAGGAATACGTACTCTCACGGTTGGTTGGCTTGTTGCTGTGGTTAACTCTGTTGCAAAAAATAATCCCCGTCCCACCATGACGAGAGTATTTCAAGCTCTTCGTGTTGAGGTAAATGATGAATTTGAAAACTTAGAAATAGCACTCAAAGGAGCTATTTCTCTTTTTAATCTCAATGGAAGAATCGCCGTTATTAGTTTTCACTCACTTGAAGATAGGATTGTGAAGCGTTTTATACGTTCAAATGGCTATGTACAAATAGGCAAAAAACCTATTTTTGGGAACAGTGAACTTCGGTTTGAGCGATCCGCAGTATTACGTGTATTTCATATATGAAAAACTATTATAAAGAAGTCCTATTTGGCATATTTATACTTGCAGTTGTTGGCAATATTGCGATATTTATTTCCAGCATGAAGCTCAGCACGGAAATTCACTCATTTGAGCAACAAACGTTTGTATTATCTCAAGAAAACATCCAATTGGAAAAAGAAATGGCCGATTCTGATTCATTTTTACACACAAAGGAATACCAAATTAAATGGGGTTTTGAGCGGTCTACTAAACCAATTTATATAGGCGAGTTGCCCATGGCGTTAAATACAAAAAGATAACTATAGCATGACAAAACTGCGTATTTTGCTATTTGGATTTCTTACTATATTTTGCATCATTATAGTACGATTATTTTATATTCAAGTTCTTCATCCCGACCTCCAACACGACTATCTCTCAACAAGAAAACTTCAACCAGAGAGAGGAAAAATATATGACAGAAATGGTCAACCTATCGTGATGAATCAGATTCTCTATCACCTATTTTTTGAACCAAAACTAATAATAGATAAAGAAAAAACAGCTTCGTCGCTTGCAAAAATCCTTAAGATAAGTGAGGCTAGTATTTCTGCTCGAATTGACACTACCAAAACATGGGCATCTGTCTGGGGTGGTATTTCAAAGCAAGATAGAGACACAATAAGCGGCCTAAATCTTCCCGGCATGGGGTTTGATGAGCAGTGGAGTCGCTACTACCCAGACGCATCAATAGCAGCTCATTTAGCAGGATTTGTAGGAAAAAATGATGAAGGAATTGATGTTGGTCGGTCTGGCATTGAGGGATTTTATGATAAAGATTTGGGAGGGCTTCCGGGACTTATTCGATCTGACCTTGATCTTCAAGGAAGACCTATTTTTTTAGGAACCCAAGAGAGAATAGATCCAGAAAATGGGCGTGATATATTCCTTACTATCGATAAATCAGTGCAAATGTTGGTAAAAGAAAAATTACTCGAGGGTCTGGAAAAGACAGGGGCAAAGGAAGGTTGCGCGATTATCGCCAACCCCAATACAATGGAAATTCTTGCCCTGAGCTGCCTGCCTGATTATGATCCTGACACATACTATACATTCAGCAATAATGTATTTCGAAATGCTGCGATAGCTGACGCCTATGAGCCAGGTTCAACATTTAAACCTCTTGTTATGGCTGCCGCGATTGATGCGGGGCTAGTGAAGCCGGATATGCAGTTTAATGAAGATGGACCAGTGACAATTGGAGAGTACACAATTCGTACATGGAACAATTCATATGAAGGTAGGATAACTCTCACGAGGGCTCTTGAAAAGTCGAGTAACGTGGGAATGGTATTTGTTGGGTCAAAATTAGGTGATAAACGACTCTATGATGCAATACAACAATACGGATTCGGAAAAGAAACAAATATTGACCTTGAAGGAGAATCGGCTGGCTTCCTTAAACCAAAAAGTGAATGGTATCCAATAGATTACGCAACCGCAACTTTTGGTCAGGGGCTTGCAGTGACCCCAATTCAAATGATTACGGCATTTTCATCCCTCATAAATGGGGGGAAACGTATGAAACCGTATGTAGTGAAGGAGCTACGAGGAGAAAATATACAAAAAGTAGACCCTATTTTTGAAAAACAACTAGTCAGTAAAAAAACAAGCGATCAAATAAAGCAAATGCTTCTTTCAACTATCGAAAACGGAGAGACAAAATTTCTTAAACCGAAAGGATATCAAATTGGTGGAAAGACAGGGACAGCCCAAATACCCATTGAGGGACATTATGATGCAACAAAAACAATTGCATCATTTATTGGTTTTTCTCCTATTAAAAACCCTCAGTTTATAGGGCTTGTCATCGTAAAAGAGCCAAAATCATCTCAGTGGGGCTCCGAGACTGCAGCGCCTATCTTTTTTGAAATCGCAAAAGAGCTTATAGTATACTATAATGTTTCTCCAGAGTAGAGTATTTGTAGCTTGTAACTTGTAGCTTGAGACTTTAAAGTTTCAAGTTTTAAGTTGTAAGTTAAAGAATCACTATGTTTCAACAAATAAAAAACATCTACCATTTACTCCAGGCTATTGTCGCAAATATCGCGTATGGCTTCCCTAGTGGTCAGATTAAGGTTGTAGGCGTCACAGGAACGGATGGAAAAACGACAACAACGCATCTTCTGTACCACATTCTTACATCAACAGGGAAAAAGGTCTCCATGTTGTCCACTATTTATGCAAAAGTAGGAGGAAAAGAGCTAGATACAGGGTTTCATGTTACGACTCCTGACTCATTTTTAGTTCAAAAACTCCTTTCAACTGCTGTACAGAATGGGGACGAATATTTTATTCTCGAAACAACTTCTCACGCGTTGGATCAAAATAGAATTTGGGGTGTCCAATTTGAAGCTGCTCTGCTTACAAACATCACTCATGAACATCTTGACTATCACAAATCGATAGATGAATACGCAAAAACGAAGTGGCGGTTGGTAGAGATGGCGAAGGTTGCCGTGGTAAATGGGGATGATCCAATCAGTAGAGAAAAAGCTAAAAGCTCAAAGTCAAAAGCTAAAAGCTTAAAGACATATGGATTAGAGTCTCAGGTAGACTATTCAATCGATTTTAGAAAGGAGCTGCCGCAGTTGGCTGATTTTAATGCTTATAACTACTTAGGGGCATACGCTATCTGTAGGGAGCTGGGGTTATCTGACGCAGAGATTAGAGCAGCGCTTCCTTCATATATTCTTCCTGCGGGGAGAATTGACATAGTTTACAATAACAAGTTTATGATTATCGTTGATTTTGCTCATACTTCAAATGCAGTTGCGCGCATTTTGGAAACGATACAGAAACAATATGCACATAAGGATGGAAGAATACTACACGTATTTGGTTCTGCAGGTCTTCGTGATAGAAATAAACGCTTTGCAATGGGAGAGGCTAGTGCGCGCTATGCAGATATTTCATATATCACAGAAGAAGACTATCGCACAGAAGATCCCCAAAAGATTGCCGAACAAATTGGTGCAGGATTTGGGAAGAAGAGCTATATTGTTGAACTCAATCGAGAAAAAGCAATTCATCTTGCAATCGATCAAGCAAAACCGAATGATGTCATAATAATCACAGGAAAGGGTCCTGAAAAAAGCTTGTGTCGAGGCACAATAGAATATCCGTGGAGCGATATTGAATGTGTAAAAAACTATGTTTCAACACAATCGTGAGTTAAATATCATATCTTCTTCTTATCTCCAGTGTGTTTCTGGTTTTACCACATGTGAAGCAGGAGATATGCGCAAAATTCAAATAGTTAAAGATTTCTTCTTGGAAAGGGAAATAGCTGCGCGCAAAATAGTAATATTGGAGCAAATTCATTCGGTGAACGTGGCAGTTCCAGATTATCTTCATCTAGGGGACGTCGAAATTATGGAAGAGTCAGATGGAGTGGTGACAAATGAAACGGGCGCTCTGTTGGTTGTGCGAGTGGCAGACTGCGTACCTATTCTATTTTATGACCCCGTGGCAGGCGTTATTGGCGCATCTCACAATGGGTGGAGGGGGAGCGAAAAAAATATTATGAAATACATGCTGCAGAAAATGGAGACTCTCGGAGCCCATAGCGCGAACATTCGCATTGCTCTAGGGCCTGCGATTGGCGCATGCTGCTACACAGTAGACACGGATAGATATGTGCTCTTTATGGAGGAGATGGAGCGGTTTGAAAAAGTTGTTTTCCGTCCTCACGGAGGTGGATTTCACTTAAATCTTACGCGATTAAACTATGAGTTAGCTCTTGAAAATGGGATTCAAAAAAACCATATTGATTTTTTTCCATTCTGCACATCATGTAACTATAAACGTTTTTATTCATATCGTCGTCAATATAAAAAAAACCCTGATAAGTTTGGAGAGATGATGGGGTACATCATGCAATAATATTATTTTTTTGCATATCCTTAATCAGTTTTTTTACATCTTTTCTCAGCTGAGGAATTGTCACTTCATATTTTTTTGCCAACGCTTCGACAATTTTATTCTCATTCCATCCGAGCCCTTTCTTTTTAAAGATATATTCAGCTGTCTCATTGAACGTATATAGATATGATGTATCGGCATCAAATCCGACAAGCGAATTATCGATTTTTTGAAGGATTAGTTTATTGGTAGTCTTAATTTTCGTTGCTTTTTTACTTTTTAGTTGTTTTCCCATATAAGGTATTATCCATATAGTAACACAGTTATTTTTAATATATCGCCATAAAGAAGTAGCGTATAATAGGAGAATGATTCTCGATAAAACCTCATTTTTTCTTCTTGGCATCAAGGGGAGCGCTATGGCAAATATTGCCGTAATGCTGAAAGAAATGGGGAAAAAGGTAAGCGGCGTAGATATTGAGGAAGAATTTATTACCGATAGCTCCCTGATAAAAAACCAGATAGAATACAGTACCAACTTCTTAGATTTTTCATCTATTGATCAATACGATGTATTTGTTTACTCAGCAGCCCATGGAGGAAGTGAAAACCCCCTCATTATAGAGGCACAAAAAAAAGGAAAGCGCATCCTCTCTCAGCCTCAATTAATTGCAGAATTTGTAGAAAAACACCCTCTTTCTATCGCTGTGGCGGGATGCCATGGAAAGACTACTACTTCATCGCTCCTCGCATGGGCATTGGGAAAATTAGGGAAAGATCCCGGATTCCTCATTGGTGCCCCTCTTTTTGATGGTGGTGGTGGTGGGAAAGTTACTGGCTCCGATTATTTTGTTGTTGAAGCAGATGAATATGGGGTTCATCCTCCCCAAGACAAAACGCCGAAGCTTCTTTTTCTTCACCCTCACATTGTCCTCTGTATGAATATCGATTTTGACCATCCCGATGTATACAAAGATCTTGAAATGACAAAAAAAACGTTTATGCAGTTTTTTTCACAAGCACAAAAACTCATTCTTTGTGGAGATGATCCACACATTAGGTCTCTCATTCCAAGCCTCACAAACCAAAAATTTCTCATGTATGGGACAACAGATGATTGCGACTATCAAATAGTGAAGCGAGAAGCTAATGCAGTGGGTATCTCATTTGAAATGCACAAGCTCGGCGTATCACAAGGAGTCTTTTCCTCAGTGCTTTTTGGAGAAAAAAATATACTAAATTGTGCAGGCGTGGTAGCTACTCTTTTAGAAATGGGATTTTCTGCACATGAAGTGCGTACAGCAATCGCGGGATTTTCAGGAGCAAAACGACGTATGGAAATGCTCTGGACAGATACGAAGTCGTATCTAATTGACGACTATGGGCATCATCCGGCAGAGATTGCGGCTACTATTTCGGCCCTCAGAAGTCGATTCGTTGGGAAAAAGCTTCATGTGTTATTTCAACCTCACACCTATTCTCGCACTGAAGAGCTTAAAAACGAGTTTGTGGCAGAGCTTTCTCAGGCTGATTATGTGTATGTGCTCCCTATCTTTGCATCAGCTCGGGAGGATGCAAGCACATTTCGTATCACTTCCGGAGAACTTTCCTTAATCGCAATGAGGAAAGGAAATAACACAATCGTAGCATTTGATGATAAACTGAGTTTATTAGCTCATTTGAAGCAAAAATGGAACTCTGGAGACGTTGTGCTCACGCTCGGCGCGGGGGATATTTACAAGCTAAAAGATGATATAATTGGTATTCTCAATGAACAATCCATTTGAAGGCTTATTAGGAAAGGGAAAGGTGCGGGAACAGGTAGATTTATTCCCCTATCTCTCTATGCGCCTCCACTGCATGGCTCACTATTTTTTTGAGGCTAAAACAAAAGAAGATCTTCTTCAAGCAATCCAGGCAGCCTACCAGCTCAACATTTCTCTTATTGTATTAGGGGGCGGGAGTAATGCGGTTTTTCAAAGCTCAAAAGTGGAAGGTCTTGTATTAAAAAATAGCTATTCTTTCCAGCAGGCTCTTTCAGCTACAGATACTACAGTGGATATCGAAGTAGGATCGGGGACGAATATGGCAATTCTTGTGCAAAGTTTAGCTGAGCAGGGGTTATCTGGTTTGGAATATCATAAAGGATTACCAGGAACGGTTGGTGGAGCAATTTATATGAACTCAAAATGGCTTCATCCCCCGTGCTCTGTAGGAGATAGGCTCGTTTCCGCAATCTTGATTGATAAAGAGGGTAAAGAAAAGAAAGTCACCAAAGACTACTTTACATTTGATTATGATTTTAGTATTTTGCAGGAAACTCATGAATATATTGTAAGCGTTATTTTTCGCTTGCAGAAAAATGATAGTGAAGTTGTATTACAACGAGCTGATGAGTCAATAGAGTATCGAAAAAAGACACAACCGAGCGGCGTTGCTACATGTGGTTGTTTTTTTCGCAATATTACGTCAGCAGAACAAAAAGATCATAATCTCCCTACAAAATCTGCCGGGTATCTTATCGATAAATCAGGATTAAAAGGAATGCAGAGAGGAAGCTTCAAGGTATCAGATGTACATGCAAATTTTATCATTAATACGGGTGGGGATGCGAGGCCGGAAGATTTGGTGAGTCTCGTAAAGCTTATTAAACAACAGGTGAAAGAAAAATATGGAGTAAAATTAAAGGAAGAGGTTGAAGTGCTTTGAAACTTGAAACTTGAAACTTGAAACTTGAAACTTGAAACTTGAAACTTGAAACAACACTCCTTATAGGAATGTGTTTGTAAGTTACATGTTACAAGCTATAAGTTACAAGCTGTAAGTTACAAAATAACATAATTATGGAGGACGCATATAGAATACAGGGTGGAAAAAAACTAATTGGCGAAGTGACGCTTTCTGGCGCAAAAAATGCAGCCCTTAAAATGGTGATAGGGGCGCTGATGTTTGAAGGAAAAGTAACTTTAAAAAATATACCTCGCATTCGGGATTTTGATGAGCTACTAAATCTTCTTACCGAATTGGGTGCAACTGCAGAATTTATTGAAGAAAACACAGTAGTAATTGAGGGATCAGGATTAAAAAGTAATACGGTAGACCTGCTCCATGGCTCCAAAATACGATCGACCTTTCTTTTGTTTGCTCCCCTGCTTAAGCGGTTTAGCGAGGCGCATATTCCTAATCCAGGAGGGTGCCGCATAGGCGCTCGTCCTATCGATCGGATTATGAGTGGACTAAAAGAATTGGGAGGAATTGTGGAGTATGATCACGAAACGGGATATTATCATGCAAAGCTTCCTCAAAAAACACATGGATCCTACACGTTTGAAAAGCCCTCTCATACGGGAACAGAGTTTATGATAATGCTTTCTTTGTTTGCAGAGGGGACTGTCCACATTTATAATGCGGCACTTGAGCCGGAAATAGACGACTTAATTTCTTTCTTTAATGAGGGCGGGGCACATATTTGTCGTGAGGGAACCTCTATTGTTGTCGAAGGTGTAACCTCACTCATCCAAAAAAAGCCATACACTATAGTATCTGATCGTAATGAAGCAGTCACTTTTGCAGTGTTGGGGATTATTACTAAAGGAGATATATCAGTGGGCCCTATCGATCCCCACCTTCTTGATGTTTTTATTTCAACGGTAAAACAGTGTGGGGGAGGAGTGGAAATTATCGGTACAAATAAAATTCGTTTTTACTACAAAGGGCCTTTGAGCGCCACTCACATTGAAACTGAGCCGCATCCAGGCTTTATGACTGATTGGCAGCAAAACTGGGTAGTTCTTATGACGCAAGCGCAAGGAGTATCTACCCTTCATGAACGAGTATTTGAGAATAGATTTGAGTTTGTAAGCGAGCTTCAAAAACTTGGCGCAAAGATAGAGTTTGACAGTACTCAAGTTGTCAACCCCAAGGATTACTATCACTTCTCCTATAATGCAGAAAAAACATACAATCAAGCCATAAAAATATTTGGTCCTCAACAGCTTCATAGCGGAGTACTCACCGTGACTGATTTACGCGCAGGTGCCACTCTTGCAATTGCAGCACTGTTGGTTCCAGGAGAAAGTATCGTAAAAGGCGTTTCTATCTTAGAAAGAGGCTATGAGCGTTTTGTTGAAAAGGTTACAAAATTGGGTGGGGAGATAAAAAGGTTATAATTTAAAAGCTAAAAGCTAAAAGCTAAACAAATATGCGTATTCATACAATTTTAATTCTGGCGGGAGGGGATGGGGGAAGGTTTTATCCGCTTGAGCAAAAAATGCGGTTTACATTTATGGGGAAAACAGTATTACAACATATTGTAGGTTCCGTATCACAAATGGCTGATGAAATCATTGTGGTGACAAATGAAACAAATAAGGCGTTAATTGCATCAGACCTAGCTGAGTATCAAGTCAAATATGTAGTTCAAACGAAAGATGAAGGGGGGATGGCTGACGCAATACTTACGGCTGAAAAGCTTCTTACAAAAGACGTTCTTATTCTTAATGCAAACGATATATTTGATTTTTCGATCATTCCTCATCTGTTTGATCAAACAAATAAAGATAATTCTTTAGTTGGATTTGTAGCTAAACATATTGATGGATATTTTTCTGGGGGATATGTTGTCTTTGATAAAGAAAAAGCTGTTGGTCTTGTTGAAAAGCCCGGTCCCGACAAAACTCCTTCCTCTCATATACACTTAGTTACAGACTATTTTCCCAATGCTCAGATATTTATAAATGAACTGAAAAAACTTCCCCCGACTGATGATCAAAACGAACAGGCAATGACCGTTTTAATGAAACAAAAGCCAGCAACATGTATAAAATATGATGGTGACTGGGCCACTTTGAAATATTCTTGGCATGTTCTTTCTATGCAGGATTATTTCTTTAAAAATGGATTTCAGAGCTTGATAGATTCATCTGTGATAATTCATAAAACAGCAACTATTGAAGGGGATGTTTATATGGGAAAAAATATAAAGGTAGGAGCATATGTAAAGATTATGGGACCTTGCTACATTGGGGACAATGCAATCATTGGAGATCATTCTTTGGTGCGAAGCAGTACAATTGGGAACGACACACTCGTTGGTTCTGGTTGTGAGGTTGCGCGTTCCTATTTAGCTTCCGGCGTCATGCTTCACAGAAATTATGTGGGAGATTCGGTATTATCAGAAAATGTATCAATGGGGGCTGGCGCCGTGACGGCTAATTATCGATTTGATGCAAAAACAATTCAAACGCCGGTAAAAGGGAAAATGATAGATTCTCAAAAGAAAAAACTTGGTTTACTAGCTGGAAAAGCGGCAAAAATAGGAGTAAATTCATGCACCTATCCAGGAGTAAAATTATCTCCTTGTGCCATGGTGTTGCCGGGGGAAGTTGTAACAAAAGATAAATAACTATGAAAAAAATCACATCGATGGGTGGAGGAACAGGAACGTTTGTTGTCCTAAGCGGACTCAAGCAACATACTGTTGATCTAGGTGTTATTGTGAACATGATGGACTCTGGCGGCTCAACAGGGAGGCTTCGCGTACAGCTAGGCGTACTTCCTCCGGGAGATATTAGACAATGTTTTGTAGCTCTTTCAGAAGCTCCAGACCTCTGGCGACGCTTATTTCTTTATCGATTTGAAAGTGGCGATTTAGAAGGACACAACTTTGGAAATATCTTTCTTTCCGCCCTTGAAAAAGTATCAAAGAACTACGATGAGGTGCTTGAGACGGCGGGATTTGTTCTCAAAACAAAAGGAAAGGTGCTTCCAGTAACCCATGAAAAAACACATCTATGTGTAGAATATGACAATGGAATAATTATCAAAGGAGAGGCATCTATTGATGAAAATCTCCATGAAGAAAGTAGAATCAAAAGCGCATTTTTAGATCCCGAAGTCGCTGCATATCCATCTGCGATAAGTCGTATCCTTGAATCAGACGTCATAGTAATTGGTCCTGGAGACGTTTACACAAGCATTATTCCCCTTTTTTTGGTGAATGGGATGAAGGAAGCGCTTCAAAATACAAAAGCTAAATTGGTATATGTTGTAAACCTTATGACAAAGAGTGGTCAAACATTCCGATATACCGCCAACGATCATGTAAAAGACATAGAAAAATATATTGGTCGTCCACTGGACACAATAATCATGCATAATGGAATAATAGATAAGAATATTATTGAATGGTATGCATCTCATAATGAACATAAAGTGGTTGACGATATGGAGAGTGATAAACGAGTGGTGAGAGTCGATATTGCAGATAACACCATTATTGAATCAGACAAGGCAGATAAAATATCAGCGTATGCGAGAAGTATTTTGCGCCACCATAGTGTGCGGCTTGCAGATGCAATTATGACATTACTCTAATTTTATATGATACGAAAACATACCATTTCTTTTAAACATGCATTCGACGGTCTTATCACAGCTTTTTCCAGCCAACCAAATTATCGCATTCATATATTTCTCTCTCTCCTTTCACTTATTGGAGGCATATATTTTCAAATTAAGCATGAAGAATTCCTAATAATCGGCGTTCTTATTACGGTTGGGTTGGTAATAGAGACTATTAATACGGCAATTGAGGAGACCTGTGACGCAATTGATGATGCTATTCGTCCCGATATCAAAGTGGCAAAAGATACGGCTGCCGCCGCTATGCTTATTTTTGCTTTTGGCGCAACAGTATTAGCTTTATGTATATTCGTTCCTCGAGTTATTCACTTATTCTCATAACTTATGGCACTCTATCTATTTGTAATGTTTGTAGCGTTCTTGGTCAATTTTTTTCTTATCGTTCCCTACATAAATCTCTTATATAAATTAAAAGTGCAGCGAAGAGATCAACAAACAAAAGACGCATTCGATAAGCCAACGCCCATTTTTGACAAGCTTCACAATCACAAACAGGGAACTCCCGTGGGAGGAGGTATTCTCCTTGTTGTTACGAGCGTCATGTTATATAGTCTCTCTCTTGTTTTGGCATTCATAATCCGCAAGCCATTTTTAGCAAATTATCCGGCATTTGGGTCGGTGATTAAAATCATTCTTTTTACTTTTATTGGGTTTGCAGCGCTCGGATTGTATGATGATTTTTCAAAGATGTTTCAGTGGCAAAAAACACAGTTTTTTGGATTACGCATGCGTCATAAGCTTATTCTTGAAATAATACTCGCTTCAATTGCGGCTTATTGGTTATTCATGGAGTTAAAAATAGACATAATGCACATTCCCTTTTTGGGCGTATTCAATTTGGGATGGTGGTACATTCCTTTTGCCGCTTTCGTCATTGTTGCATTTTCCAATGCAGTAAATATCACAGATGGCCTTGACGGCCTTGCTTCTGGAGTACTTATATTTGCTTTAATGGCATTTTGGGCAATTGCACGAACCATTATTGACATGCCCACGTCACTTTTCATTGCCGTATGGCTCGGGGGGTTAGTTGCTTTTCTATATTTCAATATTTGGCCAGCGCGCATTATGCTCGGAGATACGGGCGCTCTTTCATTTGGGGCGACATTTGCTGTGATAGGACTTGTTCTTGGTAAAGCGTTTGCGCTCCCTATTATAGGAGGAGTATTTGTATTAGAAATTGCTACATCTCTTATTCAGCTCTTGAGTAAAAAATTTAGAAAAAAGAAGGTATTCACAGTGGCGCCACTTCATCTTTTTTTACAACATCGAGGATGGGAAGAGCCAAAAGTAGTGATGCGTCTATGGGTATTAGCAATGCTTTTTGCAGTGCTTGGACTTATGATTGCATTCATGAAATAGTTTCTTGTATACTTTCATCATTACAATATTTTATAAACATCATCTATGGAATATTTTATCGTTCCAGCTTTAATAGTAGCAGTTGTTTTTTTTATTAAATTTTTTCGCGTCATCCCAGAAGGATATAAAGGTCTTGTAGTGTTTTTTGGTAAGTATTCAAGAACGATTGATCCAGGGCTAAATATTATTCTTGTACCTCTTGAATCAGTCTCGATGGTGGATATCCGCGAACAAGTGATGGATATCCCTACTCAGGAAGCGATTACAGGAGACAATGTGTCTTGTATGGTTGATGGCATTGTACGATTCAAGGTGGTAAATCCTTCAGTAGCCCTCTTTAAGGTTCAGGATTTTTCCAGTCAAATTTCGGCAAAAGCTCAAACAGCGCTGCGCGATGTTATCGGAAGCATTTCGCTTGATGAGGTTCTTTCTAAAAGAGCTCAAATTGCGGTGCACATAAAGTCGATTGTCGATGAAGCGGCAGATCAATGGGGAGTCGATATTCTTGCAATTGAAATTCAAAATATTGAGATTCCTGCAGATATGAAGCGTGCAATGGCGCAACAAGCGGAAGCCGAAAGAGACAAGAAGGCGCGCATCATTAAAGCTGAAGGAGAAAAAGAAGCATCGGTAAAGCTTGCCGAAGCAGCAACCATATTAGCAGGGGCAAAGGGAGCGCTGGAGTTGAGAACGCTGCAAACATTAAAGGAAATATCAGCAGATCCATCAGAAAAAATAATCATGACTATTCCAAATACCTTCTTTGAGGCATTTGGAGGAAAAAAATAACCATGAGAAAATGTCGTATGCAGCTAGCATTTAATTCAAGCTTGGACGATTTTTATTCTGTAGTTAACTATATCCCCAAAACAGACAGTATTATTATCGAGGCAGGAACACCCCTAATAAAACAATTTGGCACTCTAGCGATCTCCGAAATTCGCCGCTTTTGGACAGGAGAGATTTGTGCGGACATGAAGATAATAGATGGAGCTGTCGAGGAGGTAAATATGGCAGCTCAAGCTGGTGCAACATCTGTAACAGCTATGGGAAATACCACAAAGGAAACGCTCACTTTTTTTGTAAACACCTGTAAAAAAAGCAAGGTAAAATCTATCATTGATATGATGAATGTTGCGAATCCTATGCGGACATTATGGAAAAGTGGAGTTGTGCCCGATTCTGTGTTTATCCATAAAGGGAGAGATGAAGAAAATGCGTATGGGAAAATTCTCCAATACAAAGAGATTGCAAAAATAAAAGGAAAGTGGGATATTACTCTTGGCGCTGCGGGGGGAATTGATACGAGAGAGTTTCAATCTGCTGTTTTTAATAATGCAGACACGGTCGTGGTAAATATCGTGCCTCCCGATAAAGCATGGAAAGGCATAGTATTTAATGATAAGTTTAAATCAAGCTTGGATGAATTCTTAAAATTTGTCAACAACTGATGAAAAAGAAAATTCAAAATGAATCTCTTTTTGTGTTGCCTGAAAAAAAGAAAAAAACCTGGCTTTCTCACTCAGGGATAGAGGGGATGAATAGATGCAAACGGTGTTTCTATTTACAGTACAATCATAAAATTTATCATCCAGAAGGCATTCAATCTCGGCTAGCAAACAGATTCGACACAGTGCTTAAGTCGTATTTTGATATATATAGAAATAAGGGAACACTCCCCCCCTTTGTTGCAGATACGCTCAAGGGAAAGCTCCAAAATCCTTTTAAAGAAACCTATTTTCATACGGTGAATGAGCACTATGGTTTCTTGGGTAAACTTGATGAATGTCTTGTTCTTGATGAAAAATATATTCCTGTTGATTTTAAAACAGCGAGTAGCGATCCAAGAGAAAAAGACATATTGAGCGCCTATCAAAATCAAATTGATGCCTATGCATTTCTCCTTCAACATGATAGAAAAGAACCAGCTGGATATGGATTCCTCATCTTTTTTTATCCAGATCTGGCGACTGAAATCAAAGATGGATTCCCCATGATTAAGCATATTGTACGTCTTGACGCGCATCCAGAACACGTACATGATAGAATACTGAAGGCAGTGGAGGTGTTGCAAGGGCCAATGCCCGCGCCAAATACAGACTGTCAATTTTGTTCCTGGTTTGAAAAAGTAAAACATTATTATGTTTAATCCGTTGAAATCACTATTTAAGAAACCAAAAGTTGTTGTAAAGGGTGTGGCCCCTTCGGCAGCTGCTGCAGCTGCCGAAGGGGCAGCAAGGGTTTCAATTGCTCGAAGGCCTGTGTTTCCTTACAGAAGAAGAGTCATTCGTCATACGCTTCGCAGGTCTCCAGCCGTTCACACTCCCGAAGTGTATGCATTTGTCGATAGTCAGAACCTAAATCAAGGAGTGTTGAGCCAAGGAGGGAAGCTTGATTTTAAAAAATTCAGACAATATTTGAAATTAAAACATGGAGTAACAAAAGCATTTCTTTTCATTGGCTACGTTGAAGAAAATAAGGTCTTGTACGATTATTTGAAACGCTCAGGGTATATTTGCGTTTTCAAAAAAATCATTGAGTATAAAGATAAAGATATAGTCGTGAAGGGAAATATCGATGCCGATTTGGTGTTACATACAATGATTGAGTTTCCCCATTATGACAAAGCAATTATTGTTTCAGGCGACGGCGACTTTTATCCCCTCATTGAATACTTAAAGAAAAAAAATAAATTATTAAAAGTAATTACACCCAATAAAAAATATTCCTCTCTTCTTCTCAAATTTCTGCCCGATATCATTAGCATGGAGCTATGAAAATAGTATAATAAGAGCATGGAATCGTTTATCTTTGATTCATTTGGATTAGATGCTACAAAGACTGTACTGTCATTCATATATCTCGTCGGAGCAGAGCGGTTTGAAGAGAAGATTTTTCTTCCAAAACCAATTACTGACTCTATCGAAGAAGGCGTACTAAATTCTCTTCTATTTAATCTGCATTTAGCCTTGGGAATTTCATATTGGAAGATGCGTTGCATTCCAAAAATAGAAATAAACAGCGGAAAACTAAGCTTAGAGCAGGCAAAATTCTGGAATACAATCTACACAAAGGGGCTGGGAGAATTCTACTTTCGAAACAACATCGACTTTAGGAATCTTATCTCATTTCCCTCGGTTGAGGGGGTGGCGCTTCATCCAATAGAGCTCACATTCCTTAAACGAGAATTAGTGGGAATAGGAGGAGGAAAAGATTCACTAGTCACATGGGAGCGTTTGAAGAATAATAATGTTTCCACAATCGGCCTGATTATTGAAACTCAAAAGAAATATGAATCTATTAATGAACTTCTCGCTGTAGGGAATATCACCGCTTTGCGGGTTCGCAGGGAAATGGACACGAAGCTTGTTGAAGGTAAAGATAATCGGGTATACCGTAACGGTCATGTCCCGATTTCGATGATCTATGCTTGGATTGGAGTATTCATTGCCATAGCATACGACTATCAAGCATTCGTGGTGTCAAATGAAAAAAGCGCAGAAGAAGGGAATACCGAAATGTTTGGAGTATCAATAAATCACCAATGGAGCAAGACAAAAGAATTTGAAGAGCTGTTTTCACAGTATCTTCATACCACAATTTCTCCGTCCATTTCCTATTATTCACCGCTACGAGATATGAGCGAGTTAGAGATTGTAAAAGAGTTCGTATCCTATCCTCAGTATTTTCCCGTTGTCTCTAGTTGCAATCGAAATTTTTCTGTAACTCATGCATTGCAGGGCAAACGATGGTGTGGGGAGTGTCCCAAGTGTGCATTTGCCTTTTTGCTTTTTGCAGCATATTTACCGAAAAAAGAAGTAATAGAAATATTTGGGAAAAACATGTTGGATGATACGGCATTGACTGGCATATTTCGTGATCTTGTAGGAATGGGGGGGATAAAACCGTTTGATTGTGTAGGGACGTTTGAGGAATCAAAAGAAGCATTAAGGATGATAGAGGAAAAAGGAGAGTTTAATTGCCATCTGTCATTCTGAACGACTCATATGTATGTGAAGAATCTAATAATAAAGATTCTTCGTATGTAATTTGTGTCACTCAGAATGACAAGAAGAAATATTTATGAAAATCAAAGAACTTAAAACTTACAAAAAAATACTTGTCCTCGGCCATGGTAAGGAGGGGCAATCTGTAGAAAGATTTATAAAAAATAATGCCCCCCAATCTGCGCTATTGATTGCAGATGAAAAGGAAGGAAAAGACTATTTATTAAAACAGAAAGACGCAGATCTTGTTGTTCGCTCTCCTGGAGTCAAGGTTGAGTATGTATCAAACAAATGGACAACAGCTACCAACATATTCTTTGAGAATTTTCCGGGAGTAATAGTGGGGGTGACAGGTACAAAAGGAAAAAGCACGACTACCGCTCTTATCGCAGCAATGATTCGTCAAAAAAAACAAGATGTTCGACTTATAGGAAACATTGGATTTCCCATGCTTGATGAGCTGGAAACTGCAACTCAGGATACTGTTGCAGTAGTGGAGCTTTCCAGCTATCAACTTACCGACTTAAATTATTCTCCCCATATTTCTCTTATCGTAAATTGGTATCCTGAACATAGAGATTTTCATGGTTCATTTGAAGCATATAAAAAAGCAAAACAAAAGAGTATTACATTTCAAACTGCTGACGATTTCTTTGTATATGACCCAAATGAAATAGAAGTAGCTCATTGGACGAGTCTTACCAAAGCAAAAGCAACTCCCTACACAAATACATTTCCTTTTGATGAAGCACGAATCCCGCTTATTGGAGCGCATAATAAACGCAATATTCAAGGAGCCCTTACTGTTGCTCGATTATTTTCCATTTCTGATGAAGAGGCACAAAACGCAGTATACTCATTTATACCTCTTCCCCACCGTCTTCAGAAAGTAGGAACATACAAAGGCATCACATTTTACGATGACGCAATTTCTACTACCCCCGAATCCACTATCGCAGCATTACAGAGTTTGGAATCAGTCGACACTCTTTTTCTCGGAGGGAAAGATCGTGGATATGATTTTTCTCATCTCGTGCAGGTACTTAAAGAAAAACATATTAAATCTCTTGTTTTGTTTCCGGAAACTGGACTTCGCATAAAAGAAATACTGCATAAAGTAGAGAGATATAATCCTATAATCTTGGAAACTTCCGATATGAAAGAGGCAGTATCGTTTGCATACGCACAATGTTTACAGGGAAGCATTTGTTTATTATCAACAGCCTCTCCCAGCTACTCTCTTTGGAAGAACTTTGAAGAAAAGGGGGATTTGTTTCAGAAATATGTAACATTATTTGGGCTTTCATGAAAAAAGAAGTTGTTCGTGAATCAAATCCGACTCGCAGAAGTAAAATAATAAATACGCTTATTACTATTCCTTTTTTACTCGCTCTCAGTGGGCTTTTCTTTGTTTTTGAAGCATCCTATATTCGTGCATTTGGGGAATATGGAGATAGTTTTCATTATTTAAAGGTTCAAGCAATGTGGATTGTTTTGGGGGGATGCGTAATGTTTCTTCTCTCTGTATTTGATTATCACAAATGGTATTATTTGGCTTTTTATGCAATGTTAGGTTCGTTAGGTCTTCTTTTTTTAGTGCTTATTCCCGGAATTGGATCTTCAGTAGGGGGAGCGCGTAGATGGATATTTGGATTCCAACCCTCGGAGCTTGCAAAGATTGCCACCATGATATATCTTTCTTCCTGGTTTCTCACGAAGGAAAGAAAGCGGTTTTTTTCTTTCGCTCTTCTTCTTGGCCTCTTGATGTTTCTCATTATGATGCAGCCTGATATGGGTACGGCAACGATTATTTTTGGAATAAGTATTGTTGTATATTTTTTGGCTGGAGTAGAGCTCAAATATCTCTTATTTCTTATCCCCACTGCCGCCGCTGGATTTATTACTCTCGCTCAAATTGCCCCCTATAGGCTCAAACGACTTACTGCTTTTTTTGATCCTAAAGCTGACCCCTTGGGAATCTCCTATCACATAAATCAAATTCTTATTTCCCTTTCCAATGGGGGAATTTTTGGAAGAGGGTTTGGCGCATCAAAACAAAAACATCTCTATTTGCCAGAAGCCCATACAGATTCGATTTTTGCTATTGTGGGGGAGGAGGTTGGATTTATCGGAACAGTACTGTTTATTGGATCTTTTGTTCTTCTCATCCTGTATATTTTTCGAATTGCCGAAAAAGCGCCAGACAGATTTGGCCGTTTGCTTGCGGGGAGTATCTTCGCTTTTTTTGGAATTCAAACACTCGTTAATTTGGGCTCAATGGTCAATATCATTCCGCTTACTGGAGTACCCCTTCCTTTTATTTCCTATGGAGGATCAAATCTGCTCCTTTGCTTTTCGCTCATGGGAATTTTATTAAACATCGCACGGCAGACGAGGATTGATTGAAACTTGAAACAACAATCCTTATAGGAATGTATTTGTAAGTTACAAGCTACAGGTTTCAAGTTACAAAAAACTAGTATAATTTCATTATGAAGAAGATTCTTATTTGCGGCGGACATCCTACCCCCGCTCTTGCCGTGGTTGATGAACTAAAAAAAAATCATACAGAGACTTCACTCGTCTTCGTTGGAAGAAAATATGCAATAGAATCGGAGCGCACGCTGTCTTATGAATATAAGGGCTGTATGGAGAGAAAGATACTATTTTATGAACTACATGCAGGGAGAATTACGCGGATTATTACAAAATCCAGCTTCCTCAATATACTTCGAGTACCCTATGGATTTTTTCAAGCTGTTTTCTTATTGCTCAGAGAAAAACCAGACAGAGTGATTTCTTTTGGGGGATATATAGCTCTTCCCATTGCTTTTTGGGCGTGGGTATTTCAAATACCAGTCTATACACATGAGCAAACAATGAAGCCAGGAGCCGCAAACAAACTGATAGGGTTTTTTTCAAAAAAAATATTTGTGGCATTTGAATCAGTAATGGCATATTTTCCTCATAATAAAACGGAGTGGATAGGAAATCCAGTTCGGGATGTCGTTTTTATAAAAAATACCCTTTCCTTTAGCATAGATTCTTCTGTACCCCTGATATATATTACTGGTGGCTCGCTTGGCTCTCATAGTATCAATGAACATGTATTTATCTTATTAGATAAACTTCTTTCTCAATTTACGATTATTCATCAAGTGGGGGACGTAAAAGAATATGGAGATTTAGATAATGCTCTCAAGCTCAAAAGACAGTTTCAAAAACAATATCCCAATCGATATGTTCCCCTTGCGCACGTAATAGATACCGAAATTGGATCGGTGTATGAGAATGCAGAGTTTATTATCGGCCGTTCCGGTGCTAATACATTTTTTGAATTACTAGCATTGAAAAAACCAGCCCTATTTATTCCATTACCCTGGTCTGCACAGGGAGAGCAGAAAGCCCACGCAGAATATTTTAAAGATCATGGAATTGGAGAGATGTTCGACCAAAAAAAAGATAGTGCAGAGCTTCTTTCTGCACTATATTCGTTTCACAAACACATTGCGCGTTACACGAATGCATTTCAATCATTACCACTTCAACTAAAACGAGATGCTACACAAACACTTGTTCAAAAAATACTTCGTTCCTAGCGTTTTATTTCTATTGGGAGCTGTCTTGGGGATATATATATTATTTACCTTAGATAGAACGTTTCGTATCAATAAGATTGATATCCAGGGAGTATCCCAGGAAGAAAAAAACAATCTTATTCGCGTGTTACATGGCATATCTTCATTCAGCCTCCAAAAATCTGAAATAAAGAAAATTATATCTTCACGATATCCCACGATGACCGTAAGAGAAAGTACACTATATTATCCAAATTCACTCATTCTTGTTATTGAAAAAGAAAAGCCTACCGCATACCTTAAAACAGATAAGGGATATATCGCACTCTCAAAAAGTGGATTAGTCGTTTTGAAAGAACGCACAGAAATAATTCCTAGTCCCTCCATTATTTTTTATCAACCAATTTCTCATTCTGAATATCAAATGGGGCAATATATAGGGTTTATGGCGGTTAATAGAGCTCTTATATTTATCTCCCTTTTGGAAGATGCAGGATATCAAACGGAAACAGTTGCTATTGATAGCGTTGATATGATAGCATGTAAGACAAAGGGGTTTGAGGTAGTGTTTTCACAAACAAGATCCGTTGATTTGCAAACAAATGAAGTAAAACAGATTATTCGTCAGATTAAGGCAGGAGCCTTGCGGGCTGATCGCCTTGATTTGCGATTTGAAAAGCCCGTTGTACAATTGCCAAAAAAATAAATTATGAATGATCGAATAATAACTGCGGTAGATATTGGAAGTTCAAAAATAGCTACAATCGTTGGGATTGAAACGAAAGAAAGCGATGAACTTCGCATAATTGGTTTTAATAGCGCTCCCTCAAAAGGTATCAAAAAAGGCCTTATCGTTGATATAGAAAAAGTAGCTGGGGCAATTGAAGAGAGTCTCGAGCGCGCAGAGCGCATGGCAGGACAAAAGATAAATCATGCATTTGTTTCTGTTGGCGGCCCTCATATAGCCTCTCTTAATTCACGAGGAGTGGTTGCGGTGGCAAATACACAAGGGGAAATTACACAAGAAGACATAGATCGCGTAGTTGAGGCGGCTCGCGCTATTTCTCTTTCTTCCACAAAGCAAATCATTGAAGTTACTCCGAGAGATTTTATTGTTGATGGTCAAGAGGGCATCAGAAACCCAATTGGAATGAGTGGAGTACGTCTAGAAGTAGACACGCACATTATTACCGCTTCACAGATTAATTTAAAAAATATTGAGCGATGTATAGAAGATTTGGGTGTTAAGAATGACGGATTTTTATTTGCTGGTCTTGCATCAGCAGAATCAGTATTAACCGATACCGAAAAGGAGTTGGGCGTGGCATGTGTTGATATTGGAGGAGGAAAAACAGACATCGCTCTGTATGTAGATGGTGCTTTATCCTACTCAAGCTCTCTTCCTATTGGCGCTAGACACATAACGAATGATATTGCTGTTGGCACTCGCGTTTCGCTAGACTCTGCTGAAAAGATTAAGTTATTTTTGAGCAAGCACCTTAAATCTTCCGATAAACACAAAATGAATGCAGATAAGATTCCCATGAATGACTTGAATATTGAAGAGTCATTAGATAACATCTCTGTTAAAACCATCGTTGATGGCATTATTGGCCCTCGGTTAGAAGAATTATTTAAACTGGTGGGCGATGAGATAATGAAAAGTACCTACTTTGAAGAAATTCCCTCAGGGCTTGTTGTTACTGGAGGAGGAGCACTTACCGTTGGAGTAAGTGAGATGGGAAAAAAGGTAATAGGCCTTCCTGTACGCATTGGAATCCCCGGGGGAGTCACAGGCCTTATTGATGAAATCCTTGATCCACAGTTTGCAGCGACAGTGGGGCTTATTTTATACGGACAAAAACAAGCACATAAATCAAAAGACACCTCGTTTAGTGATTTTGGTTCCATGTTCAAAGGGGTATCGGTCAATGGACAGGTCGGAAAGCTTAAAAATTTTATTAAACAGTTTATTCCATGATTTGCAGCTTGTAACTTATAACTTGTAACTTTCAAACAAGTTTCAAGTTTCAAGTTTCAAGTTTTAAAATATATGCTTATAAAACCCAGCGCAGGTCAACCAGCTCGCATAAAAGTTATTGGTGTGGGGGGTGGGGGAGGTAATGCTCTTTCATCTATGATAAGCGAGGGTGGAATTGCAGGAGTCGAATTTGTTGCGGTTAATACAGATGCTCAAGCTCTTCTTCATAATAAAGCAGCAATAAAAGTTCAAATTGGAGAAAACGTTACGCGAGGACTCGGAAGTGGAGGAGATCCAGAAATGGGAAGAAAAGCCGCAGAAGAATCAAGAGAACGGCTTAAGGAAGAAATTGCAGGCTGCGATATGATATTTATCACCTGTGGAGAGGGCGGCGGCACCGGCACAGGAGCAGCACCTATTATTGCTGAAATTGCAAAAGAATCAGGAGCGCTTACTATTGCGGTTGTCACCAAACCATTCGAGTTTGAGGGATCACGGAGGAAATTTTCGGCAGATGAAGGCATTCAGCGCTTAAAGGAAAAAGTAGATACTCTTATCGTTGTTCCTAATCAAAAAATACTACAGGTAGTAGATAGAAAAACTCCAGTGATGGAAGCTTTTCGAAAAATAGACTCCGTTCTTCATCAGGGAGTGAGGGGTATAGCGGAGCTTATCACAGTACCTGGGCTTATCAATGTTGATTTTGCGGATGTGCGAACTATCATGAGTAATGCAGGTACTGCATTGATGGGCGTAGGATTGGGAAGCGGGGACAAAAGAGCAATAACGGCAATAAAAATGGCTATTTCATCCCCTCTTCTTGATACTTCAATTGAAGGGGCGCGCGGCGTACTCTTTAACGTGATGGGAGGTCCAGATTTAACTATGGCAGAAATTGATGAAGCAGCATCCATCATTACAAAAAGTGTGGATCCAGATGCAGATATAATCTTTGGGGCAGTGATTGATGAACAAATGGTCGATCAAATCAAAGTCACTCTCGTAGCAACAAAGTTTGATGAAAATAAAATTAAACTATTTAATTTCAAAAAAACAACAGAATTGCTTGATGACACACAGCCTTCCTATGCAAAAGCAGTAGAAGACAGATCGGCAAAGGAAGAAGCTCGAAGTGTGGCTCCAGTTGATCTCTCAACATCTGATGAGATAGCTGATGAGGATGGCGAATTTGACATTCCTGCTTTCCTAAGGAAGAAGTAAAAAGACATATTTAATTATGGTTTTATCACGGTATCTATGAGATCTTTTTTCTTAAATATTTTGTCGATATTGGGGTGCTTAATACCGATAGGATATTTTATTCTTTTATTTTGTTCCCAATCCTTGAGAAAATCTGAGTAGATATCCGCTTGGGTCCATTACCAGGATTTCTCGATGACCATGAAGCACATCTTTCACTTTGTACCAACTGACTTTTGCTTCTCGTTTTAAGGGGTAATTATTTTTGGCAAGAGAATCAATTAATTTCTGTACATTATCTGTTTCAATTTGAAAATTCATTCCTCTTCCATAGGGATACTCCGGTTTCCCATTATGCCATTCTTCGTCTGTATCTTCTTGTTGAATCATCAGTTGACTACCTTGGTAGGAAAGGAAGGCAAATAAAGGGGAAGGACGTTGATATTCAGGTTTAAAGCCCAATATATCCGTATAAAAATGGAGACTTTTTTGGAAGTCGATAACATATAGCTCAGGAAGAATATTATTGAATCTCATAGTTCTGATTGTATCAAATCTTTTATAGATCCTGTTTTTTTATCAAATTTGCCAGATAGATGATTATTTACTATGCAGCTATCAAAACAAAAGATACCTAATTTTTATTTAGTTATTTCTTAGATAAGATTCATACTCTTTATGTATAAGGGCAATTAAGGTATTGAGTTTTGCCTCAATATTGCCATATTTTTTGTCTGCATCAAAATGTTCTGCATGTCCACGTAAAAATGTTTCAACAATCTTCATATTAAACTTTACATCTGGAGCGCTCAATAGCTTTGCCAGTTGTGGGATTATCTTTACATTCGAACCAGCCAGAATGTAACAAGCTACTTGTGTTGCTTCAAATTCTTTTGCAAAAGGACCGGAAATTTCAATATCAAAGTCAATGTTGACTACTCCCATTTTTGGCACAATAAGAATATTTTTTTCCCATCTGTCGCCGTACACAACACCTGCCTTGTGCGCCTTATACATATCCATATATATATCCTGAGTGCATTGTGCCGCTTCTTCATCTGTCGCATGTGTAAGGAATACATCAAGCGTTTCGGCATTTTCTAAAAATAGATTTTCTATATATGCTTCATTATGCGATAGCGGTGGAAGCACTTTTAACCCAAAACTTGCACAATGCTCTGTAAACAGTATTTGTTCGTTTTGTGATCGTCTTCTAAAATGACCACCCCTTTCAGTAAATCCAATTGAGTTGTACTCATAAGCAAGGGATTCAAGAATAGATGTATTCTTTTTTGGAAATCTACGTAACACGAGTTTTTGAATTCCATTTAGTGTAGATCCGAGGCATAATTCATTTATATTTAGTTCTCCTTCTAATATAGATCTTGGTGCTGGGGTTAAAATGTCATATTTGCTCATAGTTGCTTTTTCTCTCTTTCTAAAAAGAAAAACAAAATTATGTTCCTATCAAGTATATTACTCTTTAACAAGGTATGGTTTTTTTCATTATGGAAGAGTAATATTATTACTAAATTAATGGGTTGATAACATCTGTGCCGCTGCGTTGTCAAGGATAAATGTGACACGAGGATGAAGCCGCAAAAAAGACGCAGGTGAATCGGAGTTTACTGGTCCCTCAAGTGTTCGTTGAATTCCCCATGCCTTGCCTGCTCCTTTTGCAATAAGCAGTATACGCTCTGCTTCTAGGATATTCCCAATTCCTTGTGTGATAGCGCCAGGAGGCGGAGAATTGCCATCACAATATTGTGCATTCGCATTGAGCGTTTGATCATCCAGTTGAACATATCTCGTTCTTGAATCATGCGCAGAGCTCGGCCCATTAAAACCAATATGACAAGTGGTACCTGGCCCAATCCCTACAATTGCAAGGTCTGTAGGTTGCTGTGCTAATACTGATTCATAACGTGCTGCTTCCTCATGTGGGTCTGAAGCATCGGAGTTGGGGATATGATGTTGATTTGGAGGCACATTTACGTGATTGAATAAATTTTCAGCCATAAATGATGCATAACTTGAAGGGCTTGTTGCAGGCAGTGGCCAATATTCATCAAGATTATTAACTGTTAAGCCACTAAGATCTAAACCTTGTTCTTTATATGTTTGTCTAATAATCTCATACATCCTAACAGGGGTAGATCCAGTAGGGAGAGTTAATACAGAATTTGGATTTAATTGAACCTGCTCAATGAAAGTATTTGCAGCAAATTGATCAACCTCCGCAGGGGTAGGTAATATGATTACCTCAGGTCTGAAGATATGAGATATTTCTGGAACGAACAGTTGTTTAGCACGTTCTGCACCAACACCCATGCGCTGATATTATCATACTTAAAATACATTGTCAACTAGCTCCATTCGATTATTTACTTATATATTTTAGGCTTAAAAAGCAGTCTCTTGTACGGCACATTTGCAAAATATATGAATCACGAGTACCATTAGGGAATTATTATTTTTTAATAACACTAAAAAATATATGTCTCAATCACTTGTAAAGGTTTACAACGAATGGGATCCGTTAGAAGAAGTTATCATTGGGACAGCACAAGGTGCTCAAGTACCTATAGGAGATAAAGGGCTGTTTTCTATACGATACTCCGATTATAACAACGTTGCTACGATACCAAGTGGTCCCCATAACAAGCGCATTATCGAAGAAGCAGAAGAAGATCTTGAGACATTTATTGATGTTGTAAAAAAAGCAGGTGTCATTGTCAGGAGACCCGCCCCAACTGATCAATCGAAGGAATTTGGCACACCAGACTGGAAGTCGGATGGAATGTATAACTTTTGTCCTAGAGATATCATGATTGCATTTTGTGACATGGTTATTGAAACACCAATGTCACTAAGATCACGATTGTTTGAGACTTTTGCGTACAAAGATATTTTGATTGAATATTTAAAAAGTGGGGCTAAATGGATATCTGCACCAAAGCCAAGATTGCTTGATTCTATATACAATACCACTGATGCATCACAAAGCGCCATCAAAGAAGATGAACCTGTGTTTGATGCTGCAAATTGTTTGCGTCTGGGACGGGATATAATATATCTCGTTTCTGATACAGGAAATGAATTGGGTGCATTGTGGCTTCAGAGCCTACTTGGAGAAAAATTCCGCGTGCATCCTTGTAAAAATCTCTACGCTTCAACGCATATCGATACAACCATTATTCTTTTGAAGCCTGGTCTTGTGCTCGTAAATCCATCTCGCGTTAATAAAGACAATATGCCAAAATGTTTAAAAAAATGGAAAGTATTACAGGGCCCAGAGCCAATTGATGTTGGATTTACTGGTGTCGCATATGGGTCTGCATGGATTAGTCTTAATCTTTTTATGCTTGCTCCCGACCTGGCAGTGGTAGAGAAAACACAAAAACCGCTTATTAAACTGTTAGAGAAAAATGGCATTACCTGCATACCTTTGCAGTGGCGCCATGGACGTACTCTAGGTGGGGGATTTCACTGTGTTACATTGGATGTGCGAAGACGTGGAAAGTTGGAGGATTATACATTGTAACAATGTAGTATATGGCTCTCAAGCAAAAAATGGCATCTATGGGTTCATGGTATGTTGGTCAGAATCGCAATATCTTCTTTGAGCGCGATTTTCAGAATTATAGTCAAAAAGCTGCCGAAAAAGTTGTTAGTGCACTGCGAGAAGCCTTACAGAGAAAAAAAAGTGTTGTTTTTGTTTCTTCTGCAGGAAAATCACCTAAGAAAATGTATGAGATATTACAGCAAACGTATAGAGATAAAATTGACTGGAGTCGAGTCATTGTTTTTCAGATGGATGAGTATTGGAATATGCCCTGTAATGACGAAAAAAGTATGGCGCTCAGTATTGAACAGGAGCTTATTCATCCACTCGGTATCAAAAATTATCTTCATTTCTTTGATAGTCATGGCAAACTCATTCACACACTCGATAGGTATGAGAGATTAGTAGAAGAAATGGGCGGTATAGATGTTATAGTGCATGGAATTGGACGTAATGGTCATATTGGATTTAATGAGCCGGGTTCCAATTGGTCATCTCCGACAAGAAAAGTTTCACTTGCAGATTCTACGCTTGAAGCGAATTTTAACTCTGATGATTCAAATATCAGGACAAAATATCGAATGGGAGTTACGCTTGGTCTCCATTTACTTACTAAAGCAAAACATGCGATTTTACTCCTTTCTGGAGAATCAAAAAATGCCATAGTAGAGAAGTTCTTTTCTGAAAACCCGTCTCAGGCAATCCCTGCATCAAGCGTTTCTTTAAATCCCAAAGTTGACTGTATTATAGATGGCAAATCCATTTCATTTTTTCGACAAATAACTAGTCATCAGTAATTTTATTAATTTAACACTTTAACCTATGTGCGGAATTGTAGCCTATCTTGGACAAAAGGAAGCTCTCCCAATTTTGATTGACGGTTTGCGTCGTTTGGAATATCGTGGATATGATTCTGCAGGAGTAGCTGTTTTTGATGGACATAAAATTAATCGTGTGCGTGCCATGGGTAAAGTTGATAATTTGGCTAAAAAGCTAAAAACAGAAAAATTACTTGGCACTTTTGGTATTGCCCATACTCGCTGGGCTACTCATGGCGGAGTGACAGAAGCCAACGCTCACCCACATACTGACTGTACAGATAATTTGGTCATTGCACATAATGGTATTATAGAAAATTATCGAGAGTTAAAAGAAAAGTTTTTGTCAGGACATGAATTAAAATCCGAAACTGATACAGAAATTTTAGCCCACTTAATTGAAGTTTTTTATAAAGGGAACTTGTTGGACGCAGTGCAAAAAGCGTTAAAAGAAGTACATGGAGCATATGGTTTGGTAGCAATGCATGCGTCAGAGCCTGGAAAATTAGTAGCAGCTCGCTTGGGTAGTCCTTTGGTTATTGGAGTGGGTAAGGGTGAATATTTTCTTGCCTCAGACACTTCGCCAATGCTTGCTCACACAAAAAATGTTATTTTTTTAGATGATGGTGAAGTTGCTGAAATTACTCAAAAGGGAATAAAAATTTTTAATTTTAATGGCAAGATAATAGACAAAAATATAACCAAAATAGATTGGGACGAGACACAAGCTCAAAAACAAAATTATCCACACTTCATGATTAAAGAGATTTTCGACCAACCTACAGTGTTTATTGATGCTATACGTGGACGCTATGATTTAGATAAAGGTATGTCGCATTTGGGTGGTTTGAATATGACCACTGAAGAAATGCGTAGAATAAATAGGATAGTTATCATTGCTTGTGGGACAGCCTTACACGCTGGAATTGTTGGAAAGTATGCATTTGAACGATTGGCTGGTATTCCTACCGAAGTAGATGTAGCAAGTGAATTTCGCTATCGTGATCCTATCATTGATAAAAATACCCTAGTATTCGGAGTTTCTCAATCTGGTGAAACTGCTGATACTTTAGCAGCATTGCGTGAAGCCAAGCGTAAAGGCGCCTTTGTACGAGGTATTGTGAATGTTGTTGGTTCAACTATTGCTCGAGAAACTGATGGGGGAACTTACATACATGCGGGTCCTGAGTTTTCTGTTGGGTCAACAAAAGCATATACGAATACGGTAGCGGTTCTTATCCTCTACGCTTTGCAGTTTGGACGACTAAGCCGTGTTTCTGCTGCAACAGGTACAAACATACTTATGGAAATGAATAAAATCCCAGAGAAGATAACAAAGATTCTCGCAGCGAAAGAGGCTATCAAAAAGATTGCAGAAAAATATGCATCATACCATGATATATATTTTCTTGGTCGTGGTGTTAATTTACCAGTAGCGCTTGAAGGGTCATTGAAGCTTAAAGAACTTTCCTATATTCATAGTGAGGGATATGCAGCTGGCGAAATGAAACATGGACCACTCGCCCTTTTGACACCTGATTTTCCTGTGATTGGAATAGTAACAAAAAATTCTTTGTATGACAAAATGCATAGTTCACTTGAGGAAGTACGTGCTCGGCATGCCCCGTTGATACTTATTGCAACTGAAGGTGACGAAAGTGTACGACTTTTATCAGACGATATCATTTATGTTCCACCAACAATAGAACTTCTTGAGCCATTGTTGAATACAATTCCGCTTCAATTGTTTGCGTATTATTGTGCTGTAGCTTTGAAGCGTGATGTGGATCGTCCACGTAATCTCGCTAAGTCAGTAACGGTTGAATAAAATTTACTAATGATTGAAAAAATATAAATCTATTTATTATTATTAGAACTCTTGTAAATGGAAGTGAAGTGGAATTGAGGAGTTTTTTATCTTATCAATCATTCTATAACTTTCATCAAGGGCTTCTTCCTCTTCTATCGTTAATCTACTCTTTCGTCTTTCTTTATATATCTGCAAATATACTTTGCCGTCATCACAATATAAAATACGGTTTCCATCGTTTGTAATACGTTTTGGATCTCGACTACATCTACGAACAGATAGTGGCTCATCTATATATCCAAGGTCATATTTTTCACTTATTCTGTTCCACATTTCTGTATAATCATGTATTTTCAGCCTACTATCAAAATATCCAACTTCATTAAATAGGGATTTTTTAACCATGACTGACGATATGTGAATGGGAGTAAACTGTACAAATCCAGGAAAATTGAATTTTGATTTCTCCTTATGAGTAAGATTAACTGATTGAAATCGAGTCTTCGTAGTCTTTTTACCCAATGATTCAATATATTGATCTGCATAAACAAGTGGTATTTTAAGATGTCCTTCTAAATAGTGAAGTTGAGCGTGCAAAATACCAGGTAGCCATAAATCATCCGAATCAAGGAAAGAAATATATGTTCCTTTAGATCTTTCGATTCCTCTATTTCTTGTGGAAGCTATCCCTTCATGTTTTCCTTCAACAATCTCAATGGGTAGATTTAATGATTTTAAATATTCAACTGTTCCGTCTGTAGATCCATCATCAACCACAATTACTTCATAATTATTTGGTTTTTGTATGAATACACTTTTGAGTGCTTCTTCAACAATTCTTTTTCGATTATATGTTATTACTACAACACTTATTAAGGGTTTCATAGTCAACAATGACTAGAATTATAGCATAAGGAAGGGAAAGTTTGGAGCCAGATAGTAATATCGAGTTGCATGGAATCAAGTGTTACCCAAGCTGATCTTAGGTAGGGCCATTGCATGATATAGAAGTGTTACCGAACACCCCCTGCATTTTTTCATCTGTTTGTATGTTTTTTTGTTGCTTCATAAGG
>Ga0194063_10000054_pt1 | contig 85467 bp, 92 predicted proteins | sample SepL3720m_MetaG_FD_155459 | JGI IMG/M metagenome (GOLD analysis project Ga0194063, IMG submission 155459) | Anoxic zone freshwater microbial communities from boreal shield lake in IISD Experimental Lakes Area, Ontario, Canada - Sep2016-L373-20m | ecosystem: Environmental > Aquatic > Freshwater... | reverse complement strand
ATTTATATGCTAACTTTTTTCCTATTTCATCTGAAACTTTTTCTACACCAGATCATTTTTTTGGATGAGCATCAGATATTATAAAAATGTTTTTCATGTAATTTTGGTTATTCTTTAAAATTTTTATCTAATTTGTTATACCACTTATTATAATCTACACTTTCTTCTTTTATTCATATAAAACATGATGCTGTAGAAATAAATAGACTAAAAGGAAAAAGTATTTTCATAAGTAGGGGAGTAATTAATTTATTAAAAAAATTGAGTTTTGTTGAACTACTAATTGTAGTTGGTAATAATTTTTTCAAAGAAAATCATTTTCTCATAAATAGACTAGAGACTTCAGCTATTGTTGGTACATCGATGTGTCAATATCTATTTCAAAATTCTTCATCGAAATATTTTCTTTTATTTTTGATTGCCTTATATAATACCAAAAGATTTTTAAATATAGATGTTCAATTGGGGCACGATATAACAAGTAATCAATTCTCTTTTAAACAGTAATTGAAATTACAAAAGAAGACTTCTTTTTCAAAGCTTGATATATGTTCAATAACTTCAGAACAAATAATAATGTCGTATTTTGAATCAAGTTTTTTATCTTGATTTATATCAAGAAAAGATTTTTCTATATAGTTAATTTTTATATTTGTCTTAGCTTCTCATATTTGATAAAAATCAATATTTTGATCTATTACATCAAAAAAAATATTTTTTTTAACTCATAAGCTATCTAAAATATTCTTAACTAATATATTATCATATCAACGTTCACCTCAGACATCACAAATATAAATATTATCATTTTTACTATCTTTTATAAAATTAACAACAGATTTTAATAAATTATATTTGATTAGATAATAAAAAAGAAACTTTTCTAAGCCAAAATTATCAGGATAGTTTCTATAATATAAATTAGTAAAAACATCACGAAATTTTCTCATTACAATAGTTTAATAAATAAAAATTGATAAAATATTTACTACGTCTTTTGATTCAATAAATAGCCTACATTCTCACTCTTTTTTTGTTCACGCAAAAACACAACAGGGAATACCTGAAATTCCCTTTTCTCTGTATCATAATGCTTCACATGGAATGCATTTTTGATATGTATAGGGTCTAATATTAAATGAATTTTTATCATCTGTTTTGGGTTCTTGTACAAAAGAACTCACAGTATGTATATTAATATTTTTTTTGTTCATCAAGTTAGCTAGTCGCATAACTCAGCCATTACATAATATATTACAAACTGAATTTTCCAATATATCACATAAATCATAAAAATCTGTCTTATTTATAAGATCTTTTATATTAAATTTTTGATCTGGAATATTTTGTAAATCTTCAACAAACCATTTATCTCTTTCTCATCATAAAATTATAACTTGAATATTTTTTTCGTTAATATATTTTATCACTTCTGACCATTTTTCTATATTAATACTTCTTTCATACGAACTAGGAAATATAGTAATATACTTATTACTTATTTTATACTTTTTCCTTTGATTTGTATAGTTTTCAAAGGTTAAATATTTTTTGTATTCATATAAAAGCATTGCTTTTCAAGCTGTTTCTCAATCTATTAGTGTCTTAAATTTCTCATTATCGTTTCGATTATGGAATACGTAAAAATATTTTTTTGATAAAATATTTCATAAAAACTTAGAAAATGTTGTTTTTATAGGATTAAAAGCAAGATCAAATTTACGAAAATTTTTTATTAGAAACAATACAAGTGATATTTTATTATATGGTATATAAATTATATTATCCACTAATCAAGATCTTTCTAATATATCTATCAGTGGTTGGGGAGTAAATCCATATTTAAAATATTCGAAAGAATACCATAAAATAGTTATATGATTACCTTGTTTTTTCCATTCATAAAACTTAGGTATAGAGGTTATAATATCTCCCATGCCTTGAGCTTTGATATATAATATTTTTCTTTGTTCCATAAATATAAGGATACATTTTTAGATATAAATATTTATTACATTTTTTTTCGAGAATATTCTTTCTTGTCTAGATGTTTCCACACTTTATCTAATTTAAAAATTTTTATAAGAAATTTTTTTATGCGAGTAATCTCTAGTAATCTTATTAATATTCTCTGAAGTTTATAAATATTAAATTTATATCCACTATAATAAGACAATATCTGTTTACTATTATTACTTTTTTGAAATAATATAATTATATCTTTTTTGAATCTTTGAGGTCTATTTTTATATAGAACATTATTATTTACTATAAATCAATGCTTTGTAACCATAGAAATCAATGTCTGATCTGTAAAACAAAATGTATGTGGTACATGTGGTCATTCATGAGTTTTATATGAATCTGGTACAAATATAAGGAACAAACCTCATTCTACCAAAATATCATTAATTTTTTTCAAAAAAGAATCTGGGTCTAATAAATGTTCACATACATGACTCATAATTGCAAAGTCATAAGTATTGTTTTTTAGGTCAAATAAACTTTTATTTTCTGCATTTAGTCACTGGTCCTTAGCATATTTTATAGAATCATCATCAATATCTATTCAATAAAAATTTGGATTTATTGCAGACAAGGCCTTTAATACTCAACCAGAAGAACATCAAATTTCTATAGGTTTCTTTGCCCTTTTAATTTCTTCATAAAACAAATTAATTTCATCTATTCTAAGAAATCAATGATTAAAATGTATTTTTTCAGAAGAAACAATCTTACAGTAGGGAGAGAAATAGTTTTTTAAATAAAATTTATTATAAAATATATTTGTATCTGACTCTGTTCGTCTTGGAGATTGATAAATTAATCAACATTTTTTACATATTCTTTTATGGTCAGATAATCAGTTATCGTTTTTAAATAGAGTTCTAGTATTTTTATACGACTCTCAACACAATGGACAATCTATCATATCAAAATGAGTTAATTGTTTTTTAATCTCTAGAAATTCTTTCTTCATTTTCATACTTAATAACTTAAAAACATAATATTATAGCGCAACATATTATCTTCTTATATAAATTAAATTCTTTTAAATATTCCAATATGTGTATGTCATGTTATATCAAATTTATTTTTAGCATAAATTGATGGTCATATAAAATATAACCAATATTTTTGTAAATTAGTAAAAAATCTAATCAGTTTACTTTGAGGTAAATCTTGTATTCACCAAATATAATGTAAAAATGTTTGGTAAGATAATCCTTCTTCAATATAAGTAATCATATCTAATCAAAATTCTCACAAATATTCAAATGATGATTTTGTCCAAAGTAATACGTGATGTGGTGGCATATCTCGTATATTCCATATGTGTTTTAAATATCAATTAGGATTGGGAACCGCTAACAAAAATATTCAATTCGGCTTTAATAACTTTTTTACTAACTCAATCATATCGTGTGCATCATTTATATGCTCAAAGACTTGAAAACTAACCACCATATCATATTTTCAATGCTGATCTGTTTTTATAGGATCTACTATGTTGATTCATTTTTCAGTGCATAATTTGATAGCTTCTTGATTTAATTCTGTTCATGCAATTTCTTTTATTACGTTGGATAATTTTTCGAGAAAATAACCATTCCCACATCATATTTCCAATAATGAATTTGGTTTGTATTTTTTAATAGCTTCTATAGCCTCATTAAATTCTCGTTTTTGAGTATTATAATAATTGTGTCATCATGAAATACTCTGATAATAATTACTATCTCATTCTACAATATGGTCAAAAAAGACTATTCCACAGCATTCACATTCCAATTTTTTAATTGCCTTTAAATCTTCAAAAAAATGTTTTACTTTAATGTTTGAAGAATAGTTTTTTATAATTTTGTATGTTTCTATTTTATTTAATATAAAATATCTATCAGACTTACAGAGTGGACACAACTTATTTTCTTTCATTATAATTCGTGATAATAATAAATTCTTATTTATGAAATAATGATCTAGCTAATCTATATATACTATACGTAATAATATTAGATGTTATTATACGTAATGGTATTTTATATACATCACTTAAATCCCATCGAGGAGTCTTAAATATATAGTAATAATACAAATATCGTTTTGGGTGTACACATAACATTCATCACCGTGGCCTATGCATATTACCAGCATAATGTATTATAGTTGGTTTGTTTTTTGCTTCATAATATTCTTGTCTTTGATATTGAGATTCCTGATAATCAAAATTAATATTTAAACAATTGAATTGGGGATGTAAATGGTATCGTTTTTTATTTAAAATTATATTAAGTCAATCCTGTTCTCATAAAGGCATTTTAATATGGTTTTTATCCATATAAGTTAAAACATTTTCTCATATTTTTTCTTTCCTTCGTTTTTTTAGATTAACTAATAATACTCAAGCATTAAAATAATAGTCTAAATCTAATCATGTCTTTGTTGATCGATTAATACAATCTTTGACAGCTCATACTACATTATTTTCTCATATATCTATATTCCACATCTTACTTATATCTCAAGGTACTATTATATCACAATCTAGAAAAATAATTTTATCTACATCAGTTGGAAGTAAATCTCACATTTTTAATCTATAATAGATAACATATCTAGACTTTGGAATTCGTTGCCATTCCTTAAATGTATCTTTGGGTACTTCTATAAAATTTATTGTAGCATCATATTGGGATATAAATTTATTGATTTTTTCTTCTGTCTCTTTAGACATACCATTATGAATAAAAAATATATTTACATGATATTTTTTATCTATGTTTTGCAATAAACTACAAATCATACTTCAAAAATATTTTATGAAATAATCATCGTAAGATATCATACAAATGTTAATCGTATTTAATGCACTCATCACGAATCGATATTATTTAAACAGATTTTTTTAATAATTTAACTTCTCCTATTAAATTCCAAATACTTCTATAATTAAACATTCCTATAATTCAATAATAAATAATCAAACATAAAACCAAATAATAAATATTATGAAATCTATAGCCATTATTTATTATAAAAACGCGGTCTCTAAAATAAAATAAAAGTAAGGTCAATATAACTATCACAATCACATTTGATATAAAATATTTCCAGTCAAATTTTATAGGTTGATTTTTATTGACTAATTCCAGACTTAATATCCACATAACAATCCATCACAATATCATAGATATTACTGCGCCTATAAGTCACATTTTAAATATAATAAGTAATAATATATTTGATATGATATTAACTAACAATGCCCATCATAATATCTTTACTCTTGCTTTTACCTTACCTAATCACGCAAGAATATAATAATTAATTATAAATAAAACATAAATAAATAAGAACGGAGAAGTATATACTATTAATTCTCAAGAATAATAAAATTTAGAACCAAAAAATATTATTGCAAGTTGTGGTCATAGGGCAAAAAAGAGACCTCACATACTAAATGCAAAAACCGAAAAATATTTATACAATAAATTTTGTAATAATTTTAACCTAGATAAATCATTTTTAGCGACTAGTTCTGTAACTATTGGAAATAATATAGCAAATAGTGGTCATATTATAACTAAGAACATACTGATTAAACTAGAATAATTTGTATAATATCCTGCAGATTGTGGACCAAGAAGATTAACTACTAGCTGTTGATCTATTTGCACAAATAAAGATCAAACATTTGCTCATAAGAATACCCAAAATGCATATTTAAATTGAGTTATCACTAAATTATTATCCCATAAAAAAATTCATTTTTTAAATGTATATGAATATTTCTTTAAGAATATAATACTAGATACAACTAAGCTGATTCATATTCAAGTAATCCAAGCTATTGAAAAAGAATTTACAGTCAAAGAATTTGTTAACCAGAAAAAAATAGTAAAAGCAAAAGTAGAGTATAGTTTAGAAAATTCTGTAAGATTAGAAGATAATGTATCTTGGAATCATAAATAAAATGAATTAAAAGCTTGTAAAAAATTTATTCATACAAAATAGAAGCATAATATTCTTATTATCTGTCCTGCTTGAATTGAATGAAAATGATTTAGTGCTAACCGATTAGAACTTAAATATATTATACTAGCTAATATTATTCAGCTTATTAGTTGTGCTATAAGTGTAATATAAAATATGGTTTTGTAGTTATTATATTCTTTTTTAATCCAATATTTAGGTAAATAATACTGTAATGCTTCTGTAAGTCATAAATCATTATACAACGATAATAAAGTAATAAGTCATAATACACTATAGAATATTCAAACATCTCATATTTCTAATTTATTTGAAACTATGACTCTTGTAAAATATGATACAGGCGCTATTAAAATCATAAAAAAATACAACCAAAATCACTTCTTAATTAACTTCTGACCTAACGGTTGATCTGCTAATAACTCTCAATCCATAAAAAAATATATTACAAAATAAACTCCATTTTCTTAATTTCTATTTAGGTTTCCAAACTCCACCAAGCCTTCTAACTACATATATAACTCTTTCAATATCTCATTCAAAAAGTTTGTATGTATGTCTTTTTTCTAATTTTAAATTCATCGATGCACAAAGTTGTAAGAGATCTTGTCTCTCAAGTTCATCTACTTGTTTAAATAAAATCCATACACCTCATTGTTTGAGTAGATGTTTTGTCCGGGGTAATAATTTATCAACATATGCTACAGCTCTAGCAGTCACTACATCAAATTGTTTATCTTTGTAGTCCTCAGATCTTTTCCAAAGTAGTTCTATATTAGTGATTCAAAGTTGTTTTGACATATCTCATACAGCATCAATCTTTTTTCTTACTGAGTCGATACCAGTAAAATCAACATTGGGATATTCAATAGCTAGTGGCAATAATGGGAATCATCAGCCCGTACCAACATCACAAACCTGCATTCATTCTTTTAACTCAAAAGCCTTACTAATTTCCAAAGCATCCAAAATATGTTTAAAATAAACGCCTTCTTCATCTCTAATAGCACTTAAATTAATTTGACTATTTTTTTCTAAAAATATTTCAATCAATTGTTTTCGCTTTTTATCCATAATTATAATTTGTAAGTTAAATTATTTTAAACCAAATTTTATATAAAGTATAATTGTTCACCAATTCACTCTACAAAACCCACTTAATTTTTCAACCCAAATTTTCCATTGAAACAAAGAATAATAACAATAAAAAATAGCTAGAATTTTTATTATATTTATAATATAATGTTTCAGATATCTTACTCACCAAATCTTAAATGAGAAGTTTCCATTTCATGAAGCAAAAATGCAGCATTACCTATAGTAGTAGCAAACTATCTAATTTGAAACAAAATAAAATTATTAAATAAACCCTGAATAAGCGATATAGCAAATATGGAGAGATTAGCTGAGGATGCATTGGAGAAATCGCAAGATTTTTTTGATCTAACATCAGAATTGGCTACAAAATTCAGAGCATCTATACTTTTAATACCATTATGATTACATAGATATGGGAAAGTTAAATTTGTAGGAACATGATGATGTAAAATATGAAAAAGACCTTTAGATGCATTTGATGATGCTCTTATAAAAGCATGAATTTCAATTACCAACGATGAATTTAAGACATATCAAGTTACGGGTAAACCCAAAAAAAATATCATGCTTCAAGAATTTTCGGTCACAACCATAGAAGCTTTGATTACATATCTAGCTTTTTTACCATGAATAGATTATGATATCAATATATATATGGTAGCTACAGAACCACATGTGAAAAATTTAATAGCATTTTTGAATAATGCTTGAGCGAATATTATTTTATGAATAGATCACACGATTACACTTAGACCATCATCAATAAAAATAAATAATCCTGAATTTAAAATTATATCTGACTACATAGAGGCTGGTACATACTTTGCAATTTGAGCTTGAGCTGACAATAGCGATATCATTATAAAAAATTTCGATGTAGATGATCTGTCTTCAATTTATAGTGTATCAGATAAGATATGAATTAATTTCAAGATATTAGATAAAAATTCTATAAGAGTGAAATCTGACAATAAATTAAACTACAAAGCTACAAAATTGGAAACTAGAATATATCCATGATTTCCAACAGATTTACAATCAATATTTGGAACATTACTTACACAGGCAAACTGAATATCAAAAATATTTGAAACATTATACGAATGAAGATTTAGCTATCTTTCAGAGCTTGAAAATCTTTGAGCAAAGACAGAAATATTAAATCCACACGAAGCAATTGTAATATGACCAACTAAATTAAAATGATGATATGTAACTAGTACTGATCTTAGATGATGATGAGCTATGGTACTAGCATGAATTATGGCGGAATGAACAACAAATATTATGAGTGAAGAAATTATTGCTAGATGATACGATGATATTATTGCTAAATTACAATCAATTTGAGTAAAAATCGAGCAAGTTAAATAATACGGCCATACCTGTCATTCCGGCGCTAAGTTTTACAGCCGGAATCTAAAGAAAAGATAATAATAGTAGATTCCCTCTTCCAAACAATAATCCGGGAATGACAGTTTATTTAGATTAGTAAATTAGAAAACATGAAAGTAAGTATAGCATTTTCCTGACCAGCATGAACATGAGTAAATACAGCATGACTATTGCTTTGAAATCTATTATCATCTAAGTGATATTTTGTGCTTGGAGATAAAGAATATGCATCCATAATCAAATGAGATAATAATGACTTCATCCTTTATATTTCAGATCAAAATTTTTTTATTTCAAATAAGTTAGATTATTTTTTCGCTCAAGATGATTATTCGATCTCTAAAAATGAGAAAATTTATGAATTAAAAAATATTCATAATTTTAAATCTAGTGACTGTAAATATAAAAATACTTATTCTTTCTGAGCTAGTTTAAAAGTACTTTGAATATCTCTAGATGAATGAAAAGCATTAATTAACGAGAATTTCAAAAACAAAGAAAGTTTAGCTCAGAATTTAATAGATTTAGAAAATTGATATAATTATATTCTTAATACTGACTTTGATTTATCAAAAAATATCTGAAATCCAAAAGAATTTAAATTTTGAAATCAGATAATAGGGGAGTGAGCAATGGCAAGTTGATTAGAATGGTATAGTGCATATCCTATGACTCCTGCAAGCTCATTGATAGATGTAATTGTACCTTACTCTGTCATTTCGACCGAAGCGGAGAAATCTCTTAAAAGCGATCTCTCGACAAGCTCGAGATGACAAGTTATATTTTTTCAATGAGAAGATGAAATAGCAGTTGCAATGTCCACACTTGGAGCAAAATTTGCAGGCAAAAGAGCAATGTGTTGAACTAGTGGTTGATGATTTGCTTTGATGACAGAAAGTATATCATTTTCAAATCAAACAGAAATATGATGAGTATATATTCTTTCACAACGTGATTGACCAAGTACATGAACACCTACTTTTACATGACAATGAGATCTAAAATTTACTCTCACACCAACCTTTTGAGAAACTGCACCTATAGTAGTAGTTCCTTCAACATATGAAGATTGATATAATTTAATCTGAAAAGCGCTCAATCGATCTGATATCTATCAGCATCCAGTTATAGTACTTTTAGATAAACAATATTCAGAAAGCTATCTATCAGTAGAAAATAAAGATTTAAAGCCTGAAAATATAAATAGAGGAGAACGTCTGCCACTTAGTCATCCTGAATGAAATGAAGGATCCAGGATGATTGATAATAAAAACCTAGATTCTTCGGTTACACCTCAGAATGACAGTTTGATATGATACAAAAGATATTCTTTTACAGATTCATGAATATCTCCATATACTGTTCCCGGTACAGAAAATGGTGAGTTTATAGCTACATCTTATGAACATGATGAATATTGAGCAACCAATGAAGAACCAGCTATGAAAAAACAAATGATGAAAAAGAGATTTCAAAAAATGGAAACATTTATTCAAAAAGAATTTAATTCTGATTTCTATTGATATGAAATTATTAATCCAGATGCTAAAAATTTCTTCGTAACTTTCGGCTTCAATTCTTACGTTCTAAAAGACTACATAAAAGATAAAAAAGACTATGGTTTAATTATAATCAATGTTATGCAACCTTTTGATATGAGACTAAAAACTCGATTAGAAGATAACAAAAAAAATATTCAAAGTCTGACTTTTGTGGAGATGAATTATACATGACAAGTTCAAGAATTAATTACAAATCTTTGTTTGCTAAATACAGAAGATCGAAATAAAAAAATCAAGAACATTAGAAAATATGATTTATATCCAATCTTCCAAGAAGATATTAATAACTAAGACCATGAAATATTGTTATTTAGAGAAACCAGAAAGTTTTGATAAAAAAGTTGATATAGTTAGTGTATTATGTGAATATAAATGAAAAATATTATCATTGCTTAGAAATCCCGAAAGATTTCAATGAAATACACGAGGTTGACCAGCTGGTAAGTTTGAATCAGATAAAGATAAAAATTTAGAAACAGCAGCAAAAAGAGAACTACTAGAAGAAACCTGAATAGATTTAGAAAAGTTAAAAAAAGAGATAATATATTTATGAAAACATTATGTAAAATATCCAGACGGCTTCGATTTTGAATATCATAAATTTAAAGTTATTCTTAACGAACAACCCAAAATTGTTTTGAATAAAAGAGAACATATAGAAAAAATTCGGGATACCCCAGAAGATACATTGAAATTAAATCTTATATTATGAGAAGATGAGATTATAAAACATTACTATTGAATAAAATAAATTTATACAATTATAATAAACCAATGAGAACATGATTAAATAAATTTCAGCGATGTCCTGGATGTTGAGATTATCTCATACATCTATCAATCAAACAAGCTGTACAGGAATTAAACATTCCAAAACATAAAGTAGTTTTTATTACATGAATTTGATGTAATTCCAAAATGAGTCAGTATTTAGATGGATATTGATCAGAGACTTTACACGGCAGAGGATTACCTTTTGCTACAGGGATAAAATTATCTAATCCTGATTTAACGGTTATCTCAATAGCTTGAGATTGAGATTCTTACGGTATATGACTATGACACTTATTACATACAGCAAGGAGAAATATAAATCTGGTTCATATAACTTGTGATAATGAAAATTACTGACTTACAACAGGACAAGCATCACCTACAACACCAATAGATATCAAAACTAAGTCTACTCCAGACTGAAATCATACTAGACCATTTGATCCTATATGATTACTCAAATCAGCCTGATGTGAATTTACATTTTCTTTGCCAGACAAAGATATGAAATGACTTAAAGAAAAAATTAAGGAAGCAATCCTACATCCTTGATTTGCTCACATAGATGTAAAACAGCAATGTCCAAGCTGGAAAGTTTGGTAAAATTTTTAGTCATTCTGAGCGTAACGAAGAATCCAGGATAATAAAAATAATTCAAACCTGGATGTTTCGCTTTGTTCAACATGACAGTTTAACTAATTCCTTATGTCCAAAATAAAATTAACGGTGATTTTATCACTATTTATAGATATACTTGGTTTTACTATTATTATACCAGCATTACCAAACCTAGTAACATATTATAATACAACATATTTTGTAATATCTTTATGAATTACTCTTTTTTCTTTTTTCTGACTTTTTTCTACTCCTATACTTGGTGCATTATCAGATAAATATGGTAGAAAACCAGTTTTGCTTATATCAATATTTACAGATGTAATAGCATACTTTTTAATATGGCTTTCAGGTAGTGTACGAATATATTTGATTGCAAGAGTAGTTAGTGGAATAGCAGCATGAAATATTAGTACTGCACAATCCATACTTAGTGATATATCAAAAGATCAAAAAGATCGCACATCAAATTTATGAATATTCTGAGCTGTTTTTTGAATATGATTTATAATCTGACCAGCATTATGAGGGCTTTTATTAAATTTTGGAATCAAAACACCATTTCTTATAAGTATGATATTATGTATTATAAACATAGTTGCTATTATTTTCCGATTACCAGAAACAAACAAGATTAAAAATAAAATATTAAAAATCAAAGTAAATATAATCCATATATTCAAAGATATGTTTGTATCTAAAGAAAAAAAATATTATTTGATATTTTTGATAGTTAATCTAGCTATAATGGTTTATCAGATGTCTTTTACATTGTATCTATATCAACATTTTGGTATATCATGAGAACAATCATGATTTATATTAGCTGGTTTTGGTCTTATAATGGCTATTAATCAGTGATTATTATTAAAAAAAATCTGGTTGAAAAGATTTTCCAATAAAGCATTGGTATCAATTAGTCTTATATGAATGATAGTCTGTTATACATGAGCATTTTTCTTTCATTCTTTGATACCTGTAGTTTGATTGATAGCTGTAAGTGCTATTTTTCAATGAATTTTTCGTCCGGTATTTCAGAATATAATATTATGAGACAACGATAATATTGGGCTTATAAATTGAAATATAGCTAGTATATCTAATCTTACAAATATATTTTGACCTATAATATGAGGTTATTTAATAGGCGTTTGAATATCTCCATTTGGTATAGTAGCAGTATTGATAGCTATAGCATATATATATTCAAAAAGAGTTTGTCCAACTAAATTAGCATAAAATTTAAACTATTTCAAATATATAATGTATCAAGACTGATTTCGAATCAAAGAAAACATATGAAATAACGCCTTTTCTTATGATATTAGAAAATTAAAAAATTCCGAACCCAAAATATATGTTACAAATTTAATTCAATGAACGATTGATGATATCCAGATTTGAGATAAAATTGTTTTTGAAGAAATTAACTCAAAATGACAAATACAATCTTTCGTATGATTAAAAAATTTTATTAAAATTAAAACTAATATTTATATTTTCGATAATCATAATCACTCACTATTTTTTCGATATCAAGAATTATTAGCTTGAAACATATCCAGATGAATAAATCTAATTCACATAGATCAACACACAGATATGAATGTTAATACTAATGTCATTGCGAGGAATATAGAGACGAAGCAATCTTATAATATAGAAGAACTTTTTGACTTCGTAAACTACAAATGCAATGTCTGAAATTTCATTACTCCTGCAATACAAGATGGATTAATTTCCAAAGTGATTCAAATAAATACTGAATATTCTCTTTTGAATTTTAACTTTCAATCAAGGACTAATAATTATATTTTAGATATTGACCTAGACTTTCGACATCCTAATATGTGAATAGAGGAGTATAATAAATCTATTGAAATAACAAAAAATCTAATCTCCCAATCAAGTTTGGTAACCATAGCCACATCACCATATTTTCTAGATCAGAATTTAGCAATAAAAATATTAAAAGATATTTTTTATTAAAAAAAAATTGCGCAATAAAAATCACGCAATTCTTGTTTTTTTTGAGACAGTTAATTAGCTTTTAATTTATCAGCTAATTCTTTAGCTCTCTTTTTGAGTTTGGCTTTATACTGTGGACTAGTCATTGGATATATAATATCCGTCATAGTTACCCACCAGGCAAAATCCAAACATTTTTGTTGGTGAACAATTTCCTCACTTGGAGCTGAAAGATATGCAACATCTATTTCAGTACCCAGTAAACAAGTTTTTGCCAATGCTTCACTGGTGGTTTTAAATAGTTCATCATCATTTTTAGGGTCACTTTGCTTGACAATATTATCAGCCCAAGCCGTAACGACATGATTTTGTAAATTTGTTAAATCATCGTCTTCCCTAATAAAAAATTCAATGAAGAAATCATTTCCCAGTTCAAACTCGAGTATTGCTTTAACCCATGTTCTTGTGCTAATCCAATTTGGATCTTGCTGATTTAAAAGCTCAATAAGCTTTTTTACTCTTTGTCTGTAAATTTCAATCTGCTGATTCATAATATATAGTATTTATTTTAATTATTTTTGTTTTGAGATAAAACTTATAATAAAAAAGAAGATAATGTCAATTAGATTATCTCCTTTAATATATTAAATATTTTTTATATTGTTAAATATCAAGATCTTTTACTGATTTAGCATGAGTTAATATAAAATGTTTTCTAGGTTGTACTTCTTCTCACATCAAGATTCTAAATAATCTATCTGCTTCTTCTGCATCATCTACAGTAATCTGATTTAAAGTTCTCTTGTTTGGATCCATTGTAGTTTCTCGTAATTGTTCAGCATTCATTTCTCCAAGACCTTTATATCTCTGAATTTCAGTTTTATCACTATCCATTCACATATCTGCTGGTGTTGTATTTTCATCATAGATATACATTTCTTTTTTTCATTCAGCAAATCTATAAATAGGTGGACATGCAGCATATACATGTCAGTTATCTACAAGAGGTCTCATAAATCTAAAGAAGAAGGTTAGTAATAAAGTTCTAATATGTGCTCAGTCGACATCAGCATCGGTCATGATTATGATTTTATCATATCTAAGTCATTCTAAATCAAAACCATCTTTTATACCACATCATATCGCAGTGATAAGTGCTTTTACTTCATTATTTGCCATCATCTTTTGTATTACAGCTTGTTCTGTATTTAATATTTTACCTCTAAGTGGAAGTATAGCTTGAAATTTACTATCACGTCATTGTTTTGCACTTCATCAAGCAGAATCTCACTCGACTATGTAAAGCTCAGTTCATTCTCTTTTTTTATTAGCACAATCTGCCAATTTACCTGGCAATACTCATCATACCAATGTATTTTTTCTTAGAACTGTCTCTCTTGCAAATTTTGCAGCAAGTCTAGCTCTAGCAGCTAAATCTATTTTTTCAAATATTTTATCAAATTCTGATTCATTTTTGGAGAAGAAATCTTTTAGATAATCATAAACTATATCTTCTACTTCACCTCTTACATAACTATTTCCTAGTCTTCACTTAGTTTGTCATTCAAATTGTGGTTCGGGAATTTTTACAGTTACTATAGCATATAATCAATCAGTAACATCACTATATTGGTATTCTCAGATTTTTTTATCTATCTTTTCTTTTTCCTTTCAAATTTCATTTATGATTTTAAGCAACGCTGATTTAAATCAAAGTAGGTGAGTACCTCAATCTTTTGTAGGTATATTATTTACAAACGACAATGTATGATCATTTGTGGTATTTACAAATTGAAAAGAAATTTCTACTAAACTATTTTTTCATTCTTTATTTATATAATGAGCAGAAGACAAACGTTGTTGTTCTCATACTAAATTATTTAACCAAGTTTTAATTCATCATTCAAAACAAAATCTCTGACGTAAACCAGATTTCTGGCTTATAAAAGTAAATGTAACTCCAGGTGTAAGATAAGCTGATTGTTTTATTCTAGATACTTCTACACTTTCAGAAAATTCTAATGTTTCAAAAATTTGATCATCTGGCATAAAAGTAACAGTAGTTCAACTTTTATCAGTATCTCATACTATTTCCAAATCTCCCTGTGGTATTCATCTAGTATATTTTTGTTGATATATTTTTCCATCTTTATGTACTTGTACTTCCAACCATTCAGATAGAGCATTTACTACAGAAGCTCATACTCAGTGAAGACCTCAAGAAACCTTATATGTATCTTTATCAAATTTTCCTCAAGCATGCAATACAGTAAAAACAGTCTCTAATGCAGATCTTCAAGTTTTTTCATGTTTATCTACAGGTATTCATCTACCATTATCAGATACTGTGACTGATCAATTATCATTTAGAGTAACACTTATACTTGTACAAAATCATTCTAACGATTCATCAACTGAATTATCCAAAATTTCTTGGACCATATGATAAAGTCATTTAGCATCCGTTGATCAGATGTACATTCAAGGTCTTTGTCTCACTGGTTCCAATCACTCCAATACTTTGATATGTGAAGCATCGTATTGTTTTGAAGCATTTGCTGTTGCCATTTTTTTTAATTATAAATTCTAAATATAAATTTTTAATTATTAGATATTCATTATTATTTTATTCTTCATCATCATCTATTTTCCAGTCATCATCATCGTCATCTTTGTTTTTTTTTCATTTTTTTAATTTTTTTGGATCAAAATTTTCATCATCATCGTCATCATCCAAATAACGATTATTTTCTTCCTCTTCATCATCATCGTTATATTTAATTTTAATTTTGCTTTTCTTTTTCTTTTTTCATTCATTTGCTTCCATTTTTGCTATATCATCTTCTATTCAAAGTATTTTTTGTAATCAAGCATGTTCTTTAAGTTTTTGAATAACTTTCTGTTCTATCTGTCTTACTCTTTCTCTAGTTACATCAAATTCTTCTCAAACTTGTTCCAAAGTATATCTTGGTCAGTCTATTCCATATCTCATTTTTACAATTTTAGCTTCTCTTTCATCAAGCATCTGGAGTATCATATCAAGGTTTTTTCTCAAAGCATTTTTTTCAGCAAATTGATCTGGTCTGAGTGTATTTGGATCTTCAAGCAAATCTGCAAGAGTATCTCTTCATTCATCTCCAACTTCTCTATCAAGAGATACATTTCCAAATATAACTTCTTCAAGTTTTTTAATTTTCTTGATAGGAAATCATAGTTTTTGTCATATTTCTTTTGATGTTGGTTCTCTTCATAATTTTTGAAATAATAATTGATATGTTTTATTATAAGAATTTATTTCATCTATAAGATGTACCGGTATCCTTACATGTTTACTCATATCAGCAATTGCCTTTGTAATACTTTGTTTAATCCATCGTGTAGCATATGTAGAAAATTTAAACTCCTTATCTGGATCAAACTTTTCAATAGCTTTGATAAGTCATATATTTCATTCTTGTATCAGATCAGAGAAACTCAGTCTAGAACCAAAAAATCTTTTTGCAATACTAATAACTAGTCTTAGATTTGATTCTATCAGTTTTCTTTTTGCATTTTCATCTCATTTTTTGATTCTTCTAGCAATATCTCTTTCATCTTCAGCAGACAATAAGGGTATTTTTGAAATATCGTTAAAATATAGCTTTATAAAATCTTTATACTGACTATCATTTACTGTATGTGTCTTGTCATAAAGTTGCAATTTTCATAATCTACTTTCTTTTACAGAAGCTTTTGCCTCAAGTTCCAATAATTCTTCGATAGTAATTATCTTAATTCAAAGCTTGTCACATAGGTCATAAAATCTTTCTAAGATTTTTGCACTTCAATCCATATCATCAATTTCTGCAATTATATCTTCTTCTTTTATACCTACTCACTTTGCTCACTGTTCTAATAATTTTTGTAAAGATTTATTTAACTCTGCTATATCGTCCTGAAATTTTTCCCAAAGCTGTTGTTTCATTTTTTGCATAAAGCTATTAATATAAACTAAAAGCTGATAAGAAGCACAAATATTGAAGGTAAACTATTAACTTGACAATAATGTATTTTTATGTATAATATTAAGTGTGTAGTAGAACACGCTAATATATTGAAGGCAGGATTACTTAACTATAGGTAGTTCTGCTTTTATTTTTTTAACAAAAAAAATCACGTCAAAATTACAATAGCGATTTAAAAATTAATATCAACACAAAATATAATTGCAAATCAACTAGTTTTTCTTATTTATACTAGGTCTTACATCTTTTATCTTGTATCTAAAGTTTATGTTCCACTACCTCTGTTGAGATATCAAGACTATATGAAATAAAAAATATCTTATCAACGATATATTAGGTATCCAGGTAAATTATTTATGATCTGAGAAGAAATGAGAATTTTTTCTTTATCCGTATATAGATGACAACAAGAAATCAGTTTTTTATTATTGTTTTGATACTGCAGAGCAAAAAGAAATGTTTGAAGAGACACTCAAAATATCTGGAGTCTGACCCAAAACAGCTTTTCAAATAGTGAAATTGCCCAAAGCTGACCTACAAAAAGCAATCAAAACTTTAGATGCAAAATATTTTCAATCTATCCCATGAATCTGACCAAAATCTGCAAAAAAAATATTACTTGAACTTAAAGGCAATTTTGATATGGATGACATACAGAAATTAGATATAGATCAAAAATTATACAAATCTATAGTTACATCACTCAAATGATTCTGATATGAAGCTGAAACTATCAAAAGAGCACTACAAAAATACGATGGAAAAATTACAAAAGAAAATATATCTACAGTTATCAAGCGAGTAATCTCAAACATCTAAAAAGACACTAAGTTCCTTACATATACCATACAAACTATTTATCGATAATATTTTTATTATTAATTTTTACGACTATGTTTAAAAAAATCTTAACTATTGTTTCATTATCAGCTATTATATTTTTAGCTGCATGTACAACAAAAGTTGCACAACCTACTCAAACACCCACAACATCAACAGTTACAAACAATGAAAATTCTAACACTCGAAATACTTGTGGAGAATTGACAGAGCAAAAAGGATTTTGACCATCTGCTTATTTAGTTCGAGATGTTAAAAAAATATGATGATTCCATACAGGCACAGTACCATTGGAATGATTTATGTCAGTGTGTAGTTGAAATTTTGTAGCTACTCAGCTTACTTTAAATTTTATCAATTTAACTGTTGGTAATATCCCAGATTCCGGTATGAACGCAACATTGGTTAAACATCTCAATAGCGCAGACTTTTTCGATACTGCAAAATTTCCTACATGAGTATTTGTATCTAAACTATTAACAAAAAATCCTGATTGATACACAGTAGTTGGAGATCTTACTATCAAATGAATTACAAATGAAATAAGCTTCCCTATCAAGGTAACTCCAGTTTGAAAAGAATTTAAAATCAATTGAGAAATAATTATAGATAGAATAAAATGGAACATTATGTATTTATCTACAAAACTTATAGATACACTTAAAGATAAAGCGATAGAAGATGAAATCAAAACAACATTTGAACTTACAACATCTCCAGCTCTTTAGTTTTCCTTGTTATTTCGAACCTGTCTGCCGACAGGCAGGCGAAGTGAGAAATCTCTTTTTAAATTTATAAAATCTATTTATGAAATCACTTATAATTACAGCACATCCTGATAAATCAGGAACTACACATTTGATTGCTAAAACATATGCAGAACAAAAAAATAAACTCTGACACAGCACAGAAATTATAGATCTTTATAATCAAGATTTAAAATTAGATTTCTTAACTTTTGATTCAAAAGATAACGAAAAAAATATTTTATTACGACAATCAAAAATTTTAGAATCAGATGAATTAGTTTTTGCATTTCCTATGCGATGGTGAGATGCTCCTGCAATATTTAAAAATCGATTTGATAATATTATGACTCCTTGATTTGCCTATAAGTATGAAAATAATAAACCAGTCTGATTATTAAATAAAAAAGGTAAAATGTTTATTACTTGTGATTGACCAAAAATATTTTTTAGCATATTTCCATTATCAATAAAATATTTTCGGAAATATATGAGATTGTGATTTTGTGGTATTAAACTAACTGATTTTGTATTGTTCGATACTATGAGACAAAGAAAAAAGAAACTCAATCGAGAAAATAAGATAATAGAAAAAATACAGAAAATAGCTTCATAATTATAATTTTCTAGAATCATATGCCCAATGAAGCAGAGCTTGTCTCTGCTTTTTTCTGCAATTCCAATCCATAGGATAACAATTATTTTTCACAGCCATCCAATGTCTTTTTATAGCTCTTCGTCTTTTGATTTGCCTATTATCTTCTTCAGATATCCTTCTTCACATATAATATCTGCAATACCATTGGAATCGTCATCTAGGATCATCGGGATAAATCCGTCATTTTGATTTCCAGTATTTCAAATCCATAGAAGCATTTACTCAGAAAAAGTTCAACTTTAGATTTTTTTTATTAGGAGATAATTTTGCATTTTCAAACCATTCACTAGGAAATTCATTTTTACAATCAGTCATATATTTACCGCCAAATACTCAGGCTTCAAGCATTTCTTGAGGAGTTAGTTGAGGTAGAAAATCTTCACGAAAATTTTTACCCATCTCTTCTACTAGATAATAGATATATCATGATTGCATCTTATCATCCACTATAATTTTTTTATTCAAAGTATAGATACATTTAGAAACTAAATAATTTTTTATAATTTACTCCAGGATCTACTTCTATCCTAAAAATCTGATAACGATTTTTTTCTAATATTTTTTTATTCATAGGTTTTCAAGTTGTACTAGCTCAATAGTAATATCAACATCGTTTCAAAAATCTAAAATCATCTTTGATAAAATGTCAGTAAGGATATATAAAACTATTAATCTTTATATCAAATGTTTCCTCAAGTATTTTCTTGGATTCACAAACCTCATATTGTACCTGATCAATATCACAATCTTCAAATTTATAATGATTTACACTATGAGATTGGATTTCAACCAATCAAGATTTCATCATTTCTTTTATTTCTTGTTTAGTTAGGTATGGATTATTTGATCAAGTATTATTCAGTGTTTTAGAAATTATAGAATAATCAAATTTGATTCAGTATTTTTGTATGATAGGATATAAAAATTTATAAGCATCTTTCCATCCATCATCAACAGTAAAAATTGCTATTTTGGCATTAGGAAAACATCATTTAATCTGAAATTTTTCTAATTCACTAAGAGATGCAACATAGATTATTTTTTTCAATACAAGTGATTTTATATATTGCATATGTTGATCAAATTCACTAGGACTTATAAAATATCTATTTGATCATGTCTTATCTACACTTCATGTATCTATATGATGATACATATATATTTTAATTTCAGAATTTTTTGCACAAAAATTAACCTTAGCAAAGGAAAATCACAAATAAACAAATAGAAAAAAAAATAATAATATTACTATAATTTTTTTATTCATTTAATTTTTTACTATCCAAAAATTCTTTCAATTTATCTAGTGCTTTTCATCTCATACTCATTTTATTTCTTTCTTCTATAGTTAGCTCAGCAAAACTACAATTATATCAGTCAGGACAAAATATTGGAGCCCAACCAAAATTACTTTCAAATTCAGGTTTTATTATTTTTCATTCTAAATTACCTTCAAAAAATTTAATTTCTCAATTACTATCTCAATATCATATCAAAGTTTTTGCAATTACTTTGTAGTTATCATGTTTTTTAGCAATCTCAAAAATTCACTCATTACCAAGTTTTTTTTCAAACCACTTAATCAACGGTCATGGTAATCAGTTTAAACAATCCATATAAAGTGAAGTATCTTCTACTATAAATTCACCATCATGATGTTTACGAGCTTCTATAAGTTTTGCATGTATAATTTTATGTGGATCTATTTCTTGTAATTCCGCCAAATCAATATTTAATTGTTCAATATCTTGAAGTATCGCTTTGACTTCAATAAATTTATTTTTATTTCAAGTTATAAAGTAGAGCATTATTAAAACTTTAAATTATAAATTTTTCGTTATTAGATTTTAGTTATTAGATATATAACAATCTCGTACTTGAATTCAAAGTCAGAATAAATAAATTTTTGTTAATATCTTTTTAAATTGTTTAATAATAATATAAACATGGACGAATTGGTAGATATTGTTAATGAGCAAGATGAAATCATTACACAGAATATGAAATCAAACGCACATTCGGATGTTCTTATTCACAGAACAGTTCATTGAGTAGTAATAAATTCAAGAAAAGAAATTTTTTTCGTAAAAAGAGCTTTGACTAGAGAAAAATGACCATGATTATATGATGCATCTATTGGCTGACATGTCTTAGCCTGAGAATCATACGATAATGCTATTATCAGAGAATGATCTGAAGAACAAGGAATAGAAGGATGAAAATATACTCATATAACCACATATTTAGCTGAACATCCAAAGATGAGGCATATGTGTGCTGTATATATAATTAGCTATGAGTGAGTATTAACTCCAGATCCAAGAGAGTTTGATAGTGGTCAATGGCGGTCATACGAAGAGATTATGAAAATTCCTACAGAAAAATTTACTCCAGATTGGAGAATTACACTAGAAAAAATTAATTCATATTTTAATTAGTTAGTTTTTTAATGTTAGAAAAAATACGCAACTTTTGTATCATCGCACACATCGATCATGGTAAGTCTACATTAGCAGATAGAATGCTAGAAATTACATGAACGGTTAGAAAAATAGATCACAATCAGATGCTTGATCGCATGGATATAGAACAAGAAAGATGAATCACTATCAAGCTTACTCCTGCAAGGATGCAATGGAAATGATACGAACTCAATCTTATAGATACACCAGGACATGTGGATTTTCAATACGAAGTTTCTCGTTCTCTCGCAGCAGTAGAGTGAGCAATTTTGCTTATCGATGCAAGTCAGTGAATACAAGCTCAGACATTATCAGTACTTTATCAAGCAATAGATCAAAATCTAACTATAATTCCAGTATTAAATAAAATCGATCTTCCGGCTGCTAATCCAGAAAGAGTTGCTCATGAAATAGAAAATGTAATAGGCATAGATAAATCTGAAATACTTTTAGTTTCTGGTAAAACAGGGGAGTGAGTAGAACAAGTTTTGGATGCTATCATAGAAAGGATTCCTCAACCAAAATAAAAAAAAATTCCACTCTGAAAGCAAAGCGGAATATTTATATTAAAATTCAAAGAATTACTTTTTTTTCTCGTTGTCATAAATGACGTAACCTTCCTTGTCGTAAACCTTAAGAATTTTATCGCTCCCATTATCAATAGGAATAATAGACTCTCCAAAAGGGACAAGGCTAAGTACGATATTATTTGGTTCGTTAACGGAATTTAATTTTCCGTGTTCGCTGGTACGCATACTGCCAAATCGTATTGAAACAACAAATACTTTTTTACCAATATTGGCTCTTAATTTCTTCGTGTCCATATTTTTTGTTTAAGGTTTTGTGTGATTATTATATAACTATATGTGATATAAAATCAATTATGAACTAATAAAAAGTGTTGTTATAAAATTACAACAAAAAAATCCACAAGCTAATAAAACTAGAATGTTGGGATTTACAAAGAAAGGAATTGATATAAATATAGATAAAATTCTAAAAAAAAAGTTTTTAAAATTAATTTTTTCTAAAGTCCTGTAGCTTGGCAATGACTTGAAAAATCATAACTTATCAATAAAAGCAACAGAGATTTATTTTTTGTTTTGACAAATTATATGCAAAGTTTAACATCCAGATCTTTGATTTTTGATTGTGTTTATGATACTTATAAATGAGTGGTAGCTTATATAAAAGTTGTTGAATGAAGTCTAAAAGCATGAGATCAACTATATCTAATCCACACAGATAAATATGTAGATATCACAGAGGTAGGGCATTTCACTCCAGAATATAAAGCAGATAAAACTATTTCTCACTGACAGATAGGTTATGTAGTAACTTGAGAAAAATCAGTTAGAAATGTACAAATATGAGATACATTTATCTGATGAATATCTAGAAATTTTAATATTGAAGAAAAAAAGAAACTTGCTATTCCAGGTTTCAAAAAGGTTAAACCCTATGTTTATGCTTGAGTCTATCCTATAGATAACAATGATTATGATAAGCTCAAAGATTCATTGGAAAAATTATCTCTCAATGATAGTGCCGTAGAATACGAATTGGAAGACAGCAAAGCATTGTGATTCTGATTTCGTTGTGGATTCCTTGGTATGCTCCATATGGATATCATCAAAGAAAGATTATCTAGAGAATATAATATGGAAACAATTTTTACTATACCTACGGTTGTTTATCTTGTAAAATCCAAGCTTCTTACCATACCACAAATCAAATCTTGAACAAATATTCAAAGTTTAATTAAATCCTGATTTTATAAATATATCTTATCTTCATCTCAATTACAAATTACAAATAACCAATTACTAGAAGATAATGTTCATACTTTAAACTTAGATCCAAATATAAAAGAAGAACTAACACCACGAATCGTAGTCCGTTCTGGAGTAGATATGATAGATTATGGATTAATAGATACAATCTTAGAACCTATTGCAAATGTAGAAATTGTTTGACCTCAAGAATATGCTTGAAATATAATGTCTCTCTGCCAAGAATATAGATGAAAAATAGGAAAGATGGATTATATAGATGAGACTAGGGTAGTACGACATTATGAATTACCTATGTGAGAAATCATTATAGATTTTTATGATAGACTCAAATCAGCAACCAAAGGTTATGCAACCATGAATTACGAATTTAAAAATTATCAAAAAGCTGATTTAGTTAAGTTAGATATTTTTATAAATAATGAAAAAGTAGAGGCTTTAAGCTGGATTGTACACAAGGATAATGCCTATTATAAATGAAAAGATGCAGTAGAAAGATTAAAAGTTTTGATTCCAAAACATCTTTTTGCTATACCTATCCAAGCATGAATATGAACCAAAATGATAGCTAGAGAAAATATTTCAGCAATCAGAAAAGATGTAATTGCAAAATGTTATGGATGAGATGTAACCAGAAAGAGAAAACTTCTAGAAAAACAGAAAGAATGAAAAAAGAAAATGAAGGCTATAGGAAGTGTAAATGTACCATCTGACGTCTTCATTAAAATGGTAGCAAGAGGCTAAATTAAATAATATTTTAAAACTAGAACGAGGTATTCGTTCTTTTTTAATATCGTTAGATATAAATTTCTAAGCAGAAATTTGCTTTTTTTTGTAATTTCAATTAAAATAAGGCATATCTAAAATTTATAGATAAAATAATAAATATGAAATCACAATGAAGATCATTTCTTAAAAACGTTTTACTCCGAGAGATATTATTGGTTTTGTGAGTAATATTTTTATGATGATTGATTTTTTGGTTTGTAGAATGACGAAGTTTTATAAATTCTTTGTACTTTACTACTACCACTATGGCAACCATTTGATTAGGTGATATTGCACCTAGAACTGATCTATGAAAAATAGTTGTAATGATATATGCATTTTTATGAGTACCATTATTCATTTCACTATCATGATTGATATTGGAATCTAGATTCAATAAACGTCTTAAACGATATATTACAAAATTTTATAAAGAAATACATGAAGCTGAAATAGAGCTTAAACAAATGGAAGATAAAGTTTGAGAAGAATTATGAGATGTAATGAAACAAGAAAAAAAGACTGAATGAGAAGTAGAAATGACTCAGAAAGATGTGAAAATAACCAAAAAAGATGTAAAAACTACCAAGAAAAAAGTACAAGAAATAGAAAATATTATAGAAGATAAGATGTGAAATAAAAAATCACGATGGAAAGTTTGGAAAAAGCCCAATTCTAATTCCAAATAAACCAATTTCTCTTGATATAAAAAATAAATAACTTATACAAAATATGACTTTATTTTTTGTATATTTTTATGATTTTATGAGTTGATCCATGAGTTAGAAAATTATGATATGCTATTATCAAACCAAATCTTGAAATTATAGATGCTGGTATACTTTTACAAGATAAAAAAGCTCCAACAAGAGAAGATCAGTTTGTTAGGATAAAAGAAATTTATGACTATTTTGAAAAATTAATCAAAAAATATAAAATCAGAGCTGTTAGTATAGAAAAACTTTTCTTTACAAAATTTAATCAATCAAATGCAGAATTTGTCTATGGTATCAGGGGAGCATTGATAATGCTTTTTGTAAAAAATAAAATAACAGTAAAAGAATTTACTCCTATCGAACTCAAAAAAGCTATTACTTGAAATGGCAGAGCTGAAAAAATATTAGTACAAAAATTCATTATGAAATTATACTGACTCAAAGATTTGCCAAAATATAATGACACCGCGGATGCCTTATGATTAGCTTATATAATAAAAAATATAAAATAAGTATAGTTGACATTTATTGTTAAATAATTATATATAACTTATATAAAATAAAAAATTAAATAAATTAATAAAAAAAAATCAGTGTTTTATGAAAAAAATCTATTTCTTCATTACCTTAGCTTTAGCAATTATAAGTCTTACTTTAATGCAAAGCTGCAATCCTCCAGCAAAATGGACCGGAGTAATCCAATTTGATTCAACTGAAACTAAAATAGTTAGTTATGATTGGACACAAGTTACAATAAATGGAAATTTTTCCATCATTCCAACCAATATATCTAATATTTTTACTTCTGAGACGGGAGGACAATCACAGTTTAACTGGGCTGGTGATTTCGACGATACTGGTCGAATGTTAAGAGTCAAAATAACTATTGATTCTCTCTTATCTTCATTTGAAAATCATTTTAAAGTAAAGGTAATTCAATCTGAAATAAGGAGTACGAAACATCAACTGTATTTATTTGTTAATCATCAACCCGCCTTTGATTCAACGATGCAAAAATTAATTTCTATCAATGAGACAATATCAAAAGAAAACCAATCATTGAAGTACGAAATTAAATCAATCAAAAAATCACAAGCACAAACAAACAAACTCCTAAAAAAGTTAGCAAAAATTATCGAAGAGCAAAAATAAACCCTCTTCAAATTATACAAAGTCTACATCCTTTATTAGGGTGTAGATTTTTTTATATTGTCCTTCAAAAATATTAGTACAAAAATTTATTATGAAATTATACTGACTCAAAGATTTGCCAAAATATAATGACACCGCGGATGCCTTATGATTAGCTTATATTATCAAAAATATAAAATAAGTATAGTTGACTTTTATTGTAAGATAGTTATGATAATTTTATTAAAACAAAAAAATATAGTGTAAACCAAAATCAAAACTAAAAATTATGAAAAAATTAACTATCTTTTTCTTATTTGCAATTTGTATTGCTTGTTTACAAAGTTGTGGTCCATCTGCTAAAGAATTATATGAAGCAACTGTTGCTAAATCAACTGGCCCCTATGTTCTTAGACTAAATAATTCTGGAAATATACTAGGATATAACTGGTCTATAGTTGATACGACGGGTGGATTTACTACTATATCTACTGGAATATGGTCAACAAATGTTAGTGATTTTTATTATGGTTCTTCTACAGAAACAAAACAGATTGAAATGCTTCTAAAAGAATTTCAGAAGAAATTCAAAGTTCAAGTTACAAATTATTATCCATTAGTATATGGGACAATACAAACTGGGACTTCTGTTTATTTAAGGATATTTTTTCGACCTGTAATAGATATAGATCATCAGAAGCTTATTAAATCTAATTCTGAACTAAATTGTAAAAACGATAATTTGCAATTCATGATTGATGGGCTGAAGAAAAGTAATCGGAAGATTTTAAATAAACTTAAAAAAATGGAAGAGAAAAAATAAACCCTCTTCAAATTACACAAAGTCTACATCCTTTATTAGGGTGTAGATTTTTTTAATTAATTAAAAATACTAGTGTTGACATTTATATTAAAATAATTATATTACTTAAGTTAAAACAAAAAACAGTACTAATTAAAACAAAAAAACAAATTTTTATGAAAAAAGTTCTCTTCTTTTCTATTTTTGCATCTGTGGTTATCATCGCATTGCAAAGTTGTGTTCCATGCGGTTGCAATTCAAAACAACCTGTCGGAGTGATTCAATTTGATTCAGTAAATCATGGAATCATTACAGGTTACGATTGGACAATGGTTGATACAACAGGCGGTTGTTTCACGACAATACCCGCTGGTTTTGAAACCAATAATTATGGTAACTCAAAACTTGAGACTAAGCAAATCAAATGGGTTGAAGGTATGCTGATACAATTTCAAAGGCAGTATAAGGTAAAAGTAAGAAATTACTCTCTATCTGTTCCAGACAAATCAAAAGATCTTTTGGTTACAGTCTTCTTTGAACCAGCTGTTAATCCTATGATGCAAAAGTTGGAAGAAGCTTATCAGGAATCAATAGATCAAAACCAGGAGTTAAATGATCTTATTGACAACCTATCGGCTAGTAACCGACAAATGAAAAAAGAGTTCAAAGAACTCAAAAAGAAATTAGAAGAGAAAAAGTAAAACATCTTCAAAGCATTCAAAGTCTACATCCTTTATTAGGGTGTAGATTTTTTTTAAATATTTCATATGCTAAGTGCTAATAGCTAAGTGCTAAGAATTTCAGTTATTCATGCTAAGATTTCACATCATTTGTCTGTAACTACCACAGTATATTCCCATTGTGCTCATAAATCTCCATCTTGGGTATAGAGATTCCATCCATTTTTTCATTCTATGAAATCATCAGAAGTGATTGCAGTTATAGGTTCAAGGGCTACTACCATTCAACTTGTAAATTCTGTTTTATTTGTATCCGGATGAGGTCGATTGTAAACATATGGTTTTTCATGGACTGCACTTCCTACTCAGTGTCAAGTAAGTTTTTTGATGACACTAAATCATCAATTTTTAATTTCATCATTTACAGTTTTAGAAAAATCATATATTTTTTTTCAATTAGCTATTTTTTTCACTCATTCATCAAGAGATTTTTTTGTGGTTTGTATTAAATTTCGTGCCTGTGGATTGGCCATCTCTCATCATATCACTACACTTATCGCAGCATCAGAATATCATCATTTATAAATTACACCAGAATCAATCTTAAGTAAATCTCAGTTTTTGAGTATATAATCATCTGGTATACCATGTACCAAACAATCATTTACAGACAAACATAAATTTGCAGGAAATCATTGGTATCATTCAAATGCTCATTTAATTCAGTTTTTTTTCATAAATTCTTCAGCGATAATTTCTAGCTCTATAAGAGCAATTCCAGCTTTAGAAAAATTTCAAAGCATAATCAAAAGTTCGTTGAGATATTTTCATGACTCACGAATATTGTTTATTTGTTGGATAGTTTTAATCATATTGTGTTTTAAAAAATATAATAATATCAAATATATAAATATAGGGTTTAAATAGTCAATCAAAATTAACTGGGTATTTTAAATAATAATTTTCAAAAAAAGGTCGGAATAAATCCCGACCCAAAGCCTGTAAAAACATTAGCTTTTTTTTACTTAACTACAGACAAAATCCAAATTATCAAATTCCCAAAGATTGGAAGCAATATCCCAGACGATATCACAAGCCATACTAAAGTTTTTTCTTTGGTCGTGAGATTTTTGAAAGTGTTTGAAATGCTAATAACTTCATTTTCGTGTTCCATATAGATATATTTATTATTTATTTACTCTACCAATCATAAGTATTGAATATCCTTGCCTTCATTATTAATAATAACTTTATATATTGGCAATCATTTTGCTAATTTTCAAGAAGTTTTAGATAAATGATTTTCCATTATTGCATTTAACCTATCTGTAATTATATTTTCTGTAATTTCATTATTACTTATCAATTCAGGTACTTTTTGTTTCATTTCATTTGCAATGATTCAATTTCTCTGTTCTGCAAATGTTTTGTGATAAATAAAAACCTGGTTACCATCTTTATCTTGACTACAAATAGCATGACTTGCTGAATCTACAATAAATACAGCCTTTTCACCATGATGTCATGTTAATATAACATTTTTAGCTCATTGAGATATACTTTTTTTCATAAAAGAATTTACCATTTCCATTTCTGATTTTAGCAAATTATATTCATGAGGGAATTCATTTCATAATCTTAAATGTCAGCATCATATTCATCAGTTATGATGGTTGTGATCATCAGTATGGAATCTAAGATTATCCACACCACCGACTACATCAATAAGAATTTTTTCTAATATCTCAACATCCTCAATACTCAATTCTCTATCTTTTAATAATTGTTTAAGTGTAACCATCATAACTTGCAATTCACCAGTATCAGCTCATGGAATAGAAACAGCTTCGTTATCTTCAGGTAAATATCTTCAATCAATACACTGACTAATCATTTTTTTATATCAATCAACCGCAATATTGTGGTTATCGATATGATTATTAACTTGTTCTTTGGTATAAATATTTTTTTCTAAATCCATAATAAAATATAATAAATAAACATAGAAATACTTATACATATATATCAAACAATTTCAAGTGCTTTCTCTATTTATATCAAATATATTCAATATTGGTTGTTTTTTAGTCTTATGATCACTTGAAAAAGCATAGCTAATTAGTATCTAATATAATTACTTGAATTGCCACTATGGTTGGCTTTTTTTATTCTAAGAAAGTTAATATATGGAAGCTATAAGCTTTTTGCCAGAATATATAGACATATTTTGATTACAAATATCTCAAACATTGATAGCCTCAGTTATAGGTACAGTGCTATTTACTGTATTTATTATAATATATGCATTACTAAAAAAAAGAAATCCTCACAATGGATTTGTAAATTTGATAGATATGTGAATAGAGGAGATTATGAAATTTTTCCAAGATATATGATGAGATAATATTTCTCTTAAGTTGATCAAAATAGTTGTCTTTGTCTTTTTATACATCCTACGATCAAATATTTGGTGATTGATGTGAGATCTTTTTGTATTAGTTACACCATCGTTCGAATGATATTTTAGACCCGTATCTACAGATTTGTTTTTTAACCTCACATTGGCAATTGTATGTGTTGTTGGATCTATAATATTTGGTTTTCAAAAAAATGGATTTCGTTACATAGAAAAATATATAGCATACAAAGGTATCGGTATAGTTCCTAAAGTAGATAGTATTGGTTCGTTTATATGAAAAATATTTGATATTATTATTTGATTATTTATAGGGTTAATTGAATTTGTATGAGAATTAGCCAGGATGCTTTCATTATCACTCAGACTTTTTTGAAATATTCTTGCGGGTATGGTGTTGCTTTGACTTATAGTATGAGCAACAATAAAATTTATTAAAATACCAGCATTATTACCATTACTTGTAGTATTCTTTGAATTGTTTGTGTGATTTCTACAAGCATTTGTATTTAGTATGTTAGTACTTGTTTATTTTAAAATGGCTTGAGAAAGTCATCACGATTAGTGATATTTTTTATATTTTTATAATATACACATTATGCAAAATTTATGAACTATATGAGCGGGTATTGCTCTTTGACTAGCTTGATTAGGAGCTACTATTTGATTGGGTCTTATTGGTAAATCTCGACTAGAATCTTTGGGAAGAAATCCTGAATGAGCAAAAGCATATTTCGTACCAGCAATTTTGTCTCTAGCTTTGACTGAAGCGGTAGCTATTTATGGTTTTGTGATCGCATTCTTATCTTTAAGTAAATAATTTTTAATATGGAAGAACTATCCACCACAACAGTCTTGTTAAATGTCAGTATCCAGATATTAAATTTGGTTGTTTTTTTCTTGCTTTTTAAATTTTTACTAGGTGATACGGTAGCTAAATGACTGGAAGAAAGAGAACATCTACTAAAAAAATTAAAAAATGCTGAGTCAGAATACAATGATATTATAAAACAAGCTGAGTCTAAAAAAGATAATATACTATCAGATGCACTGCAAAAACAGAAAACCATTCTTAACGAATGAGAAATATTGAATAAAAAATTGAGTCAAGAAACTCTTGAAGATGCAAAAAGAAAAGCTGATATGATTATAGAACATGCATCTACAGAGACCAAAAGGATACAAGACGAATTAACAAAAAATCGAGAATTATCAGTCAAAAACACTACAAAACTGGTAGTTAAAAAGATATTCAATGAAAAAAAAGATTTGCAGGATGATTATATAAATACTATTATAAAAGATTTAAATTAATACATAGAAATCTAAGTATTTTATGTAATCAATAAAAAACAACAAAATTCTGTTTGATATTTTACTCTGAATAAAATTAATGTCGATCAACAATCATACATTAACATCCAGTTTCTTGGAATTAAACATACCAGTAAATGATTTGATGGATCATTTTAGTATAATTATAAAATTACTAAAAAGACATTGAAAAAATATATCTGCACAATATGTAATTGATTCTATCAAAAACTCAGATGAAAATACTTATCAGATATTGATGTTTTTAATTAGAAATAACAAAGCAAAAATAACAAGCATCAAAGCTATTGGGAATTTAATTAAGAAACAATCTGAAAATTATATACCAACATTTGAATTAAATACTATTGAGACTACAGATTCACACGATATAAAAGAAAAGATTAAAGATAAATTTAATCAATGTAATATAAATACAAAACAAAATAAAGTTTTCTGAATATTTGTAAATTGAGAAGGATGGTATTATAAAAGAGATATTGAACAAGATCTACAAAAACTTTTATGATAAAAAACTTTTAATCATAATAAAATAAATAATGGTAAACGTACAAGAAATTTTATCAAAGATAGAACAACAGATAAACAGTACTAAGCTAGACCAAAAGTTTAGCAAACAATGAGAAATCTTGGAAATCAAAGATTGAGTTGTTTTGGCTACATGACTAGAAGATGTAATGTTTTCTGAAATTGTAGAATTTGAAAACTGATCAAAGTGATTAGTATTGGATCTTTTACAGGATCAAGTTTGAATACTTATATTATGAAAATGACAATGACTAAATAATTGACAATTGGTAAAATCTACAGGTCAGGTTTTTTCAGTAAATGTAGGTAAAGAATTTTTGTGAAGAGTTGTAAATGCTCTATGAGAACCAATTGATGGTAAATGAGATATAGTTACAAAAGATATATTTCCTATAGAAAAAGTTGCTCCTTGAGTAATCACTAGACAATCAGTTAATGTCCCTATGGAAACATGAATCAAAGCTATAGATACTATGGTGCCTATAGGTAGATGACAAAGAGAGCTAATAATATGAGACAGACAAACTGGTAAAACCACTATTGCTATAGATACTATTTTGAACCAAAAATGAAACGATGTATACTGTGTATATGTAGCTATAGGTCAGAAAGAATCAAAGATTAGAAGAATAGTAGAGTTATTACAAGAAAAATGAGCAATGGATTATACTATAATCGTTAGTTCCAGTGCAAATAGTCCTGCTATATTACAATATATAGCTCCATATGTAGGATGTACATTAGCAGAATATTTTATGTCATTATGAAAAGATTCTCTAATTATATATGATGATCTATCTAAACATGCTGTTGCCTATAGAGAGCTTTCATTGCTTCTAAAGAGACCTCCTTGAAGAGAGGCCTTTCCATGAGATGTATTTTATCTTCATTCCAGATTGCTTGAAAGAGCATCAAGATTAAATCAAGATTTTTGATGATGAAGTTTGACAGCATTACCAATAGTTGAAACTATGGATTCTGATGTGTCAGCATATATACCTACAAATGTAATTTCAATAACTGATTGACAAATATTTCTTGAAACAGAATTGTTTAATTCTGGTATTAAACCAGCTATTAATGTATGATTATCTGTTTCTCGTGTATGATGATCTGCACAGACAAAAATAATGAAAAAGATAGCATGAAAGCTTAGATTGGAATTAGCAACATTTAGAGAGTTGGCTAGTTTTGCTCAATTTGCATCAGATTTGGATGCGAGTACTCAAAAGAAAATCGAGAAATGAAAAAGATTGGTTGAAATACTCAAACAATGAAACAATCAGCCTATACCTTTTTATAAACAAGTTGTATTGATATATGCAGGTATAAATTGATATTTGGATACATTAGCTTTGGAACATATTTCACAATTTGAAAATAATATCTATTCCAAAATGGATACTACATTTAAATCTTTGAAAGATGACATTATTTCAAAAAAAGATCTTACTCCAGAAATAGAAGATCAAATAAAAAATATTATAAAAGAAGCCCTAACAGAAGTGAAATAAATAGAAATTAATTAGGTTTCTATACAATAAAATAATTTATTTACAAAAAAATACTCTAAGATGTTTCTAGGTATCAACACACCAGAATGAATAATATTTGAATGAAAGATAGAAAAAGTAGTTGTCCCCACAGAACTATGAGAAATTTGTATACTTAAAAATCATCAACCAATAATAAGTGTGGTAAAACCAGGTATAGTAAAGGTTAAAATGCATAAACAAAAGATAGAAGAATTTATAAAATGAACTCAATTCCTTTTTGAGGATGATTGGATATGTTTATCTGTAGGTTCATGATTTGTTTATGTAAATGGTAGTGAAGTAGCGATATTAACAAGTATGGTTACTACAGATATACACACAGACGAAGATGTATTGGAAAATATGAAAAAAGAGATGGAAGAACAAATTAGAGAGATCAAAGCAAAATGAAGTTTAGATGAAGTTGAAAAAGCATTTTTGCATCTACAAAAAATCACCGCAGATCTCAAGTTATATAAAATCAAAAAAAGATCATAATTTTAATAGATTAAAATATTTCTATTTATGAGTAGTACTAGACAACTTAGAACACAGATCAAATCATTGAAAAGTTTGCAAAAAATATTAAAGGCACTAGAAATAGTCTCTACTATAAAATTGCAAAAAATGAAAAAGAAAACTGAATTACTCAGGGATTTTTTGATAGATTTTCTAAATGTATTACAATCAGTAGGATGAGATATAAATTTATTTGATTTTGATAAAAAAAGTCGAGATCCAGATTGAAGAAGACTTATAATATTGGTAAGTACAGATAAATGACTTTGCTGACCAATCACATCAAAACTCACAAAACATCTATCTACAAAATATGCTGAACGAAAAGAAAAAGTAGATATATTTGTAATATGAAAAAAATGATTAGAATTTTTTGTTAGAGATGGTTGGAATATAGTGTGATCCTTACAATTAAAAGATGATTTCAAAGAAGAGGAGCTTATACCACTTTATACATATATCAAGAAAAGTTTAGAAGAGAAGAAATATTCAAAAATCAAAATATATTTCAATTATTTCAAGACAACAATGTTGCAGGTTCCTTTGAGATTTAAATTATTTCCATTGGATAAAGAAAGTTTTGATATGTTTTTACAAGATATAGATGTTAAATTTGATAAAATAAAGAAGCCAAAAATAAATGCTTTGCTTACAGAACCTTCAAAAGAATTTTTGGTACAGAAGCTTATACAAGAGAGTATAAAATATATAGTATATAGTGCAGTGATACAAAATAAGACTTGAGAACATGCATCTAGGATGCTTGCAATGAAAAGTGCAAAAGACAATAGTTGAGATATTATAAAAAATGTAAGTATAAAATACAACAAAGTCCGCCAATCAAAAATCACTCAAGAAATATCCGAAATCTGAAATGCAAAAATGGCAATAGAACAAAATCAAAAATAATTCTATTTTTATATTTTTTAGATAAATTATGAATTGAAAAATTACGGCAATCAAAGGTATTGTAGTTGAAGTAAGGTTTGATGAAAATATGCCAAAAATTTATGATGCTCTAGTAGTAGAAAACAAAAATAGCAACTGAGATACTGTAGTTATAGAGGTATTACAACTTCTAGAAGACGGAGTAGTAAGATGAATAGCTATGAATGCTACCGACGGTATCAAAAGATGAGACATAGTAAAAAATACATGAGACTGTATAAATGTACCTGTTGGAGAAAATGTTTTATGACATATTTTCAATGCACTTTGAGAAACTGTTGATTGAACAAAAGATTTTAATGCAATCAAAAAACTTCCAATACATAGAGAGCCACCAGAATTTACAAGTCTTACAACAAAGGCTGAAATTTTGGAAACATGAATCAAAGTAATAGATTTACTTGCTCCGATTCTAAAATGATGAAAAGTTTGATTGTTTGGCTGAGCATGAGTATGAAAAACAGTAGTTATGATGGAGCTTATCCACAATATAGCTACAGAACATAGTGGAGTATCAGTAGTTTGTGGAGTATGAGAAAGGACTAGAGAATGAAACGATCTCTACAACGAAATGAAAGAATCATGAGTAATAGATAAAACAGTTATGGTATACTGACAAATGAACGAAACTCCATGACCAAGACTTAGAGTAGCTCTAAGCTGATTGACTATGGCAGAATACTTTAGAGATGAACAATGAAAAGATGTTTTAGTTTTTGTAGATAATATATTTAGATTTACACAAGCTTGATCAGAAGTTTCAGCATTGTTATGAAGAATTCCATCTGCAGTATGATATCAACCTACACTTTCTACAGAAATGGGTAACCTTCAAGAAAGAATTACATCAACAAATAAATGATCAATTACATCAGTACAAGCAGTTTATGTACCTGCAGATGATCTTACAGATCCAGCTCCTGCAACTACATTTACACATTTGGATTCTACCATAGTATTGAGTAGATGAATATCAGAAAAATGAATATATCCAGCTGTTGATCCTTTGGATAGTACATCAACAATATTATCAATAGAAAATGTATGACTCAGACATTATAAAGTTTGAAAAGATGTACAAAAAATATTACAAAGATATAAAGAATTACAAGATATAATAGCAATCCTATGAATGGAAGAATTATCTCACGAAGATAGATTACTTGTATATAGAGCAAGAAAAGTTGAAAAATTCTTTTCTCAACCATTTTTCGTTGCAGAGCAATTTACATGAACACCAGGTGCTTATGTAAAATTAGAAGATACAATCACATGATTTGAAAAATTAGTAAACTGAGAATGTGATGAAATACCAGAAGATTTCTTTATGTACAAATGACAAATCCAAGATGTTATAAAGGCATTTGAACAATCAAAAAATCAAGTTGCTAAATAATTTTTCATCAATTTATATAAAACCGTAAGAAATTACGGTTTTTTTTACAATTGATTTTTTATGATAAATACATAAAGAATTAGAGACGATTTTAGATTATCTATTTTATATATTAATTTATTCTCATGTCCAAACATCCTGAATACCAATACCTTGATCTACTCAAGGATATAATGGAGAATGGTACCGATAAAAAGGTGTTTTTTACTCCAGAAGTACTTGCAGAATATGCAAAAAATGGTGAAGAAGCACCATTTATACGTTCAGTATTTGGACGCCAGATCAGATTTGATCTTAGTAATTGATTCCCATTACTTACTACTAAGAAAGTGTTTTTTAGATGAATACTTCATGAACTTATTTGGTTTCTAAAATGAGATTCTAATGTAAAGTATCTTGTAGATAATGATGTACATATACGAGACGAACGAGCTTGGAAAAGATATCATAAACATTGTTTAGAAAAAGACCCATCTAATGATATGGAACAAGTAGATTTTATAGCAAAAATAAAAGCAGAAGCTCCAGATAGTGATTTTGTAAAACAACGATGAGAATTAATTACAATCTATGGTAGAATGCGAAGAAGACGACCTGCTTCTGACGGTCGTGAAATAGATCAACTAGGGCGAGTAATACAATGATTAAAAGATAAACCATTTAGAAAATCTTATGTTGTAAGTGCGTGGAATCCAGATTTTATCTATGCAATGGCATCAGAAGGAAATAAGAGTGAAGTGCCTCCATTTTGTCATACGACATTTCAGTTTTCTGTTACAGAAGATAATAAACTTAATCTATGATTATATCAAAGAAGTGCTGATTCGTTTTTGTGAGTACCGTTTAATATAGCTTCTTATTCTTTATTACTTCTTATGGTAGCACAAGTTACATGACTCAGACCAGGAGAGTTTGTACATACATTTGGAGATGTGCATATTTATTCAAATCATTTTGAACAGGTTAAACTACAACTATCTAGAGAAGTTAAAGAATTTCCAACTATAAAATTAAATCCAGAAATTAAAAATATCGATGACTTCAAATTTGAAGATATTACTCTTGAAGGTTATGATCCACATCCAGCTATCAAAGCTCCAATAGCAAATATTGGTGGTTCTTAGAAACTTGTCATCTCGAGCGTAGTCGAGAGATCCCTTTAAGCGATTTCTCCATTACACTTCGTTTCAGTCGAAATGACAAAGATTTTTATAAAATTAGAAAATATACCCATGACAGATACTCAGACTAAAACCTCAACGACACCGATTACCTATACAAAACCAAATATTAACCTAATCGAAATAGAAGTAAAAGTCCTTCTATGAGAAGAATCCAATGCAACAAACTTGATAGAAAAATTACTTGCTCATACAGATACAAAAAAAACCTGATGAAGCAATCAGCTTAATCATTATTTTTTAGCAAACGGAAATTTCCAAGACCTTAAAAGTAAATTACAAGAATATATCCATGCTGACCATCATCATAAACTAGAAGATATTTTGATAAATTGAAAAAAACATTCTATCCGCACAAGAGATGCTGATGGAAAAGTTCTTTTTGTTATAAAAGCTACAAAGGATGATACCAGTAGTGAAAATGGAACTGCAAGACTAGAATTTGAACACGAAACTCCAGGACTGACTATTCATGAGTTAGATCAATTAATTCTAGATAATGGATTTGAATATCAATCTAAATGGTCAAGAAATAGAAAAGATTTTAGTTACAAAGATTTCAATGTTTCCATAGATAAAAATGCTTGATATGGTTATGTTGCAGAATTTGAAAAAATAATTTCAGACTCAAATGATATAGACCAAGCAAAGGAATCTATTAGAAATGAATTAAACTCACTATGAATAGAGGAGTTAGCTCAAGATAGATTAGAAAGGATGTTTAAATACTATAATGAAAATCGACCAGAATATTATGGTACAGATAAAACTTTCATCATTCTCTAGTGTCATTCCGGTGTTATTACAAAGTTGCAACCGGAATCTTACTTTTTTAGGGTCATTCCGGCGCTAAGTTTTGCAGCCGAAATCTTAGTTATTAAAATACTTTCATGGAAATAATAATTCTAGATTGAGCAAACATGGATATTGATCTAACTTCTTCCAAAGATACATCTTGGAAACAGATGCAATGTCCTCGAAATGAATCAGAAAAAACAGACACACATATACTAAGACCCAATAAAAAGTTGAAAGAAATGAAATTTTTTATGTGGTCTTAGTTATACCGTGTTGAGGCGGTATAAGTGTGCAGTGAAAAATATTTCTATTTGTCCTTATTTTTGTTGAATTGAATATCTAGATAATATCCTATGTTGCTATCCTAATACAAATACTAGTAAAGATAACAAACAGAAAAAAAACTCATAGCAATATATACGTATACAATCACAACTACAAATATTACATCGACTAAGCAAACCAGGAAAAATCAAATGGCGGATGATTTTTCTAGCATTTTTGCTTACTTTTGATGCGATGTCAAAAGCCAGTCCAAGCGAAGCGTCATTATTTTTTTAAAATAGCTCTATAAAGACAATTTTAAAGCGATTTCTCCACTCATTATATTCGGTCGAAATGACAATGACTTTACTTTCTCTTATACACTACAAAATCTATTTCTCATCTATCATCTCTACTTACTTCTTCAAAATTATTTTCAAATTCTGGGAAAAATATATTTCATTCGTATTCTTTTTTTACATCTGTGAGATATAAAGTCTCTACTAAAGGCAAAAATTGCTTATACACATAAGCTCATCAAATTATAAAAACTTCTTCATCATCTGGAGTAGTTTTTTTTAAATTTTCCATCAAACTTTCAATATTATGAAAACATTCTACTCATTCAATTTCAGCTTCCTTTGTTAAAACAATATTTCTCCTATTGGGTAATGGTCTTCCTATAGAATCATAAGTGTTTTGTCCCATTACTATGGGGTGTCATGTAGTTTTCTCTTTGAAGTATTTAAAATCTTCAGGATAGTGCCATACAAGTTCCTTATCTCTTCATATCACTCTATTTCTTGCCATAGCAACTATCATTGAAAGTTTCATTGTTTTAAATTTATAAAATAAATTTTTACTGTCATTCTGAGCATAGCGAAGAATCCAGGATAAATAAGTATATAAACGACCTGGATGTTTATGACTTAGTAATGACTATACATTCAATTCACTCCAATCATAAAACTTAGTAATTCACTTATTCACTTCAGGATCAAATCTCTTATTCCAAGGTTTATCTAGTAAATACATTTTTACTCATGCATTTGCAAGTTCTATAGCATATTCTAAGTTATCTTCAATCATTATATTTATTCAATGCTGTTTGCAAAGTTCAGATTTTTCTACTGAATTTACTGTAAAATGACTAGCAAATAATATTTCATCTCGCAATCATTGAAAGTGTTCATTCAATCGATGGATGGTAAAGTCTTTTATCTCTTCTCTTCTTGCTGTCACTATAATAATTTTCCATCAATCATTTTTTAGTTTTTCAAGTCATTCTTTTGCTCATTGAACTGGCAATATTTCTTCGCTTTTCTGTGCTTCATCTAAAAAAGATCTAAAGTATTTTACACCTTCTTCTTGAGTTAGTCCATATTTTTCTACATCCCAAAGATAGTAATGCGAAATATCTTCTCTATGTGCTGGTATGTCATTTATTTGATAATTATGAAACTTCAATACACCATCAATAGTTTCTGACAATACTTCATCTAAATCTACTCCAATAATTTTTTCCATCATCAATACATATAGTCATTCCGGCAATAAGTTTTGCAGCCGGAATCTTAAAACATTTCTTTAACTATAACAAATTACATCTTCACTTCAAATCAAAAAAACTCTGACCGTAAAACAGATCAGAGCTTTTAATTTTCAATAGTTCATTTGTAAGGGTCAATACAGACAAGTGCAGTTTTATTTAATAATCTTTCAAAATATTTTTTTCCCAATGAGTCCAATTCATAGGATTCATAAAGTTCTCCATTATCTACAAGAGCAAATTCACATACTAATCGTGTGGATTTGGTCTCAACAGAAAATTTTATATCTTGTGGAAAAAAAACATTAGATTCTATATATGCACCAATAAAACGGAAGTTTGTATCACTAGCTTCTATTTCTACTGTCTTTATCATACCACCATCATCGAGTGTATCGATTTTGGAACAAACAATACGAGATCTACTGATAAGATAATTTAATTCAGTTACTGTCAATGTAATAGTATCTTCCTGAGGGAAGTAAGTAGATTTTTCTTGAATTTCCTCTTCATTTATAAATTTAGTAGAAACTCCTTTAATCTGTTTTTGTGCATAAACACTGGTAAAGATTAGGAAACCACAAATAAGAATAATTAACTTTTTCATATCTATGTGGATTTTGTTTTTGTTTTGGGGTATTATATTTGTCAGATAATATAAGTCAAGCAGTCAAAATCTTCTATTGATTTTTCCAATCTATATCAAATTGTTTCTTAAACTTATCAATCAAAGACTGGTCTATCAATACTATTCATATTTCTCTATTTTTATCTAATGAGTTCTGAGAAAGGTTCATACTTCATAATAATAAATATTTATTATCAACTAAAATCATCTTTGCATGCACATAAGGTTTTTTTAATTTTTTCACTTTACCTGGTCAGAAATAGTTTAATAAATTATCATTAGCATTTGTATCTGAAACGATAATTTGAAATCAAGACAGACTACTTTTATTTTTTAATATTTCAAAAATACTAGGATCGGTGATATATTGAGTTTCAATAAAAATTGATTCTTGGGCTTCGTTCAATAATTTCTCAATACTAGCTCTACAATTGATATTACAGATAAGTAAATTTGGATGAATATCTTGAATTTCAATCTTTTCTCCATTCCAATCCTTATCAAAAATAATATCTAGACTTTTTTTTACTCAGATATCATAGCTATGAAACATATATTCACGACTAGATTCAAAAGCTGATGCTGTAATATTATTTGTTTTTATCCAAAAGCTATCATCCAATAAATCAATCTTTGCATGTACATATTCAGTTCACATCTGTTTGTCAGATTTTATTCAAATATTTTTGTATCCTGTAAACAGATTTATTATGTCTTTATAAGTATTTCTATATTGTTGAAATTTATTATTTTCGATGATTATTTTTATATCAGTTCATTTATTCAAAAGATTTTTAATCAGATTTCTAATTCTTTTTTCAGTAAATTCATAAACCTCAATTTTAAATCAATTTTTGGTACTAGCTAAACTATCATAATAAGGCTGAAAATTTCATGGTGTGATAAATATCTCTCAAGTAATATTTTGTATTCAAGATAAGTTTCGAGATATTTCATTATTTATTTGAGCATAATATCAATCTCCAGGCTGTATCTGCATACATGCAGAGAGAAATAACAATAATCAAAACAAAATGCTAATTTTAATTTGTTTCATATATTTTTGACAAATAAAGACTTTTGGGTTAAAATAGTGATGTTTTATATATTTGCAAATAATTATGGTAGAAATATTAAATGCTCCAAATGATATAATCAATAGTCCTAAAAACAGAAAAAATTCTCCTCAAGAAGATTCAGATAAATGATGAGGGAAAATAAGTGGATTTAAAAAACTTTGAATAGCATTTGCTCTTATAATAGCTTTGTGATTATGATGTAAAGAAAAATCAAAAAATTGAACTGTAGTTCAAAACTTCAAAAAACCAACACCAGAAAATTTAAAATGAAGAAAAGTAAACGATTTGTATTCTTATTATTTATGATATTGATGAGAAAGATTTCAAATATGAGATAGTCTAAATTTTAATCCAAATGAAATCATACAATCTTTGTATGAAAAAAAATTTAAAAAGATCCCTAGCTGATTTGAAGCTGCAAAGAAATTCTACGAAGATACAGTGAGTAAAAAGGATTTTAACGATTTTGAAGCTTGTAATTATAAAATATTAGAAGATAAAATAGAAGAATCTATATCAGATATCAACTCAAATTTTGACTGGGATTGATTTTGAGAGAAAATGTTATGATGAGATAAAGATAAAACTAAGTTATTTAAAGCAGCATGTAATAATATAGATGAGAAATGCTTATTGGCCTATAGTATGACAGAATTATTTCCTTCATGTGAAGGTGAATTAAATAAAAATATCCTAAATTTTTTGTTACAAAATGGATGAGAGGATTTTATATATTATTTACCAGCTGTGAACGATGATTATGCATCTTTCTGACCTTATCAATTTACATCTCTTGCAGTTTATGATGCTAATTGAGAAAAGAGATGAGCATCTATAATAAATCAATTCCTGCCACAAGAAATTGGTATACCATGAAGTGTAGTAAAATTAGTATGATCAGATCATCATAAAGCAGCATATCTTTTTGCTATGTATAATATATATACATTGATAAAAAATAAAAATAATATAGCACCACTAAATCTAATAAAAAATTCCAAGCATAAAGGCGACTTGACTCAATTAATAGCTATCATGCACAATAAGCCAGCAAATGGTAAAGATTTTTTGCAAGAGTGGTATAAATTAAATACAGATAAAAAATATTTAGATAAAAAAACACATAACAGAAAATGAGAAGTTACTTACAATTATGATGTTGATAAAAATGGGTCTATAGATTTATATGAATCTAAATTAAGTCCTTCAACTTCACACTGATATTGAAAAAAAACATATTATAACAGAAGGGCATTAAGTTAATTTTTGTTAATTTTTACAAAACTTAATACATTTTATTTAAATAAATAACAATATGGTAGAAACATTAAACAATAACGAAAATCAACTAGATCAACAATTACAAGAAGCAATATCGGGTTTTAGAACGGAAGAATCTGATTTATATAAAGATATTTTTTCTAGTAAAGATGATTTACAAAAGGATACTGATAGCATAAAAAAAAAAAAAATACAAAAAATAGAAAAGTTATGAAAAAATAAAGTCAGATTTCCTTATGAATCAAACCAACATGAATGTAGTCTGATATTAGAAAGAAGATGAGATAAGGTTTTTGTAAAACTAGAAAAAATACCTACATATATGTGAGAGCTCATGACAAATGAATTTAAAAAACCAGAGAGAAAACAATGGTTAGATGGAAAAGAAATAGATGCAAGTTCGTCTGACGTATTTCTTAAATGATTATGAAATGCATTAAACAACATTATAGGTGGATGAAGGCCTTCTGCTGAAGATAAAGCAGAAGAAGCATATAAACTATTATGATTTCAATTAAATTAGTTTTTTAATCATACAACAAACTCTCACTTCAATGGGAGTTTTTTTTCTTTTACCAAATTTATTACTTCTTCCAAACTTCAAGTAAAATATTGCTCAAACAGCTTACTAATTTCTCTAGAAACTGAAATCTGGCCAGTAAATTTCAATTCATTCAATTCTTTTAATAGTTTTTCAAATCTATGTACAGACTCATAAAAAAACACAGGTATTTTGGATTGTAAAATTGATTTTAAAGCAGTTTGTCTTCCTTTTTTTTGTGGTAAAAATCACAAATAAATAAATTCCGAACTATCAAATCAAGCTCATACCACAGCAGGTACAAGTGCATTTGCTCAAGGTAAAATAGAGTAGAGGAGTCAGTTTTCATTACATAATTTTATCATACTTTTTCATGGATCAGACAATCCAGGTGTACCAGCTTCACTTACAAGTCATACATTATTTTCTTTTAAAATATTTAGATAATGATTAAATTTTCACTGAGTTGTAAAACTTGTTAACGACAAAAATTGCTTATCTTTATAGTCTATTTCATACATTTTCAAAAGCTTCATAGTTGTCCTAGTATCTTCGCATATTAGATATTTTAGCTCTTTAAATAAATTCAGAGCATGTACTGTAATATCATCTTTATTTCAAATGGGAGTAGGTATAAAATACAACATATATCAAAATATAATAATAAAAATCTGATTGAAATATAAAATTTTATGTATAAAACACAAGCACTATTTTAAATGATATAATTAATCAAGCTAGAGATGGAACAATTGAGAAAGGATTTTCAAAAAGTTTTAAAGGCAAATAAGATCACAAGGCAATTATTGATACCTATAAAACATCATGCTGATAAATGCAATCCTGAAATAAGTAATAGATTGGCACATATATTAGAAAATACCTGTTGTGAAATAAGTGAAGATAAAATTAAAAAATTAAAAAAGTTATACAATGAGTTATTAAAATAATCTTGAAAGAAAATTACATTTTATTAAAAATAAAGAGCTAAAGAGCCACTGAGATATATTCAAAATGTGGTTGGGAAAGCAACGATTTCACTTTAAAAGTGGAACCCCCGTCAGTCATTGTACTTGGACGGGTTTTTTAAATTGACATTTATTTATAATTTCATATATTAGCAAAAAACAAATACAAATATTATGAACAAAATAGATCATATAGATCAACTAAAAGAACAATTGGGAAATAATTTCCAAAAAATTTTAAAGCAAAAAAGAATAGAGAAATCTGATATATTACGCCTAAAACAACAGGCAAAAACACTATCAGAGTATGATGAAAAATCATTTAAACCACTATTCAATAGTATTACAACACATGTGAATGCGATGAAAGGTATTTTGAGTGATGAAAGGCGAACTAAGTTAACCGATTTACACAAACAATATTTCGAAAGTAATTAATCAAAGTTTTTTAAAAGGTATCGGATTTTATCCGATGCTTTTTTTTATGAAAATTTTAATAACAATATCACAGCTAATACAATCCAAGCAAATATAATCAACCAAAACCAAGTTAAAAACTTTCATTTTATTGTTTTATGACGAAATAATTGCATTCATACAAGTGCTCCTATGATTCATCATATACCAGTAAATATTAGTAAAGTCTTTTCGCTTATTCTCCATTTTGCATTGTTCGCTTTTCGTTTATCTACTCACCAAATTATAAAAGTAGCAATATTTATAACTACAAAATACCAAATTATAATCTGATTCATTTTTATTTATTAAATAATAAAATATTCTATACTGCCATTCTTTTACATTTTTATAATATTTTTACAAATAAAAAAAGTCGCAGATAAAAATCCACGACTTTTTGTCTCGATAAACGAGAATTACTTTCCTAAATAATCCCAACTACCATCAATGTTTTTTCGTAGGCGGTCACCAGGTTGAAGTGAGTTGATTCGCACCAACCCATACTTTGTAGATAACTTTTTGAAGTCGTCTAATGTACCGGCATTCCTCACTCTGTGTTTTAAGCCGTGTTTATCAATCCGGTAAGCTGTAAGATTTAAATGAGCTCTTCCAGCCATATCCCAGACTTGTTCATAAGTAGCCCCATGATGCATAGGACCTTCACCCTCAGAGAGAATATACAGTTCTTCGCCAAGAAACATTGAACCATCATCAATTGGCGATACCATACCATTCATACATCTGACGAAGTACATTTTAGATATGCCTCCTTTAGGAGTGACTCTTACCAAGAGTTGATTTTTACTCAAAACTCCGTCAAGAGTATCGGCCTTTTTAGTCAAAACCTTTACAGTATCGCCTGCCTTGATAATGAAGTACTCAATTTTTCCTTCTTTAACTCCAAGGTAGTCAAGTATCCGCGTCCCAAGATTGCTTTTCTGTAATAATTTATTAGCATCCAGTATAGAAGTGGATGCAGAAACAGAATCAATCAAGGAAACAGTACTACTGTCCCACTGATATTGTACTGCCAAATCCAACACAGGATCGGGAAGTTGTTTTTTGTTACACGATGAAGTGAATATGGCCATAATAGCCAAAACAACAACAATCACAAAATTTTTCATACTTTTTTGTTTTAGGTTTAGGTCTATATAATATATATTTGCTATAAAATGTCAATACTAATATATATAAATTGTTGTTGTCTTATTACAACAAATTTGAAGAAATTAAGATATTTTATTATGTAATATTTTTTTGAAAATTATTTTAGATCTTCTTTGATCTTATTTAATATATCCATAGCTTGAAGGGGAGTAATGTTTTCTATGTCAAATCATTTAATAATACTTCTAATCTTCTCAAATTGTGGATCTACCCTAGTACTAAACGCTCAGAGTGGTAATGAAGGACTACGAAATCCATTATTTCATTGTTTTTTATCTTCATTTTTCTTTTCTAATTCTCATAAATTTTCTCTAGCCCTATCTATTATAGTTCTAGGTATTCATGCAATAGTAGCTACATCTAAACCATAACTTTTACTAGCTCATCACTTCACAATCTTTTTCATAAACACAACTTCTTTATCAGTTTCATAAACACTTACAGAAAAATTTTTAACTCAAGCTAAATGATTTTCAAGTGCTATCAATTCATGGTAATGTGTCGCAATCAATGTTTTGCACTGAGTATTCATTACAATATATTCTAGTATAGCTTTGGTCAAAGCCAGTCCATCATAGGTAGATGTTCAACGACCAAGTTCATCAAATATTACAAAACTTTTATCGCTAGCATTATTTAGAATATTTGCAACTTCTATCATCTCAGTCATAAATGTTGATTGGTTTTTGGCTATAATATCTCCACTTCATATACGAGCAAATATTCAATCTACAAGACACATATTTACTTTTTTTGCTGGTACAAATATTCCACAATGACTCATCAAAACTATCAATGAATTTTGACGTAAATATGTAGATTTTCCTCACATATTTGGTCATGTAATAACATGCAAAAATCATATTTCATCTTTTGTATCATCATCACTAGATATTACAATTCAATTTGGAATAAATTGTTGATCTTGAGCCAAAAATTCTTCTATGACAGGATGTCTTCATCATATAATTTCCATAATTTTTCAATTTATGAAATCTGGTCTTATATAACTTTTTTCTTTTGCTAATATTGCTTGTCCATTGAATATATCAAGCCATCATATTTTTTCATTAAACTCATTTAATGCTACAGAAATTTCAGCTATTTTTTCTTTTGCTATCTCCAAGAGTTCAAATTCTTTTTTTGACAAAATATCCTTTGCTTCCAATACCTTGGATTCTATGCTACTTAAATAATCTGATACATACCTTTGTTCTCCCTTCAATGTATTCCTACGTACAAGAGTAAATTTACTTTTATCCTGTCATTCTGAGTAGCTTGTCCCGCCATCGCGGGATAACGAAGAATCCAGGTTTAATTTACTTTCAAATACTTCGATATCTTTATTTGTAATGCCTATAAAATATCATTGATTCATTACATATTTCAATTTTACATTATTTACTCATGTTAATTTCACAAGCTCTTGCTGGTAGTTCATAAGTAATTCATCAGAGTGATATGCTATCTTTCTAAGTTCATCTATTTCAGTATTATATTTATCATTTATAAAATTTATATCATCTTTGTATTCTTCGTTCTTTTTTATTAAATTTACAAGATATTGATATAAATCTGATACTTTATCAAAATATTCTTTTGCTATTCATAGCCTAATTATTTCATTTTTCATTTCATCTCAATCACCAAAAAAAACATCCAAAGTTTGCCTAAGCTTTACAAAATTTGATGGTAATAATTTTTTATATAAAATATTACTTACAAGTTTTGATATATCTTTTACAGTTGATAACTCGTGATGAATATGTTTTGATTTTTCAAGATTATTAAAATAATACTGAATATTATCCAAGCGATAATTTAATTCATGCATATCATTTATTGGATGTCACAAAATATAGCGCAAGCACCTAGATCATACAGTAGTTTTACAATTATCTATAATTCATATCAGACTATATTTTTCGCTTTGTTCATAGCTTGAAGAGAATATTTCCAAATTTTTTGTAGTAATTTCATCCAACAATACCTGGCTTTCTTGATTGTGTAAAGATATACGTACAATATTATTTAGATTTTTTTTCTGTGTATTTTTTAAATAACTTATAAGCAATCCAAATGCCAATAATCTACCATCTTCCAATGCTTTTCAATAGCTTGAAATAGTCTGTACATTACATTGATTAGCAACATATTCATCTACATTTACAGGCACGTCATGTACAGATACTAGACTCTGTGTATATTTTTTTATAATTCAGACTACATCATCCTTGGAGGGGAAATCTACATCTACTACTATCTCTACAGGTTTTATAGATAATATAAATTTTTGCATCTGACCTATATCTCTAAAGCTCTTAGTCTGATATGTTCATACTCAGAAATCTCACCAAGCAATATGAAAGTTATTCATGTCCTTTTGAGCTTGAAAATTTATTCACAGTGTGTAGGTATAATTTTTATTATTCTCCTGTATATAAGTTCATGGTGTTATAATTTCAGTAACTTCTCTCTGTACTATTTTTCAAGGAACAGGTTCTGAAATCTGCTCTGCAATAGCTACTTTATAACCATTTCTTACTAGTTTGGTAATATATTTATCTGCACTATGATATGGTATTCATGCCATAGGTATGGGATTTTCAGCATTTTTATTTTTACTAGTAAGTACTAGATCAAGTACTTTATTGCATATTTTAGCATCTTCCCAAAATGTTTCATAAAAATCACCTATACGAAAAAATAAGATACAATCACTGTATTGTTTCTTGGTATCTAAATATTGTTGCATAGCTGGTGTGAAACTCATATACTAATTATTGAAACAATAAAGTCTTTACAATTTATGAATTTGTTTTAAAATTTCAATTTAAAAAAATTGAGAGTACAAAACACTCTCAATCTTAGAAAAAAAATAATTTTTAGTTTTTTACTGTATCTTGTTGCTGTATCAGAGATGGTATATTTGTTTTATTATTAATCTCAAATACACGAGTGCGGATTCTTAGCGATTCATATTCGTTGTAGTGTTTTATACTCGTTGTCCAAGTATAAGCTCCATTTCCATACTCAGGGGATGCGTAGATTATCTGTATGCTGTCAGTGCCAATTTGAACCACCACAGCTGCAATTGTAGTTCCTCTTTGGTAAGAAAGAGCATCTTGATTCCTCAGATTAAAATGTTCTTTACCATCGGACGTAATGAAACCATTAACTCTAATAGTATAATTTTTATTATCTTCGGATGGTCTTTTTTCTGAACTTCTACCACCACATGAAGATAAAATGATAACAACAGTTACCATAAGCAAAAATGACTTTTTCATATTTTTTTTGTTTAGGTATTTAATATATACATTATATAGAAAAAGTCAATAGAAAAAGAAATGATCAATAAAACCATTTCTTCTTTAAATAAATTCATTTAAATTAATTAACAGAATATCCTGACATTCGACCAATTTTTTGAGTCTTAGCTATTTTGAGTTCCTGATCGCTTATTACAGGTTTTTTACCAAAAGGTCCAAATAATAAAACAAGAATAAGCGGAATAAAAGGACCCACACCAACAATACACTGTATCCACCAAGCAAGAGTTGTTGTAGGTAAAATAAAACGATAAGAAGCAAAACAACAAAACATAAAGAGAACTGATAATCCCGTCTGTTTTTTTAATTAAGAGTGTCGCTTTGATTCTAAAATTTCATCCTTTATCTGCTTGTTTTGTGAAGATTTTACATCATTTTTCATATCTTTTATATTTAGTTTATGTTTCTTATTACATATAAATATATTACAATAAAAGTCAATTAAAAAAAAGAAACGACTAATAAAGCCATTTCTTCTTAAATAATTTCATCTCGACCCTGAATCCATCGCATCTAAAAGAAATTTTCCATAAAGACCATCACTAGCATCGATATACATAGTATCTTTATAGAAAAAAGTTTTTTTCCCACGATCTATATAAATAAGCAAAGGATCTTTAGCATATCCTTTATACTTTACTTTGGAATAGTATGGTTTTTCTTGTGGTTCAGATTTCTTTAGTAGTTGGATATCAGTTTCTTTTCTTTTTTGTGCTTCTTCCTTTTCTTTTATTTTTAAAGGACAATAGACCCACAAAAAGATAAAGAAAAAAACAACCAAAGCTCCAATAATCAGATTTTTTGTTTCCATATATTTTTTGTTTTTACAACTATATATAAATTTAATCATAAAAGTCAAGTAAACATACGAAATTATAAACGGTCCTATTTGCAAAAATCAGCTTTGGGAATATAATCTAAATGTACTGAAAATAATCATTAGTACTTTAATTGATCATTAGTTATATGGCTGAAGAATTTAAAAAGACAATTCTGGAACTGGAGGATATACAAAAGATCCAACCAGATTTTGAACAATTAAAAATTATCAATCAAGAAACTGCAGAGAAAATACAGGTTCTAATTTTTGCAAAAGAAAAAAATGTTCTCAAGGTACTTACTACAAATAACTATACCAAAAGTTTAAATAAAATAATGTGAATTTTGGAAGAAAAATGATATAAACATGAAATATATTATACATCATTAGAGGCTTTTATACAGGCTCTTGATCGATACAATAAATTTGAAGAAACCAAAAAACAAGCACAAGATGTTGTAAATGAACAAAGACAAGCAGGTTGAAAATGAGCGGTTGCAATGATCAAAAAGCTATTTGACCAAAAATCAACAATTGAACCATGACAATTTATTACAGAAATTATTAGATTAGCATTTCAGACATGAGCTTCAGATCTACATTTTCAACCAGAAATGGATAATGTAGAGATGCTTATCAGGATTGATTGAGTTTTACAAAAAGTAGTCGAATTTAGTATAGAGGATTTTGAAAAATATTTACAAAAAATTATGTTTATATCTGGTTCAAAATTAAATGTAGACTATATTCCTCAAGATTGAAGATTTACATTTGAGGCAGTAGATAGTGAATGAGTTTCTAGAAATATAGATGCCAGAGTAAGCTTGATGCCATGACTAAGGATACCATCTACAGTCATTAGGTTTTTGGATGCTACTATGTGATTGAAATGATTTGAAGAAATTTGATTTTCATGAAAAAGTTATGATATACTCAAAAGAAATATCAATAAAAATACTGGAATTACAATATTTACTTGACCTACATGATCGTGAAAATCTACGACACTTTATTCTATTTTAAATTATTTAAATAACGGAGAAAGAAAAATAATTACATTAGAAGATCCAGTAGAATACCAACTTGCTTGAATACAACAATCACAAATAAATGCTGCTAAATGATATACATATGAAATTTGACTAAAGGCGGTTCTCAGACATGATCCAGACATTATATTGATATGAGAGATAAGATCAAAAGAGACAGCAGAAATATGAATCAATGCTGCTCTTACATGACATCTTGTATTTACTACTCTCCATACAAATTCAGCTATTGAATGAATTACCAGATTAATGAATATGTGAATACAACCTTATATGCTAGCTCCAGCAATAAATCTAATTGTATGACAAAGATTGGTAAGAAAACTGTGTCCTTATTGTGCAGCCAAGATAGAAGCTACATATGGAGAAAAAGAAGAGATTTCTCAATCTGTAAAAAGGATAAATGAAGCTAATCCAAGTATGAATTTGAAATTTGATTGAAGTGTATTGCAAGCTGTATGATGTGAAAAGTGTAATAAAACATGATATATAGGCAGAGTAACTATAGTTGAGACATTTGAAGTCTCAGAAGATATAAAAAAACTGATTATAGAATGAAAATCTACTATAGATCTTTATTCATCAGCAAGAGAAAACTGATATTTAACATTGCAAGAAGATTGAATAATAAAAGTTCTAAACTGAGAGACTACATTGGACGAATTAAGAAGAATTTTATAATATCTATCAAAAAATGTTTAATCCTGAATTCCTAAACAAAAGAAAAGAGTATTTAGATCCTATTTCACAGATCAGAATAGATTCAAACAAGTGAATAGAGACAATTTTTATAACAAATAAAAAACTACCAGATAAAAAAGAAATAAAACATTATTATTTTGATAAAAAAATATCAAAAAAAGATAAAAATATTGATTTAGAAAACAAAGATATGGTTCATTATCATGCTTTAAAAGAAGCTATAAGTAGCACTTATTTTGATAGTAAACTATTAAATAAAAAAGAAGCATTGGAATATGCAAAAAAACATAATATAAAAATAAATGCAAACACAGATCAATATAATTTTTTCATTTATCATCAAAACTTATGAATTATTCCATTTGAAAAATGAGATTATATAATGACAGATGAATGATATACTACTACAGACTGAAAGCATATTATATGTTACGATAATAATTGAGACGAGCTTTGATTCTTCTAAAATATTTTCCATTTGAATTCTCACTTTCAAAACCTATTAATGTTCTATTTTAGTGCATTAATATTTTTTTATGAAAATTTATATAGATGAGGCAGGTAGATGACCATTAGCATGACCATTATATGTCTGATTGATTATACCACTAAAGAAAATTTCCACAAAAAATTTCAAAGATAGTAAAAAACTTTCTGCAAAACAAAGAGAGGAGTGCTTTGCCGAAATACAAACATTACAAGCTGATTGAAAAATTATTTTTTCGACATGATCGGTTTCTCATACAAAAATAGATAAATACTGACTCACAAAAGCAATAAACTTTGCAATCAAATCCTGACTCAAAAAATTACTCGTCATGTTGAGCAAAACAGAAACCTGTCTGCCGACAGGCAGGCATCCAAACAAAAAAGATATAATATCTTTGGTTATAGATGGTAATAATGATTTTTGACTCAAAAAAGATCTAAAAATAGCAGTTGACACCATCATCAAGTGAGATGATAAGGTTCCATATATTTCTATGGCATCTATCGTAGCCAAAGTATCTAGAGATTATGTAATGAAAAAATTACACAAGAAACATCCTCAATATTGATTTGATATACATAAATGATATTGAACAAAGATGCATTATGAAAAGATTAAACAACATTGAATATCTCCAATTCACAGAAAATTATTTCTAAGAAATTTAAAAGAAATCTAACACAAAAAAATATTTTTCACACCAATATATGCTATCTATTTTTCATATTCATAAACAATTTCTGATTGAGGGGTCGGAATTCAATTGGAATCTTCAAACCATAACATAATATGAGTAATATTTGCAGAATCTCATCACTCTACAATACAATCTCTCAAAAAGCTTAGATTAGGATAATCTCAGTGAGGTATTTGGGGATCATTTCATTTTAGATCTATACAGATTATATTTCATTTATCATCCAATTTTTTTGAAATTACTTTAAATTTTCCCAATCATTTTTCTTTTATTATTTCCAATATTTTAGATAAAATATCTTTTGATTTATATTCTCTATTGTCGTTTATCTCTGCAAGTTTCACAATAGTAGGAGAGAGTCATTCATATTCATTTATAAAATCTCATAAATTAAGTCATATTGTTAAATTAGTCCTTGTTGAAGAAATTACTCATTCTGGTTTTGAATCAGATTTTGGATCACTTCAATCATTTAAAATATTATTTTCATTTGTCATATTGTAATTTATATTATAAAGTAGTAATTATCTTTATATAATATACATATTTAATTATGTTTGTCAATTAATTAGCTAATATTGACATTAAACACTAAATGAATATAAGATATTGATTTATCTTATTAGTTTTTTATATGAACCAAAGAGAGTCTGTTGCACTATATGCCTTTTCATGAGATCCCATTACATATGGTCATGAAGATATTATAAATAGAATAGCACCAAAATTTGATAAAGTAATTGTAGGAATATGAGACAATCCAGATAAAAAATATTTATTTTCTCTACAAGAAAGAAGAGAAATGGCAAAGGATGCTTTAATAAATATATTAAATGTAGAAGTGTTAGATTATAAAGGATTACTTACAACTTTTGCTGCAGAACAAGATGTTGATTTTGTCGTTAGATGAATAAGAAATACAACAGATATGGAAGCAGAAAAACAATTATTTCTAGCTCTAAATACACAGAAAATGCCAGTTGATACTATGCTTCTTATGTGTAGTCCAGATAAGGAACATATAAGTTCAAGTGCTGCAAAAGCAATATTAAAAGAAAACTGAAAAATTCATGGATTTGTAAAGTTAAATGTAAAACAAGCAATGGAAGCTAAAATGAATTGATATTATAGTATAGGAATTACATGAGAAATCTGATCGTGAAAATCATATACAGCAGAACAACTTGTGAAATTTTGAATTTCATTTGGTATACCTACCAAAAATATTGAAATGGATAAAATATGACATGAAATATTATGAGAATTACAAGAGCCCATATATGTACATACCAGAGAAAATATAATAAAAGAATTTTGAGAAGAAGTAAGAATATTTCCTGATAATAATTTTATAAATAGAAAAGCATTGGGAAAAATAGTATTTGGTAATGCAGAAAAAATATCAAAATTAAACGAATTTATGCAAACCCCGATTACAATAAGACTTGAGAGATTGGGATATAAATCATCATGATTACATTTAATTAATGCAGCATTACTTATAGAATGAGAAAGTACATATCGCACAAACAATAATATGATTATAGTAGAAACCGACGAAAATACTCAACTACAAAGGATAAGCGATAGAGATAATTTAGATCCAGAACAGATAAAAAGAAGAATAAGCAGTCAGTATAATACAGAAAAAAAGAAATCATTACTTCATGAAAAAATAAAAAAAGATAATCGATGAAAAATTATAAATTATGAAAATAACAATAATACATCCTCAGATCAAATTTCTGAATTATTTTTTCAAGCTCTTATAACATCTGATATTGACTGATGATTACGTGTAAAATGATTATTAAAAAGAAATAATATAGTATGAGATTACGATAAAATTTTTAAAGAAATTCAGGCTCTTTATTTTCAAAACGAAAACTTTCATCATCATCGATTACACATAGTATCATGTTTAAATGATTTTTATGAAATTAGAAATAATTGCAAAAATCCTGATGCACTTGAACGAGCAATAATTTTTCATGATATAGTGTATGTACCATGAGCTACTGATAATGAAGAAAAGAGTGCAGAATTAACTGGTCAATATCTTAAAAAATTATGATACGATGACAGCTTTATATCGCAAGTAAAAAATCTTATCCTTATGACAAAGCATGATAAACAGCCACAAACAATGGACGAAAAAATAATAATAGATATAGATCTTGCAATATTTGGTAAAGATAAAAAATTTTATGATAGATATATTTCAAATATAAGAGAGGAATACAAAAGAAACATACAATGATTAACAAATGAAAAATTTAATCAATGAAGACTAGCTTTTCTTGAAGATTTTTCCAATAGAGAAAATATCTATAATACAGATTATTTCCAAAATAAGTATTGAAATAATGCAAAAGAAAACTTAAAATATGAGAAACAAAACCTAAAATAAAAAAGTATGATAAGCACAGGAATGGTATTTATTACATTTGCTTTGTCCTTTTATACTATAGCAGTATGGACAGAAAGAATCAGAAAAGAACTAAAATTATAGATAGTATTTGTATTTGGATCGGGATTTTTTTGTGATCTAATAGGTACATCTATAATGTTTATGATAGCTAAAGAAAAAGCTATCCTAATTACTATCCATTCTTTATGTGGTTATTTAGCACTTATAATCATGTTATTACATTTGATCTGGGCAATACTTTCCATAAATAATATTGGAAGATACAGAGAATATTTTACAAGGTTTTCTGTATTGGCTTGGTGTATCTGGCTTGTAGCATTCTTAAGTGGTATCCCGCAATAAACAAAACAAAAAAGGAGTTATTATGAACAAAACAAATTGTAAAATTGGAGACATCTTCAAAAATCTCGACGAGCTTTTTAATGAGTTTGTTAAGTTAATCGGAGAGAAAGCATTTGATGATCATTGGACTGGTGTCCTTGTGGTAAAATGTATTGACGACCACAACACTATCAGGACCAAAAGAATGATTTCTGCAGACAACCCCAAGGCAGAAAAGTATGGAATATTAGCTCCTGAAAAAGCAAATCGCTTACATTCTTTCATTTCTTCTGGTCATTTGACCAGTTATGAATCAAGAAATCCTAAATCAAATGTAGTTATTGAAAGGGGAAGAAATGAAAAATGGGGCCACTGGGGTGGGGCAGTATTGATAAGTAAAGATTTTATTTTTTCGTTCTCTGGACTTCCAGAATTACTCGATGAAGCATTTGTTTGCTTCTTGGGACTGAAATCGGGTCTAATGTCTCGTGAACAATTTAATAAAATCAAAAAGAGGAGAGAAAACAACAAATATTTCAAACTTCTTTAAAACATTATTTTAAAAACAAGAGCTTCAGATTTTTAATCTGGAGTTTTTTTAAAATAAAAAAAAATGGAACTATTGTTCCATCAAAAAGAGTTTTTGATTATTATATTTATAATAATTTAGCTTCTTTTATAATTGATAGTTGAGACTAGATCTTTCTAACATTTTTAGCTTCTGGTCATTTATTACCTTGTTCAACTGTATACTCTACACGATCGTCTTTTCTGATATCGATCTCTTTGTCGTAGAAAAATAAATCGTTTCAACCTTCGTCTGGAACTATAAATCCAAACCTTTTGTCGTCTTTAAAGACTTTTACTGTACCTGTAGCCATTTAATTAGTGTGAGATTATAAAATAAAGTTTATAATAAACTTCGACAATCTTATAAGATTATCCTTATAAAATTCAATAGAATTAGAAAATATATATATTATTTATATTTATAAATAACTTCAGCATCAAATGGCATTTCAAAAGAATCATCATCATAATATTCCTCTATAATACAAGTTTCATCAGAACCAGATTTTTCTCAATAACTACAATTTTTTACAAAATTTAAACGAACAAAGCAACCACCATATTTTGAAGATTTTCATTGTAAAGAAATTGATACGATATTACCATCTTTATCAACTTTTTTATCATAGAATTCAATATCAGTATATCAATTTTTTTGAGCTATTTCTATCATTTTAAGTCAAACATTTGTTAGTTCATACTTTTCTGTATCTCTCATATCTTCTATTGTTACAATAGTACTCTCAATACTATTATATCATTTCAAAAAGTTATCAAGATCTAAAGTGTTAGATAAGGATTTATTAATCCAAAAGTTTACTGATTCTCTTTCTTGCTTTTCTTTTTAAATATCATTTCAATCTGCTGTAACTATATTCATTCTTTTAAATATAAATATATAAAAATTTTATAGTAATACTACTATATATATTTACTATAGATTGTCAAGTATTTAATTTCTTAATTTTCATCCAGCTTTTTCACCAGCCTTTATAGCCTTATTCATGACTTCATTTATTTGTTCTGTCGCCATATTTTCTCATGATATTTTCATTTTAAATGCAATAGATTTCTGTCATTCAGGTAGATTTGATCATTTATATAGATCAAAAACTTCTAGTTCATCTATTTCTTTTATGGCCTTTACAGCATTTAAAATCTCACCAAAGTCTTTGTTTATATCAGTCACAAAACAAAGATCTCTATAAACTATTTGATCTTGTAAAGTTTCATAAGTATCATTTGATTCTCATATGTTTGACAATAAACTCAACAACAATTCCAAGCTCAATGAAAGATATACAAGTCATGAATTTTCAGAGATTTTTTGTGATTTTAAAATAACTGGATGTAAAGCTCATATAAATCAGATTTTAATTTTTTCTTTACCTGCTCGATAAAGTATATCTGCTTGTTTTTGTGGATGATAAACACTGTTTGATGTCTTTTCATAAATTAATTTTGTATCTATTCATAGTTCTTTGAATATAATATTTACAAAATTCTTTGCATCCAAAATCGGATCATCATTCCAAGTTTTTATATCTTTTTTATAAATCATCATACCTATTTCTCAATTTTCTCCGACAAAGCTTGAAGCATATTTTTCATCTCATTCTATTTTAGATTCTACATTTTTAATTTTTGATTTATCTCGTATGCTTCCTATATCAAACATTTTAAATTCATCGAAAAATTTACTATTTTTAGCCACAAAAGACAATAGATTATATACCATACTATCTCTTAAATATGGAGAATCTGGAACTACAGGATTTTGAAGTGAATATAAATTATCTTTATTTATTCCAAATAGTGAAATAGTTTTGTCTGATATCCAAGGATAGGTCTCTACTTGATCAAAATTTAAATTTCTAACAGCAATTTCTTCTAATCTTCTTTGAAGTGAAACATAATCGCTATATTGTATATTTTCTATATCAGTCATTAAACTACAATTTTCTATTTTTTCATAACCATAGATTCTAGCAACTTCTTCATAAATATCTTCACTTATATTTATATCTTCAGGTCATCTCCAAATAGGTACACTAAGATTGTTTTTATTTACTACAAAACCTAGTCACTCTAGAATTGATTTAGCATCAGCTTCAAAATTTACAATTTCTTTTCCAAAGATAAATTTCTCCATTTTTTTGTAATCTACTTGTACTTCTTTTTGCTTTTTGCTTTCTTTTTTTGTATTTTCATTTACATAATAATCTAGTCATCATATTTCAAAAGTTCACAAATCTTTTGAATAATATTTAAGTTCATCAAGAAACAATATCAAACAATACAGACTAAATAGAGGATGGATATTCTTTTCATATCTAAGCTCTGCATCGGTTCTTAGTCACAATCTTACTCAAGTCTTTCTAACGGCTACAGGATCAAAGTTTGCTATCTCTACTATAATATTTTTTGTATTGTCAGTTATTCAACTATCTAGTCATCAAACCACTCAGGCAAGAGCAAGAATTTTGTTTTTATCAGCTATTACGACATCTGTTGAAATTAATTGATGTTCTTTTTCAAATAAATCTATAAATTTTTCTCAATCATTTGCATTTCTGATTATAATATCACCATCTATTTTTGCAGCATCAAAGAAATGTATAGGTTGTCAGCTTATATTCATAAATAAATTTGAGAAATCTACTCGATTATTTATAGGATTTGATCATAGATCTATTATCTGCAATCTAGTGAAAAAATCAGATTTTTTAATATTTATATTATTTATATTCATCAATATATAGGTATTTAATCATTCTGTTTTTCAAACCACTTTTCTATCTGCTTTTGAGCTACCATCTAATAATTGAAATATATCTGTACTTCTAAACTGTAACATATAATCTTTTATTTTATTGAAAGAAATTTTTTGATTCTCGATTGTATTGTACATAGAGTTCAATTCTATTGCAGCACCAAAATGTCATGTCAGATCAGGCCTATTGGTCAATCATTTATTATCTACATCAAGAGTATAGCTATCCAATCGTAAGTATTTTTTATTTAATGAAATTCATAAGTCATCTTTGCTTATATCATCAAAATCATTTACTAAATCTCGTATATAATGCAGATCCATATCTTCATTTATTCATACTTCTTCTTTGGAACAAATCATTCAATTTGATTCTATTCATCTCATATTTCTTTTTTCTATAGTCATACCAACTTTTTCAAAATGAGTGCCAGGTAATGCAACTGGCACAAAGATTCACTCTTTTACATTGCTTCATCCACAAATAATTTGATATTGTCATTTTTTTCAGCAGTCTACTTCACAAACATTTAGTTTATCTGCATCAGGATGTTTATAACATTTTGTAATATATCATATTACTATAGAATCTGCTATTTTCCTAGTTATGACTTCTTCTATTTCACAAGTTTTGAGTATTAGTTTATTGGAAATATTTTCAGAACTATCATTGATAGAAATAAATTTTTTTAATAAGATTTCACTATACTTCATATAAATAAATAATAACTAAAAAAAGGAGCTAATCGCTAACAATACATTTACAGTTTTATTAATAAAAAAAAAGAGAAAATTATAAAATAGGGGAGAATAATTTTAAGATTATTTTTGTTATACGAGACATCAGTCAGAGTCTTACTTTTTTTGGTATAAAAAAGGTGGATTCATGTTTTCGAGTATTGATTATTTTTTCAAGATCTTCTATAGCTCTTTTATCAGAAAAAAATGCTCAAACTTCAGCATTGAAATCGAAAGACAAAAAATCTATATTCTGAGATCAAACTACAGCTTCTTCCCTATCTATGATCATAGCTTTAGCATGATTCATATTTGGCATAAAATAAAATTTGATTCACAATTTATAGAGCTTATCTACATAATAATAATTTATATAATTAATTGTTGCTATATCTGTATCTTTGGGGATAATTATTTCTACAGCTACTCAGCGATGTACAGCCATATGAAGTAATGCAATCATCCAACGAGGAGGTATCAAATATGGAGTAACTATTGTTATACTTTTTTTTGCTTCTATTAATTTTCTTTTATAATAATTATTCATATGATATATATTATTTGATTTTCATCGATTTTCTATTATCCATCATTTTATTTTTTTTACAAAAGATCTTGAGCTATAATTTATCAAATACTCATTTTTTCATCAACATATTTTATAAGTATATGCAAAAGATTTTAATAATGGTCTTACAATCCATCAGCTAAGTTTTACCTGTAAATCATATCGATTTCTACTTCACCATTTTACATTTACTCATCATAAAAAAGCTATTTTATTATCTACTATCAAGATTTTGCGATGAGTACGACGCAAGAAATGACTAAAAAAATATATTTCAGCTCAAAGATTACGTAATTCGTCAACAGTTTTTTGTGAAAGAGCAAAACTTCCAAAAACATCTACTATTATAATTACTTCAACTCAGTCTTTTAATTTATTTTTCAATACTCATATAAAATCATGACTTGGATTTGTATCATCTACAAAAATATACATTTCTATATATATTGATTTTTGGGCATTATGAATAGAATCCATCATACCATTCCAAGCTTTTTTGGTTGTTGTGTAAAATCTATAAGACATACAAAATTATATAATTACATAAAGGACTTTGATGCGAAGATATCAAAACCCCTACAAAAAGCAATGTTTTTATTCTTGCATTTATTTATTTATTTTATACAAGTTAATACATATTTATAATAATGCAAAATATGAAAAAATTTGAGAATATGAAAAGATTTGAAAACATAAAAAATCTAAAAGAGTTTTCGGTCATAATGAAAAATTCCCTAATAGATAATATATTTATAAATAAATTTATAAAATCATGATTTATTTTGCGTTATCATGTACATAGTCCATCTTTTAAAGATCAAGAAAAATTAATAAAAAAACTTATTAAAAAATCTGAAAATACAATACGATGAAAAAAATTCTGATATAAAAACATCAAAACAATAAAAGATTTTCAAAAACAGACTCCTATATCTCACTACAAAGATATGGAACCATGGATTACATATATGTTGAAATGAGAAAAAGATATTACTTATCCAGGTAAAATAGAATGGTTTGCAACTTCTTCTGGAACCACATGATGAACTGCAAAATATATTCCCATGTCAAAAGAATTTATCGAAAATTCTCACATCAAATGATGAGTAGAAGCTCTTACTTTTTATCTAAAAAATAATCCAAGAAGTAAATTATTTCAATGAAAATGAATAGCTATATGATGATCTTTTACAAAAAATCCATATACATGAGAAGATAATGTATGATTTGTTTCTGCTATAGTACAAAAAGAGTCACCTTTTATATGACAACATTTCAGAGAGCCAAACAATAAAATATCATTTATGGAAAATCGAGAAGAAAAATCTCCCAAAATAATAGAATCTACAATCAAAAAAAATATTACTTCACTGAGCGGACAACCCTCATGGTGATCAAATTTCTTTTATAATGTTTTAGAATATACAGGCAAAAAAAACATATTAGAAGTTCGACCACAATTTGAAGTTTTTTTCTGGTGATGAATGTCTATAGATTTATATCGTTCACATTTTTCACAATTATTTCCATCAAGAAAAGTGAAATTTTATCAGACATATAGTGCTTCAGAATGATTTTTTGCTGTCCAAGACTCAAATTGTGCAACAGATATGTTATTACTCACAGATAATTGAATATTTTATGAATTTATACCATTTGAAGAATATGGTAAAAAAAATCCTATAATATTGACTCTTGAAGAAGTAGAACTAGGAAAAGATTATGTAATAGTAATTACAAACAATTCTGGATTGCGAAGATATATATTATGAGATACTATTAAGTTTACATCTCTTGATCCACGGAGGATAGTTATAGCTGGTAGAACAAAATATTATATAGATGTAGTAGGCGAGTGTGTTACTTCAGATTATACAGATAAAGCAATATTAGAAACATGTAAAAAAACAGATACAATAGCTACAGATTATCATGCGGCTCCAATTACTTATTCATGATGAACTGTTAGATGAGCATATGAGCGAATCATAGAATTTACAAAAGCACCCAAAGATCCAAATGAATTTGCAAGGATTTTAGATAAAGAATTATGAAATGTAAATTCATATTATTTTGATGAAAGATACGATACTAAAATACTTTGAGATCCTATAGTTCATGCAGTTTCTCAATGAACTTTTTATAATTGGATGAAATCAAAAAACAGACTCTGATGACAATTTAAAATCCCTAAATTATCAAACGATAGAATACATTTAGAAGAAATTTTGGATATGATATAAATTTAATTAATTTTTTAAACCTAGGAATAATCTTATCCAATGAAAAGAAGTAATCTATTTAAAAGACTAATAGAGAAATATAAAGAATACAGAAAAAAAAATTTCATTGATAATTTTTTAGAAAGAAGGAAAAAGAAAATACAAATAAGAACTATTTTCAAAAGAAATGATTTTTCTATAACTTTTTATAGAACATTTTCCGATAGTTTGTTTAGTGGTATATGAAAAAAATATCTTACCAAATATATATATCCAAAAATCTTAGAAGAAGAAAAAAATACTGATTTAAATCAGAAGATATTATTAAATGATTTTTTAAATACCATAAAGGATACTAAAATAGCTAAAGAATATAAAATTCAAGATATATTAGATGCTCCCAAATCAAAAAGATATAAATTATTTTCAAAAAACATACCAATATTTGAATACAATGATTTCAAAAAATATATACAAGAAGCTAAAACAAAAGAAAATATAATATGGCCATGAAAAATTACAAAATTTTCTGCCTCGTCTGGTACTACAGACAAAAAAAAGCATATACCAGTTAGCAACGAGTCTTTGGAAAGTACGAGAAAAGCATGAATAAATGTTTTTGCGGAATATTTTACAAAATATTTAGATACAAAAATATTTAAATGAGATTTTTTTCCTCTAGCTTGATCTATCCAAGAATATAAACAAGATATCACAGTGGCTGATGTTTCTGCACTTTTGGTTTTAGATAGATGAATTTTTTCACAAAAAAGATATGCTTTAGATTTATTTTATTTATTAAATCCTGAACGAGAAATCAAGAGAGAATTGGCTTTGAAAAAAATAAACCCACATAAAATAATCACCATGATTTGAGTCACTAGTCGAGCCTATGAAATATTGCAATATATAGAAAAAAAAGATAAAAATATGTTCAATATTATGATCAAAAATATGGAATTGATAATAGGTGGTTGAGTAAGTGTTTCACCATATATGCAATATTTTAAAAAATTAAATTTAAGATATATATGAGCATACAATGCTTCAGAATGATTTTTTGGATATCAAGATATTATAAATTATGATAATTCTGATTGAAAATCACCTTATAAGTTTTTAGTAAATCATTGAATATTTTATGAGTTTATAGAATTTAATAGAAATAATTTTGATGAAAATTGAAATTGCAAAAGTTTCGTAAAAGCAAAAGCTATACGAGAAATTACAAAAGATGATATAAACAAAAAATATGCACTAGTTATAAGTACAAATAGCTGATTATTGCGTTATCTAATATGAGATTTGATACAATTTGTAGATAAAAATAAAAGATTTATAATTACATGAAGAACAAGGCAATCTTTGAATATCAAATGAGAAGAACTTATGGAAACACATACAGATAGTGCAATAAATGAACTTTCACAAAAAGAAAATATCAACATTATATATTACACTATATGACCTGACAAACTAAAAAATCCAACAAGGCACGAGTGGTTTATAGAGATAGAAAATAAGACTAATATATCTTCAGAGGATATAGCATCCAAAATAGATCACATATTACAAAAAATAAATCCAGATTATAAAGCAAAACGCAAAAAAGACATATTATTGCAAATCCCCAAAATTACCATACTCAAAAAATGAAGTTTTTATGATCGGCTCAAAAAAAACGATAGACTCTGAGCTCAGATAAAGATTCCCAAATTATCCAACGATAGAAAATATTTAGACGAAATATTAGATATTATAAAAAGATAATTATTTATAAAATTTAATTATGTTGTTATAAAGAATAAATATATTTTACTATAATGTCAATTTTTTTCTACTTGATAGCACAGACAAAAAATTTATAAGAATTCAGAATTTTAAATTGTAAATTTTTGATTGATGACTTTTATAGAATCTACAGACCCACAAATCCACTCAGCAATATTGGCTGAACAAAAAAGACAAAGCGAATGAATGGAGCTTATAGCTAGTGAAAACTATCAATCTCCAGCAGTACTAGAAGTACAGTCATCACATTTTGCAAATAAATATAGTGAATGATTCCCAGGCAAAAGATACTATGGATGACAAGAAAATACAGATATCATAGAACAATTAGCTATCGATAGAGCAAAATTATTATTTAAATCTGATCATGCAAATGTACAAGCTCTTAGTGGTGCTGCAGCTAATCTTTGTGTATATTCAGCATTAATGAATCCTTGAGATGCTATTTTGTGAATGGATTTATCACATTGATGACATCTTACTCATTGAGCACCAGTAACATTTTTTTCCAAGATATTTAATTTTCAAAGATATAAAACTAAATCTGATTGAACAATAGATTTCGATCAAATTCGTTCATTGGCTCATGAACATAAACCAAAAATCATCCTTGCATGATTTTCAGCATACCCTAGAGAGCTTGATTATGCAAAATTTGCAGAAATAGCAAACGAAGTCTGAGCTATATGTTTTGCCGATGTTTCTCATATTTGATGATTGATTGCATGATGAATGCTCAAAAATCCCTTCGATTACTGATTCCAAGTAGCTATGACAACTACTCATAAATCACTTAGATGACCTAGATGAGCACTTATACTTAGTAAATGAATCGTTTCCAATCCACTCAAAAAACCAGAAGATACAATAGAAAATATACCAACTAGAATCGATAGGGCAGTATTTCCAGGTATGCAATGAGGTCCACATATGAATACAATTTGTGGAATTGCAGTGGCATTGCATGAGGCATCCACAGATAATTTTAAAACATATGCAAAACAGACTCTAGCAAATGCTCAAATATTAGCTCAAGAATTACTTTCCAAATGATACAATCTTGTTACATGATGAACAGACAATCACATGGTTGTTGTAGATTTTTCATGAACATGATTAGATTGAAGAATAGCAGAGGAGACTCTAGATAAAATTTGAATTTCAACTTCCAAATCTACAATCCCTGATGATCCAAATCCACCATTTAAACCTTCATGACTAAGGATTTGAATGCCTGCAATGACCACAAGATGAATCAAAGAAGATGGTACAAAACAAATAGTTCAATTTATGGATGAAGCTTTCAAATGTCATTCTGAGTGAAACGAAGAATCCAGGAATTTAAAACTTCAAGAAATCAGATCCCAAGTAAAAGAATTCTGCAAAAATTTCCCCGTTCCGGGAATATTAGCATAAAAAGCTATTGATTTTTGCTATAAAATATATATTTACACATCACATCGATGTAATTGACATTACAATCGTCCTCAACAGACGAATATTCTTTGACATGATGAATTGAAAATCAAGAGTTTTAAATAGGAAACATTGTGTAAAAGCAAAAACGCACATGTCAGCTAGACTCAAGCAAACTGATAAATAATCAGTTACGAAGAGAGCCGACCAATGGATGTACTTACTTAAAACATCAAAAATCTTGATTTAAAAAAAGCAGTTAAAAGCTGCACAAAATCAACAGGTGCTGTGTGCATCGTGGCTATCAGCTAAGGCTATCAGCCAAAATTTAGGAGGTGAGTCTTATCGGGACTCCCTCCTTTTCATTATTTCCAATAATTATTAGCTCAATAATTATTGGAATATTTCTTACAAATTTGTCCAATCTTAATCAATGTTTATATTGCATTTGAGCCTAAATTTTATATATTCTACATAGTCGCGAGACTAACGTTTTTTTCATTTAGTTTATTATATATTTTGATGCTAGAAAAAGATACAAATTTATTCTCATGAAAAGTAAACTTACATCCTATAGAAAAAGAGATTACACAATCTTATATAGACTATTCAATGTCAGTAATCATTGCTCGTGCATTGCCAGATACAAGAGATTGATTTAAACCCGTACTTAGAAGAATTCTTTTTGGTATGTATCAAATGAATAATTTTCATAATCAAAAACATAAAAAATCAGCTAGAATAGTTTGAGAAGTAATGTGAAAATATCATCCACATGGAGATAGTAGTATATATGAAGCAATGGTTCGTATGGCACAGCCACGATCTTTTAGATATCCACTTGTGGATTGACAAGGAAACTTTGGATCTATAGATTGAGATTCAGCAGCTGCGATGAGGTATACTGAAGCTAGACTGACAGAAATAGCTGAAGAAATGCTTTCTGATATAGAGCAAAATACAATAGATCGAGCAGATAATTTTGACTGATCACTCAAAGAACCACGTATGTTACCTACAAAATTTCCAAATCACCTTTGTAATGGTACAATGTGAATTGCAGTAGGTATGGCAACAAATATGGCTCCACACAATTTAAATGAAGTTTTGGATGCATCTCTTTTGTTATTAAAAAAAGAATGAAAACCCAAAAAAGACTGAACTTTAACAGAGATAAGTATCGATGAAATCATGGAAATCATAAAATGACCAGATTTTCCTACTTGATGAACGGTTTATGATTCAAATAATATCAAAGAAGTTTATAAAAGATGAAAATGATGAATGGTTATGCGTTGAAAAACACATGTTGAAGATTCTCATTGATGACAAATAATAGTTATAGAAGAAATACCTTACCTAGTAAATAAATCTTGATTAGTTGCAAAGATATGAGAGCTCGTAGTAGATAAAAAAATTGATTGAATAGTAGATATTAGAGATGAAAGTAATAAAAATAAAATCAGAATTGCTATCTATCTTAGAAAATGAATGGATGCTGATGGTATCTTAGTTCAATTATATAAATCTACAGATCTTCAATGTAATTTTAATCTAAATAATGTTACACTTGTAGAGAGCTGAGCACAGCCAAGATTATTAAATATAAAAGATCTTCTGATGGAATATGTTGTATTTAGAAGACAAGTAATTTATCGTAGATCAGTATTTCAATTAAATAAAGCAAAAGATAGATTACATATCCTAGAATGACTTAAAAAAGCAATAGATATAATCGATGAAGTAATAGATACAATCAAAAAATCTCAAACAAAAGCTGAGGCAAAACAAAATTTGATAGATAAGTTTGAATTCTCTGAAGCACAAGCAGAATATATTCTACTCATGAGGTTACAGTCTCTTGTAGGACTTGAAATACAAAAGATTACAGAAGAAATAGAAGAAAAGAAGAAACTTATAGAATATCTAGAAGGTATCATAAGTGATCCAGTAAAACTTGATGAGGTTGTAGAAGATGAATTTAAATATATGAAGAAAAAATATTGAGATCCAAGAAAGACAGAAGTTTCAAATGATCTTAGTGTTTACAATATAGCAGGTAGTCTAAAAGCTTTCAAAGATGCTGCAGACAGAGTGAAAGAGGATGCTATAGTTTGGATATGAAATGATCATTCAATCAGAGTCTTATATCAGTCTAGGATATTAGCTACACCAGATGAAACTCTAGAATTGATATATACTCACAACCAAGATAAATTGATAGTAATCACAGATATTTGAGAACTCGTTGTTCAAAGATTAAAAGATTTATGACAATTTACAATGGCTAAGCCATCATTAAATTTAAATCAGCATTTTTGATTGAAATGAAAAATAATATTTGCTAAGACCCTACACTATGACTATGAAAACCTAGTCTTATTTACAAATCTAAATAGTATTAAAAAGATCAAAAAAGAATTAGTATTGTCTTTCAAAAAATTTCCTACAAAGATTATGAATCTTGCAGATAAAGAAAAAATATTATCAGTAGAAGCTGTAAATCCTTGAAATAATTTATGTATCTTGTCTCAACAATGATGGATGAATATATTCAAAAATGACGATATTAGGCCTATGTGAAAAACAGCTTGATGAGTAAAAGCTATAGAATTACAAGAGTGAGATAAAGTAGCAAATATGTTTTTACATAAATGAGAACCATTTATACTTATCCATTCCAAAAAAGATTGAAAATTATTGAGTCTAGAAGATCTTAAAATATGGAAAAGAGCAAGAAAATGAATTATAGTAATGACTGGTAATTCAAAATTAGAGTGATGAATTAGTATCATAGAATGAGCAATTAGAATCAGATATCCTGATTGAGAAATTACAACATTACATTCAAATGATATACGTCTTGATGAACCAGAAACACCATTACACAAGATGGTAGATAAAGAAATCGATATAATTTATAGACCACGAGAAGAAAAAGACGAAAACATGAAATATAAAGAAGATAGAAAAAGAGCTCAAAAAGAAGAAGAAAGATTAAATAATCAACAAATTCTTATAGAATCACCAGAATTAGATACAAATACTGAACCAGAAGCTACAGAAACCAATGAAGTTGAATCTGAATAAACAAACCACATAGTTTTTTAATATCTTAATTATTTAATTTTCAATGCCACAAAAAAAAATAATAACTTTTTCATTAAGTTGAATTTTACTTATCATACTTTGATTTGTTTTGGCCTATATCGTTTTTGATATAAGATTGATAAATTTCAAAAAAGATATAATACAAGCAGTAAAATCAAATAGTATAGTAGGATTATGAGAAAGTAATAATCAAGATTTATTGTGAGATTTTGAAAAAAAGATAACAAATAATATCCAAAATACAAAACAATCTGTGGTTCATATAGTTGGAACACAAACAATAGGTTGATATTTAAATGGTTCAGGTACATTATTAAATAGTGGAATCATACAAAATCCCAAAGTAGAAATATGATGATGAAATTGAATAATAATAAGTGAAGACTGATTTATAATTACAAATAAATATATAATTCAACAGCCTAATGTAGAATATAAGATAATAGATTTCTGGTGAAATATTTATAAGTTAGATAAAATATGGTCAGATAATAATAGTGATTTTGCTATTATAAAAATTAAAGATCAAAATTGAAATAATGCAAAAGATATGACACCTACAAATATTATATCAACAAAAGATAAAGTACAGATAGGGCAGTGGGTTTTTGCAATATGAAATACATCATCAGACAATATAAATGGAGTAACTATGTGAATAGTTAGTGCTAAAAATATAAAAATACTATGAAATAAACTGATTTGAGTTTATAAAACAGATACTTCTTTATCGTTATTAAATAGTGGATGACCCATAATAAATACAAATTGAGAAGTGATATGAATTAGTGCTGCTAAAAACACTTTTGCACAATCAACATCCTATATCTTACCAATAACAAAAGAGCTCATAAGTCGAATATTTTCTAGTATACAAAACAATTGAAAGATAACTTATCCTTCTTTTTGATTTAACTTCATAGAAATTAATACAATAAATAGAAACGAGTTAAAATTAGATACAAATAATTGAATCCTCGTAACAGAAATAATCAATGATTCTGAAGCTTACAATAAATGAATAAAAATCTGAGATATAATAATTTGAATAAATGGTAATGAAATAAACAACGACAATCCCTTTTTATATCAATTATTTTGATACAAATCTTGAGATAAAGTTGTTCTAAATATACAAAGATGATCAAAAAAACTAGATATAGATGTATTTTTAGGAGAAAATAGTCAATAAGTATATATTTTCTATCAAATTATAATAATGTAAAGAGAAGTTTCTCATCTATTGGCCTAAAAGTTGAAACAATTATTTTTTTTGGATACTATTAAACTAATAAGTTTTACAAAATAATATTGGTTTATGAATTATATTCCACAATCTCTAGTAGATGATATAGAACAACTAAAAGAATTATGAAAATATGATGATGCTATCAAAAAAATCAACAGCATACTTTTCAAGGACCCAAGCAATGAAGAGGCCTTACTACAAGTAGCTGATATACAATATAGGAGATGAGAAATCACAAAGGCATGAAAAGCAATAGATTTTTTGAATGCAAAGAAAAAAAATGAAGATCCATTATGATTATATATAAAATGAATTCTTGAAATGGAAAAAAATCATCGATTGGAAGCAAAAAAATATTTACAAAAAGCATTGGAACTTACTCATGCAGAAAATCATGAAATTATGAGATGTTATGGTTTATGTGAATATCGATATGGTAATAGAGAAAAATGACTAGGCCTACTAAAAGATTCTTTTAGTTTAAATAATAAAGATGCAGAGGTTATATATAATTTAATTGAGCTTTATATATTAGAACACAAATATGCTAAAGCAAAGAGTATGATAGACTATTATCACAGAAATCATGAAAAATTACAAACAATAGATAAAGAAATCACATATTATGACAAAAAAGTTTCACTATTAGAAAGATTTGTAAAAACACAAATAATTTTTAATATCAATAAATAACAAACAAAAAATGGCTACAAAATATATATCAAAACTAACAAAACATGAAGTAAATTCCATATTCAAAATCTATTGAAAAGAATTATTTTGAGTCTGATTTTTAATATGATTTTTATTTTTTTTGTTAAATGTCTTTTTATGAATATCTATATATACTTCAACATTATCAGATACTTTAAAAGATAAATTATGAATATATTTCTATATTAGAGATATACCTTGAGAAGAAAATACAACCTATAAAAAGATAATTACACTAAAAGAAAACTTAGAATCTCAGGGTCTCAAGGTAATATTTTCATCCAAAGAAGATGCTTTTGGTTTTCTTGAAAAAAGAGTTCCAGAACTCATAACAAATCTCAAAAAATTTGATATAGAAAATCCATTACCGGCAACTTTATATGTTATGTTTCAAAACGATACTCAATATGAAGCACTAAAAAATTCAATACTAAAATATAAAGAGATAATACTGAATATAAAAGACATAGATCAATGAAGTACTTTAAAACAGCAAGAAAATAGAGTTTTGGGTATAATTAATTTCATAAGTTTTATCAAAGTTCTATCTTATACTTTGATAATGGTGCTATGATTGATTATATTATCATTTTTATTATTTTTGGTAAATAATATATTCAATACATTTCACACAGATCTATCAATAAAAAAAATATTATGAGCAACTACTGGCCAAGTAAAAGAAAGCTTCTTGCGAATATTAACTATAGTTATAGGAATAGCATTTGTGATTAATATTATCATGCTATGACTTAGTTGTTATGTTACATGATTTTATCTTAATAAATTATTTGAATTTAGCTTATTAGATTATATAGCTTATAATATTTTTATAATAATATTGGTATTTATAATAGAGATAGCTATTACGATATGAATATCATTTTATAGTTCATCTATACTTATCAAAAGCCTTAACGAAAAATTACATTAAAAATAGAAATAAAAAAAAGACTCCATATAGCTAGGAGTCTTTTTTTGTAATATTAAGAAAATATTTTAATAAATTAACATTGAATCTGTATTCAAGGACTCATAGTAGTAGATAATACAATTTTCTTTATTAATTTTCATTTTACTCAAGTCGGCTTATTGTCTTCTATAGCTTTTATGAAAGAATTTATATTACTTTCTATACTAGCATTATCAAAAGATAATTTTCAAACACCAGCATGGATATTTCATGTTTTATCCAATCTAAATTCTATTTTTCATTTTTTGATTTCTTCTATGGTTTGAGCAATATTCGGTGTTACAGTTCAAGCTTTGGGACTAGGCATAAGTCATTTAGGACCAAGTTGTTTAGCTATCACTACAAGATCTCTTATACTTTCAGGAGTAGTAATCAACACATCAAAATCAAATTTATTGTTTTTGATATCACTAATCAATGAAGCATGTCATACAACATCAGCTCATGCTTTTTTAGCTTCATCAGCTTTATCATCAGAAATAAATACAGCAACTCTTTTTGTTTTTCAAGTACCACTTGGCAAAATAGTTGTTGCTCTGATTATTTGATCATTGTATTTAGGATTAGCATTTGTTTTAACTGCTATTTCCACAGTTGGATCAAATTTTGTAATATTAACTTTTTTTAATAGTTCTACTGCTTCTTGAACAGTATAAAGTTTCATTGAGTCTACATGTTTTTTTGACTCATCATACTTTTTTCAATGATTCATTTTTAAATGATTTAATATATAAAAGTGGTCAACGAACATAAGTTCTCCCACATTAACAACAAATATCTTAATAGATAATTATTTTTCTATTTCTACTCACATATTTTTTGCAGTACCAATAATAATTTTTATTGCTGTATCAATATTAGTAGTATTCATATCGTCTTTTTTGATTTCAGCAATCTCTTGCAAATCTTTTTTACTAATTGTTCATATCTTTGTTTTATTTGGTTCTCAAGATCCAGCCTTTTGAGCTATTTTCCATAAAATAAGATTTGAAGTTACTGGCAATCATATATCTAAAGTAAATGTTCTATCAGCATAAACTGTTACTTTTACTTTTACTTTAACATCAAAACCACCAAATTGTTTCATGTAATCTGCTGTTTTTTCGTTAAATTCTTTTATAAATTGTCAGATGTTAACTCAGTTTGCTCAAAGCATAGGTCAAAGTGGAGGAGCGGGTTGAGCTTTCCCTGCAGGTATCTCCAAATTCAAAACATTCATAATTTTTCAAGCCATTTTCGTAATATATTAATCAATAAATAAACTTTGTAAATAAGTCTTAGACTTATGATATAATTTATAATCTACTTGTAATAACCAAGCTTCTTTACCTATATAAACAAACATTAAAACCATTTTATTATTATATTCAGGAAGATTAACAAATGTAACCTTATCACCAAACAATTTATTTTTCAATATCTCTTGTTCGGTATTTATTGTATATACACTTCATCATAATTTTCTAGTAATACTCGCTATATCATATTTAAACTCTCACAAATAAATATAATAAATTCATTTCTTATCTTCCAATACATATTTGTATGCAATTCATAATTTCTCTATAGATTCCAATATCCCATAAAATAACTTAGTTCAAGAGAGATATTTAATTTTATTAGAATCTATTGTATTTAAAACATTTCAAGTAATCTGTTTTTTATTTCAAGTATTGATATTCCCAGTTATAATATTGTTTTTTATTAAATCTGGTTTATTATTATCTATCAAGTTATCATCTAAAGATCAAATCAATTGTTTATCATCACCGCTCTTTACATATATTTGCATAGGACTATCAATAGTTTTAGCAGATAGTCAATTTTTTATCTGTACTCATTTGACTTGATAAAATAATACATATACAACCAAAAGAGACAAGAACAAAACAATAGTTGATAATTTTAATATTTTTCTTTCTAGCTGATGCATATTATCTTATTTAGATAAAACACTTTTAATTCAATAATTCTATTTTATCGACATCAACAACTACTGGAGTTAGTCTTCAAAGCATTTCTATATTTACAATCACTGTTCATTTATCTGAATCAATATCTCTTATACTTCATTTCATTCATTTAAAATCTCATGTTTTCAATAGTACTACATCATTTTTCTTATAAGGAATAACCAATTCTGATCTTTCTTGAGATTTTAGTATCTGTTCCATCATAGCATCATACTCCAAATCAGTCAATGGCACAGGACGAGTCTCAGCTCATACAATCAATCTTACTCAAGGAGTATTTCTGACTACATACCATATTTTGTCATTCATTTTTGACTTTATAAATACATATCATGGATATAATTTTTTTTGTTTAATTACCTTTTCTCATTTTTTCATAGAACTTTCATTGATCATAGGCGATATATAATCTATAACATCAGCAGATAATCACTGTTTATTTACTCTTTCTCTTAGGTTTTCTATAACCAAAGACTCTTGTCAAGAAACGACACTCAAAACATATCGTTTAAAAGAATTGTCCTCTATCTGTTTTTTAATTTCAACTGTATTTATATCTTTTTGCATAAGAGAATTTTATTTAATAAAGATTATGACATACTGTTATAAAAAAGCTTATATATCGAAGAAAAAAAAGTATCAGTCAAAATAAAATAAGCTCAAGCAACTATAACCAATCAAAAAATAGCAAGGGTCAAAGTAACATATTGTTTTTTGTCTGGACGCTTCAATTTTTTAACAGTTTCCAAGCTGTCATAAATAAATTTCATCATAATGAAAAAAATTACTCAAATAAAGTTCTATTACTTTTATAAATTCAGCTCTCATTTTCAAGGGAAACTGATTATAATCTATTTTGCCACTGCAGATAAATAAACAGCCATATCTTGAGGATTTCAAGAAACCTGATAAGAATCGGTTTGTGCGAGTATCTTTACATCCAATAAATTTGCTTTTATATAAGCAGAAAACATATTAAATACAACATTATCTGACACAAAACGATTATTTAATTTTTCTTTTCCCTTATCTTTATCTTTTATCAAAACTTTTTCATCTTTATTTGTTAGGTTTATATCGGATACAAAAGCTAAATTAAAATCTGATTTTATATCAAAGTCTCACATAAGTTTAATAAAATCTTTTTTATTTACTTTTGATCAAACAAACACAGATATAATATTTTGTGTATCAAACAATATTCTCAAATAATTTAATTGATAATTAATCTCATCTAGACCATAATTTCACATTTTAACAAAGCTAAACTTAGATTCTAAAGATTTTAGTTGTTTGTCAAAATCCCAAGTTTTGCCCAAAAAAGGTCATATATTTTTGTTGTAAATTAGTATTTTATCATCAGATTTTCATTCGAAAATCAGTATTATTTTATTTTTATTTTTTAGTCATCGATATGAAGCAGCTTGTAAAATACCAGTATAAAAATGATATCAGGCTGGTAAAAAAGCTACATCAAAAACTCTGGGAATATTTTTTACAATATCCTTTGCTCAAAAGAGATAAGAAAGCGTATGTTCCATTACAACTTCATGATCCACTACAAATTCTTTCATATAAGCAAAAATCAAAAAAAAATAAAAATTAAGAACTAATAGGATAACATCTAAGTATTTGCAAAACAAATCTATCTGCTAATCTATAACGTTTATCCCATTCATCAGCAGACATAAATACCACCGATACTGTATCTATAAAATATATTCTAAATATTTCATTTATAGCATCCTTTATTTTATCTATTTGTGGCTTTTCTAAATTTTTATAAATCACTATTAAATCCATCTCTAAATTTACACCAAATCTTTTTCAAAAATAATATTTAGGTATCATGATTTCATAACTATCAAAAAGTTCAATGAGTTCTTGTTTTAAACCATAGAAAAAGATATTTTTTATATTCTCATGAAAATCTTTTTTGATTGATATACTCCATCATGGTCAGTCTTTGTTTACATCTATAACTTTTGCCGCATCCAAAGAATCTACTTGTTTTTTTATAGCTGGAAAGGTCCATTCCAGCTCACCTTCAAGAGCTCTCATAGAAATTCATTGCCTTCTAAAAAGAAGATATTTTAGTATATCCACCTTAGCCTTACTTCAAAATAATTTTTCCAAATTCATGTTAGATTGTTGATATATAAAATATATCAGTTTTTCACATGTCTATATTTATTTATTCAAAAAAAACAAGTTTAATATAAATCAAAAAACTTATATATTTACAACATATTAAATTTTCACAAACACAAATTTGACAAATTTATTGGTTTTCAATACAATTATATCGTTTCAACATTGCTAGATTTTATGTTTTTAAGTATATATGGAACAAGAAATATTTACAGGTTTAAGTATTGTAATAGGAGCAGTGCTCATAGCTCTTTGGATTATGAAGTTACTAAAACAACCTATGATTATTTGATATATTATTGCTGGTACTGTAATCAGCATATTTTTGCCAAATTTATTACACAACAATCCTGAATTTCAAAACTTTGGTAATATATGAGTAAGTCTGCTTTTGTTTATGGTTTGAATAGAATTAAATCCTTTACTTATAAAAGATCTTTGAAAAACATCTATTGTGGCATGATTTTTACAAGTTTTTATAACTTCTATTATATGACTGTGAATTTCATATTTATTATGATTTGATATTACTACCTCAATATATTTGGGAATTGGTTTATCATTTAGTAGTACCATAGTTGTTATGAAATTATTGAGTGATAAGTGAGAAAATGAAAGTACATTTTGAAGATTATCTATATGAATACTTATAATACAAGATTTATTGGTTATGCTTATTTTATTGTGAATGGTCTCTATGAAATGAGATTGAAACATATGAATATTGCTTATATGACTAGTAACCAAATTAATACTCTTGTGATGAAGTTTATATTTCCTAAGTAAATATATAATTCCCAAAATAATTGCTAAAATAGCAGAATCACAAGAATATTTGTTTTTATTTTCAATTGGACGATGTTTTATATTGTGAACTATATTCCATATACTTTGATTTAGTGTGGAAATAGGTACTCTGATAGCATGAATCACTCTAGCAACTTCCACATATAGATTTGAAATAACGAGCAGAATCAGGTCTCTAAGAGATTTTTTTATAGTAATATTTTTTGTATTATTGTGATCTCATATAAATTTTGGAAATATTAATGCAATAATCCTACCAACAATAGTTTTGACTCTATTTTCACTAATTATAAAACCAGCTATCACAATGATAATTTTATGATTATTATGACATACCAAAAAGAATAGTTTCTTAACATGATGAGCTTTGGGCCAAGTAAGTGAATTTTCATTTCTATTTATAACTATATGAATTACTTCTGGAGTACTAAAAGATCCCAATTTAATTTCTATAATTACTATAGTCTGATTTCTTAGTATAGCATGATCAAGTTATTTCATAGATTATTGAGAAAAAATATACAAATGCTGTAAATGAAAATTTATAAAATATATACCATGAAGTCGAAACAAAGAATACAAAAAAATAAACAGGGAAGATTACGATGTTGTTTTATTTTGATACGGAAGATTTGGTAGTAATCTCTATGATGTATTAGCAAAAAAACATGAAAGAATACTTGTAATAGATGAAAAACCATGAATTATAGCATACTTGCAAAAACACAATATGCCTTGTATTTATTGAGATTTATGAGATATAGATTTTTTGCAAAAACTTAATCTTAAAGAAACAAAAATGATAATAAGTACTGTAAAAGAGTTTGAAGAAAATATAATATTACTCAAAACCATAAAATATACACACAAACATATAATCATGGTTTTGGTTTCCAATCATTTAGAAGAATCTATCAAACTTTATGAATTATGAGCAGACTATGTAATTTTACCACATTACATATGAGTAGATCATACATCACTTATGCTAGAAGAATACTGACTAGATATAGATAAATTTATGGAAAATAAAAAAACAGAAATGAATAAACTTAAATGAAGACACAGTGATATGATGATAGAAATGTTACAAAAATCAATTTAATTTATTATTTCAATAATCTTTAATCTCGAGTTGCCACCTCTCAAAATAATAACATCCTTTTTGGCTACATTAAAATATTTAGATAAAATCTGAATTAAATTTTCATTAGCTTCTCCATCTATTGGTTTTGCTTTTAACCATATTTTATAAACTTCATTTCACATCAAATCTTTTTGTATATCTATTTTTTCTTGTTTGGATCAGGGAGTTACAGAAACATTTATTATCATATTAATATCAAAAAATTAAAACTTCTAATTAATTAATCTTTTGATAAGATATTTCAATATTTAAAAAAATCCTCAACTAAAAAGCCAAGGATTCTTAGATAAATCTGTTAAGTTTAGAAATACTAAATCAACAAACCTATCAAAAGAGAAAGAAGAAGTAATGTCCAGAAGAGAGTAACAACTATAATCCATCCTCCCATACACCACTCTAAAAACTGGTAATTTATACACATAACATCTAAATTGTATGATCCTTTGGATTGATAAGAATATATAAATGTTGTCAGAAACAACATAATAAAACTAATCAAGAAAATAACAAGAAAGAGCTTATGTAGGTCGGCAATAAAAAAGAATATAGTTTCCATAACTTTACTTATTTTATTTTATGTGCACAATATAAGATTTCAAAAATGATTTTCAAATGATTTTCAGTTTGCTTTTCTTATTTCAAATATTATTATAATAAATCCATTTATACCTTATTAATAATAATTTAATGCTAACAATAAAAGATCTTTCAGTTAAAATAGAAAACAAACAAATATTAAAAAACATTAATCTGATTTTCGAATTAGGTAAAAACTATTGTATTTTATGAAAAAATTGATCATGAAAATCTTCTCTAGCGATGACCATCATGTGACATCCTAAATATAATATAGAAAGCTGAAAGATAGAAATAGATAAAACAAACCTATTGGAGCTTAAACCAGACGAAAGAGCAAAGTCAGGTATATTCCTAGCTTTTCAACATATTCCAGAAATTAAATGAGTAAAAGTTTTTGAATTTCTAAGGTCTATCTATGATGCTAAAAACGATTCTCAGACATCTTTTATTCAATTCAAAAAAATTATAGAGCCTCTTATTCAAGAGCTAAGTATCGATAGAGAATTTCTTCGAAGAGATCTAAATGTTTGATTTAGTGGTTGAGAAAGAAGAAAACTTGAAATACTACAGTTAAAACTACTCAAACCTAAATATATTTTCTTGGATGAAATAGATAGCTGACTAGATGTAGATGCATTTCGTCAAGTAGCAGAAATGATTAAAGATTTAAATTCACCAGATAATTGCTTCATTATCATTACTCATTATTTCACAATCTTAGATTATTTACCAGTAGACCGAGTATATGTTTTAGATAAATGAGAACTAGTAAAAGAATGATTAGCCGAAATAGCTCACAAGATAAAAGAGAAATGATTTAACGAATAAAAACATAATTTATGTTAAAAAAACTATTTTTTCCAACCAAGCATTTCAAACTACGTTACATTTTATATATGGTTAGTGCTGCATATTTTTGAATAATATGGCCAATTTATGCACTTGTAGTAAGCAAAATCATAAAATGAATAGAATTAAAAGATTTTAATTATTTTACAATCTACATTTTTGTTTTTTTTTGCCTATTGGTTTTAAATTATTCGCTAAATTATTTTCTTAGAACTTTAAGAAAAGTTACAACAAGATTATTTCAGAAAAATCTTTATGAAGAATATTTATCTAAATATCTAAAAGCAGATAATAATAAAATAGAATGACTATGAACATGACAATCAAATAGCATATTACAAAAATGATGTGATAACCGACAAAGAATAGTAATGGATGTCTTCTCAAATTGACTTATAAGGATACTAATAAACATAATAGCGATATTTACCATCATCACTGTAAACCTTTGATGGATTATTTTTATTATTATATTTTTTGTATTTATTGTCATGATGCTATTAGCTTGGATTTGAAACCAACGTATGAGACATATAAGAAATTGAAGGAGAGAAGTATTTATACGAGCAGATAGAACAGTAGTGAGATTAATTATGTCAAAATTTGAAATATTACAAAACAATAAAATTATAAAAGAGATAAAAGTTATATCAAAATCTTTTACTGATCTCATAGGATGGGACATCAAAGAAAGTAGATGATCTATATTGGCAAGTGATACCCCTAGAGCATTGTTAGATTTTATGAAATTATTATTAATCGCTCGATATGGATACCAAATCTTTAAATGAAATGCTGATTTTGCTCAATTTACACTTATACGGATGCTTATGAATCAGATGACGGGTGTGATATTTGAAAGTAATGATCTTACATTATCTTATTTTGAACAGATTCCATTTGTACAAAGGCTTCGAACTACATTTGATGACATACCCAAATTAAAATGATATGAAGAATGAAATACATTTAAATTTAATAATTGAAATATACTGATTGATAATATAAGTTTTAATTATTGAGACAAAAATATATTTTCAAAATTTAGTTTAGAGATTCAATGATGAAAAAAGACAGCATTGGTAGGGGAGAGCTGATCTGGTAAAACCACACTTATAAAAATGCTTTCATGATATATTCATCCAGATAAATGATATATCACAATAGATTGACAAAAATTATCCGAAACATCACTCAAATCTTATTACAAAAATATTTGATATCTGACTCAAGATCCAAATGTATTTGACTGAAGTATAGTAGATAATTTGCTATATTGAACCAGAGAAAAACCTACAAAGAAACAGATAGAAAGCGCAATCAAAGCATCTAAATGTGAATTTATATATACATTCAAAGACTGACTAGATACTCAAATATGAGAAAAATGAGTCAGACTTAGCTGAGGTCAAAAACAAAGATTAGCAATAGCAAAATTGTTTATCAAAGATCCTAAAATTATTTTCTTGGATGAGCCAACTAGTTCTCTCGATAGTTTTTCAGAAGAGGATATTGCTCAAGCATTTGATAATTTATTTAAGTGAAGGACAGTCATAGTAGCCGCACATAGATTACAGACAGTAAAACAAGCAGATATAATACATGTTTTCAAGACTTGATGAAAAATCATAGAAAGTTGAACACATACACAACTACTAAATAAAAAATGAACTTACTACAAAATGATAGAACTTCAGTCAGGTTTCTAAACGTCATTCCGGCGCTTGTCCTGTAAGGGAGATTGTTTTGCGGCCGGAATCTTAAATTTTATAATTTTTTTTCAATATACAACATGCCAAAAAAAATTATTATCAAAACAACAGACGACAAAAACATTAGTTGAATACTAAATACTACTTTAAATAAATCGAAGTGATTAATTATTTTTGTTCATGGTCTGACTTGAAATCAAAACGAACATATATTTGTAAATTGATCAAAATATTTCAATTCTAAATGATATTCTACTTATAGATTCAACCTTTATGGAAAAGGCAAGAACATTAGAAAACTAGAAGAAACTAGTCTAAAAGACCATATAATAGATATCAACAAAGTTGTATCATATTTCCAAAAAAAATGAATAGAAAAAATATTTTTGGTATGACATAGTTTTGGTTGATTAAGTATTTTATATTCAGATTTATCTATAATATCAAAAGTTGTGTTGTGGGATTCATCTATTGGTTGAGATGAACTGTTATGAGATGTTTTTTATGATAAAATTAAAAAAAATTACTATATAAATTGGTGAGATTGATATAAATATTTCATAAATAAAAATATGTACAATGATTTTTGTGTAGAACCTAAATATCACATCAAAAAAATAAAAGAAATTAAATTGCCAATTAAAATAATTTGTGCAGAAAAATGACTAAAAAAACCAGCAGAAAGGTATTATAAAGCAGCAAACTCACCAAAAGATTTTTGTATAATTGCTTGAGCAACACATTGTTTTGATGAAAAATGAGCAGAAAAAAAACTTTTTAACGAAACATACAACTGGATAAAAGATTAATATTTTAAAAATATATTTAATTTAATGAGATATGCAGACAAAGAAGAATTAGAAGAATGTAATTATTTTTTAAATATAACAAAAGAAATAGCTAAACAGGCAACATGTTTGCGTAGTAAATGCGGAAGTATAATCGTAAGCAATAAAGAAATTATCGGATCTGGATTTAACAGTCCACCAGCAAATTATGAAAATCAAAGAAGATGTAATTGTGAGAAATCAAAATATAATTTAAAAGTAACAGATAAGACTTGTTGTATACATGCAGAACAAAGAGCAATTATAGAAACACTTAAAAATAATTCAAATAAAATAAATTGAAGCAGATTATATTTTGTAAGATTAAATAAAAATTTAGATATAGAACAATCAGGGAAACCATACTGCACAATTTGTAGTAAAATGACATTGGATGTATGAGTATCGGAATTTGTACTCTTACATAGTGAATGAATAGCTATATATGATATGGACGAATACAATAAATTATCTTTTGAATATAGCGAATAAATCATTTTTTTATAATATATTTAAATATATGCTTATAATAAAAACTATAATCTGAAAAAGCAAAATACATTGATTATGATTATTTGCAGATCAAGAAATAAAAAAAGGAGAACTAATATGAGAATTTACGTTTTGACTAGATATTGTTTTATCTGAAAAACAATATAAAAATTTAGATAAACAATTTAAACAATTCTTTGATGCTTATTGATGGAAAGATAAAATTAGTAAAAAATATATGTTAAATATAGACAATACAAGATTTATAAATCATTGAGATAATCCAAACATATCTCATATAGACTATAAAATAATAGCAGCTAAGGATATTAAAGACTGAGAAGAATTACTAGATAATTATAGTGACTTTGATGCTGGTCTTGCTATATGAAAATTATTTTAACTTATAATAAAAATGGATTTAAAACTTTCCATCTACAAATTTCTCCAAACTATTCCTCACGGAAAAATAGTCGGTTACAAAACAATAGCTGATAAATTTAATATACATCCAAGATACGTAGGCAGAATAATGAATCAAAATCAAAATCCTAATATTTATCCGTGTTACAAAGTTATTAGATCAGACTGAACTATTTGAGGATATTGACTATGATGCAAAAATAAGATTAAAAGATTAGAATCTGATTGAATCCAAATTTTGAACTGAAAAATCGCAAAGAAGTATTTCCGAAAAGTTTAATATAGCTTATTTTATATTGTTATATTTTTTAGTTCTACCTTTTTTGCATTGCTATATCCTAAATTTGCAAATTTTGAAAAATTGATTAAAATACAGTATGTATTTATATTAAATCAATAATTTATGAATACTGTATCTACAACAGTCTCCAAAGGTGCAATGTGATTTCGAGAAATATTAATGAATTTTTATGACAATCCATTTGTAGCTAAAATCATATCTATACTACTAGCAATTATAGTAAGTTTTGTACTTCTTGCTCTTTCTAGAATATTAGCAAGTGTCATAAAAAACAAAATAACTAAAAATTTTGTAACTCAAGGAAACAAGGAAATACAAAATGTATCTGCCCTTATATGAGATATAATATTTTATGCATTAGCTATGTTTTCTTTTTTCATAAGTTTTAGTATAGTAGGTATAAATGTTGGTCTAATAATGTGAGGTATTTCTATCTGAGTATGATTTGCATTTAGACAGACATTAACAAATATGATTTCTTGAATTATGATTTTCACAACCAAAGAATATCAGCCATGAAGTCTAATATGTATCGAAGTCGATAGAAAAGAAGTAATAGGTAAAATAGAGGAAATAAATATGAAAGATACTATTATTAGATGATTTGATTTAAAAAGGATAGTGATACCAAATTCAGAGTTTGTAAAAGCATCTATAAAAACCTATAGCATAGAATCTCTACTTAAAGTAGATTTTGAAATTACAGTCGATATTAGTTTAGATATAGAAAAAATAATTGAAGAAACATCCAGAATAGTAAACTCTTTTGATTTTGTAAAATACAAAGAATACACAGAAATATTAGTAGATAGTTTTGATGATAAAAAATGTAAATTAAAAGTTGTTTTTTGTTTTGATCCTCATCTAGGTTTATCTACAGATAGTATGAAATCTCAAGCACAAAAAGCACTGATAAAACTATATCAAGGCATGAAAAAACCAATATAATAAAGTATTTAAAAAAACAAGTAAGTGAAAGCACCTACTTGTTTTGTCAAAGATTAGAATTTTAATCACAATTTTTTATGGATTGTACTATACATAGTAATAATACTTGTGAACAATAACAATCCAGAAAACCCCAGGTTTAAAATTACTCCATAATATTTACTTCCTGCTACAGTGATTTTACTGTAAACATTTTCCTCTGTCATAAATAATTGAGGCAAACTAAAGAGAAGGTTTGACAGGAAGATAATTACGAAAACAGTTATTAGCCAAAACCACCATTTTTTGAGGATTTCTTTTAAATAATTTGTATACACTGGAATTGTAAGTGAATCCATAAGCTTTTCCAACTTATTGAATGTCAAGGCAGCGACTATAATTGTAATCACAATACCTATAACATATGGCCAGAAATTATCATAGATTTTTGACTGGGTAAAAATCGATAAATGTATGAGTACCATTATAAATGATATCATCACCCATAAAAGATTTTGAGCAACTTTCTTCATAGCTTTAATTATTTAGTTTGTTTTTTTTATTTTTGTATCTTGTAAATATTTTATACAAAAAGTCAATAAAAAAAAACTGAATTTTACTTCGAAACGCACAAATGGCTAAAGTAAGCTATTTTTGTGTTATGAAAAAGTTCGTAAGGAGTAGTATATTTGAGTATTTTTCTTGGTT
>Ga0194063_10000053_pt1 | contig 86070 bp, 76 predicted proteins | sample SepL3720m_MetaG_FD_155459 | JGI IMG/M metagenome (GOLD analysis project Ga0194063, IMG submission 155459) | Anoxic zone freshwater microbial communities from boreal shield lake in IISD Experimental Lakes Area, Ontario, Canada - Sep2016-L373-20m | ecosystem: Environmental > Aquatic > Freshwater... | reverse complement strand
AATGACGCGCGAACGCCTCCTCGCCCGGATCGGCTCGACGATCCTGAAGGCCCTTTTCCTCACGGTCCGGCTGCGCCTGGACGACCGGTGTGGGCTCGGACGGAACGCCTTCCCCGAACCGTGCCTGATCTGTTTCTGGCACAACCGGATTCTTGGCATCACACTCGCCGCGCACCGGCGGTATCCGAAGCGCCTGCGCCGCGGGCTCACCGTGCTGACCAGCCCGAGCAAGGACGGCGAGATCCTCGCGCAGTTGGTCGGGGCGTTCGGGATGGGCGCGGTGCGCGGATCCAGCTCCCGGCGCGGATCCCGGGCGCTGCTCGAACTCGTCCGCATCATCCGCGACGGCAAAGACATCGCGATCACGCCCGACGGCCCGCGCGGCCCGCGCTACTGCCTCGGCCCGGGGATCATCCTGCTCGCGCAGGCCACCGGCGCCACAATCGTCCCCGCCCACGCAAGCTTCTCTCGCGCCTTCCGCATGAAAACATGGGACGGGTTCCTCATCCCGCTGCCGTTTTCCACCATCTCGGTCACGATCGGCGAACAGATCACCATTCCGAAAGGCCTGAACGAAGGGGAATTCGAGCGGGCGCGGAAAAGCCTGGAGGATCTGCTCAAAAACGCGGCGGCCGAAACCTCGCCTTCAGCGTTTGATCCCATCTCTTGGAAATAAACAGACGATGAGCGGCCAGCGCTAAAAATGAAACAAACGTTTGAAACGTTTAAATGGTTCTGGATCAAAACGGGAAAACCCAGTGCTTTGTCATTCTGTAACACGTTCCAATTCAGAACCGGCGGATTTTTCCGCTACTGGTGAGCGGGAGTTTCTGGACAAACCGGAATTCGACCGGGATTTTGTGACGGGCGAGGGCGGCGCGGCAGTGGGCTTCCAGACTGGCGGCGGAGGGTTCCATCCCGCGCGGAACAATGTCCGCCACGGGCACGGCGCCGTAGTGCGGGTGTTCGCGTCCGGAAACGCGTGCGGCGCGCACGCCGGGATGCGACTGCAGCACCGCCTCGACTTCCTCGGGGAAACATTTCATCCCGGCCGAGTTGATGACAGAATTCGTGCGGCCCACCAGAAAAACAAACCCGTCGGCATCCTGCCGGGCGAGGTCGCCCGTCCGGAACCATCGACCGCCGGCCAAGATGTCCCGGCGCGGCCGCCACGGGCTCAAATAGGCGTCGAGCATGCCGTCCGCCTGCAAGAAAAGCTCGCCCACATCTCCGTCCGGGACTGCCGCGCCGGTTACGGGATCGCGCAGTTCCACGGCGATATCATCGAGAGGGCGGCCCACCGATTCCGGTTTTTCGCGGGGTGCGGCGGTGTTCAGCAGGGGCAGGCCGACCTCGATGATTCCAAATCCCTGTGCAAGCGGCACGCCATAGCGGGCATCGAAGGCTCGGGCGGTGGCCGTCGGCAGCGCTGCTGCAGTGGACACGGCCAGGCGCAGCGTCGGCCACGGGCGGGCGGAGGGTTCCTTCGCGAGCATCGCGTGATGAAACGGCGCGCCGTAGAGCACCGTTCCTCCGTGGCGCAGCGCCGCATCGAGAATATCCTCGGCCAGGTGGCTCCGCACCACGATCGTCGTCGCGCCCTTGAGGAGATAGAGCATGATCGAGACCGCGAAGTGGTGAGCCATCGGGAGGATCCAGACGATCCGGTCACCTGGCGTGATGCCCATCCGCCGGTTGCCGGTTTCAATCCGCGCGAGCAGGGAGGCGTGGGAAAGCACGATCCCTTTCGATTGGCCGGTCGTGCCGGAGCTGAACCGGATGAACGCCGGGTGCAACGCCGCGATCTGTGCCTCCTCGAATCCCAATTCCAGCGGGGAGCGCGGCGGCTCCAAAAAAAGCGAGGCCTGGATCCCGGGCATTTCGTGTGCGTGAACCCCCTGGCGTTCGGGCCACGGCATCCCGCCCGCGAGCACCAAGGCATGCGCCCCGACCGTGCGGAGCAACGCTTCGCGCTCAGGCGGCGCCAGCTCACCAGCCACCGGCACCAGGCAACCTCCCGCACGCAACACGGCCAGCGCCAGGATCACATGCTCCGAACCGTTCGGGCAGGCCAGTCCCACGCGCGGCACGAATCCAGCCGATGGCTTCGGCAGGCCAGCATGGGAAAGCTCCCCGGCCGAGCGATCCACCGCCTCCTCCAGTTCGCCATACGTGAGCGACAGTCCGCCGCACACCAGCGCGACGGCCTGCCGGTCGCAGCGGGCAAAAAGGGAATCGACAATGTTCATCGGGGGTGGCGTCGAATGTGCGGGAGCGCTCTCATATTGTCGTCGGGGGGAATGGGAGGGATGGGAAGAATAGGAAGAATGGCATTTTCATTTCGGGTTCTCCATATCGTGTGATAGCGGAAATGAACTGCTTGCCATTTAGCATTTCCGCGACTGCGTGGCCGGGCTCCTCATTTTCGTCATGGCCTGAGCAGGGTTGCGAAGCGCCGGATTCAAGTCAAGTGTGGCGATTGCGAGGAAGGAGGCTCCGGAAGAGGCACGGTATATTCGCGCGTTTGCGATTGTCTGCCGGGGCGCAAACTGCTACCAAGCCGCACGGATTTGAGCCGTCCACGGGGAGACATGAAAAACTACGATTGCATTGTGGCCGGAAGCGGAGTGAGCGGCATGACCGCCGCGCTGCTTTTGGCGGAGGCGGGGAAGAGCGTCCTGCTTTTGGAAAAAGCCGCGGCGATGGGAGGATCCCTGCTCCGGTTTCGCCGCAACGGAGTCCCCTTTGACACCGGCTTCCATTTCACTGGCGGCCTCGGGGAGCACGGGCTCCTGACGAAGATGCTCGAAATGCTCGGCATCCGCCACGCGATCAAACCGGTTTTCTTTTCCAAGGATCGCGTCCAGCGGATCGTCTTCGAGCGCAGCGGGGTAACCTACGATTTTCCCAGCGGGTTCGCGGCGCTGCGCGAGCGCTTCCGCGGATATTTTCCCGGGGAGACGAGCGCGATTGACCGCTACTTCGACATGCTCACGGCGGTTTACGAATCCAGCGCGGAGCTCGTCTTTCAGGAGGGCGTGCATTCCCCGGCCGCCGCCCTTTGTCCGGAAGATGATGTCTCGCTCATGTCCGTGCTCGACGGGCTGACCTCGAACTCCGACCTCAAGGCGCTGCTGGGCATCTTTTGCATGTGCTACGGCACGAAGCCGGACGAGGTTTCGTTCGCCGCGCACAGCCGGGTCTGCTACAGCCTCTTCGAATCGCTCGCGGGGGTGGAGAATGGCGGCGACGCGTTCATCCGGGCGTTCCGGGCGCGTTTCAAGGAGCTCGGCGTGGAAGTCCGCTGCAACACCCACATCGCCCGCTGCGGGGAAATCGACGGGAAAACCGTCCGCACAGTCCATCTCAACACGGGCGAGGAAATTGCCTTCGGTTCCGCGGTGCTCACGATGCACCCGCGCGAGATCCTCCGCATGCTGCCGCGCGAATCCCTGCGTCCGGCGTTCGTCCACCGGGTGGAAGGGTTTGAAGAGTCGGCCGGATTTTTCACGATCTTTGCCACGCTGGATCTGCCCGACGATCACGCCGACCCCACCATCACCTCGCTCCTCCCGTCATCGGATCTCAACGCGCTGCTGTCGCCCGGCGAGGGGCGGGATTCCCCGCTCGTCATCATCCGAAACCGCGAGAGCGTCCGCGGACAGAACGTCCATACGCTCACCGCGTTCGAGCCGGAATTTCCCGAGGAGACCGCCGCATGGGCGGACACCACGACCGGAAACCGTCCAGCCGACTACCAGGCGTTCAAGGCCGCACGCACGGCGCGGATTGTCGAGCGGATCTGCCGGGTTTGTCCCGAGTGCGAGGGCCACCTCAACGTGCTCGACTCGGCCAGCATCCTCACCTACCGCGACTGGCTGCATTCCCCGACCGGTGCCGCCTACGGGATCAAACAGAAGACCCGCCAGATCAACCTGGTCGGCCGGCTTCCGCTGACCAATCTTTTCGCGGCAGGCCAGAGCGCGATTCTTCCCGGCGTGGTCGGCGCGATGATGTCCTCCTTTGTTGTGTGCCGCGGGCTCCTCGGCATCTCGTCCTACCAGCAACCGGCATGCAACTGAAGCGCGTCGTCATCACCGGCCTGGGAGCGATCACTCCGATGGGAGTCGGCCCCGGACCGTTTCTCGACGGCCTCGCCGGGCATCGCAGCGCAACGGTCTCGATGCGCGACCAGTGGCGGCATTTCTGCAACCTGCGCAGCCTCGTCGCCGCGCCCGGGCCGGATCTCAACGAAAAGAGCGTCCCGCGGCAAAACCGCCGCTCGATGAGCCGGATGAGCTTCTACGGGTATGACGCGGCACGGCAGGCGCTGGCCGACGCCTTCGGCAGCGAGTCCGACGGGCGCGACCATTTTTCCCCCGGCCGCCTCGGCTGTATCATCGGCTCCACCACCGGCAGCCCGATCGCGCTCAACGAGACGTTCGAAACGATGCTGCCCGACCGGGATATCGGGAAGCTCACCGCCGTCAAATTTTTCCAATGTGTTTCGCACACGGTGGCGATGAACGTCGCCCAGTGTCTTGGGATCACGGGCACCGTGCTCGCGACGAATGCCGCGTGTGCCTCCGGGCTTCAGGCGGCCGGGGCGGCGTATGATTTGATCCGCTTGGGCAGGCAGGATGCGGTGCTGTGCGGGGGGGCGGAAGAGTTGCATCCGTCGGTCACCGGATCGTTCGACGTGCTGTTTGCCGCCTCGGCCCGCTACAACGACACGCCCGCCGAAACCCCGCGCCCGTTCGACCGCGATCGCGACGGGATCGTCTGCGGCGAAGGGGCGGGGATCCTCCTGCTGGAAGACCATGAGCACGCCCGCGCCCGCGGCGCGAAGATTTACGCCGAGGTCATCGGCTACCACACCTGCGCCAGCGGCGACCATATCAGCCAGTCGAACCGCATCGCCCTCACCCGGTGCCTGCGCCAGGCGCTTGCCAACGCGAAGATTTCCCCGGAGCAGATCGACTACGTCAACGCCCATGCGGCGGGGACCATCCAGGGAGACGCCGAGGAGGCCGCCGCCATTCGCGAAATCTTCGGCGACCGCGTGCCGGTGAGCAGCCTCAAGGGCAACATCGGCCACACGCTCGGCGCCTCCGGCCCGATCGAGCTGATCGCCACGCTGATGATGATGCGCGACAATGTCATTTACCCGACGCTCAATCTCCGCAATCCTGCCCCCGATTGTGATGGGATCCAGCACGTCACATCCACGATCTCCCGGCCGATGGACACATTCATAAAAAACAGCTTCGCCTTCGGCGGCATCAACGCCGCGCTCGTCTGCAAAAAAATGATCTCCGAACCCGCTCTGAAAAACCATGGATAAACAGCAAGTTGCCGCCCGCATCGCCACCCTCTTTGAAACGGAATTTGAAATCGCGCCGGATCGGCTTCTTCCCGATGCCCACCTGTTCCAGGATCTCGGCCTCGACAGCATTGACATGGTCGAAATGATCGTCGTCCTCCAAAAGGAGTTCGGGATCCAGCTCCGCGACAGCGAGGAGGCGCGCGCCATCCGCACCCTCGGCAACCTCCACGATTTTGTTTTCAACGAAATCGGGAAACCGGCGGCCGGCGTCAGCGCGGATCCCCGGCCGTAATCACCTCCATTGCCGGCCATGCGATTTCTGCAAAGCGCAATTTTTTACACCGCCTATCTTCTTTTTTCTCTGGCGTATATTCCGGCCGCCGTATTCTTGGGCGCTCCGGTCGCTTTGCTGTCGCTGTCCCATCGCTCCGCGCAGCGGATCACACGATGGTTCATCCATCTCTACGGCGCCATCACCGTCCGGCTGGCCTGGCCGTGGATCCGGTTCCGCGTGGTGAACCGCTCGGGCATCGCGCCCGGCGAGCCGTGCCTGTTCATCTCGAACCACCAGTCGGTCGGCGACCCGTATTTGCTCGGGCTCTTCCCGTATGAAATGGTTTTTTTTGCGAACCGCTGGCCGTTCCGGATTCCGATCATCGGGGCTTTTGCGAAGCTGGCGGGCTACCTGGATGTGCAGACGCTCGGCCCGCAGGCGCTCAGGGAAAAATCCGCCCGTCTTCTTGGGGAGGGCGTCGCGATGTTTGGTTTTGCGGAAGGCACCCGCACCCGGACGGGTGGGCTTGGCGCTTTTCACACCACGCTTTTCCGTCTGGCGCTCGAGGCGGGGGTTCCCATCGTGCCGTTCTGCATCGCCGGGCTTTACCGGATCATCCCGCGCGGCAGTGCCATGCTCCGGCCGGGCACCGTCCACATCCATGCGCTTCCCGCGCTGCGCCCCTCGGATTTCGAGCACCTCACCGCCCACCAGTTGAAGAATAAAGTGTGGAACCTGATCGCCGCCGAACTCGCGCTTCTGGAAGGGGGCACCCCGTGCTCCTGAGCTCATTCCCAAGAGGCTGGCACTCGGCGGAAGAAATCTCCGCCGTCCGGCAGCGGCTCCTCCGCGAGCATCTCGACTACTGCCGGCGGAACTCCCCGTTCTACCGCAGCCTCCTCGCCGACATCGCGCCCGAAGCGGTCACGTTCGAATCGCTCGCGGACCTCCCGCTCACCGACAAGGCGGACTTTTCCGCGCGCAACGCGGATTTTCTTGCGGTTCCGCCGGACAGAATCGTTGACATCGTTCTCTCATCCGGCACGACCGGCTCGCCGAATTCCGTGATGTATTCCGAGCACGATCTCCGGCGTCTTGCCCACAATGAAGCCCTCTCGCTTGCCGCATGTGGCGTGACGCGCGACGACACCGCCCTGCTCACCTGCACGATGGATCGTTGCTTTGTGGCCGGGCTCGCCTACCAGACCGGCCTGCGCCAGATCGGGGCCGCGGTCATCCGCAGCGGTGCGAGCACGCTGGCAAACCAATGCGATCTCATCCGCCGTCTGAAACCGACCGTGCTCGTGGGCGTGCCCACGTTCCTCCGCAAACTCGGCCGGTTTCTCGCGGAGAACGGCCACGATCCTGCCGCAAGCTCGGCCCGCAGCCTCATCTGTATCGGCGAGCCGCTCCGGGATGCCGGCCTCGCCCCGCTCCAGCTCGCGCAGGATTTGGAATCGCTCTGGCAGGCCCCGGCGTTCTCGACCTACGCCACCTCGGAAACCGTCAGCACATTTTGCGAATGTCCGGCGCGCTGCGGCGGCCATCTGAACCCGGAGCTCGCGATCGTGGAAATCGTGGATGCCGCAGGAAACCGCCTCCCGGCGGGCGAACACGGCGAGGTCGTCCTCACGCCCCTCCAGTGCGAGGGGATGCCGCTCGTGCGGTTCCGGACCGGCGACATGAGCTTCCTGATCGAGGCGCCGTGCTCGTGCGGACGGATCACGCCGCGCCTTGGGCCGATCCTCGGGCGCCTGTGCCAGATGATCAAAACCAAGGGGACCACGGTTTATCCGCTTGCGATTCTTGCCGCGTTGAACAGCATGGCTGGGATCTCCGATTACTATGTTGTTGCCACGAGCGAAGACCACCTCTCGGATCTCCTCACCGTGCATGCCGCTGTTTCAGGCGGCTGCTCGCCGGAATCCATCGCGGAACAATTGCAATCCCGCCTCCGCGTGAAAACCAGCGTCGTCATCCGCACCGAGGCCGAGATCGCCCGCGAGGTCCAGGGACCGGAATCCCGCAAGGCCAACCGCTTCATCGATCAAAGGAGCCGCCCATGAGCTGCTCGGTCCGGCTGGAAGGGTTTGGGTTTTCCCTTGAAAAAGTGGAGGAGGCGGTTCGGAACCGGCGCCTCCTCTCGATGGAGATCGAGTTCGGGCGCGCATGCAATTTCCGCTGCCCCTATTGCTACGTTGCGGATCCGGCGTCGGAGGCGAAGGAGCTGACGCCCGATGAAATCCGCGGTGCCATCGACCAGTCGTATGACCTCGGCGCCCGGCGGCTCATCATTCTCGGCGGCGAGCCGATGCTCTACCCGCATCTCCAGGACATGGTGTGCCACATCGCCGGCAAGGGGATGGAGATCGAGCTCTTCACCAACGGCACGAATGTCACGCCGGAAATGGCGGGGTTTTTCTTCGGGCACGGCGTGAAGGTCGTCTTCAAGCTGAACACGTTCGATCCGACCGTCCAGATCCAGCTCACCGGCCGCGAATGGGCCTACGACTGCATCCACTCCGCTCTCAACAACCTGCTTGCGGCCGGTTATCCCACCCCGGAAAAACGGATCGCCGCGAGCACGATCATCTGCCGCCAGAACATCGGCGAGCTCAAGGATCTCTGGTGCTGGCTGCGCGACCGGGACATCGATCCCTACTTCGAAATGATCACCCCGCAAGGCCGCGGCAGCCGGAACCAATGGCTCTACCCCGACGCCGCCGAAACCGAGGCGCTCTTCCTGGAGATCGCCCGGATCGACCGCGAGAAATACGGGCGCGTCTGGGAACCGCAGCCGCCGCTCGTCGGCAACAAATGCCTGCGCAACCAGTTTTCCTGCCTTGTGGACGCCTACGGGAATGTCATGCCGTGCGTCGGCATCACCATCCCGGCGGGCAATCTCCGCGAGCGTCCGCTCCAGGAGATTCTCAGCGGGAGCCTGATGTTCGAGGATCTCCGCAATTTCAAAGGCCGCATCAAAGGCCCCTGCTCGGAGTGCGGCCAGGCCGGGGAGTGCTATGGCTGCCGGGGCGCGGCCTACCAGCTCACCGGCGATTATCTCGCTTCGGATCCGCTCTGCTGGCACAACAGGCACCGCCTGGAGGAAATCATCCGCCTGCCCGCGGCCGCCGCGCCGTTCGCGCCGCAGGAGATCCCGATGCTCCTGGTGGACCAGCTCATTTCCGTTGGCGACGGCGAGGCCGTCGCGGAAACCACCGTCCGCGCGGACATGCCGTTTGTGGATCGCACCGGACGTCTCGATAATGCGGCGTATCTGGAAATGATGGCCCAGACGGTGGCGGTCTATCACGGATTCCAGCACAGCGGACAAACCCACGACGCGCCGTGCGGCATGCTGCTCGGCACCCGCGACCTGGACGTCCGGGGCGAGGCGCGCACCGGCGATGTCCTCCGCATCCGGATCCGCCACACGACATCGTTCGGCGCCTACAGCGTCCTCTCGGGAACCATCACCCGCGGCGGGGAAACGCTCGCCGCCGGCGAGCTCAAGGTCTGGGAAAAAACTCCAGAGCTGCAACCGTCGGCCCAGCCTCGCGCCATGCTCGCCGGGATTGAAAAGGAAGTCGTCCGTGAAAATTAATCGGCAAAACGGCCCCTCCCGTAGCGGAACACGCGCATCTTCGAAAGGTGAAGAGCACAGGGGGAACGGGCGTCCCGCCCGTTTAGAAACTGGACATCGTATCGGAGTGATGCGCCTCACACGGGCGGGACGCCCATGCCCCCTTGGAAGATCCGCGAAGTTGCAACTTTCGGGCATGCGCCCTAACGAGGCACGGAACGCGTTTCGTCATCGCGCGTTTTCTGTAAGATGAAAACTGCCGTCTTTGCCTTCTCACTCTGCCTCGCGAGCCAGGCATTCGTTTTTGCGGCGGAGCCGGAGGTGCCCGCCCGGATCGCCGAGCGGCTCCGGCAACTCGAATCTAAGCTCTCCTCGGTGCGGACGCTCCAGGTGGACTTTGTGCAGGAAAAGCAGATGGCGATCCTCGAGCAGAAGCTCGTGCTCAAAGGCCGGATCTCGCTGCAGCAGCCGGATAAAATGGCCTGGCGCGTGAGATCCCCGATCCGCTACGGCATGGTGATCCAGGGCTCGACGCTCCGCCAGTGGAGCGAGGACACCCGGGATATCCAGCAGTTCTCTCTGGCCGGCAACCCGGTCTTCGCGGCCGCCATCAAACAGATCCAAAACTGGTTTTCCGGAAACTACCTCGCGCTGACCCGCGATTTCCACGTGGCCCTCCCCTCCGAGTCCCCGCTGGTCATTGAGTTCACACCGCGCGCCGGGTCGCCAGCCCGCGAGGTCATCCAACGGATCGTCATGCGCTTCGGCGCGGACGAACGCTTCCTCCGGCGCCTCGAGGTCACGGAGACCGGCGGCGACACGATGGGCATCACGTTTTCCGACCCCGCCTTCAACCCGGCTCTGCCCGCGGAGGAATGGGATCCGCGGCATGAGTGAGCCCGCGCCAACATGGTTCGAGCGCCAGTTTCTCGTGGTCCGCTCCCGCCGGGTGGCGGTATTTTTTTTGCTCACCCTCGTGATGGGCGCCGCTCTCGCGGGCATCGCCCGGATGAAGTTTTCCAGCTCGGTCGAGGTGATGCTCCCGGACGGAAATGTGCGCGATGCCATCCGATTTCTCACCGAAGCGAGCCTGGCGGACAAGGTTGTCGTCTCGCTGGAAAAATCCGATCCTTCGATGACACAGGACGAGTTCGTGAGCGCGGCGGATCAGTTTACCGCGAGGCTGCGGTCGCCCGAGCTTGTGCCGGTTGACACCGGTGCGGCCACGGCGGGGATGCTCGAAAATTTCACGCGTCTTCTGGGTTGTGCTCCGCAGCTTTTCGATGCGGGCGCGCTCGCGGCCGCCGAGGCGGCGGTCGCACCGGAGGTGATCGCCCGAAGCGTGCGCTCGCTGTATCAGGATCTCGCGAAGCCGGCTTCGCTCTTCACGGGCAAGCTCGGGCGGAATGATCCGCTCGGCATCGCGCGCTCGGTTCTTGGCCGGCTCGAGCGCCTTTCCGCCGCCAACCTTTACGACGTGACGCTCGAGGACGGGCGCCTGTTCAGCCGCGACCGCCGTCATCTTCTGCTCGTCTTCACCACGCCGGTTTCGCTCACCGATTCCGCAGGGAGCCGTGCGCTGGTCGACCGCCTGGACGCGCTAAGCCTTCCCGCGGGCGTCCGGGCCGATGTGGTTTGCGCCCACCTCCACACGGCGAGCAACGAGCGCATTCTTACGCGCGACATCGGCCGTACGAGCTGGGTCGGTGCGATCGCGTTTCTTCTTATTTTTGCCGGGGTCTTCCGCGACTGGCGCTCCGCGGCCATGCTCGGCATCCCGGTCTGCACGGCGCTTCTGGCCCTGCCGCTGGCTGCGCTTTTTCACTCTCCGATCTCTTACATCGTGATCGGATTCGGCATGGTGATCGTCGGCATCTCGTCCGACTACGGCATCTACGTTTATGTCATGACCCGCCACTGCGGCGAACCCGCCCGGGCCGTGCGCCGGATCGTCCGCCCGATGGGGATGGGCCTGCTCACAACCCTCGCCGTCTTTTTTGCGTTCTACTTCTCGGGTATCGAGGGCTACCGCCAGCTTGCCACCTTTGCCATCATCAGCATCGCCCTTGCCTACCTTGGGTCGCTCTTCCTCCTGCCTCACCTTTTCGGCGAACGCCATGCCAGCCGCCTGGATGCCGCGCCGCAGCCCGCGCTAGAGTCCATCCCCGTGACGCGCCCCATCCTCCGGGCGCTCACTGCCGCGCTCGCCCTGGCTCTCGGACTCGCCTTGCTCTCCCGTGGCGTTTTCAACACCAACATCATCCAGCTCGACGGCACCGACCGCGGCGTCCTGGAATCCGAAAAGCGCTTCGAAAAAACCTGGAGCGCGGGCGGCGGCGAGCAGGGGATCCTCGCAGTCACCGCTCCGACTTACGAGGAAGCGCTCGCCCGCAGCGAAACCCTTTGCGATACCGCCTCGGAAAAATTGGGCGGCCGCCTGCTGAGCTTCTCCACCCTCTGGCGTTCGGAAGCCAGCCGCTCGGCGAACATCGCCCGCTGGCAGGCGTTCTGGTCTCCGGATCGCATCGCGTCCGTGCAGGCGAACCTCCTGGAATCCGGCGCGCGCTACGGATTCACGGCCGCTGCCTTCCAACCGTTCTTCGACCAGCTCCACGCGGTGCCGGGACTCGACGAGCCCGCCGACAACGCGCTTTTCCAGATGATCAAAGACCGGTTCGTCCGCCAATCCGCCGACGGGTTCACCGTCTTCTCGTTTTTCCCGGACACCCCGGAGTTCACCGGCACCATGTCCCGCCTGGCGGAATCCGTGCCCGGGGCGTTTTGCGTTTCGCGACGCGTGCTTACGGATTCTCTGGCCGCCTCGATCGGACATACGCTCGTTCTCGTCACCGTCATTTCTTTGGTGCTCGTGCTGGGCCTGACCCTCCTGCTCTCGCCCAACTGGCGGCTCGCGCTCATCGCACTGGTTCCCGCCGTGGCCGCCGTCCTTTGGGCGCTCGGCGTCCCGGCCCTGCTCCAGCACACAATCAACCTCTGCCACGTCACCGCGGCCGCCGTGGTTTTCGGCCTCTGCGTGGATTACGGCATCTACATGACCCACGGCCTCACCCACGGGCTCGAACGCCGCAGCAAGACCACTATCATCCTTACCACCGCGACATCCCTCATCGGGGCCGGAGTTCTCCTCCTCACCGAACACCCGGTGCTCTTCGCCATCGGACTCTCTCTCACCACCGGCATGCTCGTCGGCCATATCCTCGCCGTCTGGGCTGTCCCAGGCCTCTTCGCGCTCTGGGCACGGACAGAACCCCGCCAGCTTTCAGCGCGCGCGCCAACTCAGCGCCCGTAGCGCTGAGATTCGAATCCGCGCCGGCTACGGAACGCGGGCCGGGGATGGGTTTCGCGGATGGATTTTTGGGATTGGTTTTCCTGAAAAAGCGGGTGATGATCTATCATATGGATCCACATATTGCAGCGAAGCGGCCAGTGCAAGTCGAGCTTGAGGCCGGGAAAGACTACTGGTATTGCACCTGCGGACATTCCTTGTCCCAGCCGTTTTGTGACGGTGCGCACAAGGGGAAAGGGGTTTCTCCGATGAAGTTCACCACCGACAAAACCGGGCCCGCTTGGCTTTGCCAGTGCAAGCGGTCGGGCACCCCACCGTTTTGTGACGGTGCCCACAAGGCGATTTCCTGACGCGATGAGCGGAAGCCGGCATGGATCGTATCTTGCCGCCGCAGGGATCCTCCTGCTCCTGGCGGCGGTGGTGGCCGTGCCGTTCCTGCAGTCGGGCTTTCTCTCGCGCCTGTCGAACTGGCGATGGGAGTCGGCGTTCGTCAGCCAGAAAGTCGTGGTGACGAAACCGAACGGAACGACGGTCGAACTGCTGCCGGACCCGCCCGATACCGAAGCCGCCAACCCCGAGAAAATCAAGCTGGCGCGCGAGCTTGCCGAGCGGCTCGACCGCAATGCCATGCTCCCGGAGCGCTCGCTCCTGCGCGAAAACCGCCTCTCGAACGAGAACACCATCTCCCAAATGCTCGAGGCGCTCGCTGTCGAGTTGGGAGGCTCGGAGCTCTACGCGCTCATCAAGACCTACCGCGAAAACGACGAGATCATCAACGTGTCGCGAAAACAGATCGCAAGCAACGGGGAGCTCGCGAAGGTTTCCTCCGCCGACCTCTCCGCGATGCGGAAGTCCAACCCCGCCGCCGCGGAGGCCATCGCCAAATCCCAGTCCGGCAGCTCCGCTTCCACGGTCGAGGCCAATAAAAAAATCCAGTCCGTGACTGCCGAAAACAACGAGCTCGCCTCGCGGATCGCGCGGTCTCTCCAGGCCCAGGGGTTCCCGATAGACGCCAAAAACGTCAGGAACCTTTGCGCCTCGCCGGACAGAAACGACATCATCGGGCTGGCGCAGAGCTTCCGCAGCATCCAGGTGATGACAAAAGAACTGGAGGTGATGGTGCTCGCCCAGCCGGACAAAAACCTGGCAAGAAAATACTACGCGACCTACACCGTCCTCCTCATGGCCCTCGACAAAATCCAGAGAAACTACGTGGACAAGATCGAGGCGGTCCACATCCCCTACGCTCGCGGCATCATTTCCGAAGCGGAAAAAACCATCCGCGAGGCGAAGGACGCCCTCCTCACCGACGAGGCGCTCGACAACGCCCAGGGCGCCACCGCGCTCGGGCTCAATATCAAATCCTGCGAGGATACGATCGAGGGCGCGCGGTGGACGATCCTCAAGCTCGAGGCCCAAAGAAAAAAGCTCGTCCTCGCGAACAAGCGGATCGGGTTCTCGATCGTCGCCGCCCGAAACACCCACAAGACGCTCAGCCTCCAGACCGAGCTCGCCGCCTTCATGAAAAGCAGCGCCGACGAACTCAAGGAAGTCGAGTCGCTCGCCCTCCCGGAAATGCTCGTCCTCAATTTTGACCCGAAGCAGGAAGGGATCAACCTCATGGACTCGCGCAACAGGCCGAAAGACTGACCGCGTTAGGCCGCGATCTCCACAGGCGGCTCGGATGGCTTGAAACGGAACCGCTCGTGATACGACCCGCCGTGAAACTTCCGGCAGCACTTCACGCATGCCACCCGCCGGCGCAGCGGGCGCACCCGCGCCAGAACGGTCAGGCACACGGGACAGGAATAGAAAAATTTTCTCTGAATCTTCCGGCGTTTGAACGGCAGCTCGTGGCAGCGCGGCTCGTTCGGGATGCCCAGATCCGCGCAGGCCCGCCTCCATTCGGATCCATGGGCCTCGATCCGTCCGCGCCCGGTTCGGTGCTGGGCGAGCAGGTGGGCGAGCTCGTGGCGCAGCGTCCGCTGGACCTCCGCCGCCGACACCTCGACGAGCTTCGGGTTGAGGATGATCCGGCGCTCCCGCCAGACGGCCATGCCGGCGGTCGTGCGGAGCGCGGGATTCCAGAAGACCGAGATGTGGAGCCCGCGGCATCCCGCCGCAACCAGGAGCTGGTTGGCGAAATCCTCGAGCAAGGGATCCGATCGCAGGCGCGACTTCCGGCGCGGCCCGATGAGATCGTCGGGCGAAGCGCGCACCCTCCGCATCACCGCCCTGCCGAAGTTGAGAAGAAGCTGCTGGTATTTCATCATGCGCCCCGGGATTTCTCCAGGATCGTCATCTGCTTCTCCTCGTAAACCACCAGCGAGTCGGGCGGAACGCTCTGCATGAGAAAAACATTCGCCCCGATCGTCGAGCCCGCCCCGATCGTCGTCTCGCCGCCAAGGATCGTCGAGTTGGGATAGATCGTCACGCGGTCCTCGACATTCGGATGCCGCTTGCCGCCCTTCACGATGTGCCCGGCCTCGTCTTTCGCAAAGCTCCGCGCCCCCAGCGTCACCCCGTGGTAAAGCTTCACCCACGCCCCGATCCGGCACGTCTCCCCGATCACCACCCCCGTCCCGTGATCGATGAAAAAATACGGCCCGATCTCCGCGCCCGGATGGATGTCAATCCCCGTCCGCGCGTGCGCCCACTCGGTCATCATGCGCGGAACCAGCGGCACCCCCTCCAGATAAAAAACGTGGGCGAGCCTCTGGATCGCGATCGCCTCGAGGCAGGGGTAGGACAAAATGATTTCCTCGTTGCTCAGTGCCGCAGGATCCCCCTCGTAGGCCGCCTCGATATCCGTGCGCAAAAGCTCGCGCACTCCCGGGAGCGCATGAAGAAACCGTAGCAAGACCCCGCGGGTTTTTTCCATCGGGCATCCGGGATCAGCCACCTGCATGCTCTTCGTCATCTGATCCTCCAACCCCACCGCCAGCTCGCCGACGCGCTCGCGGGTCAATTCCGTCAGCTCCCCCTTGCGGATCGGCTTGTCATCATGAAATCCGGGAAACAAAACCTGCAGCAGGCGGTTGCAAATGTGCCCGAGCGCACGCTTCGACGGAAGGTTGTGCCCGTCCGTGTTGTTCAGCCCGCCCACTTCCTCATACGAGCCAAGGATCTCCCGGACCACCTCGTTCAGCGCGCTTTTCATCTTGCCAAAAATATGGCCGCCGCAGGCGAATTGTCGAGGGGCGGGTTCGCTTTTTCGCAATTTTATTCGGTTTTTGGGAACTGCTCACGAGGCATCCTGAAGCAGGAAGCCCCCTGAGCAGTTACCCCGGGAGTTCATAACGTGCTGTTTCTTCTTCTGTCTGTTTGTTGATGGATCCTAGTGGCGTGTTCACCGGCGATTGACCGTCGCTCCGGCTCAATAGGTGCATTCCCTTGCCGCCCGGGCGAAGGCTTTGAGGTTTTCGACCGGGGTCTCGAAAAAGTGGTCGCTAGCCGAGCAGATGTAGCCGCCGTCTTTTCCGAACCCCTCGAACAGCCGCCGGGTCTCGGCAACGATTTTTTCCGGACTGCCGGACGTGAGCACGTTGAACTGGTCCATGCCGCCGATCATTGCAAGCTTTCCGGAGAACTTCTCCCGGACTTTTTCCGGGCCGGTGATATTCCCCCCCGTCCCTGGAGGAGAAAGCGTCTCGGAGGCGTCGGTGCCATTTTGGATAATCAGGTCGAGGATGTGCATCATGCCTCCGCAGGTGTGGTAGGTCGAGCGGTGCCCGGCCGCGTGCAGGGTGTCGTGGACTTTTTTGTCGTAGGGCAGGCAGAATTCCTCGTGCATTGTCGGCGAGATCACAGTGTCGCTGCCCGCGCCGCCCCCCGTCTCGATAAGGTCGAACTTCGCGCCGACCAGCGATTCCTCGATGAAGCGCAGCTTCTTTTCGAGAAGGGCTTGCAGCAGCGAATGCACCCAGTCCGGATTGTCGATAGCTTCAAGGATCAGTTCCTCCTCGCTCATCAGGCAGCAGGCGTGCTGCCAGCAGCCAGCCTGGTCGCCCCAGACGAAGCCGCGCAGGATGCCCGCGTCACCGATGCGCTCGTATTCTGCGGTGATCGCCGTCTTGTTGAGTTTCGCCACCGGCATGTATTTGGCGATGAGCGCGACGTCCTCGTGTTTTTTGATGAGGTATTCGAGGATCCATGTCGTCGTCCGGTTGCCGCCGGTCTTGTAGGTGAGTGTGCCGCCTGGCGTGTGGATGACGTGGTCGAGCAGCTTGTCGTCCGGGTCGTCCTTGATGACCGTGATCTCCTCGCGCCACTCCGGCGTCGAGACGACATATTTCTCGGCGTCGGGAATCCAGAACTGGCCCATCGCCTCGAAGTATTGGATCTGGGCGTCCATGCCGGTGATGCGCGACGCTTCCAGCGCATCCACCCCGTTCATGTATGTGTCGAGGTGGAATTTCTGCCACTGGTGGACGGTCACCGGGAGGCGGTCGGGTTTCTCGAGCGCGAGCGCTCGCATCATGCGTTCTTTGCTTTTCATAGGATTGATTGTGTCGCCTTCCTTTTCCGCATCTCCCAACGGAATTCCGGCAAACGGGGAGGATACCCGATCATTCTGGCAGGGCGCGAGCCTGCGCGTAAATGCACATTCTTGACAAAGCCATGCACGATCTTATCCCCGCGTCTCACGCAGCGCGAGGTCATCGATGACTGGGCTTATCCATCGGACCACCGATGGCACGGTGCCACGCTTGGGTCAGGCGGCATGGAGTTCGAGCACCTGTGTCAACTGACCGAGTGAAAAACGCGACGTGACGAGCAAGGAAATCTAATAACTATCAATGACTTAGGCCACGGGGGGAGCGACCATCCCCCACATTCCATGAGAAACTGTTTTTTCAGCTTTACACTATTTTTCCGGACACTCCCTCAACCCTCGTGATCGTGCTTGTGACTGATAATGAGCGTCCTACGCAGCAAAAACGCCTGATTTTTCGGCCTCAAAAACCCCCTTTTCGATGTAAAGTTGGGCCGCAACTTTACATCGAACTAAGAAACAGGACGCAAATCTTTCCACTCATCAGGGTTGTGGATACAGTGGCAACTCCACATCCAAAAATGCGCACGAACCACTTTGTTTTCCTGAAATCCTTGAGACTCCCGACCATCGTCCTGGCAACCGTCCTGCTGCTTGCTCCCGGGGCGCAAGCCCAGTTTTATGAATGGAGTGCGGGGCCGCTGCAAGCCTCGAAACTCAGTACCGTTGCCTTCAAGGGATGGCTGCCCGAACGCAGCGAACCGTTGCGCGGCACTCTGGTGCTCATACCGGGACGCCACGGAGACGGGCGAGGCATGGCTGGCGACGCCGCGTGGCAGGGGCTTGCGAATGAGATTGGTTTTGCAATCATCGCCTGCCAGTTCGCCGACGGAGACCCGTTCCTCTACCAGGGGGATCCGCAGGGGGAGGTCTCGAAGTGCATCAACAGCGCCGCTGAGCATCTGGCCACGGAAAGCAAACATCCCGAACTGGCAAAAGCGCCGCTCGCATTCTGGGGCTTGTCGGCGGGTTCAAATGTCTCCGAGTGTTATTGCAGCAAGTTTCCCCAAAGGGTCGCCGCCTTTGTCAGTTCCTCGGGAACGCGAGGTCCCGGTGGACTGGTTCCCGGCAAGGCGGAAATTCCGATGTTTTTTGCGGAAGGTGCCAAGGACAAGCCGGAGTGGGTTAAAGATTCCCTCAAGAACATCGAGGCCGGGACAAAACTCCATGCGCCATGGACTCTGGCGTTTCAAAAAAATGAGGGGCACGGCACTCCGCGCAGCAAGGCGGCGGCCGTCCAGTTCTTGAAGTCTGCGGTCAACATGAGGTTCACCCCACCGGCAGCAGGCGGAGCGACGCCGAGTATTTTTAAATCGCAGTTACCGACATTTTCCCATCCCTCGACAACGGCGACCTCCGCCCCGGCGCAGCTTCACAAGATCGATCTCCAGTCCGGCTGGCTGGGCGACCCCGAAACCTATGAGGTTGCCAGCTACGGCAATTTCAAAGGCAACAAAGCGAAAGCCATCTGGCTCCCCGATGAGGCCACTGCCACCGCCTGGCGGGAATATCTCGCTCAATAGCCTTCCCGCGCGTCCGGGCTAAAAATCCCCGGCTGCCCGTATCGGGACCACCGGGGATTGGTGGGAAGGGTTACTTGACGTGTGTCGAGACGAGCTTGGTCATCTCGAACATGCTGGATGCCAGCATCGGGCTTGTTGATCCTCGACCGCTTTCGCCCACTCTCGCGAAGGTTGTGGATGCCGTGGGCGCTGAACTGGACTTGTCGCGGGGTTGGTTGAACGCCGGACCTGCGAACCAGGTGAGGGCCGGTTTTCCGGAAGGGTATCTCTCCCGGCACATCCGCCGAGAATACGGCCCCAAACTCATCATCCACTACCCGGATCGCTACGATTTGATCCACCTGAAGCTCTTTGCCGCTGTCGATCAGGAAATCGACCGGCTTCCGCTTTGCCTCCGCCTTGTCCGTGGTTTCCAGCGACGCGCGTTTTTGTTTGCCTTCGTGCTTTGCGAGTGCATAATACACGCCGTTCGATGAATACCGATAGAGGCATGGCACATCAGTTTTTTGGAACTCCGGCTTTGCAGGCTGTGGGGATGTCTTTTTCACAGACACAACCCACAGTTTACAAAAACGGGTTACAAGAGCATTTTTTCGGCACATCTAAATTAACTGCAAGCAGTTTATTTAAAGCGGTTTCGGGGTCTTAGCTCAGTTGGTAGAGCGCCTCAATGGCATTGAGGAGGTCAGGGGTTCGAACCCCCTAGGCTCCACTCTTTAAGTGGTTCTTGTGCAGTCACTTATGAATTATTAGACATTCCTGGTTTTTCACGGAAAGCTGCTTGCGCGATCCCCGATGCGGCGGATGTCCGCCCGGCTGTGCTGGCGCGGCCGCTCAGGGAGCAAAAAACGCGGGGAGGAGGTAAATCCTTCCGGGCTCGAGGCGCAGGGTTTTCGGGAGCAGGTCGAGCTCGAATTTCGCCGCAGCACGCGACTCGCCGAAGATCCGGAAAATTTTTTCGAAGCTGTATTTTCGTTCATATTTGACGATTTCCGCGTCCGGGACCCCGCCGAGTTCGGCGGCCTTGTTGTAGGCGTCCTCGATGTAGCCGAGCTCGTCCACCAGCTTCGAAGCAAAGGCATCGGTGCCGCTGAGGATCCGTCCGTCGGCGACCCCCTCGCGGAGGGATTTTTCGTCGAGCTTGCGCGATCGGGCGACGATCCCGACGAACCGGTCGTAGCTTTGCATGACGAGGCTCTGGACGTATTCCTGCTCTTCCGTGGTCATCTCGCGCGCGCCGTTGAGCATGTCCTTGAACTTCCCGCTCTTGAAGACGACCGACTGGAGGCCGAGCTTTCCGAAAAGATCGCGGTAGTTGAGCGTGGAAATAATCACCCCGATGCTGCCGGTGAACGTCGTGTCGTTGCACATGATCCAGTTCCCGCCGCAGGCGGCGTAATACGCGCCGGAGGCGCCGAGCGAATTGAAATAGACGACGACCGGCTTGTGGCGCGCGAGGCGGCAGATCGCGTCGTAGAGGACGTCGGACGCCGTGATTTCTCCGCCGGGGGAATCCACCTGCAGCACGACCGCCTTGATCTGCTTGTCGGCCTCGGCCTGCTCGAGCGCCGCCTTGAAATCCTCGACCATCGAGTCCCCGAGGCTGCCCGTCTCACGGAACGCAATCACGCCCTCGAGGGGGATCACCGCGACCTTCGACGAGGAATTTGCGCCGTCCACCAGCACCCGCTCTTCGAAGACCTTCGGGCGGAGAACCTTCACCCCGCCAAGGGCCGAGCCCGCCTTCGCCCCGAGGGCGGCGAGAAGAACCAAATTCAACAGCATGCTCGCACACACGGCGACGAACAGGAAAACCATCAGGCAGCCGGACTTCTTCATTGCGCGGTAAAGTGATCCAATATCCCTCCGTCCACAAGTCGGGAAATCTCAGCCCGATCCGCGCGGGGGAATCTCTGATGGTGCGAGACCGAAGGTGTCTGCCCAGAGAGCATGGGCGTCCCGCCCGTGTGGGCACTGATTTCCGTCTCGAATGGGGTCATCCGTTTTCCTCGCCCCACCATTTTTTCTGGATGACGTCAGGATGTCTGAACATCGGCGGAAGCTTTTTCACAGCCTCAGTGGCGGTCCGGATCACTCGAGCTCGAAGTTGATGTTCACGGTGTAAGCACCGCCGGAGGAGAGCCCGGCGGGCGGGGGATCGATCTGCGCCACGCGCTTCGCGGCCGCAAGCACCGACTCGTCCATCACCGGGTTCCCGCTCGGCTTCACAATCTCCGCGCTGGAAATTTTTCCGTCTTTTTCAATGCGGATTTTCACCGTGCAGACAAACGATTTCGCTTGGTCGAAGATCGTCGTCGGCTGATCCCACTGGCTGTAGAACTTGTCGTGGATGAGCTCGTGATACCAGGCGAACTGCGACGCCGTGCCACCCGCGCCGGGCTTTGATGCCGAGCCGGAACCCTCCGCCGCCGTGCCGGAGCCCCGCGATTTTCCGGTGGCCTTGCCGCCAGCGCCGGAGGCGGTTTTTGCGGGGCCGCCAGGAGAGCCGGAGGCCTTCGGCGAAGCGTTCGGCGACGCGTTCGGCGAGGCGTTCGGCGAGGCGTTCGGCGAGGCGTTCGGCGAGGCGTTGGGCGAGGCGGAAGGCTTAGGCGAGGCGCTGGGCGAAGCCGAGGGCTTGGGAGAGACAGAAGGTTTGGGGCTCGGCTTGGGCGTGGGTTTAGGAGTCGGTTTAGGCGTGGGCTTTGGTGTCGGCTTTGGTGTGGGTTTGGGAGTCGGCTTGGGCGTTGGTTTAGGCGTGGGCTTTGGAGTCGGTGTGGGTGTTGCCAGAGGAATATCAGCGGGTGATGAATCCGGCGTGGGGAGAGGGGTTGCTTCGGGAGTCGGCTCGGGAATGGGTGTTGCTTCCGGCGTCGGCTCGGGAGTCGGCTCAGGAGCGGAGGGAGGAGTCGGCGCAGATTCGGGAACGGCATCCGTGGGGTGAATTTTCTCACCGTCCGGCTGATCCGCCGAGAATGCGCCGGGGTTCATCCAGACGACATCGCCCGACGGCTTTTTGATTTCGCGGTATGAGAAAAAGAAGAACGCCGCGAGGGCGAGAAGGTGGGCGGCGGCGACGAGCGCGAGAGTCCGCCGGAATCGCGGGTCGTCCATCGTCAGAGCCCGGTTGAGTCCTCGGGGTGGGTCATCACGCCGACTTTGGTGATGCCCGTCCGCTGGAGGACATCCATCACCGAGACGAACCGCTGGATGGCGAGGTCTTTGTGCGGGCGGACGACGACGGCGAGTGCAGGGGTCTGCGCGTGGAGGACGGCGAGCCGCGATTCCAGATCGGCGGGCGTGACAACGTCGCTGTTCAATTTCATGACGTCGTCTTTATTGATCGAGATCGTGACAACCTCGGCCGGGTTGGGGCTTGTTTTCGATGTCGAGCTGGAGGGGACGACGAGGTCGAGGCTGTTCTCGATGAGCGGGGTGGTGATCATGAAAATGATCAGCAGCACGAACGCGAGGTCGAGCAGAGGCGTGACGTTGATCTCGCTGAGCGTCTGCAGGCTCTGTCTCGAAGAATAGCGGCGCATGGCTTCAGGCAGCCGTCCGGCGCACCTCGCGCACCCCGTGCTCGACGTAGCGGTGCTCGATCTCCGAGGAAAGCTCGGCCGCGAAATTGTCCCCCTGCACGATCATCGAGCGGACGCTGGTCACCAAAAAATTGTATCCGAACATCGCGGGGATCGCGACGAGGAGTCCGACGATCGTCGTGATGAGCGCGCCAGAGACGCCGGGCGCCATGGCCGCGAGGTTGGCCGTGCCCGCGGTCGCGATGCCCGCGAACGCATCCATCACGCCCCAGACGGTTCCCAGCAGGCCGAGGAACGGCCCGCCGCTGACGGCGGTCGAGAGGACGATCATCTGCGACTCGAGCTTCAGCGCGGACTCGCCGACCGCGCGCTCCATCGCCGCCTGCACCGCGCGCATCTGCGCCGGACTGATCTTGTCGGCGGATTCGAGCCGCGCGCGGAACGTCTCGTCCACCTCGGTCGAGCCAAGCATCTGGAAACAAAGCTCCGCCGTCCCGGCCTGGTAGATCGCATAGAGCGGGGAACCATCGAAATGCACGCCCTGCTCGTAGATCCGCAGCGGCAGGCGGTCGCGCCGGAACAGCGCCGAAAACCGCCCGCTCTGCCGCCTCGCAAAATGCAGGTAGCGGAATTTGGTGACCATCACCGACCAGCTGAAAATCGAGGCAAGAAAAAGCGTGAGGAGGATGGCCTTCCCCTCGACCGTGCTTTCGACCAGCGCGTAAACGATGCCGGCGGCGATCATGCGTCCGTTCGGAAATGGATTCCCATGGCCGTTGACGCTACCCGACCTTCCGCCGGCAAGAAATGCAAAACTTTTTGCCACCCGCCGGGATCCGGGTTAATGAGGGGTCGCATGCACCGCCTCATCCTCTGCCTATTCCTTGCCGCCTCCCTCCCCGCCCGCGCCCAGACGGCCGCGCCGCGCGACAACCCATACGATGTCATCGGGAAAATTTTCCAGCCGCTGTGGGGCGTGCTGCTGGCGGACACGAAGAGCCCGAACCGCGCGGCGACGCTCACGATCGGGCTGGCCGAGGTTTCCGGTCGGCTGCCTGCAAACATGAAAGGGGCCTCGCTCAGCGCGGCGGTCCAGTTTCCCGACAAGATCCGCCTCGAGGCGCCGGTCCTCGGCGAGCAGTTCACCGTCTGCCGGAATGGCGACGAGGTCTGGGCGACGCCGGGCAGCAAGGTCGAGTTCCTCCTTGCTCAATTCAAGGTGAAGCCGAAAGCCAGCCACCAGAAGCTCGCGACGCCGATCTTCATGCCGGTGTCCGCGCAGCAGGCGATTTTTCTTCCGGCCCTCTTCACGATGATCCGCCCGGACGTCGCCGAGGTCGAACCGCTCAACGGCGAGGACTGCCGCATCCTCACCGCAGGGCTCATGCCCGAGCTCGCGAAGGCGACGAAAGCGGAAGATTTCCAGGGCCGCCTCTGGGTCGCGCCCGGCTACCTTCCCCGCCGGTTGGAGGTGATCCGCAGAGACTTCACTGCAGTCTTCGATATTCAAAACCTGAAATACTTCCCCTCACTCCCGGCCTCCACATGGGAGCCGCCGGCCGGAACGACCGACATCTACCGCACGACCCCCGCCCTGCTCGAGGGGCTCCTCTACATCGTCATGAATTCCCTCAAAGCCAGCGAGGCCGACGCCCCCTGGCTCCACGCGAAGTAGCCCTCACGCCAGCTTGTGGGCGATCTGGTCGTCGAGGATTTCGCGGACGGTGATCGGGACGATGACGCGGTGCTCCTCGCGGAAGAATCGGGAGATCTCCGTCGTCGCGTCGCCCGAGTAATCGAAGCTGACGAAGAATCCTTTCTCGCAACCGGCGCGGCGCATGGCGGTCTCGAAGGCGTCGATGTCCGGGCGTCCGGCTTTGTCTTTCTGTTTCACCTGGATCGGGAACCAGCGTTCTTCGAGTCCGAGCTCGTCGGCCCCGGCCTCGCGGACGTTGCTCATCGCGGACACCGGGAAAATCCGCCCGTCAATCCCCTTGTCGCCGACCTGCGCCTTGTTCTTCATCCCGCCGAGCGCGATCACCGCCCAGTTCTCGAACTCGAACGGCGGCAGCGCCCGTAGCCGCTCCTCCGTCCACGGCAGGTCGCGCACCACGAACCCGCGCCCGATGGCCCAGAGGTCTTCGCTTTCTGGCAACCCGCAGACGTTTTTGTCTTTTAGACGCTTCGCCATCACGCGGCAGGCCGTGGGCGAAATGTCGATGCCGATCCACTGGCGCTTGAGCTTCTGCGCCGCGACCAATGCGGTTCCGCACCCGCAGAACGCGTCAAGCACGATGTCGTTTTCGTTGGAGGAGATTTCGAGAATCCGCTCAAGAAGCTTGAGCGGTTTTTGTGTGGGGTAGCCGAGGCGTTCGGTCGCTTGGGAGTTGATTGGGGGAATGTCGTCCCAGATATCTGTCAGAGGAACGCCATGCATTTCATCGAGGTAGTATTTTTCACGAATTGTTTGGTTCGGTTTTTCTGGAAATCGGAGCCTTCCTTCTTTGTCCATCTGTTCCATCTTCGCCCTCGAAACCGCCCACCCATTCTTGTGCGGTTGAACCCCCTTGTATTCATATACCAGATTTGGCCTGGGGTTCGGGCTTCGGAGGCTCACAAGTTGATACTTGCGCCCATCAACGTCAGAGTATCGGTAGTATTTCTCGATGTATGCCTGCGGGTAGGGCAGGTGCTGCATTTTGAAAAGGTAGGCGTCGGAGTTGCTGTAGAAAAAAATAGAATCTCTCGCATTTGCCAGGCGGAGCTTTGAGTCGCCGTGCGCGTGTGTCCGTTTCCACACGATTTCATTCTGAAAGAAATTCTCCCCGAAAATCTGATCGAGCATGACCTTGACGTAGTGCGATGCGTGCCAGTCGCAGTGGTAGTAAAACGATCCAGTCTTTTTGAGGACGCGGGCAAGTTCGACGCAGCGCGGGCGCATGTAATCAATGTAGGCGCGGGTGGATTCGTGGCGGTCGTCGAAGGCGCGTTTTTCCTTGGTCTCGCCCCAGAAGACCTCGTAGTTCCGGTTCGAGTTGAACGGCGGATCAATGTAGATGAGATCCACGCAGGCGTCCGGCAGGTTGCGGAGCTGGTCGAGGTTGTCTCCGCAGTAGATCACGCGGGTATCCACAAGCGCGGAGGGTTTTGCCATGCCGGGAAAATGAAGGAGAAACCGGGAAGTGGGAAGGAGGAATTCGCCCGCCCGTGCGGGTATCCCCGCACAACGACGCGGTTCGACGCGACATTTTCATGGGATGTCTTCGGAAAACTGCTTGCATCCCTCTCGCAGCAAAGAGATATTTGCATGAATGGTTACCGACCCGCAGGAGTTGACAGCCTTGAGCCTGTCGCAGCCGCCTCCGACTTCCGAAGAGTTTTGGAAGCAGGTGGAGACGGCTCGGGTATTATCGCCCAACAGCGAGCTCTCTGCCGATGGGGAAAAGATCTCCCCGCTGCCCTCTATCTCGACCCGGCCCGCGAAGGCGGCCTAGAACACCGCGTCTGGCCTGCCGGCCCGGACATCCTCGAGGTCACCTACGGCGGAGCCTATGGACGCACCGTGCGCCGGATGCGCAGTGGCACGCTCGCACTGCGACCCGCTACGCCGCTGGAATACATCGACCGCTGGGCGTGCCACAACGCCCTATTCGCCGACATCACCCGCCTCCTCGGCGTCGTCACCGACCGCGAAGGCCCCCGCCTCGTCATCGCCCAACGCGCATTGCGCGGCCCGCTGCCCTCAGCCGATGCCGTTGCGGATTTTCTTGCGGCAAGCGACTGGACGCCCCTCGAAGGCCTTGCACACGCATGGATTTCGTGGACGCGACGCTTGGCGATCTTTGACGCACGACCAGCCAACTTTGTGCTTGTCCGCGAAACTCCCGTCCCCTTCGACCTGATCCCGGTTGCTCTTGATGAGATCGGCTTTCTGTGACCCAACCCCAAAAATCTTCCGGCATACCCCCGCGGATGTCCTACCCGGTGAAATAATATCTCTCGCATGAATGCTTCTGACCGGCTGGTCAATGGGTGCGCGGGACTCGCTTTATTAATCGGTGGCGGCCTAGTCGGTCTCCTTTTCTGGCCCGTGGGTACTATTATGATCCTCTTTGCGTTCGGATATTTTTCCGACGCTTTCAGTAAAACGTATCCGGAAAGAATCAACCGCCGCCGTGGACCAAGTGCCTGTTTGGAATTTGGACCGACCGGGCCACCGGTGCCGGAGGGAACGCCTCCGCTTCAAATCCATGGCAAGATGATTTTTCCGTCGGCGATCCGCGCGATCACGTTCTATCCGGCGAGCCCGCACGACTTGGAGATTTCACCGAAAGGCATCGAGACCTTGGTCCCGGGAAGTGCCCGGGGGCACCACTCGGTCGTGCGGATCGAAAGCGGGGAGGAAATTCACGTCGATGAAACGGACGACAACTCTCTGCGCTACTGGGTGCTGCATTATGTGGCCAGTGCCAGACATGTGGCGGCGGGAATCAGTCTGGTTGATTCGGAGTGATGCCCGTGCTTCCTTTTTCAAAACTTTTCCAAGCATACCCCCACAGATGTCCTACCCCATGCCGTAAGGTTCGGGCATGATAAACAGACGATCATTCCTCGGCAGAGTGGCCGCCCTCTTCGGATCGGGCTTGGCCGCACTCTCATTTCCACTGATCGGAGGCATCGGAAATTTCCCCGGGCTGATTGACCCGCCGGAAGACGGCGACTGGGACTGGTGGCGGAATTTGCCACGGACCGCGCTCACGAGTTCCGACGATCCGTTCGCCGCCGCGATGATCCGCGCGGCAGCGGCGCGGCGCGACCTCTGGATCGTGTATCAGGGTGGGAGCAATCCGGGCGAGAGCCGCAAGGTCACGCCGCTGGGCGTCTTCACCGTGGAAGGATATGCCGGCATCTACGTCGAGGCTTTCTGCCACAAACGGGACGCCCGGCGCACATTCCGCGTGGAGAGGATCGCCTCGGTGGTTTGACTGCGGGGGAAGGATGAAGTATGAGGGATGAAAGGCATGGAACTTCACGGCGAAGAGATTGAAAAAATGGGGAAAAATGATGCCTTGGAAGTATTGGAAGGCATTCGAAACGGAGGGCTGGTCTTTTTCTATCGTGCCGGGGAATCTCAATGGCTCTTGTGTCCGCTTGCGACTGAAGAAACCCATCGATTTTCTGGGGTTGCCTACATGGCGAAGCGCACAGAGGTAGAAGGCGAGTTTTCGTTTGAACCAGTGGACTTGGCGGATGGAAGAACGGTTGGAACCGATGGAAAAACTGCATGGCGCGAGCGCCTGCAATGCGACGCTACGTTTCAGCATCATTTGGTGGAAAAGTTCGCAAACCCGAAGGATGCGCCAACAGTCGAGACGGACGGCACGCCTTCGGCGACCGCAGCCGCTACAAACGCCAGCAGAATATTTTTTCGTAAATATTTCGGTGACGATTTCACGGATTCTCTTCGCAGAGTGTAAAGTGCCAGATGTCGCCCGTCGGGTCGGCATCCATGCGTGGCTCGCCTATCAACAAAAATCTTCTCCCGTGTGTGAACACGACCTCGCACTCCGCCTCATGGCCGGCCGAAACCGCAGCGACGCAGGGGGCAATGTCTCGGGCGGTGGTGTGGACATCGACACGGAACATTATTCGAAAATTTCCGGCATGTCCTGCCAAAGCCAACGCGACCTCTGGATCGCGTGAAAAACTCAGGCCGATCCTCCCGGCGGAGATTCCACCGGCGGACAGAATTCCGGCAATTCGACGTTTCCAATCCGCGCGACGTTTGAATCCTTCTGCCCGATACAAGAGAACGTTTCCTTCCAGTGGAATGATGCGCTTCATCAAGCGGATGAAGTCCTCTGTTCGATCCGAACCTCGAAATCGCTTGATCTTTGCCGAATCCTCCGCCCAGACCCGCAGGGCATCCGCCTGCAACAGAGGTATTCCCGAAGGGCTGATCATAGCTGGATCATGTTGTCCTGATCAAAGCGGACGCGCAGGACGTCCAGACAAATGTCATTTTGCTCCGTGGATTTCTTCATAACTTTTCAGTTGGATTTTGTGGGTTTCAGGATTCGCGGATCTCCGCGTGGAGTCAACTCCAAGGCCAGCGGACACCGAGGCAGTGATGCAACACCAGGCCGAGAAAAAGTTCCACTCTGACAACTAGCCGAAATAAACCATGAGCGCCCCGCCAACAAGCACCGACCAGATGATGGAGAATGCGAGGAGTTGCCCCGCCTGTTTGCGCTTGGTGACGTCAAAAACTCCAGCCAAGCCGATCACAAAACCACCAATCGGCAGAAGCACGGTCAGCAGCACAAGAAAAGCATAGTAGCCATCGCTCCATCCCAGCTCCTTTTCCAAAGCCTTATTTTGAAAACGGGCGACTTTATTTCGAGTCCTTGCGCTCTCTTCTTCCAGTGCCTCTTCGATGAAAGTCCCAATGGGCAGCCATTCGTTCAGCCCTTCGAACCAATGCGATGTTTCGCTTGTGATTTGCCCGGATGTCCACATCGCCATGAGTTGCAGAAGACTGAAAGCCCCGGCTTCTTTCCCATCAAGCAGGAGGTAGTAGCTCATGTGGCGATCAAGTATGCAGGCCGCTCCTGAGATGCATTCCGCATTTCGGGCACACGTAGTTTCTTTCGAATTCATTTCAATGTCTCTCAAAATTGGCATCCGGCCTCGCTCCATTGCTCATGTGAAAGTTTTTCAGCCCGCTCATTTCTCAATCCTTTTCTGAATGGCCGCACTCCCTGCCATTTCGGCAAATCGCGGAAATAGAAAACACATCCTTAGACACGGGTAATGCGCCATGATCTGAGGTTCCCCGTTGCCGGGAGGGAAAGGTCACTTCCAATGACGCCATATAATGAAAAGGATGAACCAGAGCGGGGCGAAAAAGATGAGGAGAAACAGAATCACCCAAAAATAAAAGCCGATGAAAAATGCGATGCCCACACCGATGAGGATGACGACAACGGCCGCGAATACCTCGTCGGCACCAGTTGCGGCGATGCTGCCCTTGGCGGACAACGGAACAGAAGGGAATGATGCCGGTTCCTTGCCGGACCGCGGAAGAGTTTCCAATCGCCGGGAGTTGAACTCGACGCGGAGGATCGGCGTGGCTCCGGCACGGATCGCCTTGCGCAATGAGGCGACCATCCCGATCAGCGGTCCGATGAAGTCGAGGGACAATCCGACGGCGCGTGATTGGGCCAGCGCGAAGGAGGAATGAGCGGGACGGGCCACGAGTTCCTCCTCGGCCTCAATGATTCCCCGGCAAGCGGCAAGGATCTCTCCGCAGCGTTCGTCAATCCTCTCAAGGTCGCCCGCTTTCCCCGCACCGCCGCAGGCTTCGACCAGGTCTTTGCCGACCCACTCCGCGATTCCCTCAGCATAAAGCTCCACAAGGCGCGATTGGCTCTTGAACCGCTGAGCGCTCAGGCCCGCCGACTCGTTCGGCGAAGGTTTGGCGTGGCTGATGGCACGGGCCTCGCGGGCAAGCGCACGAAGCGGGGCTTCCAGCCTGTCCACAACAAGCACCCACGCCCAGGGTTCGGGATGCCTCGAGAACAGTCGCTGGTTTTCCGCGCGGATTTCCATGTTCATGTGTGCCAGTCTCGCAGAGGAGACAGGTCAAAGAGTGTCCTATGGTTGAAAATAGTTTGCGGGCGCGCGGGCATCCTGCCTGCACCGTTCGGCATCCTGCCGGACGGTCATCAGATCTTCCCGGCAAGGATGCCGGCAAGAGCACGCTGGAAGCGTGCGCTCCCGTCGGATTTTGGATTGCGGGCGGGGTTGGCCGGAGGCGCGGGAAATCCTCACGGCAGTTCCACGTCGCCGGCGTCGAGCGGGAAAATGTCGTCGAGGCCAGCGATGGAAAATTCCTCAACAAAAAATCCGTTGCCCTGAAGCAACCGCAGGCTGTCGGGCGAGTCGCCGCGGCGGATCGCCGTGCGCCGGAGATCCGGACGGGTGCTCACCTCGACCAGTAGAAGCCCGTCGGGCGAGACGAGCCGCGAGCCGGATTTGTCGAAGATGGCCCGAAGGGGGAGAAAATCTTTTTGCCCGGTCAGCGGGTTTTCTCTGAGCCGGAATCGGACATCTTTTTCCTGGATGGTGCTGCTCGCATCGGCGGATGGTTTTCCATCTACAAACCCGAAGTTTGTGGCATCGCGGATCGTCCGCTCCCACCCGATCGTCCACTCGCCGGCCTCCGTGCGGGCCATCACGCGCAGCCGCTGGAGACCGGCAAGCGACTCGAGGACAGCAAATTTTTCCGCGGTCCGCGAGGCCCGGATTTTTTCGGGCTTCGGATCATCCGATGCCGGCCGGAGCGCCCGGAGGATCTCCCCGCCAAACGCGGCCTGTCCGACAAAGGGAGCGTCGTTGTCCATGCCGACAAACCAGAACGTGCCGGGCATCCCGAGCGCCACGCTCCGCACGGAGGCGGGCAGTTCCACCTTTGCGAGCGAGCCCTGCCGGATCCACACGCCTTCCGGGGAAGCGCCGATGAGCGCGGAGGCGTCCGCATCCATCGAGGTGAACGCGGCGGGCGCCTTCGTGACGGTCTCTTTCAACTGCGCCGCGAGGCCATCACCAAGATCCCAGGGGGAACGGCCGTCCCTCCTGTTTGTTCTGGAGGGCGATGCTCCGTCAGCGCCCATGAATAAATCGGACGGCACGGAGGCCGTCCCTCCAGCAACGGGCGAGAGGGCGTCCCGCCCGTTTTTTTTGGCGAGCGCGATCATCGTCAGCCCGCCGGGCGAGCTCACAAAAACCTCTGAGTCGTTCGCGGCGAGTGCCAGCGCCGCCGCGCCGCCGCTTGAGGGCGCGGAGAAAACTTCCCTGCCGCCCTCAAGAGAAAAAACGCCGGTCTTCTCCTGCGTGAGAAGGAACGCAAACGCGGAGTTGGTTGCGAGCAGCGGCACAAATTGCGGAGGTGCCACGGGTGCGGCGGACACGATCACCGACCCGCCCAGCGGGTGCCCGGCAGAGTCGGCCTGACGGAAACTTTTGGGGATGCCGCAAACTGCCGACCCTCCCTTGTATTGCACGTCAGCCGACCATACGAACCCCCGCTCCTCGGAAACCCGCGCGAGCAGCGGCGGGTCGGGCGGCTGGGTGTCCGCAAGCAATAGGAGATCCCCGTTTTCCAGAAGGGAAAAATCCCGGACGCGTGAGAACCCGGGGAAGCCAGGATCTGCCGCGAAGTCGTTGAAAAGAAAATCCTCGCCCGTAACCCGGACGCGATTCCCGACCAAATATCCGCGCATGTGATAATGCCCGGCGGGCACCGCATCGCCCGCGTCGTTCTTCCCGTCCCAATCCGTGATCAGCCCGTTGATCCCGATGCGGAATTCCTCCTGACGGGCGAGCTTGTGGAGCACCCGCACGAGACGGCCCGCGCCGTCGAACACGCCGAGCGTGATCCGCCCGTCATCGGGAACCGCAAACTCGACATCCGCCCGCGCGACCGATGCCACGAGTAGGATTGCAAAAAAAATGAAGGCTGCCTTCACGAGAGCGGTTCCCGGAAAACTGTGGCAGTTGTAGCCACGCCCGTGCCGGGCATGCAGGCCGGAAGCGTGGTGAGACGCAGAGACGCGTTCGACACGGACGCGGCGCGTTCCTTTTGATTCGGCCGTGAGCTTATGGAAAATGATCCCGCGTTCAGATGTAGTATTTCCAGTCAATGTCGGGGAAGAGGTTGTCTCGGGACTCGCAGCCGGCGAGCAGCGGTTCGTCCCGGCCTCCGGCTTCGAGCATCTCGTGGAGCTTCGTGAAGCGCAGGAGGTGGTCTTTGGTTCGACGCGTCGCATAGTCGGTCGCCGTGCCGGTCTTCATGAGGAACGCCCAGTCGCTCGACTGCGCGAGGAGGAGCTCGCGGGCCATCTGGCTGAGCGTGCGCCGGACAAATGCCGAGCGCGTCTTCGCGTGCCTGCGGGCGTCGGCCGTCATCCTCGCCGCCGCCGCGTGCAGGTGCGGGTAGATCCACGAATTGCAACGGTCGAGCCAGACCTCCCAGTAGCCTTTGTTTCCCCAGCTCGACGGCGAGGGGGAGACCATCTGGAGCGTGGGGTTCTCGGCGAGGTAGACGCTCGGAGTCGTGAGGCGGAAAACCTTCTGGTCATACGCCGCCTTCCGCAGGAAAAAATCCAGAAACTCCGGCCCCTCGAACCACCAGTGGCCAAAGAGCTCGGCGTCGAAGGGACTGAGCACGAGCGGCTCAACCGGCAGGATCGAGCGCAGGCGCTCGATCTGCCCCTCGCGGGCCCGCAAAAAATCCCCCGCATGCGCGTCGGCCGCGCCCATCGCCCAGCCCCGGTTGTAGATGTCCTTGTTTTCGGAGCCGGTGATCCGGTGGTATTTGATGCCGGTGTTCCTGCGGTGCCCGATGTTCGGGAAGACCTGGTGGAGGTAATCCTCGGGCAGTTCGCTGCCGATGTCGCGGTAGAAATCCCGGTAGGCGGGATCGCCCGGATACCCGTCTCTTGCGCTCCAGACCTGCTTGCTCGACTCGCGGTCGCGCGCGATCACCGCCGGGCCGGCCGGCGTGAAATACGGAGAGTAGATCGCAAACCTTGGCCTCGGCTCGCCATACATCAGGCCGTGCGCATCCACCACAAACCACCGCAAATTCGCATCCCGCAGGATCCGGTCAATCCCCGGAACATACCCGCACTCCGGCAGCCAAATCCCCTGCGGATCGCGCCCGAAGCAATCCCGGTGGTAGTCGCGCCCGATAAAAATCTGCGCCCGCATCGCCTCCGGACAGGTCTCCATGAGCGGCAGGAACCCGTGCGTCGCCGCGCAGGTGATGATCTCGATGATCCCGTCCTCCTGCAACTGCGCGAACGCCCCGACGACATCGCGCCCGATCTCCTTCGTGTAAAAATCCCGAGCCTCCGAAAACATCCGGTGGTAAAGCTCCGCCAGCTCGTTCACCCGCGCATCGCCGGATGTCCGCCCGATCTCTCTCCGCGCCATCTCAACGCCCCGGTCGAGATACCTCTCCGTGCGGCTCTGGAGCAGGCTGTCGCGCAGCATCGCGCAAAGCGTCGGGGTCATCGTAAACGTCAGCTTCACCGGCGCCTTCTCCGCCACGAGCCTCCGCAGGATCTTCAGCAGCGGGATATACGTCTCGGTGATCGCCTCATACAGCCAGTCCTCCTCAAAAAATTCCTCGTGCTCCGGGTGGCGCACCCACGGGAGGTGGGCATGCAGAAGCAGTGCGAGCGAACCTTTGTGCATCGGTGCCCACCCATAAACGATCCCCCTTCCGTTTGCGAGCGCTCTTTCCAAACGAACCCCGCCCCACAACGCCGCAAAACCTCCCCCAAACCCTTACAAAGAATGTCCCAGGTGGGACATATATTGTAAAAGCCAGGGGGTGCGTAAGGGTCGGTGTCAGCGGCAGCGATTGCCCGCGACGCGAAGAAAAGAGTAAAGAACAGGCAGGATTTTCTGTCCGGTTTTCCTTCTGATATTTTTCTCCATATCCTCCGCGATATCTGTGGCACAAAAATGCTTTCCGGGTTGAACTCTGAGGGAAACGGCTTCCCAAATCCTTACAAAGAATGTCCCAGGTGGGACATATATTGTAAAAGCCAGAAAAGCCGGGCGGAGCGCGGAGGGGGTCAGCGGCGAGGGGGGTCAGCGGCGGCAGCGGAAGTGGCTTCGGCGTCCGTCCATGCGCGGCTCGATTTTTTTCGGTCGCGGGGCGGCGGGTTCCCCGTTCGGGGGGGCTTGGAATCCTTCGAGCTGGAGGCGTGCGATTTTCTGTCCGATGAAGCGTTCGATGGCGGAGAGCTTGCTCATTTCCTCATGGGTGACGAGGGTGAATGCGTCGCCCGGCTGCTGGGCGCGGCCGGTGCGTCCGATCCGGTGGACGTAATCCTCCGGGTGCTGGGGGATGTCGTAGTTGATGACATGGCTGACGCCGGCGACGTCGATCCCGCGCGCGGCGATGTCGGTCGCAACCATGACCTCGTATTTTCCGGATTTGAATCCGTTGAGCGCCTCGATGCGCTGGTTTTGCGAGCGGTTTGCGTGGAGGACGGCGACCGAGTGGTTGTTGGAGCGGAGTTTTTTTGCGATTTTGTCCGCCCCGTGTTTGGTGCGGGAGAAGATGATGACGCTCTGGTAGTCGATCGCGGTGAGGAGCGCGAGGAGGAGGTCGAATTTTCTGGAGGGATCGACGGTATAGACCCCGTGCTTGACGGTCGAGACCACGGTGTGGGACGCGCCGATCTCGATCCGCACGGGATCGCGGAGCGCCCAGGCCGCGAGGTCGGCGATCTCGGGCGGAAGCGTCGCGGAAAAAAACAGGGTCTGTCGGTCTTTCGGGCATTTGGAAATGATCCGCCGCATCGGGGGGAGGAACCCGACGTCGAGCATGCGGTCCACTTCGTCGAGGATGAGGATCCCGATGTCATTCAGGCGCAGCGTGCCCTGCTGCAGGTGGTCCTCGAGTCGTCCGGGCGTCGCCACGACGATGTCGAGGCCTTCGCGCAGCGCGGTCCGCTGCGCGCCGTAGCCGACACCGCCGAAGATTGACCCGACCCGCAGGTCGGTGAACCTCGCAAAATCCCGCATCGCGGTTTCGACCTGCATCGCGAGCTCGCGCGTCGGCTCGAGCACGAGGCAGCGGCACTTGCCGTGGGCGTGAAGTTTTTGCAGCGTGGGCAGCGCGAACGCTGCGGTTTTTCCCGTTCCTGTCTGGGCGGAGGCGATGACATCGCGGCCTTCGAGGGCCGGCGGGATCGCCCGCAGCTGGATCGGGGTCGGGTCTCCGTAGCCCATCGCCTGGACGCCGTGGAGGAGGGGCTTGGTGAGCCCGAGCATGGAAAATGGCATAGAAGGATACCGTGGGGCTGCCCGCTTGGATTGTCAACCCGGAGGACCGATCCAAAAGAGGGACGACATGGCGGCCATCCCTCGAGGGAATTCCAGTGATGGCATATCGCCGAAAGCTCCGCAGTCATCGTACAGATCCCGGTCGGGATTGTTCATGATCTGAAATAAATGGAAACGACTTCGAGTTTACCGGTGGGACGGCGCGACAGTCTTTGTGGTTGTCAGGGGGAAATCATCAATGATAATCAGCGCCGTGAAAACGCCCGATCAAAGCCCGCGCGATCCAACGGATGAGGAAATTGCTCTTTGCGCTTACCGGATCTGGCTCCATGAAGGATGCCCCCAGGGACGCGACCGGGCGCACTGGCTGAAAGCGAGGGAACAATTGGTCGCGGGCAGGGCCAAAGAGAAAGCAGCGGCTGACATTTCTTCCCGGAATTCCCGGCGGGGCACCTCGGGGGCTCCATGACAGAAATGGGGGGCATGACAAACAAAAACCGCGCGGCTGATTTCGCGGAACCGGATTCTGTCCGGCTCACAAAGTTTATCAAAAAAGGGCTGGGATCCTGCAGCGGGATGACCTCGCCCGCCGAACTGGGCCGGTTGCATCTCGGCTGGTATTACAACTGGAGACCCATTCCGAAAATCGCCCCCGTGCCGGGAGTGGAGTTTGTCCCGATGTTTTGGAACGCCGGGGATCTGACCCCGGAAAACTTTGCCGCGGTCAACCAAAGCGCGGCCACGCACGTGCTCGGGTTCAACGAGCCGGATATGTATGGCCAGGCGAACATGACCCCGGAGGAGTGCCTGGAGTTGTGGCCGCAACTGATGACGCTCCGGCAACGCCTCGGCAGCCCCGCCCCGGCCACTTCGTCCTGGCTGGAGAGATTTCTGCCCGAGGCGAAGCGGCGCGGCCTGCGGGTCGATTTCGTCTGTCTTCACAGGTATCCGGACATCAGCGATCCGGATGCTGCGGGCGAGATTGAGGCGATGCTCAAGGGTGCCCGCCGGAAATACGGTCTGCCTGTTTGGCTCACCGAATGTGGCGCGGCGGATGTGAGTGCCTGGCACCAGCCCCAGCTCAGCAAGCCAACCCCTGAGATGGCGCGAAACTTTTTAAAAAAGCTGCTCGCCCGGCTCGAGCGCCTGCCGTTCGTGGAGCGGTATGCGTGGTTTGCCGACCGGGTGGGGGACGAATACGGCCTCGGCACGATTTTTGATTCTCACGCCCGCCGTCTCACCCCGTTCGGAAAAATCTATCGGGATGGCGGCTGATACCATCTCTTTTTGAAAGCCTCCTGCAGAGGGAAAAGCCCGGTCCCCAGGTAGGAGAACTGCGAGGGCTGGCCGATAAAGTCAGCCGCCAGCAGACGGAGTCCAGAGCGGAAGGTGGACGACAGCGCAGGCTGCGCGGCAGTGGCTTGCGCGGGAACATGGGGTGGAAAAGCCCTATGTCACGGTCTGGCAATGGATAAAAAAATGCGGAGAGGTGCTGCGGGTGCTGCGGCCCAGACAATTTGGAACCCAAAGTTATTTGCCCTGAGTGTGCCTGTCCACAGAAGCGATAGAATATGCGAGGTTATTTCCCCGCAAGGAACCTGTTGACCCTTCTCTCGGCATTTTCCCTCAGGTTGTAATAGTAAAGCGAATAGTCCCATACGTGGTAAACGCCAAGGCCCAATTTTGGAAAAAAAAGCGCATTTTCATCCACGCTGCTACAGATCAGAACTCCTTTTGCCAGATCTATGCGGGCATCAGCATACGCGGGAACCTTTACATAAACGTCATTGGCCTCCGGCATAAAGGATCCCAGGCTTTCTGTTGCAGGGGCTGATGTTTCATCCCTTTTCCAGTTGATCGGATTGATCGCGAGGCCGATTGCATCTGCAATGATGAGATTCTTTCCTTTGGCTAATTTCGGGGATTGTGTGTTGTAGGAGATAATGACACCTGTGTCGTCGGGGCCTTCAGCAAACTTCAGGTGATTGTTGGAGGCAATGAAAGACTCCGTTACAGGATAACCGATAACGTAAGCAGCAACCAGTCTTTGGCAGACTTCAGGATTGGCGGCCATGTATTCAGATAATAAAAACAATAATATATTGGCTCCCTGGGAATGGCCGGCCAGAATGAACGGGCGGCCATTATTTAAATTCTTAATAAAATAATCAAAAGCAGCGATGACATCATCTGCAGGCACCTTTTTGAGCGCTTCCCGTCGCTGATTCTCAGCTAAAGCAAGGGCGTAGACGGCATCGACCTGGCGATAATAAGGCGCATATACATTACCTGCGGTCTCAAAAGCCGTTGCCTGGCCGCAGAAGGCACCTGCCGCACCTTGGAGCATGCTGGGGTTGTCGATGGTGCAATAGTTGGGCTCCGCCGGATCCCCTTTTTGATATGCGGTTGGGTAAACATAAAAAACGTCAACGAGTTTCGAAGGATGTGCAGGCAGGGATAGCCAGTGCCTGGGGTTCGCGTAATCGGTGGCATCTGGATTTTCAATATTCAGCTGTTTCATCTTATGTGTCTCAAATTTATAATTATAGTGTCAGGATACCAGGTGCTTATTGGGTCGTTTTGTTTCCTATTCATCCCCTGCTTCGGTTCCGCTCGTTTCTTGATCTCGCTGACGGCTGACTGGATTTCGGCGCCCACCGTGTTGTCAAAGGTGGACCATTTCGGGTTGGCGCGTGCCAATTCCAGATTCTCGCCCGCCGTGTCGTAGGCAAAAGACCTAAAAATGGAACATGAAAGCTGAAAATACTCTTGAAAAGCAGAGAAGGGAAGATGAATTCACAAAATACACAGCCAACACAGGCAGTGGATAAGGCCTCAGATCGGTTTCTACGCACGAGGATGAATTTGAAGAAGGTAAAATCCTGCTCCGATTGGCATTCGACATAGTGGAATCTGAGAAAGCCCCAGTCAATTACTCCGCCTGCCTTGAGTATCCGCAGGACGCAAACGGCCGCGAAGGGTTGATGGCTGATTGTTCTTGCCCAGCATAATGGTTTCAGGCGAGGATTGATCTTTCGCAAGCACTGCCTGTAAAAAATCCTCTCAAATGCCCTTCCGCATGGAAGCCATCACCCGAACGCTTTATGAAATCTCACCCTGATCTTGCTTTTACCGTCGATCCAGAACTGTGCAACCGCTGCGGACGCTGCATGGCCGATTGTCCCGCCAAGATATTGACCCTTGCCTCTGAAGGTCCTGTTCAGTTGATCGTGGAGAAATCCGACCAGTGCTACCGCTGCCAGCACTGCCTCGCCGTTTGCCCGCATGGTGCCATTTCCATCTTCGGTTGCAACCCGCAAGCCAGCTTGCTGCTTGCCGGTAACCTTCCCTCTCCGCACAGCATGGAGGTTCTCATGAGGGGTCGGCGCTCCAACCGCTCGTATAAACGGGAAAATGTGCCTTTGGAGCAGATCAGCGAGATACTGGATATCGCCAGTGCCGCACCCACGGGCCGCAACTGCCGGGGAGTTCTTTGGACCGTCATTGACGACTATTCCAAGCTTGACGTGTTCCGCGACAAGCTCCTTGACGGCATAGAAAAAGCCTCTGCTGCTGGTCTTCCTTCTGGGCTTGAGTCGTTCGCCAACTATCCCCGAGCGTGGAAGGAAGATAAAATCGACATTCTTTTCCGGGGTGCGCCGCATTTTGTGGTCACCTCAGCATCGCGGAACATGGCGACTCCCCAAGTCGATTGCATCATTGCACTGAGTTATTTCGAACTGCTGGCCAACACTCGTGGGCTTGCCACTGTTTGGGATGGGCTCGCCTATTGGACGCTTACTGAGCTCGTGCCGGAAGCAAGGGAATGGTTGGGCGTTCCCGAAGACCATGTCATCGGCTATTGCATGGCTTTCGGGTTGCCGAAAATCCCGTTCCAGCGAACAGTGCAACATGCTCCGCCGGAGATAAATTGGATCAAGTGACTGCAAGCGCCTCAAAATGAATCGGCATCCCACACGCTTTGCATTTTTGGCGAAACTTGGCCTTGTGCTTTGTTTTGCTCCCCCTTTGCCTTTCCGCCTCTCTGGCATCTGACGATTGGCCACAGTGGCTTGGATCGGAGAGGGACAGTGTGTGGCGCGAGACCGACATTGTCAGTTCGTTTCCAGCCAGTGGACCGCCTGTGGTATGGCGCGCTCAAATCGGCTCCTAAGCTACGCCTCGGGTCCGCGCACCACCCCTTTGGTCAGCGAGGGGAAAGTCTTTTCCCTCGGGGCGGAAGGCATAATATCTCTCCAAAGAATGGGTGTCTTCATGAGTCGCGTGTCATGAAGACCGTTTTCATCAGCGGTCAATATTGGCTTGCGATAAATCAGCCCCCACAATGACAAAACAATTATCAGAGCCGCCATGCAAATAAGGCAGACTCAGCAATCTGCGGGAGCTATCAGTGACAACATATATTCCGGTTGCCAGAATACTGGAAAACAGACACAAACCAAAGGCGTGCAGTTTTGAATGACAGGCAACAAGTCGCATATTCTTGTCCTAACAGTATTATTGAGCCGCGTGCGGCAATTTACCTGCAAATGCCGCGCCGAAGTGCAGACTTCGCTCCGTTGCGTTTTCATGGAGCGATTTTGCGCTCCATGCACACCTGTGCAAGGAAAATATAGTTTGTCGGAGAAAAGGTTTGCGGCATGTCGAGCGGGCTGGGGCGACCTGCGTCGGGGCGTTTCATGACGTGGCAAATCATAACGGTGGAGATATCGGCATGGCCGGGCAGGTCTTGGACGGTTCGGATGCCGAGAGACTTCTTGGCTGGCGGAGGCGCGGGAGTTGGTGCATGGTCGCCGCATGAGCGTGCGGGCGGATTTCCAGGAGAAGCTGCGGGACATGCCGCACAAGCCGGGCGTGTATGTGATGCGCGACCGGCTGAGGCATGTGATTTATGTTGGGAAGGCTGCCGACCTCCGGAAGCGGGTGGGGAGCTATTTTCTGCCGTCGCGGAAGGCGGCCGCCGACGCGAAGACGCGGGCGCTGATCGCGAGCGTCTGGGATTTGGAATACCACGTCGTGCGCAGCGACGCCGAGGCGGTGCTCTTCGAGGGGAAGCTGATCAAAGAGTTCCGGCCGAAATACAACGTGAGCTTCAAGGACGACAAGCGGTTCCTGCTCGTGCGGGTGAATTTGGGCGACGTGTTCCCGAGGTTCGCGCTGACCCGGCTGAGGAAGGACGACGGCGCGCGGTATTTCGGGCCGTTCGCGCACTCGGGCGCGCTGCGCTCGACGATGAACACGATGCGGAAAAAGTTCGGCCTGCGCTCGTGCCGGGCGGCGATCCCGGACGAGCGGGATTTCAAGCATTGCATGGAACACGCGATCAAAAATTGCAGCGCGCCGTGCGTGGCGAAGATCTCGCACGACGACTACCTCGCGCGGGTCGCGGCGGCGTGCGAGTTTTTGGACGGCCAGAGCCGGGAGTGGATCGTGCAGGTCGAGGCGGACATGCGGGCGGCTGCGGAGCGGCTCGATTTCGAAAAGGCGGCGCAGCTGCGCAACCTGCTCGACGATTTGAAAACGACGACGAAGCCGATGACCCGGTTCACGCGCAAGTCGCTTCCGACGACGGTCCGCCCGGAGGCCGACATCGCCGCGCTGGGCGACGCGCTCGGGCTCGGGCGTCCGCCGCGCGTCATGGAATGCTTCGATATTTCCAACATCTCCTCGACGCACATCGTGGCCTCGATGGTGAGGTTCCGCGACGGCGTCCCCGACCGGGCGGGATACCGGAAATACCGGATCCACGGGACGCCGCACCAGGACGACTTCGCGAGCATGGCGGAGGTCGTGCGGCGGCGGTATGGCCGGGTTCTGCGCGAGGCGGCGGCGCGCGTCCCGGATGCGGAGTTCAGCCAGGAGCCGGTCGGCGAGGCCGCGGCGCGGATCGCCGAAGAAACCGGCACCACCGTGATCCCCGACCTGATCATCGTGGACGGCGGGAAGGGCCAGCTCTCGAGTGCGTGCCGGGAGCTCCGGCGGCTCGGGCTCCACGACGCGCAGGTCATCGGCCTCGCCAAGGAATTCGAGGAGATCCACCGCCCCGGCCGCCCGCTCCCGCTGCGCCTGCCCGAGGACAGTGGCGCGCTCCGCCTGCTGCAGCGGATCCGCGACGAAGCCCACCGGACGGCCAACGCCTACCACAGCCTCCTGCTCAAACGCCGCGTCCGCGAAAGCCTGCTCGATGAAATCCCCGGCGTCAGCACCGCCCGCAAACAGGCCCTCCTCGAACGCTTCGGATCGGTGCACCGGTTGAAAAAAGCTTCCGCAACCGACATCGCCTCCGTCCCCGGCATCGGCGCACAACTGGCCCAAAATATCCTCGCCGCGCTCGCGGAAAATTTCCCCGGTTCCGTCCAGCCGCCGGCACGCTGAAATTCCAGTGCAAGCCCCTGGATATTTCGCCCGCCCCGGCGGGCTTTGGAGTGCGGTGACTTGTCACCGCTTTTTGATATCAGCGCGGATCCGGCGATTGCCCGCAAGACGCGAAGGAGAAAAAGAGAAGAGAACTGGATGATCCCAACCCGCGATGGTAGGGATGCCTCGCCGAGGCGTCCGTCGAGAGAAGTCGGACGGCTCGGCGATCCGTCCCTACCAATAATTGTCTCGCCAGCTTTCCCCACACGTCAGGATGTCTGAACTTGGCAATTTGGTGCGTCATGCCGCACGGGATTGGACCCGATTCTTCTCTTCGAAGTCATGAGGTGCTTCTTTTTTCTTTTTTTGAGCAGCGCTCTGTTCTTGGCCGCTCCCTCCCTGCTCAAAAAAACTGTTCATGCGCACGCGGCGGGAATAGAATTTTTTTCATGAATCCCTCCCTGCTTGCAGACGACGATTTCTATCCGCTGATCGAAGCCCGGCACTGCGATCCGTTCCGGATCCTCGGCCTCAGGGAATTTCAAGGCCGCTGGATCGGGCGCGTCCTGCGGCCGGATGCCGCCAAGGTCGCGATCGTGGGGGCGGACGGGCGGAAGTTCGATCTGGTGCCCGTGCACGAGAGCGGGATTTTTGAGGCGATCCTTCCGGGCGTGACCGGGGAGTTCGGCTACACGCTCGAGCTCACCGGGCACGACGGGGCGACCTGGCGGGCGCACGATCCATATTCCTTCGGCCCGGTGCTCGGCGAGATGGACATCTACCTTTTCAACGAGGGCACCCACTACGACGTCTATAAAAAACTGGGCGCGCATGTCATGGAAATCGGCGGCGTCCAAGGCGTCCACTTCGCGGTCTGGGCCCCGTCCGCCCAGCGGGTGAGCGTCGCCGGTGACTTCAGCGGGTGGGACGGACGGCTCTACCCGATGCGCAAAATGGTCCCCGCCGGAGTTTGGGAAATTTTTCTGCCGGGCGTGCACGAGGGGGCGCATTACAAGTTCGAGATCCGCGGGCCGCACGGAGAGGTCTTTTTAAAAACCGATCCGTATGCGTTTTTTGCGCAGCACGGCACGCAGACCGGGTGCATGGTTTTTGATCTCGGGCGCTTCGGCTGGTCGGACTCCGGGTGGATGGAGAAGCGGGCGCGGCGCGATCCCTACGCGACCCCGATGAGCATTTACGAGGTTCACCTTGGATCCTGGCAGCGGCTTCCAGAGGACGGGAACCGCTCCCTGAGCTACCTCGAGCTCGGCGACCGACTCATCCCGTATGTCAAGGAACTCGGGTTCACGCACATCGAGCTGATGCCTGTGATGGAGCACCCGTTCGACGGGTCGTGGGGATACCAGGTCGTCAACTACTACGCCCCGACCAGCCGGTTCGGGAACCCGGACGAGTTCCGGCATTTCGTGGACCGCTGCCACCGCGAGGGGATCGGGGTGATCCTCGACTGGGTGCCGGGGCATTTCCCGAAAGACGCGCACGGCCTCGCGCACTTCGACGGCACCTGCCTCTACGAGCACGAGGATCCGCGCCTCGGGGAACACAAGGAATGGGGCACGCTCATCTTCAACTACGGCCGCAACGAAGTGAAAAACTTCCTGATCGGCAACGCGCTGTTCTGGATGGATGAGTTCCACATCGACGGGCTCCGCGTGGATGCGGTCGCCTCGATGCTCTACCTCGACTACTCGCGCCAGCCGGGCGAGTGGGTCTCGAACTGCTTCGGCGGACGCGAGAACCTCGACGCCATCAGCTTCCTCAAGCGCTGCAACGAGGTCTGCTACGAACGCTTCCCCGGCATCACCATGATCGCCGAGGAATCCACCGCATGGCCGGGCGTCTCCCGCCCGACCTACACCGGCGGACTCGGCTTCGGGTTCAAGTGGAACATGGGCTGGATGAACGACAGCCTCCGCTACATCAGCAAGGATCCGATCCACCGCCGGTACCACCAGGGCGACATCACGTTCTCGATGCTGTATGCGTTCCAGGAACATTTCGTCCTCGTCCTCAGCCACGACGAGGTCGTGCACGGGAAGGGATCGCTCATCGACAAGATGCCGGGCGACATGTGGCAGAAATTCGCGAACTGCCGGATGTTCCTCGCCTGGATGTGGGCGCACCCGGGGAAGAAGCTGATCTTCCAGGGCATGGAATTCGGCCAGTGGCACGAGTGGCAGCACGGGCAGAGCCTCGACTGGCACCTCTCCCACTTCCCGCTCCACGACGGGCTCCGCCGGCTCGTCCAGCACCTCAACTGGCTCTACACGAGCGAGCCCTCGCTCCACGAACTCGACGATACCAACGAGGGCTATGAGTGGATTGATTTTCACGACGCCGACAACACGGTCTGGTCGTTCCTGCGCAAATCACGCACCGGGTCCGACATCGTCTTTGTCGTCAATGCCACGCCGATCATCCGCGGCGCCTACCGCGTCGGCGTGAAGCAGCACGGGTTCTACGAGGAGATCCTCAACACCGACGCCGAAACCTACGGCGGCGGAAACGTCGGAAACTACGGCGGGCGCAGGTCGGATGAAAACTGGTCGTGGCAGGGCAAGCCGCACTCGATCCTCATCGACCTCCCGCCGCTCTCGGTCTGCGCGTTCAAGCTCAAGGCTTAGCCTGTATTCCCTTGGCTCAACAGGCCCCAGGATGTATAGGATTTCATCTTCGTTCCAAGAGATCACATGACAAAACAAGTTTTATTTCAGCAGGGGCAGAAGATTCTATTCCAAGGCGACAGCATCACGGATGCGGGCCGCAACCGTGAAGACGCCCATTCGCTCGGTGGTGGCTACGCGATGATGGCGGCTTCATTCATGCAGGCACGGTATCCGGGACTCGGGCTCCAGTTCCTCAACAGAGGAATCTCCGGAAACCGGGCGGTTGACCTCGCCGGACGCTGGCAGGCGGACTGCCTGGACCTCAGGCCGGATTGGGTGTCCATTCTCATTGGCGTCAACGACTGCTGGCGCAGGTTCGATTCCAACGATCCGACCCGCACGGAAGTTTTTTTCAAGCACTGCCGGGACATCCTTGAACGCACGCGCAATCAGGGAATTGGGGTGATCCTCTGCGAGCCGTTCGTCCTGCCATGCCCACCGGACCGCGAGGCATGGAGAGTGGATCTGGATCCCAAAATCCACGCCGTGCGCAAATTGGCCTGCGAGTTTGAAGCGATACTGGTCCCCTTCGATGGGATTTTTGCGTCGCACAGCACCATCCAACCGCCGGCATTTTGGGCCGCGGATGGCGTTCATCCCACACTTCCCGGCCATGCCTTGATGGCCGCCGAGTGGATCAAGGCCGCAAGCCGCTGAAAATCTCCCGGGCCTTCAAAAAATGATCCCTTCCACCGCGTTTTGATGTCTGAAAGGAACGCCCCGATTGACGATGAGATCCGGACGGTTGACCGCATGCTCAACCTCTGGCTCCCGAAGGAATCCGCCCGTCCGGTGACGATCCACCGCGCGATGCGCTACAGCATTTTCGCGGGAGGGAAGCGGATGCGTCCGGTTCTGTGCCTTGCGGCGGCGCGGGCGTGCGGGATCCGGCGCGCCGCAGATGCCCTGCCGGCGGCCTGCGCGGTCGAGTGCGTGCATACGTATTCGCTGGTCCACGACGACCTGCCGTGCATGGACGACGACGACATGAGGCGCGGGCGCCCGACCTCGCACAAGGTCTTTGGCGAGGGGATCGCGGTGCTGGCCGGCGACGCCCTGTTGACCGTCGCGTTTGAAATCCTCGCCCGCATGAAACCGACCCCGCGGTATTCCTCGGCGGATTATTTTTCCGAGCTCGCCCGCGCCGCCGGGAGCCGGTTCCTCGTCGGTGGCCAAGTCGCGGATCTCGAGGGAGAAAAAAAAGAATCCACGCTGGCGGACCTCCGGTTCATCCACCGCGGCAAGACCGCCGCGATGGTGGTCGCGAGCCTGAAGCTCGGGGCGATGGCGGCCGACGCCACCCCGCGCGTGCTCGGCATCCTCGAGGAATTCGGCGACCATCTCGGGCTCGCATTTCAGGTGGTGGACGACATCCTGGATGTCACGCGGTCGAGCGAGCAGCTCGGGAAGAGCGCCGGCAAGGACGCCGCCGCCGGGAAGATGACTTACCCCGCGCTCATCGGCCTGGAGGCATCGCAAAAAGAGGCCGCCCGTCTCACGGGAAAAGCCCTCGCGTCCCTCTCGCCGCTCGGCGAACGCGCGGACGCGCTCCGCACGCTCGCGGAAAAACTTCTCGCGCGACAGGCGTAGCCCTCAGCCCGCCGCCTCTTCAAACTCCCGCAGGCAGGCGCGCAGGCCGCGCGGATCCCGGAGCAGAGCCGTTCCGACGAGGGCGGCATGAAAGTTTTCCCGGACGCCGCCGAGCGTGGCGGGAGAGATTCCGCTTTCGGCCACGCGCAGGCATCCGGCGGGGAGCTCGCCCGCCAGCGCGAAAACTTCCAGATCCAGGCTGAAATCTTTTTCCGAGGATCCGGCGGCCCCGACGAACCCGGATTGGGATTGAAATTTCCGGCTGTTGATGCCGGCGATGCGGGCGTCCGCCGGGAGCGCATCAATTTCTTCGACGGTGTGAATCTCGAAAAGAACCTCCATCCCGAGCTCGCGCGCGAGGTCGTAAAACCCCCGCAGCCTCGCGGCGTCGAGCACGTTCGCCATGAGCAGGACGGCATCCGCCCCGAACGCGCGCGCCTCGCGGATCTGGTATTCGTCCACAAAAAAATCCTTGCGCAGCACCGGCTGCGGCACGGATCGCCGGACCGCCTGGAGCCGGGTGACATCCATCCCGAAATGACGCCGGTTGGTGAGCACCGAGACGGCGCGCACGACCGGGGATTCCGCATACGCGGAGGCCGCCTCGCGCACGTTCTCCTCCCGCATCGGGCCGACGCTCGGCGAACGTTCCTTGACCTCGGCGATCAGCCCGAACAAAGAAGATAGCGCGCCATAAAAATCGCGCGTCGGCGGCGCGTCGGCCGCCATCGCGCGGATGTCCGCCGCCGTGCGCAGAAGTTTCGCCTCCGCGACCTCCTCCCGCACGTCTTCGAGAATCGTATCAAGGATGGTTTTCATCGCGCTTCGGATAGCTGCCGAGGACTTTCAGTGCCCGGCAGTTTTTCGAGAGCTCGCGGAAGAGGTCGTTCATCTGGAGGTCGCGGGTGTGCCCGTCGGCTTCGATGAAAAAAAAGATGTCGTCGCTTCCTTTCGAAGCGGGACGGTTGGCGAAGTGGTGGAGGTTGATGCCGAGCTCCTTGAACGGCTCGAGCGCGGAGACGAGCGCGCCCGGCTTGTCCTCGATGCGCAGCATGAGCATCGTCCGGTCGTGTCCGGACGGCGCATTCGCCTGCCGCCCGAGGACGAGGTAGCGGGCGGCGGACCGCACGTCCTCGGCGGCGGAGTCCGGGGCGACCTCGGCGCAGATCGAGAGGTCGGTGCTCCCCAGCGCGTCGAGCGTCTGGTTCACGATCCCGTGGGCGGGATCCTCAAGCGGCACCACCCCGCAGTCGGCGCGGTCGCAGGCAACCTCCTCAAAAACCCCAGCGATCTCGGCCGAAAAAATGTAGCGCACACTCGAACCGAATTTCCCGTGGGCCGCCTGATACGACGGGCTGCCGAGCGGCCCAACGCAGGCGATCGCGACGTCCTTTTCCACGGCGATCGCGGCGGACATGATCTCGCGGTAAATCGCGCGGATTGCCTCTGGACGGAGCGGACCCTCGCTGCGCTCGATCAGACTCCGCAGAAGTTTGATTTCGCGGTCGGGCGAATAAATCGGAAGGCTCGACCGGCTTTTGATGACCCCGATCTCTCTCGCAATCGCCGTCCGCTCGTTGAGGAGCTTCAGAAGCTCGCCGTCAAGCGCGTCGATCCTGTGCCTCAGCTCGACCAGATCGCTCACCGAACCCCCTCGTTTTCCGGAGGCTCATCCGCCGGATCGGCCGGATCGGCTGGATCGGCCGGATCGGCTGCCTGGGGCACGGCGGCTTCCTCAAGTGGAAGCTCCGGCGTCTCGGCGGCTGGCGTCTCGGCAGTCGGCGGTTCTGCGGCGGGAACGACCGCCTGCGGGAGCGCGATCTTGCGCAGCTCGTCTGCGTTCGGGAGATCGTCGAGATCCTTGAGCCCGAAGTGCTCCATGAAAAATTGGGTGGTTTCGTAGAGGAGCGGACGCCCGGGAACTTCCGAACGGCCCGCGATGCGGACGAGCCCGCGATCGAGAAGCGTCTGCATCACGCCGTCCACCGCCACTCCGCGCACCGCCTCGATGTCCGCCCGCGTGATCGGCTGGCGGTAGGCGATGATCGCGAGGGTCTCCAGCGCGGGCGCGCTCAGCTTTGCCGAGCGGTTCTCGGGAAAAAGCTGGCGGAGCCACGGGGAAAAATCCCCGCGAGTGACAAGCTGCCATCCGGCCGCGCTCTCGCGGACTTCAAACGCGCGCCCGGCCGCCCGGTATTCCTCGTCGAGCTTCCGGATCGCCTCCTGGAAATCCTCGCGCTTCGGCTTCGCGTGGCAGGTGACAAACGGGTTTTCCTTCGCGCCCTCGGCCGCGCCCTTGAAGATCGCGGAAAGCTCTTTGGCCGAAACCGGCTTCTGAGAGGCGAAGAGAATCGCCTCCACGGCGCGGTCGAGTGAAAGTTCTTCGGTCATACCCGTGAAAAAAGCGACATCGCGTTGTCCGCCCGGTCAATCCAGATCTCGCCGCACTGGGCCTCCTGCCGCACGCGGAGCTGCTTGAGCCGGATGAGTTCGAGCATCGCCAGAAAGGTGACGACAATTTCGGCGCGGCTGGCCACATCGGCAAAAAGTTCCTCGAAACGCATGGAGACCCCACTCGACGTGACCTTGAGGAGATAGTCAATCTTTTCGGAGACCGTGAAATTCTCCTCGAAGATCTCCCGGAGATCCGCGGTTTTTTTCTCAAGCCGCTTGAGGATCTTCTGGAACGCATGGATCAGGTCGAAGATCCCGACCTCCTCGACGAGCAGGTTTCCGGCGGGCTCCAGATCCGGGACGACCGGCACGCGCGGGAAGAGCTTCTCCTGGAGCGCCTCGATGTCGCGCAGCTTCGCCGCCGCCTCCTTGAACTTCTTGTATTCGATGAGCTGCCGGATGAGCTCCCACCGCGGGTCGTCCGCTTCGGCGTCCTCCTCGGCCATCTGCTGGTCCACCGGCAGCAGCGTCCGGCTCTTGATGTAGAGCAGGTTCGCGGCCATCACGATGAACTCCCCGGCCAGCTCGATATTGAGCACCTGGAAGGCGTCCATGTAGCCGAGGTATTGCTTCGTGATGCGCTCGATCGAGATGTCGTAGATGTCCACCTCATCGCGCTTGATGAGGTAGAGCAGGAGATCGAGCGGCCCCTCGAAGACGTCGAGCTTGACCTTGTAATCTTCCACTGGAAATTACCGCCGCCGGAACCCGCGCTTCGCCGCTTCGCGCTCGAGCTGGGTCAGGTGCTGCTTATGGTCCTTCCGCCGGGTTTTCCGCTTGCTGATCTGGCCGGAAAGCTTGTGGACGACCTTGTCGATCGCGGCATACAGATCGGCTTCGGCGTCCTCGCAGAAGATGTCCGGCCCGGGGATCGCCAAGTGGACCTTGACGACAAAAGGCTTCTTTTTGTTCTGATCGTGAAGGAGGACGATGTGCGCCGCGAGAATCTGCTCCCCGTGCTCCTCAAGGTGCGTCATTTTCTCGGCAATGAACGAATGGATCGCCCCCGTCAGGGCAATATTGCGTGGGCTCAAGTGGATTAACATACCTATATATTGGATCGGAATCAGGCCGCGTGCCAGTAAAAAGCGGTTTTGCCTCAGCCTGCCACAGCAGGTTTTTGCAAAAAATGTCCCGCCTGGGACATTTATTGTAAATCTCGGGGCGAAGGATCCCGGCCGAATCATCCGGCTTCCCATTCCGGGCGGCCGTTTAGTAGGATGTCGGCCACATGGATAAGACGGCAAAAATTTTTGTGGCCGGGCATCGGGGGATGGCCGGGAGCGCGATCGTGCGGCGTTTGCAGGCTGGGGGATATGGGAACCTTCTTTTCCGGACGCGTGCCGAGCTGGATCTGCTGGACCGGCCGGCGGTGCGGGCATTTTTCGAGGGCGAGCGGCCGGAGGTCGTGGTGGATGCGGCCGCGCGGGTGGGCGGGATCGTTGCGAATTTTGAAAAGCCGGTCGAGTTTTTGCTCGAGAATCTGACGATCCAGAACAACCTGATCAGCGCGGCCGCCGATTCCGGGGTTGGCAAGCTCCTGTTTCTGGGGAGCTCGTGCATCTACCCGAAATTCGCGCCCCAGCCGATCCCGGAGAGTGCGCTGCTCACCGGCGAGTTGGAACCGACGAACGACGCCTACGCGCTGGCCAAGATCGCCGGCATCAAGCTCTGCCAGGCGTATGCCAGGGAGTATGGGAAAAACTTTATTTCCGCGATGCCGACGAACCTCTACGGCCCGCGCGACAACTTCGACCTCCATACCTCGCACGTCCTCCCGGCGCTGATCCGCAAAGTCCACGAGGCGAAGCTCCGTGGCGCGAAGGAAATTCCGATCTGGGGGACCGGCAGCCCGCGCCGGGAATTCCTTCATTCGGACGACCTGGCCGACGCCTGCGTGTTTCTCCTCGAGAACTACGATTCGCCGGAAATCATCAACATCGGCTGCGGGGACGACCTGACGATCCTCGAGCTGGTCCGGACGGTTTGTGACGTCTTGGATTTTCAGGGCGAGCTGGTCTTTGACGCATCCAAGCCCGACGGCACGCCGCGCAAGCTCCTCGACACGGCCAAGCTCTTCGCGCTCGGATGGAGGCCGAAGATCGCCCTCCCCGACGGAATCCGCTCGGCCTACGAAGGGTTCCTCGACACGCAGGAACAGAAGACGTGACGGTCGCCGTAAACGTTGTCGATCCGGGCGACCGACGGCCAGAACTTGTGCTCGCGGAGCCACGGAGCCGGCCAGGCTGCGGCGGTGCGGCTGTAGGGGTGGCTCCATTCGTCGGAGGTCACGGCGGCGGCGGTGTGCGGCGCGTTTTTGAGCGGGTTGTCCGTCCGGTCCATCTCGCCGCGTTCGATGGAGGCCATCTCGCCGTGGATCACTATCATCGCGTCGCAAAAGCGGTCGAGCTCGGACTGTGATTCGCTCTCCGTCGGCTCGACCATGAGGGTTCCCGCCACCGGCCAGCTCATCGTCGGGGCGTGAAATCCGAAGTCCATGAGCCGCTTGGCGACGTCTTCGACCTCGATGCCGGCGCGCTGTTTCCATTCGCGGAGGTCGAGGATGCACTCGTGCGCGACCCGTCCGCCCGTGCCTTTGTAGAGGGTCGGGAAATATTTCCCGAGCCGAGCGGCGATGTAGTTCGCGTTGAGGATGGCGGCAATAGTCGCGTCGCGGAGCCCGCGCGGGCCCATCATGGCGATATACATCCAGGAGATGACGAGGACGCCCGCGCTGCCGAGCGGGGCCTGCGAGACCGGCGAGCTTCCCGGCTCCAGCGGATGTCCCGGCAGAAAGGGCACGAGGTGAGCCGCGACGCAGACCGGGCCGACTCCGGGCCCTCCGCCCCCATGCGGGATCGCGAAGGTTTTGTGGAGGTTGAGGTGGCAGACGTCCGCGCCGATATCGCCCGGCCTGCAGAGCCCGACCTGCGCGTTCATGTTGGCGCCGTCCATATAGACCTGCCCGCCCGCCGCGTGCACGCCGCCGCAGATTTCCCGGATCCCCTCCTCGAAAACGCCGTGCGTCGAGGGGTAGGTCACCATGAAACAAGCGAGGGCGGAGCGGTGGGTTTCCACCTTTGCACGCAGGTCGGCGAGATCAATATTCCCCGCCGCATCGCAGGCGACCGGAACGACGCGCATGCCGGCCATGGCCGCGCTGGCGGGGTTCGTGCCGTGCGCGGAGGCCGGGATCAGGCAGACGTCGCGGTGGGTTTCCCCGCGCGAGCGGTGCCAGGCGCGGATCGCGAGGAGCCCGGCGAATTCGCCCTGCGAGCCGGCGTTCGGCTGCAGCGAGACGGCGGCAAAGCCGGTGATCTCGGCCAGCCAGGCTTCCAGCTGCGCGGCCATTTCAAAATAGCCCGAAGCCTGTCCATGCGGGACGAGCGGGTGAAGCGAGGCGACGGAATCCCATGTGACCGGCAGCATCTCGGATGTCGCGTTGAGCTTCATCGTGCACGAGCCAAGCGGGATCATCGAGGTCGTCAGCGAAAGATCTTTCGCCTCAAGCCGCCGGATGTAGCGCAGCATCGCGGTCTCGGTATGGTGCGACCGGAAGACCGGATGCGTGAGGAAGGCGGACTTCCTGCGGAGTGCGGGCCCGATCATCTCGGGCAGATCCTTCGGAAAATCCCCCGGGTTTCCGCCGAAGACATCGAGGATCGCCGTGAGGTCATCGGTCGTCTCGTCGAGCGCGATCGCGACCGCATGGTCGTCGAGCTTGCGGAGGTTGACCCCGCGCGCGGCGGCGCGGATCAGAAATTCATCGGCATGGCGGTTCCCGAGCCAGACGCGCACGGTGTCGAAAAACGGCCCGGGATGCACGGCATGGCCGAGACGGTTGAGCGATCCGGCCAGGCGCAGTGCGTGCCGGTGGACGCGCTCCGCGATCACGCGGAGGCCGTCGGGCCCGTGATAGACCGCATACATCGAGGCCATGACCGCGAGGAGCACCTGGGCGGTGCAGATGTTGCTGGTGGCCTTTTCGCGGCGGATGTGCTGCTCGCGCGTCTGGAGAGTGAGGCGCAGCGCAGGGGCCCCTGCGGCGTCCTTGGAAACCCCCACGAGGCGACCGGGCATCCGGCGCTTGTGCTCGTCGCGGGTGGCCAGAAACGCGGCGTGCGGGCCGCCGAATCCCATGGGAACTCCAAACCGCTGGGCCGAGCCGACCACGACGTCCGCGCCGAGTTCGCCCGGCGGGGTGATCAAAGTGAGAGCCAGGAGGTCGGCGGCGACGACCGCCAGCGCGCCGGAATTGTGGGTGCGCGCGATGAGGAATCCCATGTCGCAGATCGTGCCGTCGGTGGCCGGGTATTGGAAGAGGGCGCCGAAGACCGGTTCCTGCGGGCCGTCCTCTGCAGGGCCGGTGAGGATTTTGATGCCGAGTGGCTCCGCGCGGGTGCGCAAGAGAGCGATCGTCTGGGGGTGGCAGTGGTCGGCAGCGAAGAACGCGTCACCGCCCTTGATATCGTGGCAGAGCGTCATCGCCTCGGCCGCCGCCGTCGATTCGTCGAGCATCGAGGCGTTGGAAATCTGCATCCCTGTCAGGTCGCAGACCATCGTCTGAAAATTCAGCAGCGCCTCGAGTCGACCCTGCGCGATTTCCGCTTGGTAGGGCGTGTAGGCGGTATACCAGCCGGGGTTCTCCAGGATGTTTCTCCGGATGACCGCCGGGGTGTGGGTGCCGTGGTATCCGGCTCCGATGTGCGAGCGGGCGATGACGTTGCGCCCCATCATTTCGCGGAGGTCGGCCAGCGCCTGCTCCTCCGTGCGCGCGGCGGGAACCTCCAGATCGCGGCCCAGCCGGATCGAGGCGGGCACGGTCTCCGCGATCAGCTCCTCGAGCGTCGGCGCGCCGACCGTGCGGAGCATGGATGCGATTTCCGCGGCCGACGGCCCGATATGGCGGGAGGCGAACGCGCTCATGCCCCGATCTGGGCCCTGTAGGCGGCGGGGTCTTTGAGGGATTCGAGCTCGGCGGGATTCGAGAGGCGGATTTTATAAATCCATCCGTCGCCGAACGGGTCGGTGTTGAGAAGCGCTGGCGTGCGCTCGATCACTTCGTTGCGGGCGAGGACTTCGCCCGAGACCGGCGAGTAGATGTCGCTTGCAGCCTTGACCGATTCGACCACGGCGCCCACGTCGCCGGCCTTCAGGGATTTCCCGAGCGCCGGGGGCTCGGCGAAGACGATGTCGGTGAGCTCGGCCTGAGCGTGATCGGTGATGCCGACCGTCCCGGTGTCTCCTTCAACAAGGATCCATTCGTGGCTTTCGGCGTAGCGAAGGTTGTCGGGAACGTTCATGAGGCTTTTTGGTAAAGGGGTTTCTTGTGAACGCAAGCCCGGAATTTTTTTCCGCGCACTTCGATAGCGACTTCCTGTCCGGGTTTCCCCGCGTCAGCCGGGAGATAGGCCATGGCGATCCCGCATCCGAGCGAGGGGGAATGCGCGCCGCTCGTCGTTTCTCCGACCTGCTCCCCGCCGATAAAAACCGGGTAATGCGGGCGCAGCGGCGGGGATTTTTCCATCGCTTTCAACGCGCACAAACGCCTCGGAATTCCCGCGGCCTCCTGCGCGGCGAGCGCCTCTTTGCCGATGAAATCCGGTTTGGTGAAATCCACAAAATAACCGAGTCCGGCCTCGAGCGGCGTGTGGTCGGGCGAGAGGTCGGAGCCGTTGAGCGGATAGCACATCTCCAGGCGGAGCGTGTCGCGCGCGCCGAGCCCGCACGGCTTCGCGCCGGCCTCAAGGATCCTGCCCCATGCGTCCGTGGCCTCGGCGGCCGGGAGGATCCACTCGAAACCCTTCTCGCCGGTGTAGCCGGTCGTGACGAGGAACCCCTCCCCGATCTCCAGAACACAGTTGCGCTCGGACGGCATGACCCCGCCGATGACCTTCTCAAAAATTTTCCCGGCATCCGATCCCTGGACGGCCAGCGCCGCGTAGTCCCCGCTCCGGTTCTCGAACTCCACGCCCTCGCGCAGGCGGGCCTTCATCCACTCGGCGTCCTCTCCGATCATCGAGGCGTTGACAACGAGAAGGAATTCCGAAGGACCGAGCCGGTAAACGATCAGGTCGTCAATCACCCCGCCGCGCTCGTTCAGCATCAGCGAATAGTGCGCGCGCCCGGACTCCAGCGCGGCCACGTTGTTCGTCAGCAAGGAATCCAGCCAGGCCGCGCCCGCCGGACCGCTCACAAAAAATTCGCCCATGTGCGAGACGTCAAAGACCCCGGCCGACTCGCGGACGGCCCTGTGTTCGTCGAGGATCCCGGAATACTGGACCGGCATTTCCCAGCCGGCAAAATCAACCATCCGGCCGCCGGCGGCAAGGTGGGCTTCAAATAATGGAGTCCTCATGTTGGCGGTAAACTATGCGCCACGGATCCGGAATGATGAAGGATTTTCTTGGCATGCATCCGCCTTTCGCAAAAACGCCGCGCCGCGGAAGGCTAACGTTTGTATCGCCGCCGGATTCGCTCGAGATAGAAAAACCCGCCGGGGAGCCCCCAGACAAGATAGACGGACATCCCGGTGATGGAAATGAGGAGGCCGGTTCCCTGCGGGAGCCCGCAGAGTTCGGAGAGCAGTTGCTCGAAAAACGCCTCGCGGACGCCCATGCCATTGAGGCTGATCGGCAGCGAGGAAACCGCCGTGACCAACGGCATGATCGAGGCCAGATCGAGGAAGCTCACCTTCACCGTGAACGCCAGCGCGACAAAGTAGAACGTAGCGAAGTAGGACAGGAGCATCGGAACCGTGTAGGCCGTCCCGAGGAGCGCCTCCCTCCGGTTTTCGATGCAGAGCTGCCAGAGCGCCGCGAGCTTCACGATCTGCGTGCGCATCGGAAACCGCCCGGGAAGCCGCCCCACAAGGTGGCGGCTCGTGAGGAGGAACGACGCCGCAAGCCCGATGCCGATCGCAACCAGAACGATCGCAAAAACCTTCATGGCGCTCCCCGCGACAAAGCTGGCGGCGAACCAACTGCTCCGCGTCCATGCGACCCCGAGCCCCATCGCCACCAGCACGAGCAGCGCAAGCAACCGGTCAACGGCCACGCTCAGGAACCCCGCCGTCCGGTGCCCCGGATGATCGCGCTGCAGAAGAATCACCCGCACGACGTCCCCTCCGGTCGTTCCGGGCAGGAACTGGTTGAAAAATGCCCCGATGAAAAATAGCCTCGCCACCTCGAAAAAATGCACGCGCAAATGCAGCATCTTGAGGAAGAGCTGCCAGCGCAGGATTCCGAAAAGCTCGCAGAGCCCGGCCGAGGCGCCCGCGGCGATGAGCCACCTCCAGTCGGCCGCCTGCAGCGCGCTCCACATGGAGAGCCGCCGCTGGGGGTCGCGGAACAGCCACCACAGCAGCCCGGCGGTCACCAGAACCTGAAACACGGTCGACAGGTGCGCGCCGAGCCCGGGGATTACGTCAGCAGCGCGGCGGGATGGGGATGGCGGGCTGCCCATGATGTTGGCGGAATCTTATGCCGCCCGATCCCGTCGCGACAATCCCGATCGCTTCCCGATCGCTTCGGCGGGCACTGAGTAGTCAGCGAGCTCGGGGCGGTCACCATCGCGAAGCCTCTACAAAAAATGTCCCACCTGGGACATTTTTTGTAAAGGGATGCGCAGGTGGCGGGGAGACAGGGGAGGGAGACGCGACTTTGGGAGATGCGTGCGGGGCGGGAAAAGTTGAGGGGGAAGGGTTGATTTTTTCCACATGATGCCCCAGCGTCGGGGGCATGAGAGCTGCGTTGGACAGCGAGGCTTGTGATCTTGCGCCTCCGGATCCGGCCGCTCGTTGGAACGTGATTTTTTCCGGCATCGCAACGGCATTCGGGTTGGGCATCCTCTACTTCCTCGGAGTGGTTTTTATGGCTAAGCCTCTACAAAGAATGTCCCAGGTGGTACATTCTTTGTAAATGGATGTGCGGTGGCATGGGAGAGGGAACGCGACTTTTTGAGATGCGTGTAAGGCGGGAAAGGGTTGATTTTTTCCGCATGATGCCCCAGCGTCGGGGGCATGAGAGCTGCGTTGGACAGGGAGGCTCGTGATCTTGCGCCTCCGGATCCGGCCGCTCGTTGAAGCATGATTTTTTCCGGCATCGCAACGGCATTCGGTTTGGGCTTTCTCTACTTCCTCGGAGCGGTTCCCGCCGGCGCGGCGGCGGGGGCTCCGGTCTGGGTGGCGGCGGTTGCCGCGTGGGCCGGGTATTCCGCAGGCGGCGCGGTGGTTCTGTCTGCCGGTGCTCCCCTGCGGGCGTGGCTTGTGCGGCGGCTGAAAATTCCGGTTGCCCGCGATCCGACGAAGCTGGTCTGGCGGGTCTGGGACAGGTGGGGGCTCGCGGGGCTCGGCTTGCTGGCTCCGGTCACCGTCGGACCGCAGGCGGGCGGCATCCTGGCGCTTGCGGTGGGGGAGCGTCCGCTCCGGATCCTCGTCGCGCTTTCGGCCGGCGTCATCCCATGGTGCGTGCTCTTTGCTGTCCTTCTGTCCTTCGGCGTGAACAAGTGCTGGCACCATCCCTGCCCGTGAATTGCCGGGGAGCCCGGCACGAGGTTAGGCGCTGTTCAGAAATAACCTTTACAGTCTGGCTTGATCTTTTTGCCGGCGGCTGCCTTGCTCGCGTCTTACAGCCCGCAACGAGGCTGCTCGGTGCTCGCGTCTTGCCGCCGACAAAAATCTGCTGCGCCATTTTCTGCAAACTTTATTTCTGAACAGCGCCTTAGCCGTCGGCTGGGCGGACGCGGCCCCTCATTTTTTTTGTTTCTCCGCGCCGGCGCTTTCCTTCGACGAGGCGGACTTTGGTGCCACGCGATCTGCGGGCTTTCCTGCGGCGCTCGCGGGCGGCACCGGCGAGGGCCTCGCGCTTCTTTTCGCGGGCCGCTCCGGCGATTTTCTCCGCCAGCCGCTCGCGGGCGATCGCTCGGTTCCGGGCCTGCGAGCGGGAATCCGAGGCTGTCACCCGGAGTCCGGTCGGGACGTGCTTGAGGGTGACGGCGGTCGAGACCTTGTTCACATGCTGCCCGCCGGGGCCGCTCGAGCGGGAAAAAATCTCGACGGTTTCGTCAGTCCGGCTTCCGTGCATAAAAAGGATTTTCACGCAGAGTTTGAAAATCCACAAGACTTGTGATGGGATTCCGTCCCGCACATGATTTCATCCACCTTCTTCCTCATTCTCCGCGTGTCTGTTCTGGCTGCGGTCGCGTTCCTGTTTGTGGTGCTCTTCGAGCACGGGCCGGAAAACTACCTCCTCAATGCCCGTGAGGATTTCGCGCGCCTGATGGACGCCCTCGCCGCCGCGACCGCTCCGGCCGGGGAAAAAACTTCCGGCAGCGGGACTTGATGAAGCGTCCGGCGGACGATAACATGATAAATTCTTATGGCAGTTAAGACCGAAAAGGATCTCCCCGAACAATTTCGCGCAACGTGGCTCAAGGCAATGAGCGCGATGCAGCTCCGCAACTACGGCTATGCCGTCCAACTCCTCCAGCCGCTGCTCAAATCCCACCCGGAATTCCTGGCCGGACGCCAGCTCGCCCGCAGGGCGGCGATCGCAAAAAATGCCGGAAAAAAGAGCATGCTCGGCGGGCTCTCGAGCGCCTCGTTCGGAACGATGAAGGTTCAGGGGTTGATCAAAAAAGATCCCGCAGCCGCCATGGATGCGGCGGAAAAAATTCTGGAGGCCGACCCGCACAGCCCCCAGGTGAACCAGCTCCTCCGCGAGGCTGCGCTCGCCGCGAACCTCCCGGAGGTCGCCGCCTTCGCTCTCGAGACCATCATCGACGGGGCCCCGCGCGACACCAAGACGATGCACGAACTCGCCCGGCATCATCTCGCGAACGGCGCGCCGCAGAAGGCGGTCGAGATTTATAACAGGATCACGGAAATCGCGCCAAACGACCTCGCTGCGTTCAAGGGCGGCAAGGACGCGTCCGCCGCCTCCTCGATGCTCAAAGGCGGCTGGGAGCGGGAGGACACAACCTACCGCGACCTCATCAAGGACAAGGAGCAGGCGGTTTCCCTCGAACAGCAATCCCGCGTCGTGCGCAGTGATGAGATGATCGACCAGCTCCTCGCCGAGCTCCATGTGAAGGCCGAACGCGAACCGGGCGTCGTGGACACCTCCAGAAAAATTGCCGAGCTCTACGAGCAAAAAGAAGATCTCGAAAATGCGGCGAACTGGTTTTCCTATGCCGCCGAGCTCAGCGGAAATTCCGACCAGTCGCTCGCCCGCCGGGCTACCGACCTCACCCTGAGGCAATTCGATCTGGCCATTGATGCCCGCGAGGAATTCATTGCAGCCAACCCCGGCAGCGATGATGCCGCTCAATATCAGTCCGAACTCGAGGAGATCAAGGCCCGGCGCGCCGAGCTGTTCCTCGACGACGCCCGCAAGCGCGTCGAGAGGAACCCGACCGACCTGCTGTTCCGCTACGAGCTCGGGGAGATCCTCGTCGGCCTCCACCGCTACCAGGATGCCATCCCGGAGCTGCAGAAGGCGAGGCAGAACCCGAGCGTGCGCACCCGTGCGATGTGCCTGCTCGGGCAGTGCTTTATGGCGAGGACAATGCTCGACATGGCGGCCAAGACGTTCTCTGATGCCGCCTCCGAGCTCCCGGCGATGGACAATATCAAGAAGGACATCGTGTACAACCTCGGCCTTGTTTACGAAAAAATGGGCGAAATGGGGAAGTCCGTCGCCTGCATGAAACAGATTTACGAGGTGGACTACGGCTACCGCGATGTCGCGGCCCGCGTGGAAGGATCCTACGGAGCCTAACCTCCCTGGCCGTCCCGGCGCTCCTCGGCGCGATCCTCAAACCGCGTGTAATCCTCGAGGAACGTGAGCAGCACATCTCCGGTCGGGCCGTTGCGCTGCTTCGCGATGATGAGGGTCGCTTTCCCCTCGGCCTCCTTGCGGGCCTCGTCGTCCTCCGCGTAATATTTCTCGCGCACGAGCAGGGCGACGACGTCGGCATCCTGCTCGATGCTCCCGGATTCCCGCAGGTCGCTCAGGCGCGGGCGGCCCTTGACGTCGCCGGTGCTGCGCTGCTCCGGATTCCGGTTCAGCTGGGCGAGCACGATCACCGGGATTTTCAGCTCCTTGGCGAGCGCCTTGACGCCGCTGGAAATCTCGGAGATTTCGATTTGCCGGTTGTCCTGCGCGCGGCGCGAGTTCGAACGCAGGAGCTGGAGGTAATCGATCACGACCAGCTCAATGCCCTCGCGGTTTTTCAAGCGGCGCGCCTTGGCGCGCAGCTCGAGGATGCTGATCCCCGGCGTGTCGTCCACGAACATCTTGGCCTTCGAGAGGACGCGGGCGGCCGTGCTGATGCTGCCGAGCTCCTGCTTGCCGACGAACCCGTCGCGGAGCTTCTTGGAATCCACCCGGGCGCGCGAGCAAAGGAGGCGCTGCACGAGCTGAGGGGAGCTCATTTCCAGGCTGAACACCGCCACCGGCTTGTCGGCGTCGAGCGCCACATGCTCGGCGATGTTCATCGCCAGCGCGGTCTTCCCCATCGACGGGCGCGCCGCGATCACGAACATCTCCCCCGCGTGCAGACCCCCCGTCATGTTGTCGAGATGGTGGAACCCCGTGGACAGCCCGGTGATGCCGCCTTTGTTCTTGGCGATCTGCTCGATGGTGATGATGGCCTCGTTCACCATGTCCTTCATCGTCGGCATCGCCGAACTCACCCGCTCCTCGCCGATTTCCAGGATCTTTTTTTCCACCTCGTCCACGAGAATTTTCACATCCCCCTGCTCGTCGTAGCAACGGGCCGCATACTCGGTGCAGACCGTGATGACTTTCCTCAGGAGGCATTTCTCGCGGAGGATCTCGCGGTAGTAATCGGCGTTCGCCGCCGTCGGAACAAACGTCAGGAGTTCGGTGACCGCCGCCGCCCCGCCGACCTCGTCCAGAAGCTTCCTGTCCTCGAGAATCTGCGTGACCGAGATGAGGTCGATCGGGCGCCCGGCATTCCGCATCTCGACCAGGATATCAAAAATTTTCTGGTGGGCCGGGAGGTGAAAGTGTCCGGCGTCGATGAGGGCGATCGTGTCATCGAGAACCGTGCCCGAGAGGAGAATCGATCCGAGCAGGCCCTTTTCGGCATCGAGGCTCTGCGGGAGCGCGCGGTGGACATCCGGCAAATAGCTCGCGGGCTTTTGTGGAAAATTCCCCTTGCGGCCGCGGCCTTTTGCGGGGCCGCTCCCGTTGCCTGCAGCGGAATTCTCCTCGGCCCGGGCGGGAGAATCGGAGGGCATATTTTTTCGTCAGGGCTTGGTGGTCACGCGACGGCGCGGCTTCTTTTCCTCGTCGCCACCGGCCTCTGCTGCCGGCGCGGCCTTCTCGACGGCAGGGGCCGTCACTTTGAGATGCAAAATCGCCGTCACATCCGGGTGGAGCTTGACGCTCACATCATGGTTGCCGGCTTCCTTGATCGCCTTGTCCAGAACCACCGCGTGCTTCGGGAGATCCTCGAGCTTGAGTTCGGAAACAATCCGGTCGTGGATGTCTTTCGCGGTGACCGATCCGAACGCCTTGCCGGTTTCTCCGGTCTCGAGCAGGAACGAAATCTGGAGCTTGCCGATCTTGGCGGCCAGTTCCTCGGCGGCCGTGACCTCGCGGCCCTCGCGCTCCGCACGCTTTGCCTTGAGATGGTTGATCTGGCGCAGGGATCCTTTCGTCACCTCGAGGGCCTTGCCCTGCGGGAGGAGGAAATTGCGGGCGTGCCCGCGGCGGACTTTGACAATATCAGCTTCCGCGCCCAAGGACGGGATGTTGACGGTGAGAATAACTTCGGTGTGTGCCATGATGAGTTTCTAATTTTGGCGGGATGCAGAAACTACCAGCCCCACCGGACGTGTCAATCTCAGGAATCAAGAAAAAATCACCCCATCGCGAATCCCTTCCCGAGCGTCGTGGCATTTTCCCAGAGCCCCAGAGTCCGACGCCCTTCAGATCCTTTACAAATAATGTCCCACCTGGGACATTATTTGTGATGATAAAAAAAGTGCGGGAGGGACAGGATTCGGTTTTTTCAGCTATTGGCAAGCCTCCATACGCGGCGGCGGCGCTTGTGAGACATCACAAATAATGTCCTAGGTGGGACATTATTTGTGATAGAAAAAAAGTTAGGGCGGCCTTTTTTTGGCGGTGTAGCTTGGGAGTTCTTCCGCTCGTTGGGGGGCGCTTGTTTTGTCAGGGCCAATACCCGGAATAAAGCAACCCGCTTAAAAAAAGAAAGTTAGACGCTATTTCTGAACAAGCGGCCAAAAGTTTTTTATCGCTCTGGCGATGAAAAACACGGTCAACCCGCCGATCAATCTTCAAGAAGTCTCCGTGCGCCCGCTGGAAGGAGCGCTGGAAATGCAACAGGCACGAGAGTTTCTCGACGCCCACCATTACCTCAAAGATGTGAAAGCGGTTGGGGAGCGGCTTTGGTATGGGGTGTTTGACGGGTGCGGGCAGTGGCTTGGAGTGCTGGTGTTCTGTGCGGCCTCGCGGCGGCTGAGCGCTCGCGACCAATGGATTGGCTGGAGCGAGGAGGATCGCAGAAGAAGACTGCCCCTGGTGGTCAACAACTGCCGCTTTTTGCTGCTGCCGCACAAAACCGTGCCCAACCTGGCCTCGCGCACGCTGCGATTGGCTCTGGATCGGCTTTGTGCCGACTGGGAGTGCCGCTACGGGCACCCGGTGGTGATCGTGGAAACCTTCGTCGATCCCGAGTGCTATAACGGCACTCTCTACACCGCCTCTGGCTGGAAGGAATTGGGAAAAACGGATGGCTTTGGCCGGGTGCAGCGGGATTTTTACACGGCGCACGGCAAACCCAAGCGGCTCTTTGCCAAAGAGCTTTGTGCCGGTGCCCGGCGCAGTCTCGCCGCGGAAAAGCTCAAGCCCTCGTTGGCAGGAGTGGAAGCCAAAACCTCTCCGCGCCCGACCCAGAGCGCCTCGGAAATCCGCACGCTCATCGGGCACTTCAAAGATCTGCCCGACTACCGTGGGCGCATCGGCTACTACCCGCTCTGGAGCTTGCTGGCCATCGTGTTCCTCGCGCACCTCTGCGGCGCGCCGCGCGGGCAAAAGGATCTGGAAAAGTTTGCGGCAGGCCTCAACCCCGGCCAGCGCCGGGCACTGGGCATCCGGCGAGGGCGAGGCAACCGCTACCCCTCGCCAACCCAGCCCACATTCTGCCGTCTCATGGCCGGCATCGACCCGGAAAAACTCGAAAAAACAATCCTGCAAATCCAGCGCCAGGTCCGCGGTAAACCCGCCCCCGCCGAACTCATCAACATCGATGGCAAAGAACCCAAACACGGAAGCGGAGATGCCGTGGTCACCGCCGTCACCTCCAAGACCCAGTTCTATTTGGGCAGCGCCATCGTGCCCACCGAGAAAACCAACGAGATCCCCGTCGCACGCGCCCTTTTCGACAAGCTCGATCTCGATGGTCGCACGGTCAGCCTCGACGCCCTTCACACCCAGGATAAGACCGCCCGCGCACTCGTGCTCGAACACGGAGCCGACTACCTTTTGACCGTCAAAGAAAACCAGCCCACGATCCGCAAAATCCTCCAGGCATTGGTGGACGAGCCTCCCGGCCTTTTTTTTTCCTGACGAGCCCGCTCCCCTCGGAGAAAAGAAAAAAGCCACCGGCCCCTGCGAGTATCGCTCTCCGAGCCCCACCGTGGCCGCCAGCCGCCAGCTCAACAAGGGACGCGACGAAATCAGAACCCTCGCCAGCGCCTCCATCGCTCCCGAACAGGCCGACTTCCCGCTGGCAGCTCAGGCCGCAAGGCTGCTTCGTATTACCGACGGCAAGAAACCCGAGTCGGTGGAACTGCTCACCAGCCTGCCCCCGGAAAAACTCAACGCCCTCGACTGGCTCAAGCTCAACCGCGCTTCTTGGGGCATCGAAAGCGGCCTCCACCAGCGCCTCGACGTCAGCCACCTCGACGACCTCAGCCGCGTGCGCAAACCCAGGTCGATGCTCTTTATGGGAAGGTTCCGACGCCTGAGCAACAGCCTCTGCCTCCACTGGATCGCCCTCCAGCCTCGCCCACACCACAAAACCACCTCCGACTTCTTCTCCGCCATGAACGCCACCCACCACCGCTACCCCTTCCGTGCCCTCTTTGCCTACTGCCCCTCGTTTTCCACAGCTTCATGAATTGGCCGTGTTGTTTTGTGGCGTTTTGTTTTGAGGTATTGGAATTTTTGCGGCGGTGTGCTTTTCTAAACTTTCATGAGAAAGCTGATCGCTCTCCTCGCCGCGCTTGGGGCATTTGGCATGCCCGCTGCGGGCGCGCAAACCAGCGTGCCGGTGGAAGGGAAGCCCCGGCCGGGGCGTGCGGCAGGCTTGCCGGAGGCGAGCATCCAAACCCAAGCGCCCGCCGACGTGAAGCCCGGCGCGAACGGGCTGATTCATTTGGAGGCGAAGCCCGAGATGGTCGCGCTGATCCCGACCCTGGCGGTGGCCGATCTGAAGCGGTCGGTCGAATTCTACGGAAACAAGCTCGGGTTCGGTCTGGTTTTGCAGAGCGGAAATTACGTCGCGCTCGGGAGGAACAACATCCAGATCGGTTTCGTCCCGGACAAAACTCCCTCAAAAGGATACAAGCCGTCGCTGTATATCCAGATGGTGCGGATCGATGATTTTTACAAGGAGATCACCGCCGCCGGGGTGAAGCCCGCGATCGGGATCAAGACGTCCGCCTCGAACATGCGCGAGTTTTCGCTCGACGACCCCGACGGCTACCGGCTGATTTTCGGGGAATACATCGCGCCGAAGTGAATTCGGCGGCCGGGGGAAATCCGGGGCCGCCCGCAGGTTTCCGAGCGGGCGGATCCGAATCCGTCACATAAGAATGATGGATGCAGGGAGTGAGGCTCGACAAACGGTAGATAAAGGGAGGCAGCCCGCCCTCGGGCTGCCCAGCAAGGCGGCCGGGGGCGACCGCCCTCCATATTCATTGCGCTTACATGCCCGCGGATTTGGGTGTGGGCTTGCCCGGCGGCGGAAAAACGGATCCATTGTTTGCATGCGAATCTTTTTGTCTGTTTTACTCTTTGTGGCGGTGTCCGCCCATGCGCAGGAGGGGGATCCGCGCAAGCGGATGGTCTTCCCCTCGGGCGGGGCTGGTGCTGAGGCTGCTCCCGCGCTTCCGGCGAAGCAGAAGCCGGATGATCCCGGCGCATTGATCGCCGCATTTTTTCTGGCGTTGCAGTCCGGGCAGGTGGATGCGGCCTACGGCGCGCTGGTTCGGAACACGATCATTGCCGAGCGCAAGGAGAACGTCAGTGAGCTCAAGGCAAGCACCCAAAAGGCGCTTGACGGATACGGGCCGGTGTCCGGCTACGAGGTGGTGGACACCCTGCAGGTCGGCACGTGCCTTGTCCGGCAGACGTGCATCTCGCTGAACCAGGATCTGCCGCTGCGCTGGAGGTTTTATTTTTACCGCAGCGGCGGAGTGTGGAAGATCGTGGACATCCGGGTGGATGACGGCCTGGTCGAGCTGTTCGAGGAGGTCTCGCGGCGGAAAAAAGATTAGGGCATGAGGGCGCCGGCGGATTTCCTGCGGTTCATCCGGTTTTCGCACACGGTTTTCGCGTTGCCGTTCGCGCTGGGGGCGATGTTTGTGGCGGCGCGGGGGTGGCCGTCTGCTGGTGTGGCGTCCGGGGTGGTGGCGGCGATGGTCTTCGCGCGCACGGCGGCGATGGCGTTCAACCGGATTACGGATTGGGAGATCGACAAGAGGAACCCACGCACCGCCGGACGCCACCGGCTCGCAAGCCGCGGGCTGGCGATCGCGGTCTGCCTGGTTTGCTCCGCGGGGTTTTTTGTCGCTGCGTGGCGGCTGAACCCGCTGTGCTTCCAGCTCTCGCCCATCGCGCTCGGCCTCATCTTTTTTTATTCGTTCACGAAGCGGTTCACGCACTTCGCGCAATTTTTTTTGGGGTTGGCGCTGTCGGTGGCGCCGGTCGGGGCGTGGTTGGCGGTGACTGGCGGCTTCGCGGTGCCCCCGCTTGTGCTGGCGTTGTCGGTGCTGCTTTGGGCGGCGGGGTTCGACCTCATCTACGCGACGCAGGACTATGACGTGGATCTTCGCGAGGGCCTCCACTCGATGGTCGTTCGCCTTGGCGTGCCGGGCGCGTTGAGGCTTGCGGTCTGGCTTCACGCCGCGGCGTTCGTCGGTCTGGCGGGATTCGGGCTCGCGGCCGGCATGGGACGGGTGTATTTTTTTTTCATGGCGATTGTTCTGGCGGCGCTGATTTACGAGCATCTCGAGGCCCGCCGCGGAAGCGTCGCGTCCATCAACCGCGCGTTTTTTCAGGCGAATGCCGTCGTGGGAATCGCCTTCGTTGCAGGAACCCTTTTTGACTGCCTTGCCCGATCCTAAATCCAAAAAATCCCGCCGGAAGCGTGCGGGGCGTCTCGCGGTTCTTGTCGCGGTCCTGCTGGTCGCAGTGCTGGGATATCTCCACCAAAATCTGACCCGCGTCGTGCGTTGGACGGTGCAGCGCGCGCTTCCCGGGGCGCGTGTGGAGATCGGGCGGGTGAGGATTGAGTCCCCCCGCCGTCTGGTTGTCCGGGAATTCATCCTGCGCGATCGCAGGACGGGGGCCGAGTTGTTCCGGCTCGAAGCCGGCAGCATCGTCTTCGCGTTCGACGATCTGCGCCGCGGGCAGCTCGGGGAAATCCGGCTGGTCAACCCGTGCCTGCAAGCCTCGCCGGGCCTGCTGAGCACGTTTCCCTCCGGAAAATCCGGCGGCGTGCCCGCGTGGCCGGTGCGGCGGATTGTTTGCGACTACGCCGAGGTTTCCCTGCGCGGTTTTAGCGGAGCGAGTCCCGAGATGGAATTCAAGTGTTCGTTCGACTGGCGGAGTCCGGGCGATCCTTCCGCGCCCCTCGATCTCATGCTCTGGGATCTCCGCGCCTTCGCGCCGGGTTTCCCTGCGCCGTTCCTGTCGCTCGACATCGTCCGCGTTCAGGCGACGCCTCGGGGGATATTGAATGCCGGCGAGATCGCCTCCGTGGAATTCGAAGGCGGAGACCTTCTCCTCGGCGCGGCCCTCCAGCAGATCCTCTCCGGACCGCCCGCGAGCGCCGCGCCCGCGGGTCTGGCTGCGGCAGGAAAGCTTGGGCGGCTCGATATCCAGAGGGTTCGCGTGAGGCTCGAGGACACTCGCGATACCGCCACGGATATTTCTTTCCTGCTCAACACGACACTGCGCGACATCTCGCCGTCCGGTGCCGCCGCCGCATTGGGCGGGGAACCGCAATCGGTCGAGATCGCGGATCTCGAAATTCTTTCGCCCTACGACCCGTTCGTCAAAGTCCTCACCATGCGGCGGGTTTCCCTGCGCTTCACGCTCGGCGGCCTCCTGCGCAAGGAGCTCGCCGAGGCCGTCATCGACAGCCCCTCGATCTACGTCGGCCAGGATCTCTTCTGGTATATGGAGGATGCGCAGAATCGGCTTTCCGGCGGCGCGGAAGCCGTGCCGGGCTGGAAAATTGGAACGCTGAAAATCGAATCCGGACGGCTCCTCGTCGGCAGCGGCGGGAGCGCGAAATATGGCGTGCCGCTGAATTTTTATGCCGCCGCCAGCGACATCTCGCTCGACAACCTTGCGACCCTCAAGATCCAAACCGCGTTCCAGATCCCGCGGCAGGAATACGCGTTCCCGGATTACCAGCTCGAAATCTCCACCCGCGAGGGAGACCTCCAGTTCGCGTATCCCCCGGAAAAAAACGAGAACAACCTCGTGGGGAAAGTTTTTCTGGATGCGATCCGCTGGCGCCAGTTCCAGGCGTCCGACGCCTGGCTTTCGGCGACGTTCGACAAGTCGGGGATCAACGGCGACTTCGGCGGGCGCTTCACCGACGGCTACATGAGCGGCGGCTTCAGCTTTCTTTTCGTGGAGGGCGCTCCCTGGATCGGATGGCTGGCCGGCGAGCGGATCAGCCTCCGGCAGCTCACCGATGTCCTCGCGCCGAAAAATTTCCGCATGAGCGGCCCGCTGGATTTCGATCTCCAGATGGACGCATTCGGGAGCAACATCGAGCGGGTCAAGGGGAGCTTCCGCGCGACAAAGCCCGGGCGCATGGAGATCGGGAAGCTCGACGACCTGCTCGCGAACCTCCCGGATTCCTGGAGCAACCTCAAAAGAAGCAGCACCCGCCTCGCGCTCGAGTCCCTGCGCGACTTCGACTACGACCAGGCCGACGGCGACCTCTGGGCCGTCCGCGGGCAGGGGATCCTCGGGTTGAAGTTGCAAGGACCGCTCGGATCGCGCAAATTTGACATCGTGCTCCACGCCGACGAATCGGATCAGGGGCGCTGGAAAGACAAACCATGAGAATCCTCCTCACCGCCACCGCAGCCGCCGCACTCGCCGGATGTTCGGCCCCCAACGTCAACCTCTCGACCGCCGAACCCATCCAGGTGGACATCTCGATGCGCCTCGACGTTTACCAGCACAGCAAGGAAACCGCAAAAAAGCCGGCCGCCGCCGAGCAGGCGTCCGACGTCGGAACCGGCCGCCGGAACCGGATGGCCGACATCCAGAATTTTAAAAACTCGCGCCTCGTCGGCGAGGGCCGTGACGGGCAGCTCTCGATCCGCGTGGACACGCCGGGCGATGCGGGCGACTACATGCGGAAGACCGTCGCCTCCGAAAACGAGGATCGCATGGCGCTCATGACGGCGCGCGCGGCAAAAGAAAAACGCAGCCTCGCGGACATCCAGGCCGAGCAGGCCGCGCTCTGGCGGCAGCGCTCGTTCAGCGGCGAACTCATCGAGATCTCCAACCCCGACGGCTCGTTCGCGTGGGCCGCAAAATCCGGAAGATAGGGGCTTTACTTCCCGCGCAGCGGCGTGTAGGATCCCTTCAAATCACCCCCCGCAGATTCCACAAACGCAGATTCCAAACCAACAAACTATGGCCACAACAAAACGCAAAGCAAACCCAGCACTGATGAAACCCGTTCAGCCCGACGCGGCTCTTGCCGTGATCGTTGGCTCGAAGCCGCTGCCCCGGAGCCAGATGACCAAAAATCTCTGGGACTACATCAAGAAAAACAAACTGCAGGATCCCGCGAAGAAGACGATGATCAACGCCGACGAGGCGCTCAAAGTCGTCTTCGGCGGTAAAAAGCAGGTCAGCATGTTCGAGATGACCAAGCTCGTCTCGGCGCACGTCAAGTAAGCTTTGATCTCCCGGCGGCCTCCTCACGGGGCCGCCGGAGATCCTCCTCTCCCCCCGCTCTTCCGAACGGATTTCGGGCGGGGCGTTTCCGGTTTTTTCCCGCATTCAGCGGAAAAACCGAATGAAGTTTCATTCCCTTTGGGTCTGATACCGCATATTGGAAATAATCGGACTTCGCGGCGACCATGGGGAACGGGCGGGACGGCCATGCCCCCTGGCGTTCGCGTCTCACAAACTTTCCTCGCAGGTCAACCTTCCGCAAACCCTTCCGGCATCGGCATCGGACGGGTCATCGAGCTGGCAAGCTCGACGCGCTGCCCGGACTCGGAGGAATCGAGGATCGAGTGCATGATGTCGAGCACGTGGTAGGCGGTCTGTGCGTTCGCGCGGTGCTCGTGCCCGTTCTGTTCGGCGGCGATGAGATCCGACACCCCGAGGCCGCGGCTGTTGTCGGCATACCCGAACTCCAATGGGATCTCCGTCCACTCGCTTTCCCCTTGCCGGCGGATCCGAACCGGCCCGCCGAACGTGTTGGGATCGGGGACGGAAAGCGTGCCCTCCGAGCCATAGATCTCGATGTTGGGCAAGCCGTGGGCCTGGACGTCAAAGCTCGTCACCAGGGTCACCAGCGGGCCGGATTCGAATTCCAAAAGCCCGGCAATATGGGTCGGGGTTTCGACCCGGATCATTTTCCCGGCCAGCGGCTGACTCTTGATTTCCCGCTCCGGAAAACTGATGCGTGCGGCACCGCTCACCCGGAGAACCGGGCCGAGCAGAGTGGTAAGCGCCGTGAGGTAATACGGCCCCATGTCAAAAAGCGGACCGGCTCCCTTTTTATAAAAAAATTCCGGGTTCGGGTGCCAGCCTTCGATGCCAGGGCTCATCATGAACCCGCTTCCCGCCACCGGCTCACCGATCGCGCCGGAATCCACCAGCTTCCGGCAGGTCTGCAGCCCGGCACCCAGAAACGTATCCGGCGCACACCCGATCCGCAGGCCCTTCCCGCGTGCGAGCGAGATCATTTCGCGCGCCTCGCGTCGCTTCGGCGCGAGCGGCTTTTCGTTGTAGAGGTGCTTCCCGTTCTGGAGAACTTCGAGCCCGAGCTGCCCGTGGACCGACGGGATCGTGAGGTTGATCACCAGCCCGATCTCCGCGCTGGCGAGCATCTGCTCGACCCGCATCGGAGACGGGATGCCATACTTCTCGGCCAACGCTTGAGCGCGCGGGTAGTCCAGATCCGCGCACGCCGCGATCTCGATGTTCCGGAACTTCTTTCCCGCCTCCGCGTAAATCCCGCTGATATTTCCGCACCCGAGGATCCCGACTTTCATTTTCTTCATGATAATTTGTCGAAAATTATCTACAGATTTCCACGCTGCGCGAGAAAAAACCCAAAGACCGCAAGCCGCCCGTCCGCCCTGCAGGGAGCGCCCTGCGAACCAAACCTTGCTTGAACATCCTCCAACCCCGGCTAATTTTGTCGTCTATGCAACTTTCCATGCGCACGGACTATGCCCTGCGGGCCCTGTTTACTCTGGTTGAATACCACGGGAGCGACCCGATTCCCATCGGCGAACTCGCCCGGAGAAACGACGTGCCCAAGCGGTTCCTTGAGCACATCATGCTCGATCTCAAAGAAAGGGACTGGGTCGCAAGCGTCGCCGGCAAGCGCGGCGGCTACCTCCTCAAAAAAAACCCGGCAAAAATCACGATGGGCGAGGTCGTGAGACATTTCGACGGATACCTTGCACCGATCGCCTGCGTGTCGGTGACCGATTACAGGCGGTGTTCGCAGGAACCGGTCTGCCGGTTCCGCCGCGTGCTTCTCCGCGCGAGGAACACGGTCGCCGCGTTGATGGATCAGACAACCCTGCTCGACGTGCTGCACGGATCACCGGTGCTGCCCGCGGAAGTTTTCGGCCTCGACGGCGATGGGATTTGACGCTGTGAAAACCCCGTTCCTCCCGCGCCGCCTTTCCGTGCTCTTTCCGTGCTTGACGCATGGGCGCGGCAAAAGCTTATTGGCACGAGATTTTTATCCATGAACCGCCTGCTCTTCCTCTGCCTGGCCGCCGCCCTCGCCGGCTGCTCCTCCTACGATGCCCGCCTGAACAACCGCTCCACCCAATACCTCGGCCAGGACGGCTCGATCATCGCGCGCTCCAGCGAATCCACGCTCGCCGACAAAAACTCCTACTGGGACGGCGACGGCGTCGAGGGGGCCCCCTCGATCGTGATCGACATCTCCGATCAGACCGCCTCGTTCTACAAGGGGGCGAAACTCGTCGGCGTTTCCGCCCTCTCCACCGGACGCGAGGGGTTCGCCACGCCGGCCGGAAATTACAAAATTCTCCAGAAAGAACCCGACCACGTTTCGAACCTCTACGGCGATTACGTGGACGCCGCAGGGGTTGTCCTCGTCCGGAACGTGGATGTAAAAAAAGACCCCAAGCCGCCCGGAGCTGTCTTCGCCGGCGCGCCGATGCCGTTCTTCATGCGCCTCAGCAATGCCGGCATGGGCATGCACAAGGGATTTCTCCCGGGAGTTCCCGACAGCCACGGATGCATCCGCATGCCGGAAAAAATGGCGAAAATCTTCTACAACAACGTCTCGATGGGCACCCCCGTCCGCATTGTGAATTGATCCCGGTCAACTCCTTTCCGCATTTGTTCTTGTCAGTCTGCGCGAGTTGGAGATTCTAACGCGCCCGCAATTATTTCAACCAACCAACCTCATACCAATATGTCAGCCACTACAATCACAGCCATCCGTGCCCGCCAAATCCTTGACTCCCGTGGAAACCCGACCGTCGAAGCCGATGTTGAGCTCGCCGGAGGAGTCACCGGCCGCGCTGCCGTCCCGAGCGGCGCCAGCACGGGCGAACACGAGGCGGTCGAACTCCGCGACGGAATCAAAACCTCCTTCCTCGGCAAAGGCGTCACCAAGGCGGTCGCCAATACCAGCAAATTCCTCGCCCCCGCGCTCGTCGGCCTCGACGCCCTCGACCAGATCGGCCTCGACAAAACGATGCTGGCGGTGGACGGCACCCCGACGAAAAAGAAAATCGGAGCGAACGCGATCCTCGCGGTCTCCCTCGCCGCCGCCAAGGCCGCGGCCGAGCAGATCGGCCTCCCGCTCTACAAATACCTCGGCGGGCCGAACGCCAAAGTCCTTCCCGTCCCGATGATGAACATCGTCAACGGCGGCGCCCACAGCGACGCCCCGATCGACTTCCAGGAATTCATGATCGTCCCGAAAAATTTCCCGACGTTCTCGGAGGCGCTCCGCGCCGGCACGGAAATTTTCCACGCGCTCAAGGGCGAGCTGAAGAAGCGCGGGCTCTCGACCGCGATCGGCGACGAGGGCGGGTTCGCCCCGGCATTCACGTCGGCGGAGGACGCGCTCGACACGATCGCCAAGGCGGTTAAGGCCGCGGGCTACAAGTTCGGATCGGATGTCTTCCTCGCTCTCGACGCGGCCTCCAGCGAGTTCTACGACGCAGCGAAGAAATCCTACGTCTTCAAAAAATCCGACGGGTCGAAGCTCACCGCCGACCAGCTGGTCGCCTACTACCAGAAGCTCTGCGCGAAATACCCGATCATCTCGATCGAGGACGGCTGCTCGGAGAACGACTGGGCCGGCTGGAAGAAGCTCACCGACGCGCTCGGCGACAAGATCCAGCTCGTCGGCGACGACGTTTTCGTCACGAACGTCGATTTCCTGCGCAAGGGGATCGACCTCGGTGTCGCCAACTCGATCCTCGTCAAGGTTAACCAGATCGGCTCGCTCACCGAGACGCTCGACGCGATCGAGCTCGCGAAGGAAAACAGCTACACGGCCGTCATCAGCCACCGCTCGGGCGAGACCGAGGACACCACGATCTCCGACATCGCGGTAGCGACGAACGCCGGCCAGATCAAGACCGGCTCGCTCTGCCGCACCGACCGCGTCGCCAAATACAACCAGCTCCTCCGCATCGAAGAGCAGCTCGGCGACGACGCCGTCTACGGCGGCAAAATGCGGGGCTGACACGAACGGCACCCAACGGCAGCGCCCTTCGAAAAATTGTCGAAGCGCCCATGCGGGGCGTGGCTGCGTGAACTCGTGCCAACGACTTCGCCCGATACAACCCGTTCAGAGTTGGTTTATGGATTCCAATATCCCCGAGGAAAAATGGGCTTGGACGCTGCAGGGCTCGAACCTGCGACTTCCACCGTGTGAAGGTGGCACTCTACCACTGAGTTAAGCGTCCGGAAAGAGAGGGCATTCCACAGCAGATTGGCGCGCCACGCAAGGCCAAAGCGACAGGGGCGCATCTCTTGATTAAGTGCAAAAGCGAAAAAGATGGCGGCGAAGCCGCGAGCCCGCCTCAGCAGAGTGAGGCGGCATCTCTCATGAAACCGCACTGGCCTGCGAGTTTCCCTTCGCTTTTGCTCCATACATTTCCACCAGCAATTCCTGAAGGGCTTCGGTGTCCTTTGTGGAGGATGACAGAATCGCCGCGGTCTTGGATGAGCAGCCCCGAGTCAAACCCATGTTTGCGGATGAGTTGGGCGGGAATCCGGATCCCGCGCGAATTCCCGATGCGGGCAAGAGAAATCTCGCGGGTTATCATTACGTAATCACGTGTGATTACAATTAAACTGCGGTCAAGTGAAAAAGAGGGCCGTCTGCTCCACTTTGGTTTGGGTTTACGGTGGAGGATCTTCCGAGACTCGGTGGGCGGGGACTGAGTGCGCTGAGCGTGGGGAGCCCATGCGTTCCGGGTGGGACTGCTCCAACTTTCGCAGTCGCTGGAAATGGGCCTGCAAATCGAAACCGTCCTCCTTCGCGATCTCCTCGCGGATCCGCCAGATTTCTTCGATGGGGTTCTCCTGTTTCATTCTATTCTCCGGTTGCTCACCATTGCTGCGTGGCTTCTTGCTGGGCGGCAATGCTCCGAGCATCGCGATCAGGCTGCCACCAAAATCTCCGGATTTTTTCTGGCGATTGACAGCAGTTTCCGGGCGGCACCGGAGGGCTGGCGTATTCCATACTCCCACGCCACAACGGCGGCCTTGCTGACGCCCAGATAAGAAGCAAAAACCCCCAGGCTCGCATTCAGGGACGATTTGAAGTTGATGATCTGTTCCGGCGGCATGAAGACCGGAGTGCCTGCCGTGTTACCGGTCATGCTCATCCCGCTGAGGCCGGCCATCTGCAAGCTCTTTGACATTCCAAAGTCGGAGACGTGGGCGACGCCTTTATGGATGGATTCCTCAGTCGCGGTGATCGTGCCGGGCATTTTCGTTCTCTTCATATCATCCTCTACGGTTCGCGCTGAAAATCGTCAACTAACGCGGCATGAGGAATCCCGGCATCTTTCCAAGAGATTGGAAAGCGATGGGGGATGAGACGCGAGTGGTCCTCGATGGATTCGGGTTTGAGGAGGGAACGGAGGATGAGGTCTTTTTTGTGGAGCTGGCGGTTTGTGGGAAAGAAGAGGCGTTCGCGGCTTCCCTGTCCGACCACGTAGAGGGCGACTGCGTCGAGAACTTCGCCCGCCGGAGATTTCTCCAAAAAATCCCGAACCAACTGGATTTCTTCTGCACTGGAAATGGCTCCGGCGTGATATCCGGTGATGGCGAGGACGTTGATCTCGTCGTCGGCGCTCGAGCGGAATGGCTTCTCCGGGTGGTCGCCGAAGAGATAGACGTCTTTCTTCAGCGGTTTGCTGGCCGCTGTGCCCCGGCGGTTTTTGATTTCAAGGTTGATCGTGAGCGCCCCGTCAAGGACTCGGAATCTCCAATCCACCGTTGGGGTCAGCTTTTTCGAGCCGCCCAAGATCGGGTATTCCATTTCGACGGAATCCGGGATGACCCCATGCCAGCGGGAAAGCCACCAGACTTCGTTGAGGGTATCGAGGTGCTGGGTGGGCGTGTGAACATGTTTACGCAGTGTCTTGTTTCCCAGCCAGAGGCGAGGAATGATGGTATGTCCGGTTTCGGAAATCTGGGCGAAACGGGAAAGGCTTTCGCGGGAAAGGCCAGTTCCGTCTATGAGATGGGGGTCTTTCTTGAATCCCAGTGCGGCTTGGTCGAGAACTTGCCCGCTGGATCCAAAGACATATTCCACGATTTTGAAAAGCAGACCAGAAGCCGGGTCCGCAACCTCGCGGGCGGGAAGAATTTGGAATTGGGCGAGGCGGAGTTTTTCCAAGTCCTCGTGGAGCCATTCCGCGCGCTGAAGGAGCGTGTTCTTTGATAGAAGGCCTTGCTTGACCAGCGCCCCGTCGGACTCCATGAGCTTCAGGTAGAGCGTCGAAGCCGATGGAATGTCGCCTTCCGCCCGGCGCGGTACGGGTTTTTTGTATGGGCCTCCAATTTTTTCCAAGTAGGTCGGGAGATTGACCGACCAGCGGTCGCCGGTGGTGACACAGTCGCCGGTGCGACTCAGGAGCACCTTGCGCTGCGCTCCGACCAAGGCTGCGATCTTGTCGAGCTTTTTGAAATCCGCAACGGAGGGGGAAGTGGTGAGCTTGATTTCGATCAGCTCCCGGATTCCGTTTTTTTCGAGGAGACCCGCGCGCCGTCCTTGAGATCGACGAGCGGGAATTGATGCTTTGCGCCCTCCTCCGGGGTTTCGCCGGACTTGCGGCCATCCCATTTCTTTCGTTGACGCAGGTGCCGTTCAGGCTGCCGAGGTCGCGGAGCGATGCCTTCGGCGGGCAGGCTTCCAAGATGAAATGGTGCCGGGACACCAGCGTGTCGTCTGGAAACGTGGCGTGGCAGTCCGCCATGCGACCGAAAAGGAACGTGTCGTGCTCGGTGAAAGTGAAGGCTTTCTCCTTCGCAGGGCCTCGGGTGACGGAGGGCGTGACTGCCATGATGATATTCTGCCGCTGAGGCGGAAAATCGTCAACCAGAGGGAAATTTACTCCTGCCGGAACGACTTCAGCAGCCCCACGGAATCCAGCCCGCCAAATCCCTGGGATTCGAGGTGTTCGCGGAGTGCCTGCGTGGCGTCCAACTTCTCATCAGAAAAAAAGTCGGCGCTGACGGAGCAGCGGCCATCCACCTACCTTCCCAGCGAAAGCCGCTGGGCGGTGAATCGGGGGAGCCCGGCGCGGATGATTTTTCTTTTCGTTCGCTTGATGTCGTAGGCGACACGACGGAATTCGACGGTGTTCTGCTCCGGCCGGTAGAGGGCGTAGCAGGCACGGGAATCTCCATCGCGGGGCTGACCGACCGCGCCCACGTTCACGAGAACCTTCCCGTCTGGCGGCAGCGGCATGATGTCTTTCCCTGTCCGCTGGGTGACTTGCCCGCCGGGTGATTCCTGCCACCAGAGCATCGGCTTGTGGGTGTGTCCACAGAAGGCGAGATGCGAGGGTTGATTGAGAAAATGCCTGCGGGCATCTTCTGCGGAGATGATGTAGGGCCATCCGATTGAACTCACCAGCGAAGAATGGGTAAAGACGGCCCCCTCGATTGCCAGATTTCTGGGCAAGGACTTGATCCATGCCCGGTCGGACTCGGAGAGCCGGGCCGCAGCGAACACGATCCCGGCGGTGGCCGTGTCGTTAAGTTCCTCGGGCGGCTCAGGCAGGCAGGTTGCTTCATCATGGTTCCCCGGCAGCACCGGACAGCCGAGTTCACGAATCGCCTGCATGCACGCCTTCACGCTGGAGGCGTAGCCGACGATGTCGCCCAAGCAGACGATCTTCCGAACCTCCTGCGCCTTCACATCGTCAAGAACAGCCGTCAGCGCCTCGAAGTTCGAGTGGATGTCGCTGATGACCGCAATGGAGTTCTGCATGGCAGATGAATACGACTCTGAGGAAAAAGCGTCAACTGGACGAGAAGAAAAGGAACACGCCGACCTGCCCCCGCGGCAACCCGCATGATGGGAACTTGCATGGCGCTCGGCGAAGTCGCAGGATGCGAGCCCGCACGGTTCATCCACTCGCAGCCGCCATGAACATCCTCCTCGTCAAACCTCATCCCGAGCTCCTCATCGCGCGCCGGTTGCAGCAGGGGTTCCTCCACTTGGAACCGCTCGAACTCGAAACCGTCGCCGGCGCCGCCTCGCCGGGCGACGACATCGCGATCCTCGATCTCGGCCTGGAAAAAGACCCGCGCGCCGCCTACCTCGCCCGCCTGCAATCCGGTCACCATGACATCATCGGCTTCACCGGCTACAGCTCGAATGCCGGGCTCGTCCGCGAATACCTGAAGCTCGCCAAGGATCACGATCCGCGCATTCTTACGATCGTCGGCGGCATCCACGCGACGATGGCCCCGCACGATTACGCCTGCGCGCAGATCGACCTCGTCGTCCGCGGAGAAGGCGCCACCGCACTGCGCGGGATCCTCGCCCGGCTCCGCGCCGGCGAACCCCCCGCATCCGGCCACAGCGTCCTCTCGCCCGCCGCGCCGGATTTCCTCGAAAAGGCCGCCCTCCCGCCGCCCGAATACCCGGCCTGGGACGAGCTCCCCATGCCGCGCCGCGACCTCGTCCAACGCGACAAATATTTTTGCGTCTGGACCGGATCCGGCGAGAAGCGGATCCCCACGATGTTCCCGCGGGTGGCCTCGATGCGCACCTCGGTCGGCTGCGCGTTCAACTGCTCGTTCTGCGTCGTCCCGCACCTGATCAGCCGGAAATATATCGAGCGCACTCCCGAGGACGTCGTCGCGGAGATCGCGTCGATCACGGAAAACCACATCTACTTTGTGGACGACGAGATGTTCCTCAACGCCGCGCGCGTCGAGCGGATCGCCCGCCTCCTCATCGCCCGCGGCATCCGCAAGCACTACACGAGCTGGGCGCGCGCCGACACGATCGTGCGCCACCCGGAGCTCTTCAAACTCTGGCGCGAGGCCGGGCTCGACACCGTCTATGTCGGCATCGAATCCATGACCGACGCGGGGCTTGCGGGCTTCAACAAAAAGACGAGCGTCCAGACCAACCGGGACGCGATCGCGATCCTCAAGGCGGCCGGCATCATGCTTCACGCCAGCATGATCGTGAACCCGGATTTCACCGACGCCGATTTTGACGCGCTCGAAAAAGAAGTCCGCGCGCTTTGTCCGGCGGAGATCACGTTCACCGTCCTCTCCCCCTCGCCGGGCACCGCGTTCTGGCACGAGAAGAAGAACGATTTCATCTGCGACTGCTACCGCTATTACGACTGCATGCACACGATCCTGCCGACCGTGTTGCCGCTGCGGCGGTTCTACTCCCGCTTCGCCAAGCTCACCGAAATCGCCCTGCGCAACAACCCGCTCCGCAGGCACCGGATCCGCACGCCCTGGCACGAAGTCGTCCGCGCCATCTACCGCGGCACGCTCTACATCTTCGCGCTCCACACGATCTTCCGCGACTACCCCGCCCCGCCGCATCCGGCAGGCCACAAAAAGTGAAGCAACCGAATCTAAAAAATGCAGATGAGGCCCGCGAATCACGCAAAAAGACGAATGGAAAAACCAAGAAAAAGCCAGGCTGACCTTGCCGGTGAAGCCCTGCAGGTCTCCATCTGCCGGATTTTATTCGCGTCCATTCGCGTGATTCGCGGGCAACTGCCGGAATGATGATGGACTGGCTGGAAAACTATCTCCACAGCCTGGGCGACCTCGGCGCGCTCGGGGTGCTCGTGTTTGTGGTTTCGTTCGCCGGGCTGAGCATGCTCGGGCTTCCCCTCATCCCGTTCGCGGTGATGGGCGGGATTCTTTTTGGCGTCGCGGGCGGGCTCACGTGGGTCGTCGCCGGCTCGACGCTCGGCGCGGCCGCGGGATTTCTCGTCAGCAGGTATGTCGCCCGCGAACGCGTGGCCGGGCTCGTGAGCCGGAGCCCGAAGCTGGTCCTGATTGATTCGGCGATCCACCGGGAAGGATGGAAAATCATCGCTCTCCTGCGGATGTGCCCGCTGCCTTTCGGGTTCTCGAACTACGCCTACGGGCTCACGAAAGTTCCGTTCTGGCACTACCTCGGCGCGACCGCCCTCGGGATTCTTCCCGCGGAAATCGTTTCCGTCTGCCTCGGTGCGGCCGGAAGAAAGATCGCCGAAGTCCAAGCCTCCCCGGAGGCGAAGGTTCTCGCGTGGATCGGAGCCGCCGCCCTCGTGGCGGCGCTCGTCATCCTCCGCAAAATCGTCCGCAAAAAAATCCCCCTTGCCGCCGAGATCCGCAAAAGCGGACAGCATCGGGATTAGAGCGGTTTATCTCACACTTTCGGTGAGGGTGCACGGCATTTCCGGGGAGCGCACGCGCCCTCGCGTGCTGGTTTCGGCGCCCTCGCCGAAACAGTCTTCCCCCGCAATGCAGGAAGTTCACGGCAGCGGGGGCGCTGCCGCCAGCACGCGAGGGCGCGTGCGCTCCCCGGAACACTCCACTCCGCGGTTTCTCTGAAGTGCGAAAGTCGGGTTAGAGCGGCGGTGGGGTGGCGGGTTTTTTCTTGGATCCGGCTTTGAAGCATCCGTCGGCGCTGAAGCGTGTCCAGGCCATGCGGAGCCAGCGGAGGAGCGAGGCGGCGAGCCAGAGCGCCCAGGCAAGCATGAGGAGGCGGAACCACCAGATTGAGACCGAGACGCATCCGGGCTGCGGGAGCACCTCGCCGCAACGGGCCTGATACCAGCGCAGCGCGCTCGGCGTGGATCCGTTGCCGATGATGAACATTTTGGGATTTCCCAAAAGCCCCTCGGCCACGACCGCCACGAAGACCGCCAGCGCGGCGGCGGTGGCAGCGATGAGCAAGAGCTGGAAAATATTGAACCCCCACGCCGGGAGGCGCAGGAACGAATCGTGCCCGCGCCATGACAGGAAAAACAGCCATGCCACGACGACGAGCGCGGCGGGCAGCGGCACCTGGGTGAGCCCGATCCCGAGCAGCGCCCACTCGACCGTGCGGAGCGGCGAGGCGGCGAGCCGCCCAAGCATCCCTGCGGCGAGGAGCGAGCACGCAAGCACGCCCCAGAACCTCACGGCAGGACCGCGCAGCGGGCCGCCCGCCGCAAGAACCCACCGGCTTTCCGGCACGTTGAGAGTGGTGTTGATGTTCGCGCTCCCGACCGGAAGCCTCACCTCCTCGACGCGCGAGCGGAGGCCGAGGGGGACGTTTGTTTTCCACTCGACGCGAACCGACTGCCCGCCCGGACGGAGCGGAACGATGAGGTTGCGTCCGTCCATCCTCGCGGGGATCGCCGCGCCGTTCAGCGTGAGCGACGCGACTTCCGCATGGGCGGGGAGCGTGATGAGAAAATCCTCCCCGAGGCTGCAGCGCAGGCCGAGCGTGAGGTTGGATGTCATCTGGCGCATGCCGGGAGTTACCTCCAGCGCGGCTTTTTCCACCGTGATGGTGGCGCCGGGAACCGCTTCCGGTCGGCTGATCACGAGGCTCACGCCCTCGCCCGGCCACGGGCGCCAGACCGGCACGAGGCCGGGATTGCCGGGCTCGAAGACCGGCGCGAGACCGGAGATCGTGACGTTCCAGACCGGCGAGGCGATCAGGTGCCAGACTTCGACCCAGGAATCGGAGGCGTTCGCGGCGAGCGCCAGCGTCGCCGCCGGGCTCAGCTCGCTCTCCCACGAAAACGCGTCCTGCTGCGCGCCGATCCGCACATCGATCCGTCCGTCCTTGATCTGCGCGTTCGAGGTGAGGACGTTCTCGCCGGGGAGGAGGGGGACGCGCAGGGCGATCGCCTTGCCGCCGGGCGAGAGCCGCCGCACGGTGGTGCGCACCTGCCACACGAGTCCGAGCTCGATCTGCCGATCCACCGACGCGAGGGTCGTGAAATCCTGCCGGTCGTAGGCCGCCTCTCCGGCCGCGCTCTTCTGGATTTTTGTAAAGAAGACCTGTTGGTCGGGAACGCCGGCCGCGGAGACGCCGTTGACCGTCCACTCGGGCGCCTCGACGCTCACCACGCGCGGCTTCAAAAGGAACGTCCATTCCCAATCCGGAACGTCCGACAACATCCCGGACACCTTCACCTGGTGGACTCCCTTCGGCACGGGGATCCAAAGGTAGCCGTCATCCCGGCGCAGTGCGGCCGCGGGCTTTCCGTCGAGCGAAACCGCCAGCGGGGACCACGCGGGAAGCCGCCCGGGGAGCGGCACGGCGGCCTGCACCTCGGCCTGGATCTCGACATCCATTTCCAGCCGGTTGCCTGTGAGGCGCAGCGTGGCGCTCGGGATCGCGGCGGCATTCGGAAATGCGTCCGACGTTTCCAGCAGCCGCGCCCGCAGGGTTTCGAGGGTCTGGGCATCGGGAAATTCCGCGTTCGCGGAGGGGAGGAACATCAGGAAAGCCAGGATGGCGGCGGAGATTCCGGGCGCGACCGCCCGCCCGCCGCGCAGCAGCAGAGCCGCCAGAGCGAGGATCAGAGCCACGCGCAGCACCGAGAGCAGGCGCTCCATGCCGATCGGAATCAGCACCGGCCGGACCTCCTGCGATGCCGCCACCGGGCCGTTCCAGCCGAAGGAAACATTCCGCCACGTCCAATCCGGAATCCCCGGGCCGGTCTGGATCCGCGCCTTCGTGTCGTAGGCGAGGTTCGATGTGTCCAACCTTGCGCCTCCTTTGCGGGCGGAGCTGATTCCCAAACTGAAACTGTCCGCGGCTTTTGCCTTTTCCGCCAACGGAGCGGCCGGAGCCTCCTGCATCTCAGCATTGGCGACAAGCCCGCCCGCCTGCGCCTTGGTTTCCCGGGAAAATGGCGCGGCCCCGCCGCCCGTGCGCTCGAGCTGCGGGTAGATCGCCTGCTGGATCTGGAGCGAGGCGAACGGGACGACGATGAAAACAAACGCGGCGATGACGAGCCATTTTCCGGCCAGCAAAATCCGGCGGCCCCAGCCGGGGCGGACGACGCGCAGGAGGGCGAGCGGGATGAGCAGGCAGAGCCAGACATACCGCGGCGCGCCGGGTTCGTGGTAGGCGAGGCCGAACGCGACGAAGGCCAGCGCCGCGATTCTCCAGCCCCAGAGCTTGCCTGCGGCGAGAGAAAAAATCAGGAGAAGGAAGATGTCGAGGAGCGTCCATGCGGTCAGCCAGTCGCCATGCACCCAGTCGGCGCCGAAGAGCGCGAAGAGCCGCCAGCCGGGCGGAAGGTTGAGCGTCACGCGCAGCGCGTCGGCATCGGTGCGCCATCCGGCCGCGGAAATTTTTCCGCCGCGCTCCATGCGGCCGTTGGCTTCGAGGTTGAGGTTTCGCGAGCGGATCTCGACCCCCGGCGCGCCGTTGACCGGGCTTTTGGTGATCAGCTGTCCCTCCCCGTTGCTGCGCACGGAACCGAGGTCCTGTCCCGCGGCCGCGTCGAGCCGCCAGATCTCCTGCATTTGTCCTGTCAGCTTGTCGCGGAACGTGAACGCCTTTCCGTTTTCATCGAGCCACCATTCGCGGGCGATTGCGAGTCCGCCGGGTTTCTGGAGCCCCATGCCGCGCATCCGCTCCTCGATGCGGAACGGCGTCGCCGTGTCCCAGCGGTAAACCGGAAGCTCCCTCCACTGCTTGGGAAACGCGATCTGCGAGACATCCACCGCCGGGCTCCCGGCGATCTCGACCATCCGGAAATCCGGACGCGAGCGGAACGCGATGAGCTCGTTCGGCGCAGCCAGCTTCACGTCGGCCGCAAAGTGAAATTCCTTCGGGTTGTCGATCCGGAACGCCGAGAACCGGACCGCCCATTTTCCCGGACGCACCTGCGCCTTCATCCGTCCGTCCTCGTCCACCGCGACCGGGATCGGGCTCTCGAGCGAGGCGAGTTTCCAGCCTGCGGGAAGCACCGCGCCGATCGTCTCCTCGCGGCTCTTGCCGGAGACGATCAGCTCGATCTCGCCGCGCAGCCAGAGCGGGATCCCGTCCTCCAGCTCGGCAAAGAGCTTCACCGAAAGGAAATCCTTGCCGGCGTCGCCGCTCGAAGAATTTCTCTCGAGCCAGAGGTTCCCGGAAGCATCCCACACCGGGCTCTCGACCGGCTTCCCGTCGAGCGCGAGCGCCACGATCCCGACCGACGCAGGAAGCGCGATCTTTTGCGGGATTTTTTTCCACGCGAACCCGCCCTCGATCCGGTGCGCGCCCGCGGGCAGCTTCACCGCCGGGCGGCCCTCGTGCTCGACGACCGGCACAGGCGCCGCGCCGGACTTCACGTTTTGCGGCCACTGGTCGCCGCTCCCCGGAAGCGGAACCCACGACTCGCTGAACACCGCAACCGAAAAATCAAACCGCGCGCCGGCCGGGCCGACATCGAGCGCGACCCGCGACGGCCAGAGGCAGAGCGGTTTGGCGGGATCGCTGTAGGGTGTCGGACAATCCCGGTGATCCTGCTTCCAAAGCGCCCACCCCTCCCACGCGCGGAGCGGTTCGGGAATCCGGGGATCGGCGGAGGGCACCGCAAATGTCACGCCGCACGCCGCCAGCAGGATCAGCAAGGAGGATTTCATGGCGACATTTTTTTACCCCCCCGCCTCCCGCCGCGCCAGTTCAATGTTGCGCAGGGATGATCTCGAACCGCCCCCCAGGCTCTCCGCCAGCCCGATCTAAATGAGAAGCGGAGAAGCAAATGCCTCGTGGCTTGCCCCGGGGTTCTTTTTTCTGTGGGCTTTGCTCCCCAACGGGCGGGACGCTCGTTCTTGTGGTTAGCGTCTTTCACTGCGGGGTGGGGCGCGTTCAAGATTCCGGTTTGCGGGATTCGGTTTTCGTGTAGAATTCTGCGATCCTGATGGTCAAGCGATTCCACACGACCGGGCCGTGCCATGAGTGGAGGCATGAGATGCTGCTCTTGAAACACTCCATCCTATGAAATCTCCTCTGCTCGAAAGCCTGCTGCTGGCGTCGGTGGAATCCGGCGCGTCCGACCTGATCCTGCACTCGGGCAGGCGGCCGATGCTCCGGATTGAGGGCGAGCTCCGGGCGGTGGAATCCGAAGCGATCGGGGAGGGCGATCTGGACGCGCTGTGGGAGGAATGCGCGGCGGCGGCCTCGGATCTCGACCGCGACGCAAGCCTCACCACCCGCGAGGGCGCCCGCTTCCGGGTGAATCTCTTTCATCAGTTGGGAACGCGGGGGGCGGTTCTGCGCCGGATCCGGCAGGAGATCCCCGCGATGGAGACGCTGGGGCTTCCGGCGGAAATCCTCCGCGAATGGGCCTCGCGGAAATCCGGAATCGTCATCGTCTCGGGACCGACCGGATCGGGAAAATCCACGACGCTCGCGGCGGTGCTCGAGTGGATCAACCAGACGGCGGCCCGGCACATTGTCACGATCGAGGATCCGGTCGAATACCTTTTCACGGCCAAGCTCTCGCTGTTCACCCAGCGCGAGGTTGGCATGGATACGTCCTCGTTTGCCGAGGGGCTCCGGCGTTCGCTGCGACAGAATCCGGACATCATTTTTCTCGGGGAAATCCGCGATGCGGTCTCTGCGATTACCGCGATCCAGGCGGCGGAGACCGGGCACCTCGTGCTGGCCACGATCCATGCTTCGGCGTGCGCGGATGTCGTCGAGCGGCTGGAGCTTCTCTTTCCACCCGACGAGCGGGAGGCCGTGCGCAAAACGCTTTCCGTGCAGTTGCTCGGGGTGCTTTGCCAGCGGCTGGTGCCGGCGACAAACGGAGGCCGCGCGCTTGTCTGCGAGTATTTTTCCAATGCTGCCTCCTCGCGGAAGCTGATCGCCGAAGGCCGGATGCCGGAGCTGCAGGATTTTATCGTGCGCGGCGACCCGCGCTCGGCCCGGTCGTTTGGCGACTCGCTCCTGCGGCTCGTTCGCGAGGGGTTGGTGACGGAGGCCACCGCCATGGAAATTTCCGACAACCCGCAGGAGTTCGCACGCTCGCTGCGGGGGATCAGCTCGTCAGGTCAGTCAACCCGGAGATAAAAAAATGATGGAAAACCCGTTTGATTTGGTGGATCTGCTTTCGCGCACGGTGGCGGCGGGAGCGTCCGACCTTCACCTTTGCGCCGACGCGCCCCCGATGGTTCGGATCAATGGCAGCCTAGCCGCATTGGAGGATCGAGCGGTGACGGTCGAAGGCTGCCGCGGGCTGATCACCGGGATTCTCACCGAATCCCAGCGCGCGCGGCTCGAGGAGGAATGGGAGCTCGATTTTGCCATCCAGGTTGACGGCATCGGGCGGTTCCGTGGGAACGCGCATTACAGCCGCGGCGCCCTCGAGGCGGCGTTCCGACACATCCCCCAGATCATCCCCGAGCTCGGCCAGCTCGGGCACCGCGGGAGCATTTTCGACCTCTGCGCCCTGGAGCACGGGCTCGTTCTCGTCACCGGGGTTACCGGTTCGGGAAAAAGCACGACGATGGCCGCGATGATCCAGCACATCAGCCGGGAGATGAGCGGGGTCATCGTGACGGTGGAAGATCCGGTCGAATACATTTTCCAAAACGCACGCAGCGTGGTCAAACAGCGGGAGATCGGCAGCGACACCAAATCGTTCGGCGAGGCGCTCCGGCACACCCTGCGGCAGGATCCGGATGTCATCCTGGTCGGCGAAATGCGCGATCCGGAGACGATCAGCGCGGCGATCACAGCCGCCGAGACCGGACACCTTGTCATCGCGACCCTGCACACGATTGACGCGCCGAAGGCGATCGACCGGATGGTGGATGCATTCCCCGGCGAACAGCAGCCACAGATTGTGGCGCAGCTCGCCAACGCCCTCGAAGCGGTCATCTCCCAGCGCCTGATCCCCAGGGAGGATGGCACTGGCCGCGTCCTCGCCAGCGAGACCCTCACCGCAAACCCGGGCGTCCGTGCCTGTATCCGCGAGCGCCGCTGGGAGCAGCTCGTCGGGCTGATCGAGATCGGGGCGAAGGATGGCATGCACACGATTGACGACGACCTCGCCGGGCTCTACCTCTCGCGGGCGATCTCGAAAGAGCAGGCGATAGCCAACGCCCGCGACCGCAAGCGCATGGAGTCGCTGATGCGCGAGACCCCGAAGAAAAAAGGCCTCTTCGGAGGGTAGCCGCAGACATCCTGATCGGTGAGGAAAACTTGTGAGACGCGAAAGCCCAGGGGGCACGGGCGTCCCGCCCGTGGAAGACACTCGCCCGCGCCTGCCAAGCCCGTGGCCAAACGGGCGGGACGCCCGTTCCCTCTGTGGTGCGACATTCTCAGGTCTTCCCAGGGGGCACGGGCGAGAGGGATTCGCGCCGGGATCGCTGCGGGGATTGCTGCCGCCCTCGTCGCCCTCGCCTGCGGACTCCCCCTCCCCCCGTCCCTGCCGTGCGCGTTCCATGCCCTCACCGGCCTGCCCTGCCTTTTCTGTGGTGGAACTCGTGCGGCCGACGCTCTCCTCCACGGACAGTGGGAACGTGCGCTTTACCTGAACCCGCTGGCATTTCCCGCTCTCCTCGCGGCGCTGCTCGTGGCGGGAGTGCTCGCCATCGAGGCCGTCCGCGGCCGCCCGCTCTGCGACTGGGAACGCGCGCTTCGCCCGGCTGGTGGCCGGCTGGCGGCAGCCACCGCCGCCCTCTGTCTCGCCTGGTGGCTCCCGCATGTCGTGCTCGCCCTCAAAACCCCCAAGCCGGAACTCGTGAACCTGCACAACCCCGTCGCGGGGAAATTGCGCTCGCTCTTCGACCGCGTCGGACAGGATTGATTTCCGAATCCGGCGATTCCTCACGCGGAGGGTGCGGAGAAAAACCGTTTTAGACATCCTCAGACATCCTGATGTGTCATCCAGGAAAATGAGGGAGCGAGGAAAACGGATGACCCCAACCCGCGATGGTAGGGACGCCCTCTCCGCTTCGCTGCGGTATCAGTTGACTTGCACGCACCCGCGTGT
>Ga0194063_10000052_pt1 | contig 86784 bp, 79 predicted proteins | sample SepL3720m_MetaG_FD_155459 | JGI IMG/M metagenome (GOLD analysis project Ga0194063, IMG submission 155459) | Anoxic zone freshwater microbial communities from boreal shield lake in IISD Experimental Lakes Area, Ontario, Canada - Sep2016-L373-20m | ecosystem: Environmental > Aquatic > Freshwater... | reverse complement strand
TAAAAATCTCCAACGCTTTCTTTACTTTAAAAGAATTCAACTTAATCTTATAGCTGCTTTCAATTTGAAGTGAAAGCGAAAAAATATCCGTAAAAATATTTGAGTTTGATCCTGCCATTTTTATATACTGATATATATACCTAATTTCTTGTACTGAAATAACTATTTCATTTGCACAAAAGCTATCACTTGAAAAATCCTCAATTATCATGTTGCACGTATTCAAAAAATCTATTACTTCATTCTTGTAATTTCTGTTCATCCACGTACCAATAATTACCACCTTGTCTAATTTAAGCTTTGGAAGTTTTCCTGGGATTGGGTTAATTATTAGGATCGTATGCGAGCTGCTATCCTGTTGGGAGCAACCCTCTCCCTTGCAAAACGCCATTCGATTTCCAACATAAACTCTGCAGTCAATATTATTCTTTTCTACATAATTCACTATTTGATTTACAGAAGAAATGTCATTAATCATTATTGCAGTTGAACCTATAGACTCGATGCTTGAAAATATTTTTTCATAATCAGCATCAAAAAATTCGCCTGATAAATTGCTCGATGGCTCATCAATTTTAAAAAACGGCAATATTTCATCAACTGAATAGAAAAATGCATTCGCCAATATTTTTTCTGGAGAAAACCTTATTTCGACAACTCTTAACTGTACCTTCGTGAAACCGTTCCAAACATTTTTTTGCAAATAACATGCAACGTCGATTTGTTTACTTAAAACCAAATCTAAATACCTGTCACCCATCCCGAAAGCAATAGCACTAACATAGACTTCATTTATTTTCAATGTCATTTTCAAGTGTTTTGAATCAAGACCAATGCGCTTAACGTCAGTTGGCTCTGCGCCATTTATCCAGAATAAGGGCTCATAATTTCCACATCCGAAAGGTTCAAGCATTGATAGTTTCTCAATATTTTCAAAACTAATTTCATTAGAATTCAAGTTAGAATCTAAAAGTAGTTTTGGCTGAAAAATCAAATCATCTTCGAGCGATTCAGCATATTTATTTACTGCTAATCTTAATTCGTCAATTTTATCTGTCTTTATAGTGAGACCAGCCGCGGGTGCGTGTCCACCAAATCGTTCCATCAACTCTTTGCAAGATTCCAGAGCCTCGTAAATATTAAAGCCACTTATGCTTCTTGCAGAACCTTTTGCCTCTTCACCAGTAATGCTTAAAATAATAACAGGCTTATAAAACTTATCAACCATTCTTGAAGCAACAATGCCTATCACGCCCTGATGCCATTCACTGTCTGCAATCACAATAACTTTATCGCTCCTATAATTGGGGTTAGAAAGAACTTTTGCAATAGCCCCTTCAGTAATATCCTTTTCGGTTTCTCTTCTTAAAATATTATCATCATTTAATTGTTTCGCAATCTCAAATGCCTCTTGGTAATTATCTGTAATAAGCATCTCAACGGCTTTTCTCGGATCACTTACCCTGCCTGCCGCGTTTATTCGAGGAGCTAATACAAAACCAAACGTCCACGCAGTTATTTCACTTTGTTTGTCGACCGAATCTAACGAATCAATTAGTGCTTTCAAGCCAGTATTACATGAATTTTTTATTGCTTTCAAACCAGTATCAACTATTGCTCTGTTTTCACCGGTCAGAGAAACGACATCTGCCACTGTCCCAAGCGCTGCTAGATCTAAATATTTCATATGCAAATCATTCCCGCCAAGTTTTATTGAAATTGCATGAATCAGTTTCAAAGCAACTCCAACTCCAGAAAGTTGTTTAAACGGATAATTGCAGTCGCTTCTGCTTGTCGCCACAATCGCAATTGAATGCGGAAGTTTATCTTTACAAACATGGTGATCGGTAATTATCGAATCAATTCCAACTTCGTTTAAAAAATTAACTTCTTCAAAAGCAGAAATACCGCAGTCTACTGTAATTACCAAGTTGTATTTCTTCGGCAAGTACTCTTTGAAAGTCTCAATTGAAAGACCATATCCGTGTTCTTGCCTATCAGGAATATGATAATCCGCATCTAATCCTAATTCTTTCAAAAACATTACCATTATTGCAGAAGAAGTTATCCCATCGACATCGTAGTCGCCATAAATGAGAACGCGTTCTTTATTCTTTACTGCCAATAATATTCTATCTACTGCCTTATCCATATCCTTTAACAAAAATGGATCATGAAACTGTGAAACGCCTGCGTTTGTAAAAAGATTGTAACTTTCTTCAGAATTAATTCCGCGCGTCAATAAAACTCTTGAAATTAACCTATCAAGCTTTAGTTTTTCTGAAAAATTTGCAATTTCATTTTCGTCAACATCCTTAAGTTTCCATACCCTGAACTTTGGAAGTGACATTTTTACACTTAACAAGTTTTATCTCATCCTTCTCAAATAATAAGTGTCATTTTACATTAAAAAAGTAAGACTGTCTAGCGACAGTCTTACTTGATGAAAACATTTTTGATTGTGATTTTCTACACTCTTCTAGGAACCATGCCTTCAAAACCACGACTTTCGAACTCTTCAAAAATAGAATTAACCAGTTTCCTGCCTAATTCTTTTACTTCTCCCTCGCCACCGTCAAACTTTCTGAAAGACTCATATAAGTAATGAGAAAGTTCATAAAGGTTAAGTTTCTTAAGGTCACTAAAATCCTTTTCAGTATAGTCAAAGTCATAACTCGTTTGAGTAACTTCTCTATCAATGTCACCAGTTTGCTTTTCAACCGCGTTCGGGAATAAAGCTTTTAACTCATCCAATACTTTACGAGTCATTTCCATCTCATTCAAGCACCACTGGCGATTAAATTCGCAAGTTTCTCCTGGCGGTGGTGGCCAACGTCCATCAGAATTGGCCGAATTTGTCATATGGAACCAGAATTTTTCGACAAGGTCTTTATATTTCTCATCCTTTTCAACAATGTCTTGGTAAAATAGTTTGTATTCTTGTCTGAGAGAAAGCATGATTGGATCCCAGCTTTTAGCTTCAGGAGTATTCCCCCAAACATCGGCATAAGTCTTATGCCAAGCCATTTTATCCTCAACATAATATGGCTCTTCAACCGGCTCAAGCTCACAAGCTTCGGTAAAAGTAATCATTTCGCCGCCAATCCCCTTAATTCCGTTGATTAAAGCTTCAAGCTTTGCGCCAGCAGTAGGGTCAATTGAAAAACTTCTTGAATAATCTCTGTAATATTTAACAAAGAAATAACCAGTAGTTCCAGTATACTCAGCATCGTCAGCTATGATTATGGTAGCACCCTTTTCATCAGTACCACTCCACTTTTTAATGGTGTCAATATACTCTTCAAGGGTAATCTTTCCTAAGAAATACGCAACATATTTGCCCATGATTCTATCCGAACGAGTAAATCCGCCCAAACCAGGAACGATATCCTTAAAAGGTCTGTGCAAGAACTTGCATTCGGGGTCCAAGTCATATTGAGGTAGATTTCCGCCCCAATTCATATCGCGAGTACGATTTCTTTCAACCCATGAATAATCTTTGTCAGTACTAGTCATATAAGATTCGAAGTCAAGGCACAAATATTTGTATCCAGCATCCCTATACGTCTTCGGAACATATTGCATCCAGGTGCACTCAGGGTTCCAACTTGATACTGGCTTAAATCCTAAATACTTCTGGTAAGTCTGCATCGAGAAATAATTCGACCAGTATCCATCTTCCTCCGGAACGTTTGCCATAATTGGGTGTGAATATGGGGCACCCATAAACTCGCATTGCCCGCTCTTACAAGCGTCAATCAGTTTCTGTAAAACGTCTGGAGTCTTTTCAGCCATTTCTTTAATTGTAAATCCCGAAGCTTCAAATACATACTTGCAATCAGGTGCTTTTTCTCTAAAAACATCAATGATCGTTTCGTATGAAGCTCTAATGACTTGTTCATACTTATATTCTTCTAAATAAGCATAATTCAAGTTTGCGTGAAACACTGCAACATATTTCATAAATAAATCCTCCCTTTTTTCAACATCGTAAAATAGTCTAACAAAAAACATAAAAATCTTCAATGACGAAATCCTAGAAGTAGGAACACAAACAAACTTTTTTCTTGCAATTTCAATAATTTTATACTCTAATATATATATGAAAAATCAAACTAATTTAATTAATATATTTAAATTCTTTTCTGCTTTGTTGGTTGTTTCGATACATACTCGACTATTCGAAGATGTAAACTCAACTTTGAGTCTAGTGTTCACGAAGGTGATTTCTGATATTGCAATCCCATTTTTCCTTATAGTTTCTGGGTATTTCTACATAAAATCATTAAACACTTCAAAAAAATTCCCACTTGCTTACCTTAAGAAAATATTAATTATATATTCACTTTGGAGTCTCATATATATTCCCTATCAATTGATTTTTGTTAATTACAACTTAAGTATTTTTGAAAAAATTAAATTTGTATTGTCAAACTATTTCATCTACGGTAGCATGTATCATTTCTGGTATTTCCCCGCTTTAGTAATATGTATATTGACCACCTGGGGATTTGCCAAAATAAATAAATTGAATATTGCCGCGATTGCTTCGATTGTAATTTATATAATTGGCGTTCTTGGATGCTCTTATTATTCAATTGGCTCTAAAATCCCTTTTTTGAACATTCTTTATTCATCTTCGCAGTTCACTCATATAAGAAGAATATTTTTTATGTCGTTGCCTTTTTTCCTAATAGGTTACTTTATAAATAAATATTTTGAAAAACTGGTTAAACTAAAAGATGCTCTTTGGAAAATTGGAATAGTAATTTTATTCTTATTTGCATTTGAAATGATACTTGTATTTTCACTCAATCTGCAAATAAATGTAATCATTACATTTATGCTTTACCCCCTTGGAACAGTTATTTTTGTTATATGCCTTCTTTTTAATATTCAAATGTATAAAGAAACGGATATGTTTTTTAGAAAAACTTCAAACATTACATATTACTCCCATCCTTTAATTATAATTCTGATTACAACACTAGGAAATATTATTGGATTCAAAGTTTCTCCAACAATATTATTCGTTTTAACATGTGGATTTTTAATAATATTTTCAGCCGTATATTTCAAAATTTCATTGCGAATAAATAAACAATAACGGTGCGCCATCGGAGACCGAGGGTTCGAGTCCCCTATAGCGCGAAAAAAGACCCCACGGCGGGTGTCTTTTTTCTTCATTACTTTGGTGCGCCATCGGGGACTCGAACCCAGGACCCACTGATTAAGAGTCAGTTGCTCTACCATCTGAGCTAATAGCGCGCATTTCAAACGCAATGAGTATTATACTAATCACTTTTGCTTGTGTCAATTGATTTTAGTTGTTTTTGAATGATTTTACTTTTGATAAAAAGACCAACCACAGTAGTTGCAATTCCCAAAGAAGATGCAACCAAGGCAATTATACTATTTGACAAATCAAACCTCTGACTAAAAAACAGTAGGGGGATCAAAGAATATCCCAAAATATATGCAATCATAGCGAAATATACCACTCCAACCATTTTGAAAAAAGTAATTTTCCGAATAGTTACCGAGTTGCTTGCAATAAGTCCGAATACATAAAACTCAAACAAAGTGACAAAATACGACAATGTTTCCTTACCCTCAACTAACAAACTAAATAGAGCAAAAGCAAACATCAGAATAGCCCAAACAAAAAACATAAACCTGTAAGTCCTAATCTTATATTTATTAAAATAGTCAATTAGATGCATCTTTAAGTATTTGCGCACGATTTTTTCAAAAGGCAATACTAAAAAATCTGAAAAAAACCGATTTCGTTTAAAATTCATATATGCTGGACTGTTGATCGCAGGATTATATATTATTGCATCCTCTACATTTGCTTTTTCCATGAAAATTCTTTCACCCAATTGTTCAAAGAAATTCGAACCTTTTTCAGAATGTAATAAAACAATCGAAGTACCCTTATCATCATCAAGCTCGGGTTTCTTCTTTCCCACACCCCAAAAATCGCCCAAGGTAATGTCCGCAATTCGCGAAACACCAGTGAACTGACACTCATGGCAACAAGGTCTTAAATATATGTTGCGAAGAAAACCAAACATGTAATTATCTTTTCTAATTGAGTTCAAATATTTTTTCCCGTCTTCGAACTCTACTTCTATTGCTGAACTTTTCCAGCCATTATTCTTATTTCTGAACTCTATGTTAACTACTTTTGAGTTATGTGTTCTCTCCATGTTTTGTTTATACTTGTTAAAGACTTCTGGAGAAGGAACTCCATGGCAAACAAGATCAACGGTTAATAAGTTATCATATTCCTTTTTCAAAAAATGCTTAAGGCCGGAAATTTGACAAGGTGTTCCACTAAACAAAACTTTTCTTCCTTCCTTTAAAAACGCCTTTGCTTCAATAAAACTAGTTCCTACTGTGCTTTCAATGTATTTAGAACCTCTAAATCTATTCAACCCATCATAATCTTCAACAAATGAATGACTTAACTTCATATTTTCATCAAACGCTGCACCAAAAACTACACCATTTTGGTCAATAATTTCTTTTGCAAGTAAAGAGAAAACGCCACCCGAAGAACTCTTCAGTCGGGTTTCATCATCTAAATTCCAAGCTGCGTATACTTTCGGATTTTTTTTAGGAGCCCTCTTTTTATTCATAGGGCACACTTTATTACATTGCCCACAGTTCGTGCATCTTGAAACGTCAATTTCAAGGTAATTAAAACCTTCAGAATCAGGATTCATTTCTATACACGATTCTGGACAAATTGACTTACATCCAAAGCAACCACAACAATCTTCTTTTCTTGCAAGTTCAATCATTTTCTAATAACCTCTCAAGTAATTCCCCTTCATTTCGAGCCTTTTCAATGAAACTAGGTATAATTTTCAACAGATGATTTCTTATTCCATCTTCGTTGTGCGCGAGCCAATCAAAAGCCTTTATCAAATCGTTTTCGTCTTCAAATTCGTTCACCGGGAGTACATAATTTTCATGCGTCCCAAACAGATCTTTTGCAATCCCTTTTGACTTAACAGAATAACCTAAAGTCAACGTTGGAACACACGATGAATATGCTGCAATAGTTGCGTGTGTTCGTGCGCCAATAAACATCCTACACTTCGAGATTACCCCTTTTAGTTTCATACAGTTACTGTCATCAACAATTTTTATTCTGCCAGTGTCTTCAAACTTTCTGTAAAGTTCATTCAGAGGCTCTAAATCATTGTCTCCTGCCCAAACAACATGGGGGATCAAAATTATATCAAAAGAAGTTATTTCGATGATATATCTAATTAGATTTTCTATATTCTTAACTGTTATACCTTTAACTTTTTCATATTTTTGAACTAACTTACTTACGTTAATTCCAATAGTTTTTTTTTGAAACGAGCCAATTGGCAATGATGGAAACTGTGTTTCAAGGCAAAACGCTGTGTCCGGAACTAAATGAATGTTTCCATTCACACCAGCATCAAGTAATGCCTGATAAGTAATTGATTCTCTGGCAGTAATCATAGTGTATCTTTTAAGATCAGCCAAAATCTCTGGATTTTTAAGAAGTTCTGGTTCAACTGAGCAGCCCCAAAGCACCGTCTTTATTCCTTTTGATGAAAGCGATTTATTTAATATTCCTAACACGGAAATAAATTGACTATAGCAATAATTATCCCCTCCTATAGAGATAGCAAGATCAGATTTATTAATGTTCAAAAATAGATTTCGATAATTATTCCTCACTGAAAAAGTTACATTCCCAGAAATACGCCGTATAACTGAATATAAAATTCGACGAATTGAATATCGAGAATTATTACCTTTTGCTTGGGGTAAAAGTTTACAGACTTTATCAACTTCATATTTCATTTCTTTTTCTATAGAATCCACAAATAAATATGCTTCTTTACCCTTTATTAGCGAAAAAGTCGATCTAACAATTGCCTCACAGCCGTGATTATCACTTCCGCTGTGTCCATAAAAAAAGAATTTACTCACTTATATCCCCCCCTTAGTTTTTAGACAAATAAAAGTATTTTAAAATCGCGACTAATTTATATTTTGACAGAAAAGCTACAAATTTTATACCCCTTGGTATTCTGTTACTGAAAAAAGAAATGTTTTCAAGTGAATTTTTTACCATATCAAGTTCCAAAATCCTCTTTAATTCATTTCTTAATTCTTTCTTGTATATTAGTGTTGAATTCAATAGCATTCTTGGGAAAATGTGTCCAACAAAATAGTACGAGAAATCTTTATGAGCATCCTTTTCAAAATCAAACTTTTTATAATAATTCATATATTCTTCATATTGCCGAGTTGCATTTTCTTCGAGATACTTTTTACCTGTTAAAGAAGTCAAACTATTTGGCGTATCACGATAATAATAAAAATTCTCATTGGAAGCCACTACGCCTTTTGCGTAGTAAAAAGCGTAAAAATTAAATATGGTGTCTTCTCCAAGTTTTATTTCTTCATTGAAAAACAAGTTGTTGTCGTGAATTAATGTTCTTCTATAAATATTCCTCCAGATAAACCACATCACTCTCAATTCATGGGCTTTGCTCAAATACTTTCGAACCGAGGTAAAATCAAGATATCTATCAGAAACAAATTCTGTTCTAACCGTATTTATTTCGTTTTCCTCATCATCAACTTTAATATATCCACTTGTTACAATATCTACTTCGAACTTTTTGGCTTTTACATATAACTTCTCAAGCATTTCAGTGGCAATATAATCATCAGAATCTACAAAAGCAATGTATTCGCCTATCGCTGCGCGAAGCCCGATGTTTCGGCTGGCCGAAACGTGAAGATTTTTGTGATTATAAATAGGTTTCACTCTTGGGTCAAAAGTAAATTTTTCGATGACTTCGCGAGTATTATCTGTAGAACAATCGTCAATAATAATTAACTCTATTTCCGACAATGTTTGACTAAGAATGCTTTTAATGCACTTCTCTAAGTATTTTTCGCCATTGTATACTGGCACTATGATGCTTACTAAAGGTTCCATTTTGTCACTACCTTATCTGTTTATTTATTATGAGCTTAACCATTTTAACTAGATATTTAAATTCTTCAGTATTCCTAAATACAAGCATGGTACCTATTGCTAACACAAGACAAATAAGCGCTTTCAAAATTAAAGAAAGGATGGTTGGTGCAGTAATAAAACTTGTGATGAAAGAAGCAAATAAGACTTCCGCTATGATTATTAAGAAATATTTTGACCACACAAAGTAATAGCTCTTTACGGATTTTTTAAGTCCATGTTTAAATACAATCAATGGGTCGTACCAGACATTTGTAGCTAATCTTGCGACAAGTGTTCCGAACAGGACGCCTATTATTCCAAATTGGTTTACTAGCAGTAACGAAACCACAATGTTGATGATTGCAGATGCAACAGGTCTGAATTTCCCATGAACAAACAAACCCATTGCTATTCTAAAACTCCATACAGAGTTCATCATTCCATATATGAACCAGTTTAACGCAAACACAAATACCACATATGGATCAAGCATAAACTTGGCTCCAATCCAGATTTCAATAAATGGATTCACGAGTACGTACAGGAAGAGAAAGAAAGAGCCAAAGAGTACAAAATTTGCGAAGGTTATTGTCCTTAGCAGAAATTCCTGGCGTTCTTCATCTTCGCTTGCAATAAAATTCCCAACGCTTGCTGTAATGGCACTAGTAAATTGAAATAAAACTGTTGTGAGAGAACCAAAAATCAGTGCGTAGTTTGATAATATGCCAACTAATGCTGTGCCAAGAAAAGTAGAAATGATAATGTTGCCGGAACCATCAAGTATAGTGCTTCCCAACTTGTAAATCATAAGTGCCCTTACGTCTATCCAAATTCTTTTTACTTCGGATTTTTCTAGCCTTTCTAGCTTGTTTTCCACCGATCTTACGTAAGGATAAAGTTTATTGACTCTTAAGTATACAAAGAAGTTTTCTAAGACAGTCATAACATTCATAATAATTAAAAATAATATGAAGTTTCTGGTTAATACCAGCACCCCAATTTGAAAGGCAGCTTTTACTACACTGAAATACAACCTGTACTGAGATAAAATATATGACTTCTGGTCTGCAGTAATAATTGATCTGTTATATGCAAAAAAGTATGAAACTACAGTATTCGAAAGAAACAGCAAATATATAATGACTAAATCAGGAATATACTCATTTTTGACGAGAATATTTAAAAATGGAATTAGCATTAGTCCTAAAACTCCCAACAAAACACCTATTGCTCTATAAACTTTTGCATAGAAATGCATTAGTGCAGCAATTCTTTTTTCGTCATTTTGAACTAGAGGTTTATATAGATTAAACACGACTGCCGTTCCAAAACCGAGTTCTGCGAGAGATAGCACTGTTAAAACACTTGTAAACAACCCATTGACTCCGAGAAGATTTTGATTCAAGAAGATTATAAATACGGTTCTAGTCCCGAAATTCATTCCAATCAAAAGCACTTGAGAAATTATCCCCATGATTCCATTTTTTAAAGAATTTATTGTTCTGCTACTCTGAATATTTTGACCATCTGGCATATTCTCTATTCACCCATCCCATCAAAAGTTTTATTAAAAAGTGCTTTGAAGTCATTTCTAATTCCTTCACCAGTGTTTATTCTACTTAGTTCATCAACAGTTTGCAAAATTGTTTCCACATTAAAGTTTTCAATCAATTTTATTCCCGGCATATTCCCAAGCCAAGTTTTATAAACAGATGAAACTTTATGATTTGAATTATCAAGTGCAACACAAGGGGTATTGGTAATCGCACAAAAAATCATCCCATGCAATCTGTCAGTTATTACTACTTTCGACATAGAGAAATCAGTCCAGATTTTGCCCAATTCCAATGCACGTTCCTCAATGCTCATTTTATCCTTATCAATATGAGTATCCCTTGAGGTAACCTTATATTTTCCGCTTAGGCTTGCTGCCAACACTCTCTCTGTTTCGATGTCGTTTTGCTGTTCCTTATCCTTGCGCAAACACAAAGTCACGCCATTTCTTTCAAGTCCTAGGCGCTCTTCATTTAGCGTAAGCGCAATGTCTGGAAGCATTTGAAAATCTATTCCCTCAAATAAAGTCTTATATTTTTCAAACGAATTGATTTCCCTCGCAAAAAGTTTTAGTTTTTCATGGCTTTTATATACATTTAGTGCCTTCTTCAAAGCCTTCTCGCCATGTTTCGTTTCTGAAAAATCAATGGTTTGTGGAAAAGAAATAATTTGATTTCGAGGAAAATTTGAGACAACAAACTGTCTACAATATTCGATATCGTCGTACATATCTCCCATATTGCCACCGCCAACGACCGTTATTATATCATCTTGTGAAAGAATTTGTTTGAGTGCCCTCATTCCAGAAAAAGTCTGACTGATTGGAAAATCGACTAACTCATAACTTGGAAATCTTTTTTCAAGATATTTCGTTTGAGCAAATGTAATTGCAACGTCTCCAAGATTGCCATAATCAGCAGCAAGCGCAACCACAATCTTCTTGCTTGCCTTTGTAGTATTAAATAAAGTCTTATCAGGTCGACTAAGCAAATATGTCGCAAACATCTTGAGTCTGGTTAGTTTGTTATTATAATTAAGAATTTTTTAAATCTCCTTTCAATTCATGATAGACTGCCATGCTCTGATAAATAATTGAAAGAGCTAAAACCATTTTATTAGCAGCAATAGTGAGAATAAGTCTATCTGAAAACCCAATCGGTATGAATTCCATAGTATTCTCGCGAGTCTCTTCAGAAAACAAGATTTCTTTAATAAGTTTTCGCTTCTCGAAGAATTTTAAACTGTTTTTATAAAAAAACATGTTCGAGCAGCAATATCTTACGCCTGCAAAGTAAGTGTTCGCCAAAATCGCCTTTACCTGCGATTCTTCAAAAAGCGAATTCATTATTCTCTTGCGAGAAACAAAACCTTTCAAGAATATCCGAAATGAATTCTCATGATATTGCTTAATTAACGATGCCCTTTTTCTATTAATGTAATGATAAAACGGTTCGTTCAAAAACTCTATTTTCTCGAACTCTAAAAATACTCTTTCGTTAAAACAAACATCTTCAACCAAAGACAAACCTTTTTCAAATCTAATGTTTTTAAGTTTCAAAACGCTTGTCTTAAATAATTTATTCCATGCAAATCCAACAACTGCTACAAGGTCTTCTGGATTCGACTTATCAAACTTCACAATGTCTTGGCTAACTATTTTTTCGTTTTCATCTACAAGTTCATTAAAAAGGCTAAAAAGAACCATATCAGCCGAATTTTCCAACGCTACTTTCAAAGTTTTTTCAATACAATCAAGTTCGAGATAATCATCACTATCTACAAACAAGACAAATTCTCCTGTTGCAACCTCTAGTCCTGCATTTCTAGCATCCGACAATCCGCCATTTTTTTTATTTATGATTTTGATAACATCGTATTGGTCAGCATACTCTTTTGCAATATGTCCTGAATTATCAAGAGAACCATCATTAACTAAGATGATTTCTAGGTTTGAGTAGGTCTGATTCACAAGAGAATCAATACATTTACGCATAAACTTCTCAACGTTATATATTGGAACTATTATGCTCACCAAATTACTCGACAAACCCAATTCCGCCCTTCAATTCTTCCCTCATCTGAATCCGCTTTTCCATTGAAACATTTTTTCTTAATGTGAATTCTTCTCCATAAATATTTGATTTCATCATTATTTCTTTATTTCTTAAAATATACTCATCATAAGGGCAAATGAATTTTGCAGGACAACCTGCGTAAACACCGTTTTCAGGCAAGTCCTTTGCTACAATGCTCCCAGCACCAATAATTACGTTTCGCCCGACGCGAACATTCGGCAAAATAATGCTTTCAGCCCCAATAAAGACATTGTCGCCTATTTCGACAACCCCCAATTTTGTGAATCCCAACGCATGTTTTGTGCTAGCATCGTGTGCCAAGATATGTACTCTTGGCGCAATGGTTACATTATTCCCGATACTTATTAACCAGCAATGTGAGGGATCAAGTATTACTCCATGAAGTCTAATAAAATTATCCCCAACCTTCATACCCATCTTCTTGAGTTTTTCCGTGGTATATTCACCTCTTATACGATATAAAAGTTCTTTAATCATTTGCATAGGCATCTAAACCCCTCCAGTCAAATCAATATTATATATTTGATATAGCTTCCCAACATTTGCTTTAGCGCTATAACCTTTTTCAACGAGCAAAGAGACATCAAAACTTTCAGAATCAGATCGCTTCTTTGAGTTTATAATTTTTTCAACCCATGCTTCAATGTTATCAAGGTAAAGTTTTATAACTAAATCTTTATAGATTATTGCCTCGTCTGTAATATTATCCGACATTAGTATTTTCGTGCCAGCAGCTTGTGCTTCAATTAAAGTAACCGGAAGACCTTCAAATACTGAGGGAAATACGAACAAATCAAAGGTATTCATTAAAACATTAATATCCTCACGAACCCTAAGAAAAAATACGAATTTATTTAAATTTAAAATAGTCACTTTTTCTTCAAGTTCTTCTCTTAATGCCCCTTCCCCAACTAACAACATCTTAAACTCAAAGTTTTTATTTCGAAGGATTCTTGCAATTTCAATCAAAAATGACTGGTTTTTTGCCAAATCGAATCTACCAATATGTCCAATAACTAATTCACTACTAATATTGAATTCATTTTTTATTCCTTGGATTATTTCAGGATTAATATTCGAAAACTTTTCAATTTCAATTCCATTGTTTAAAAAGAATATATCTCCCAAGAATTTCTTTGAAAACATAAACTTTGCGGCATCAACTCCGCACGCAACCTTTTTATTTGAAAAAACGTTTAGCGCAAGCCTGAGTCCTTTATAAAATAAACTATTGTTCTTTTTATCATCTGTATCCCACTTCGTACTATGTGCGTGTGCTATTCGAAGTTTCACTCCAGATAGCAGTGCAATAAATAATACGATTCCCATTTGAATATCATTGTGCGCATGAACTATTTCAAATCCACCAGTTTTAATAACTTTCTTTAGCGACTTGAAATACTTTAGGAATCCAGTTGTTCCAAGGCTGCCAATTTTATAAACAACTCCGCCCATAGAAAGAATCTCTTGTTCAAAATCGTTTTCCACACCCAAATGACTTACAAAATCAAATTGAATCGCCTTGCGGTCAACGTTTCTGTAAAGATTCATGATCATTGTTTCCGCACCGCCACGATTCATGGCACTCACAATGTGAAGTATTCTTTTGGGTTTCTCAAAGGGAATAATAGATTTCATCTCCAAAATCACTAATAAAACGTCTTAGTAAGTGAACCAATTTGATCCAAATTAATATTTAAAAAGTAACTACAATATACGTACGCCTGAACGTCAAATAAGAAGAAAATCGTATAAAGCACAAACGCTAAACCTTTTATGAAGATCCTATCCCTCTCACTAAAGCAATAAATTAAAATAAGGGGAATCAGGATTATGTTATACAATTCAAAATATATCGCAAGTCTAATAAACAACCAGTTATAAAAACCTAACATAAAAATAAGCACATTGATTAGTGAAAAGTTCATTATAATATCATAATTAGCCATCTTTTCAGTTAGCTTTTTCCGGAAGACAAACCCCAATACAACTGGCACCGACTGCACAAGAATTCTAAATAAATTTGCCCCGTTAGAAATATCTCCACTAAATACATCAACATAATTTCCATATTGTGTTGATGATATGATATTCGTAAAAAAGCCTGACAAAGGCAAGAAGAAAGCAATTCCAAAAATAAATGATATCGAAAAGAATATTATCCTTCCAGACCAAGCTTTTGTTCTAACAATAAAGTAAATAGGAATCATAACAATAGCCGAGGAGTGAATACTCATCATAATTAATACTATCAATGCATATCTGAAAAACTTCCCCTTAATAATATATTTTGTTGCCCAAAAAAGTACTGCTGCAACGAGACATTGACGGAGACCATTCATCGACGTAACATAGAAGCCAATCGTAACAAACAAAAAAATGGCATATATGCTTCCATCAACATATTTGTATGTCGTATATAATATTAAACTAATTGTTAAAAGCGAAGAAATAAATAAAAATACCTGCGGATGAGTCCCGATTAAGCGAATCGCTTCTTGATAATATAAAAACCCTGGTTCGGATTTATTTGCAATATCTTTGGTGCTTGAAGTTACAAATGAATACATATAATATCCCGTATCCCCAACCGAAGACCTCAAGCCAGAAATTAGGATCAGAAAAAATCCCGCAGTCAAATATGCAATTCTATTAAAAGCAACACTCTTTTTAATTATTGAATTATCTATTTCGACACCTCACCCTTCAAGTTTTTTGCCATTCTTCTTTTATGTAATATTTTATATACCTTATACGGCAAAACCCCAACAACCAATGGTCTTAATACGTAAATGAATTTGCTTAATGGCAGTTTCAACATTTTATATCCCGAAAACCTTACATACGCTTCATTAATTCTATACCTATATTTTCGCCTCATTATAGCATTTCTGTCATCAAGCATTTTATATAATGGTTCCAAAATATTATACCCTTTAAACCCCGCGGCATAAAGTTTAAACCAAAGATGATAATCTTCAACTCGAATTAACTTGTTATTTACTGAGTAGCCTCCAACAGCTTCAAATGCGCTTCTTCTCATCATACAAGGTGCATGACAGAATGGTGATCCAGCAACAAAATCCGATTTCTCTGGCTTCTCAATTTGATGTGAAGTTCCCCATTCTCCTTCTTCATCAAAATATGCCATTTCTGTACTTACAAGCGAATAATCGGGGTTTTCGTCTAAAATAACTACTTCTTTCTCTAACCTGTCCGGCATTGATAAATCGTCGCCGTCCTGTCTCGCAAGATATTCTCCGCTTGCAGCATTAGCACATCTATTTAAGGTGTGATTCAATCCCATGTTCTTATCATTTTTCAAAATTTTGATATTCTCATATCTTTCAGCATATTCAACTGCAATATGCAAAGTATGATCAGTAGAACCGTCATCACACATAATCAGTTCCCAGTCTTTAAACGTTTGCGCGAGCAAAGAATCGATGCTCATCGCCAACGTTTTTTCACAATTATAAATACCCATCAAAATTGATACCTTAGGCATTTTTAGCACCTTTCTTCTTTGAAACACTTTCTATGAGTTTAATCCTATCATCCATAAACATTTTAAACAAAACTTTTCTATCGTAATTTTTTTTAACATGTTCCGCTCCGCGATTTGATAATAACACTAAAAATTCCCTGTCCTCATAAAGACTCTTCATTGCCTCCAACAAGCTCTTTGAATCCTGTTTCGGAACCGTAATCCCCGTCTCGCCTGGTAAAACCCCGTCAATTGGCCCAGGGATGTCTGTGACTATAACTGGTACCGCCATGGATTCCGCCTCTATAACTGACTCTCCAAAGCCTTCCCGATAGCTCGGGAACACAAACACATCCATTGCAGCCAAGTATTTTTCGACATTTTCGGAGAAGCCATTATATATAACTCGTTTTTCGCTTTGCGACCATTCAAGTAGTTCACTCTCAACCGAAATGTTTCCGTCGAAATCGCCCACAAAAAGGAGAACGCAATCCGGATGTGTGGCAATCATCTCCCTGAATGCCTTTAACAACTCATTTGAGCCCTTATCACGAGAGATTCGACCTACAAACCCAAATACAAAAGTACTCTTGGATATTCCAAGTTGGGCGCGAATCTCGCTTCTCCAAAATTGTTTGTTTGAAATGTCAAATTTCCTAAAATCGATTCCACACGCACTGCCATTCCAAACTACAGAACTGTTTTTTTCTTTAATCAACTTTTCTTCACGGGCAAAAGCCAAATTTCTGTGGCTGATAGGTTCTATCCAAGTAGAATTAATGCAAACGATCTTTTCTAAAGTCTTAAGCAACATTCTTTTCCAACCCTGAAAGCCTACATACAAGAGCCCCCATTGGCAGTAAAGACGTATCGGAACACCTGAAAATCTAGCTGCAATGCTCGCATAAAACGAAGCATTTGGAGTAGAATACTGGATCATATCAAATTTTTCCCTCTTAAATATCGATACAAATCTAAATATCGCACCAAAGCCTGCTGGACTAATCCCACGTTTCATAGAAACGGGAATAAACTTTATATAACTCGGTAAGGATGCCACAAATGCCTCGTCATTATCACAAATGAAAGTAATCTCTAAATCACAATGCTCATGAAGATATTTTGCAAACTCTACAATAAAAGCTCTCAAAGTAGCCGATACCGTAGTAATAAAGCAGATTTTTTTCATACTCTTCCTCTCAATAATCAATCAGAGTGTCTCGCAGGATTTCCCTTTACTTTCGAACTATCTTTCACATTTGCAATAACAACACTACCAGCACAAATATAAGCATCATCCCCAATAATTCTGCTTGGAACAATAGAAACGCTACTTCCAACAAACACCCGCTTACCAATTTCCACTCCACCAGTTACATCGCAATTATTGCAAATTGTCGAATAGTCACCAACTCTAGAGTCATGACTTACACCAGAATTCATCAAGGTTACAAAGTCACCTATTTCAGTATTTATTGAAACATATGCATGCGGAAAAGCAACAAACCCTTTTCCAATCAAATTGTTATCACCAATTATTGCACGCGGATGTATAATACTAGCGAAATGCGCTCCTTTACTTTCGAGCATTTTTACAACTTCCTGCTTAGCAACCGGGTTTGCTATTGCGCAAACAAAAACCTCATTATCGCCAGGCTCCCAAGTCTGAAGCTCCCCAACTACACTCGCGCCAATATTTACGCCGTCAAGCGCGTTTAAATTGTCATCAATAAAACCTTTAAAGTTCCAAACAGGTTTTTCTCTATTAATGTCTAAAACCCAAACATATATTTCGCGTCCAAGTCCGCCCGCGCCAACAATTATCAAATCTTTCAATGTTTTTCGTCTCCTTTAAACTCTTCCATCGGAATATTTAATTCTGAATTTATACTCTCTCGCTTTACTGCTTTTACAAAAGACATTATTATCAGCTTCACATCCTCAAAAAAGCTCATAGTCTCAATATACTTAATGTCTAACCGAAATTTCTCATCCCAACTTATTGCGTTTCTGCCGTTTACCTGTGCCAATCCAGAAAGACCTGGGCGAACGAGATGTCTTTGCTTTTGGAATTCGTTGTATCTCGGAAGATACTTCACAAGTAAAGGCCTAGGTCCGATTATACTCATGTCTCCCTTTAAAATATTAAACAACTCGGGTAATTCATCAATACTCGCCGCCCTCAAAAACTCCCCGAATTTAGTAAGCCTTTTGTGATCGTCCTTAATATCAATATCACCTTTTACTTCAAGCATAGTTCGGAATTTGTAAATGATAAAAATCTTTTCATCAATCCCAACCCTTTCCTGCTTAAAGAGGACTGGACTTCCAAGTTTTATCCTCACTAAAATAGCAATTACCAGCAATATAGGAGAAAGAATAATTATTGCAACCAAGCAAATCAGAAAATCCAAAGCACGCTTTATGAATCGTGAATAAACGCTCCTGTTTTTCATTTTTTCCAAAGACTTTTTATTATTCCGACAATTCTTTCTAAATCCGAATCATCCATATTAGTATCACTTGGCAAGCACAAGCCTTTTTCAAAAAGCTCCCCTGACACTCCTGAACCAAAGAAATCGAAATCCGCATAAAAAGGCTGTAAATGCATCGGCTTCCAAATAGGTCTGCTTTCAATATTTTCTACTTCCAGCGCTAACCGAACATCAAGCGAACTCACGCTCCCGCTAAACGTTACGCAAGTAAGCCAATAATTCGGAACATTCCATGAATTTATAGGCATAAACTTTATGCCCTCAAGCCCAGAAAGTTCTTTTACGTAATAATCGAAAATATACTTCTTCTTTTCAATTCTTTTGTCTAAAACCTTTAGTTGCCCTCGCCCAATACCCGCAACAACATTACTCATCCTATAATTATAACCAAGCTCGCTGTGCTGATAATGTGGCGCGGCATCCCTGCTCTGAGTTGCCCAAAAACGCACTTTGCAAACTCTCTCTTCATTATTTGACACTAACATCCCACCACCAGATGTAGTGATGATTTTGTTGCCGTTGAACGAAAAAATCCCAAACTCCCCAAATGTCCCTGTTTGTTTGCCCTTGTAAAGAGTTCCAAGACTCTCGGCAGCGTCTTCAATCAATGCAATTTTCTTTTCCTTACAAAAATCAATGATTTTGTCGAGGTCAGCAGTAATACCATAAAGGTGTACAACTAATACTGCCTTAACATTAGGATATTTCTGAAATGCCTTTTCGAGCATATCCGGGCTCATGTTCCATGTGTCCTCATCACTGTCAATAAGTACAGGAACCGCATTTAAATATATCACTGGATTTACAGTCGCAGAAAAAGTAAAAGAAGGACAAAATACAATATCCCCCTTAACAACGCCAGCGGCCTTAAGTGCCAAATGAATTGCAGCAGTACCTGAACTTAATGCTGCCGCAAACCCAATTCCAATTCTTTGAGAAAACTCTTTTTCAAATTCATTTACATTTGTCCCTAAAGGAGCGATCCAGTTGGTATCAAAGGCTTCTTGCACATAATGTTTTTCATAACCCTCTTCACTCATATGTGGCGACGCTAGATGAATTCGCTTTTTCCCGACTATTAAGTTTTCGTTTGCCATCTATCATACCCCGTTTGAAATCTGTTTTTTTCAGTGCTTCGCCATTCGGCACAAACAATCGCGCCAAACAAAAAAAATTTAACCCCACAATTCAGTAAACAAGGCCGAAACACTCATCTCCAAACCGTAGTTTTTACGCGCTTATAATATCATTTTCACATATATTAGTCAAGAAATCAGCCTTCGTTTTTGCCTTTCCTAGTCATCAATTCTTGCACTGCAATTCTCGGATCTTTCCCTTCAAAAAGCACCCTATAGGCTTCCTGAGTAATGGGCATAGAAATTCCATGTTGCTGCGCTAACTGATACACTGGTTTGCATGACGCATAGCCTTCTACAACCATCTTTACCTCTGCCAGAGCTTCTTCCGCAGTTTTGCCTTGTCCAATTAACATCCCAGCTTTACGGTTTCTACTCAACAAACTAGTGCAGGTAACAATCAAATCACCCATACCTGTCAAACCGTAGAATGTTGCAGGAGACGCCCCCATAGCCATTCCCATTTGAGCAATCTCATACATCCCTCGTGTCATCAAAGCCGCTTTTGTATTATCCCCATAACCTAGACCATCAGAGATTCCGGCACACAACGCAATTACATTTTTTATTGCGCCACCAAGCTCAACTCCGACTACATCAGTATTTGTGTAAACACGAAAAGTGTCGGACATGAAAATTCCTTGTACAACCTCTGCAATATCTAAATCCTCCGAAGCAGCAACCACAACAGTTGGAACCTGGCGCGCGATTTCCTCTGCATGACTTGGACCCGAAAGCACTGCGATCTTATTGTTTGGAAGTTCTTCCGCAATTATCTCTGTCAAAAGTTTGCAAGTGCCTTCTTCAATACCTTTCGAGCATGTCACAATCAACACATCTGCCCCAAAGCACCCGGCAAGTCTCTTAGCGTTTGCGCGAGTAGTCTGAGAAGGAATTGCAAGCACCACAACCTCCGCGCTCTTAACTGCCTCAGCAAAATCGGAGAAATACTTTATGCCTTGCGGCAAACGCACCCCTGGAAGCCTAGTTAGATGCTCATTTTTGACTTGAAGCATCGCAATCTCAGTCTCATCTGGCGACCAAAGGCTCACTTCGTGACCGTTCCAACTTAGCAACGCTGCCATAGCGCAACCCATGCTTCCGGCTCCAATTATTGCAATTTTTTTATTCATTCGCTCTTCTCCTTCTTTGAAAAAACCTTGGATTCAGTACCGTTAATCAAACGCTTAATGTTGGCAGTGTGCCTGAAAATTATCAGTCCGCCAACCAGGCATGCAGCCACCACAAACTGCCACCCATGCCCAACATGCCCAAAGGCAGGGATGAGCGCTAAAAACGGATAAAGCGCTGCAGCAACAACAGATCCAAGTGATACGAATCTGGTTGTCGAAGTAATTACAAGAAATACTCCCACCAAAATAAGCGCAAGACGCCAATCCATCATCAGCAAAACCGCAAAAGATGTAAGTACACCTTTCCCGCCCTTGAACCCGAAATAAAGGGGCCAGTTGTGTCCGAGAATTGCGCTAAAACCCGCCACTAAAAGCCCTAGTTCGCCATTCTCTGGCGAATTTATAAAAAGTCGAAATATGAAACTTCCAATTAGACACGCAATTACACCTTTAAGAGCGTCACCAGCAAAAGTAAAAATGGCCGGCTTTGCTCCAAGGGTCCTCAACGTATTCGTCGCACCCGCATTTCCTGAGCCGTGCTTTCGTATATCAATTCCAAAAACTTTTCCAACTATTATCGAGGTGTTGATGCTCCCAAGCAAATAGCCCGAAATCGCCGCCCCAAATGTCATTACTACAAAAATTAATATTCCAAAATTCAAAAATATCACTCCAGATTCCTAATAAAAAACTAGAGTAATAATATCATTTCAGGCGGCATGACGCAATGGTGCGAGCGAAAGGCGGAAGGCGAAGGGCAAAGAAAAAGGCAAAAGGTAAAGGCATGCATCCTCCTTCGAAGGGGCAAAAAGCAAAAGGTAAAGGCATGCCCCTGGCGGCTCCGTCCCAAAACCCATTCCTACACTTTATCGTATACACTTTGGTCCAAATTTCTATTTTATTCATTGTTTTTGTATACACGATGCCCGCCTCGCTATCAATCCAATGGGTTTGCGGGCACTCAGTTTCTGCCTTGCTCCAAATCTAAAAATTTTTAAGCGAATTTGTATACAAATTTGGCGTTTTTGTATACAAATTCGAGTTGTTTTTTTGAAATTCGGACAAAATCCCAATATATGTTAAAAATAGGCGGAAAAGAAGCGCTTTTGTATACAAATTCGCTTCTTTTTTATCTTTTTCGGACCAGACAGGCTCTTGTCACCCCCAGCGCACGGTCCCGTTAGCGCCCGCCGCAACGTGAAACTCCGTGAAACTCCGTGAGCGCTGCGCAGCGCTGCCAAACGCCCGCCCCAAGGCCTTGCAGCGACTCCGCCAAGCGCCAGCGGCATGCTCTTACCTTCAGCCCTTTGCTTCAGCCCTTTGCTTCAGCCCTTTGCTTCAGCCCTTTGCTTTACTCCTTCTTCCCCTTTTGTCTGTAGGAGAACTGGATTGGCGTGCCGGCGAAGCCGAAGTTCTTGCGCAACTGGTTCTCGATATAACGCTGATAGGAGTAGTGCATGAGTTCCTCGTTATTGAGGAAAATGACAAAGGCCGGTGGTTTCACAGAAACCTGCGTCATATAGTAGATTTTTAAACGTTTGCCGCGATCAGACGGAGGCTGAACCATTGCTGTTATCTCGTTAATAAAGTCGTTGAGCATTCCAGTAGAGATTCGCAAAGCAGATTGCTCGTTGACAGACTTAATATTCTCGAAGAGTTTGTTGACGCGCTGACCAGTTTTTGCAGAAATGAATAAGACGGGCGCATATTGCATGAAACCAAGTTTCTCATGAACTTGTTTCGCATATTCTTCCAACGTGCCAGTGACCTTGTCGAGCAAGTCCCACTTGTTTACCACGATTACTGAGGCTTTCCCGGCGTCATGTGCATAGCCGGCAATTTTGGTGTCCTGCTCTGTTACGCCGTCTTCGGCGTCAATCATGATTAGGCAAACATCTGAGCGGTCGATAGCCTCGAACGATCGAAAAGAACTGTATTTTTCAATACCAGCGGTGATTTTGGACTTTTTGCGGATGCCTGCTGTGTCAATAAATACAAACTTATCTTCACCGTCTTCAACGATTGTGTCGATAGCGTCGCGCGTGGTTCCAGGTATGTCACTGACGATTACGCGTTCTTCGCCGAGGAGTTTGTTGATTAGCGAGGACTTGCCTGCGTTCGGCTTACCGACAACGGCGACCTTGATAAACTCGTCATCGAATTCGGCATCATTGTCCTCAGGAAAGTGTTCAAAGCAAGCGTCCAACAGCTCTCCCATTCCAAGTCCGTGGACCGAAGACACTGGGTAAATCTCACCAATTCCAAGATTATAGAATTCATAAACTTCTGCAGGCATCTCGCCAACCCGGTCTACCTTATTTACAGCCACAACTAATGGCTTTTTCGATTTGCGAAGCATGTTTGCGACATCTAGGTCAGTTGCTGTAACTCCGTCGCGCGAATCCACCATAAAGACTATGACGTCAGCTGTCTCAACCGCGATTTCTGCCTGTTTCTTCATATGTTGTAAAATGTGATCTTGTGTCCAAGGCTCAATTCCGCCCGTGTCAATCATAGTAAACGTGCGCCCGCGCCATTCTGCATCAACATATATTCGGTCCCGAGTCACACCCGGAGTGTCCTCAACAATCGAAATCCGCTTGCCCGCCACGTAATTAAAAAATGTCGACTTGCCTACATTTGGTCGCCCGACTATTGCTACTATTGGTTTTGCCATTCCTTCCACCCCACCGTTTCTACAAATTGCTCGCCTGAATTATCAGTCACGAGCACCTTCATCCCAATTTCCGCCTCAAGTTGTCCTATAGTAAAATCGTCTAAAAAATCGTTTCCGCTTGCGCGAAACATTTTCGAGCACAGGACGAGTATTTCGGAGTCGCTTGAAACCTTTGCCGACTTCACTGCTTCGCAGACGTCACGCCCTGTAAGTAAACCACAAACTGTGACACTTTCTCCAAAAAAATTATTTTTCACGCCAATAACGCGTACTTTTAGCCCTTCTACTTTCGCCTCGACTTCGCGCGCAAGGGTCTCAATTATTGGCTGTGCATCCACACCAGTCGCGATTAGGATATTGCGCTGCGCGCCTGGCCTTACCTTCATGCTTTTGAGACATTCGCGCACTTCTTGCCTAAGGGAAGCAACGAGTCCTACACCGTTTTCAATTTGCGGAAAATCTTCATATGCTTCAAATTCAGGCATTTCGCGTCCAGCTTTAATATACATCTCATCGGCAGCAAACACCACATGGCTTCCGTGAGTTTTCAAGTTTTCTTTTTGAACTTGCTCAACTACTTTCAAAATCTCAGTCGCACTTTTCAGGTCGACAGGTTTAATCTCCGGCAGCCCATCGCGAAAACGCGTTAACCCAACTGGCACCACAGAAATGCTGTTTAATCCAGGATGCATATCGGAAAGTTCGCGAATCGTTTTCTCTAATTCAATGCCATCATTAATTCCTGGGCACACAACTACTTGAGCGTTCACCGTGAGGCCGGCATCTGTGATTTTTCGTATTTGTGATAAAATTTCGCCACCAAAGCGGTTGCCGAGCATTTTCGCGCGAAGGTCTGAGTTGGTAGCATGCACTGATACGTTTATTGGCGAAAGTCGATATCGAATGATTCGGTCAAGTTCTGCGGGCTTTATGTTTGTCAACGTGACGTAGTTACCAGTCAAAAATGATAGCCTTGAATCATCGTCTTTGAAATACATGGTTTCACGCATACCTTTGGGAAGTTGATCTATAAAGCAAAACACACACTTATTTGTACACGATTTTTCTTCGGTAATCATAGGATTTTCAAACTCAATCCCAAGGTCATCCTCATACTCTTTCTCGATTTCAATTTCCCACTCTTCTCCGTTAGCCTTTTCAATTTCTAGTTCTAAAATCTCGTTAGCGCAAAAAAAGCGATAATCTAATATATCGACAATTTCATTGCCATCAATCGAAATTAAAAAATCGCCTGCCTCAATCCCAACTTCTTCAGCAATGCTCCCAGCTTCTATATTTGCAATTTTAATCTTTTCATTTGCCATAGTTTCTCCAATAAAAAAGCGACAGTTAAAATTAACCGCCGCTCACCCATATTGTACAAAAATTAATCTTTAATAGTGATAACTTCTTTACCATTGTAATATCCGCATTCTTTGCAAACTCTATGGGGCAGCTTAAAGCTGTGGCATCTCGAACACTTTACAATTGTAGGTAACTCCAACTTCCACTGAGACCTTCTTTTACCGGTTCTTGCCTTAGACATTTTTTTCTTTGGAACAGCCATTTTCTAACCCCCCTCGCCTATTTATAAAGTCAACAAATAGTATTATACTGATGGAACTACGTTTTGTCAAACCTCAAATGCCTTTTTTCACTCTTTTATAACAAGTTTCTTTGTTTCACGTGCAATTGAGAGTTCTTCGTTGGTTGGGACAACCATAACAGTGGTCCTAGAACCCGGCTTTGTGATAACGCTGTTTATGCCTCTAGCTGCCTCATTTGCAGCATCATCTAGTTCGATTCCGAGGAATTCCATGTTTTTAAGAGCACCTTTTCTTACGACAACGTTGTTTTCTCCGATACCTCCTGCGAAAACTATTACGTCAACGCCGTTCATCGCTGCAACGTACTCCCCGATAAGCTTCTTTATTTGATAACAAAAAACATCAATTGCAAGCTGAGCTCTTTCGTTGCCTTCAGCAATCGCGTCATCTAAATCCCTAAAGTCGCTACTTACCCCTGAAATTCCGAGCATGCCTGATTTTTTATTAAGCATTGAATTTACTTCTTCAACTGTCATTTTTTCGTTTTCCATAAGATATGTCACGATGGCAGGGTCAATTGTCCCGCAGCGCGTGCCCATAGCGAGTCCCTGCAAAGGCGTGAACCCCATAGAAGTGTCGACCGAAATACCGCCATTAACAGCCGTAATACTCGAACCGTTGCCTAGATGGCAGCTAATTATCTTAAGTTCTGAAATTGGCTTGCCCAATAACTCAGCAGCCCTCTGAGATATGAACTTGTGAGATGTTCCGTGGAAACCGTATTTGCGAATTCTGTGCTTCTCATATTGCTCATATGGCAAAGCATAAATATAAGCTTCTTTTGGAATTGTTTGATGAAAAGATGTATCAAATACTGCAACCATTGGAGTCCCTGGCATTACTGCCTCACAAGCTTCTATTCCAACTATATTGGGTGGATTGTGAAGTGGTGCTATGTCTATGCAATCTTTTATTGCAGCCATTACCTCATCATCAATAATAACTGCGTCACTGAATTTCTCTCCACCATGAACAACACGATGACCAACAGCAAGGATTTCATCACAATCCGCAATTACTCCGTGAGTAGGGTTCGTTAGCATATCAATAACGTGTTTTATTGCAACTGTATGATCCTTCATATAATGATCGTGAACAATCGTCTCACCATCAGTCTTTGAGTGCTTTATGAACGAACCATCAAGACCAATTCTATCTACAAGTCCTTTTGCAAGTAACGCCTCATCGCGCATATTAATCAACTGATACTTTAGAGACGAACTCCCTGCATTTATTACTAAAATCTTCATTTCTTCCATCCTTTCGAACTACTCACGCATGGTGAGCTTGAACCGCTGTAATTGCAATTACTCCAACAATATCGTCTGCTGAACACCCGCGTGATAAGTCATTTACTGGTTTTGGGAACCCTTGTGTTACCGGGCCATACGCTTCAGCTTTCGCTAAACGTTGTGTCAACTTATAAGCAATGTTTCCGCTATTTAGGTCTGGAAACACGAGAACGTTGGCTTCGCCAGCGACTGAACTTCCAGGACATTTTGATTTTCCAACCGAGGCAACTAATGCTGCATCAGCCTGTAACTCGCCATCTAGAACTAAATCCGGCGCCTTTTCTTTTGCCAGTTTTGTAGCGTCGATAACTTTTTGAGTAAGTTCACTCTTTGCACTACCATATGTCGAATACGAAAGCATCGCAACCTTAGGCTCAACCTCTACCAATGACTTGAACGACTTTGCCGAAGCAATTGCAATCTCAGAAAGCTCATCTGCGGAAGGGTTTTCAACCAAACCACAATCAGCATACACAAACACACCATCTGCGCCGTACTCGCAATCAGGAACACACATAACGAAAAAGCTTGATACCAACTTGGTGCCAGGTGCTGTCTTCAAAATCTGAAGTGCTGGTCTGAGCGTCTCCGCTGTAGAGTGGCAAGCGCCCGATACCATGCCATCAGCGACTCCGTTTTTAACAAGCATTACGGCAAAATACATCGGATCAAGTAAAGTCTTTCGAGCCATATCAGGGGTCATTCCTTTGGCTTTGCGCATTTCGCAAAACTGAAGAACATACTCCTCAAAATCAGGAGATTGTGCAGGATCAATTATTTTTGCTCCCGCCAACACCAAACCAGCGCCTAGTTTTGAAATTTCCGCTTCGTTTCCAACCAATATTACCTCAGCAATGCCCTCTTTCAAAACATCAGCAGTTGCTTGAAGCGTTCTGATATCGTTCGCTTCTGGAAGTACAATTGTCTTTTTATTTTGTTTCGCTTTCGCGATAGTTTTCTCTAAAAACGTCATTCTTATTCCTCCACCGTAACCTTCGACATAACTTGCGGCACTAATGGTTTATCGCGTCCGTCACACTCAACATTAACGACTTTATCTGCTTCTTCTATTCCCTCAATTACTTTGCCAAAAGCAGCATAAGAACCATCAAGATGAGGACTGTTTTCAACCATGATAAAAAACTGTGATCCCGCCGAATCAGGATCTGTCGCTCTCGCCATAGAAAGGACGCCTTTATCGTGCTTAAGGTCATTCTTCACACCATTCTTAGTGAATTCGCCTTTAATCGTATGTCCAGGTCCCTTAGTACCAATACCCTCTGGGCACCCGCCTTGAATCATAAATCCAGGTATTACTCTGTGAAATATTAATCCGTCATAATATCCTTTTTTCGCTAAATCAACAAAATTTGCTACTGTAATTGGCGCAATTTCAGGGTATAATTCTAGCACCATTTTGCCGCCACTTTCCATTTCAATCGTTACTATTGGGTTTGCCATCCAAAAAACACATCCTCATTAATTTATTTACATAAGACATGATAGTATATTGTGTTCAAAATGGCAAGGGAAATTGTGCAGTTGGTTCCGGTTCTCAACTGCACATTCCACTTTATTTGAGACAAAATATGTGTTAAAATCTAAATAATTGTTTTTAATACAGTCCTCAAAGGAGCCCATGCTATGCCAAAACCCACGTTATCAAACCATCTAATTGGAAAAGGATATTTCAAAGTCCGCGATTTTAGTGACTTGCGCGAGATGTTAAAACAAAGTGCAGAACGTTTTGCCGAGGAAACCGCATTCAAGTATAGAACTTCGCCTGAAGGGCGCATTCTTGAAAAATCATATAGCGACTTCGATATGGATGTAGATTCATTAGGTACTGCTCTTTGCTCTCTAGGACTGCAAGGCAAGAAAATCGCAATTATCGGCGACAACAGTTACCATTGGGCAGTTTCCTATATTTCTATAATTAACGGCACCGGTACCGTTGTTCCTTTAGACAAGATGCTACCCGAAAACGAAATTCTAGGACTCTTAGACAGAAGCCAGGTAAGTGCCATCTTCTATCACCCACACTTTCAAGGGGCGATGGATCGTTACGCGAAATCAAATAAGAAAATTGAGAAATTCATATCGATGAGTTTCTCGGAAAAGATATCTTCAACTGAATTGTTCACGAACGTGCACGGCCTCTTCGAGCTGGGTTTTTCTTTGCTCTCGCAAAACAACAGAGCTTTTGTAGACGCTCCTATTAACCCGGAAGCGCCGTTAATACTGCTTTACACCTCTGGTACGACCAATAAATCCAAAGCTGTTATGCTTTGTCACAGAAATCTTTGCGCTGACTTACGCGGATTTGTTTCCTTTATCACAATTGGGCCAGGCGATGTAATGCTCTCAATACTTCCACTTCATCATACCTTTGAAAACACCTGTGGACTTATTACCCCTTTGCTCGCTGGTGCTTGCATTGCTTATTGTGACGGGCTTCGTTTTATCACTAAGAATCTGAGTGAATTCGAAGTCAGTTATATTATTGGAGTTCCACTTTTATTTGAAAACATGTACGACAAAGTAATCGAAACTATCAAGAAAACAAAAAAATATTTGCCTTTTAGGATCGCACTCTTCCTTTCGAACATCCTTAGAAAATTCGGAATTGATAAACGACGAAAATTTTTCACGAAAATCCATGATTCCTTTGGAAACAAGCTTCGCACTTTCATTAGTGGTGCTGCGCCTTTAAGCGACAGAGTGGCCAAAGGCTTTACTGATATAGGAATAAGTGTTTTTCAAGGTTACGGCCTTACCGAAACATCTCCAGTAATCGCAGGTTGTAATGAGCACGTTTTGGTGCACGGGACATGTGGCCACCCTATCGAAGGCATCGAAGTTAAAATTGACTCAGAAGCACCTGGAATTCCAGGCGAAATCTTGGTTAAGGGTCCAATTGTAATGCTTGGTTATGCAGATGATCCAGAAGCTACCGCGGAAGTAATTCGAGATGGCTGGTTTCACACGGGAGATATCGGATTGGTTGAAAAACACGGTCTGTTGAAAATAACAGGTCGCCTCAAATCAATGATAGTTCTAAACAGCGGAAAAAAGATTTTTCCTGAAGAGATAGAAACGCTCTTGAACAAAATACCTTTCATTAAGGAAAGTTTGGTGTTTGCTAATTCCCGCAAAGATGGCGAAACCGACGTATATGCAAGACTTGTACTCGACAAAGAAAAAGTCTCACAAGATATAACCGAGGCATTTGATGATGCAATTATTTCTAATTTAATAGGGCTTGAAATTAAATCAATTAACAGGCAACTGCCTTCCTTCAAAAGCATAAAGCACTTCTTCTTTGGTTATGAAGAAATGCCAAAAACAACAACTTTAAAAATTAAACGAAATGACGCTATTTCAGGCATTGATTTGAAAGAATCAGATAAGAAAAACATCGACAAGAAATAGTTATTCTACAAACTCGCGAAGCAAAGATGTTTCAGGGATGAAAGAAGGATCTACTTTTCGAAAATTGGTCAACATTTTCTTGAGTCTTTTTGCTTCGGAACTATATTTGCCATAGTTTTTAACTTCACCTAAAATATCATCAATAAAAGTCTTCAAAACACATGTTTCATATGGCAACCACGAATTAAATGAAATATCTGAACTATCAGCAAACGGAAAAATATATTTCTCTTCTCCATCCCTAACTGAAGGCCATCTTTTTATTGTTTCCAAAGCACTAGTGTGTCTGTGAAAATAGTCTCTAACAATCCTGCGAATCAGGCGTAAATCTTGCGCCTCAAAGAGAACCAGTCCATTATGTCGAATTTGTCCCATTGCATTTATGAAAATTTTAAATCGCGAAATATCTTCACAGTTTTCGGCAATAACTGGATTTAGAGCATGAATTCCTTCTACAATAAAAGCCTTACTTTCACCCGCGGGAATTATTCTCCCATCAGGGTCACGTTCTCCTGTTTCAAAGTTGAATTTTGGTATTTCAACTGTAATGCCATGTGATAATTTGAATATTTGCTCATTAAAAAGTTCAATATCAATTGCTTCGGGCGACTCATAGTCACTATCTCCACTAAGATTTTTTGCGTAGTATTCTTGCCCACGATAGTAATCATCAAGTGAAATCATAACAGGATTATATCCCTTTTCCCAAAGATAATTATATATATTGGTTGCAAAAGTCGTTTTACCAGAAGAGGATGGCCCCGCAATCTGAATTATCTTCATATCGCAACCATCCTCAATTTGAGCAAATATTTCATTCATTGCACTTACATGATATCTTTCACAAACACTAATACCGTCTAGCAAATAATCAGGCCACATCATGGTGTTAATTTTATCAACTTCTAAATGAGGAAATTGTCTTTTCCCCATATTTAAAATTTCAGCACCATAACCTAATAGTAATTTGTTCATTTTAAAAGGTCGTTACTACCAGTAGGTTTGTCTGACAAAACTTCGGTTAGTCCCGCAATATCTCCTATTGTAGTAACCATATCTTCGCTGTGGTTTGAAGAATCGCCCTTCTCTTCTTTTGCGTGAATTTTTGCTTGCTTGTTAATCGTTTGTTCTGCGCGAGAAGCTTCTCTTTCCTCATTGCGTTTTGCTCTTTCAGCGTCTCTCTCATCGCGTTCTTTTTGACGAGCCTCAGCTTCTGCAACCCTAGCTTCAGGGTTAATTGGCGCAACTTCTTTTATGCTCAAACTGATTTTTTGAGTAGGGATATCAACTTCAATAATTTTACACTCAACTTCATCGCCTACTTTTAAAGCCTCATCAACTTTTGCAAGTCTAAAATCTGAAATCTGAGAAATATGAACTAACCCATCAATTCCATCTTCAATAACAACAAATGCCCCAAAAGGTACAATTCTTGCAACTGTTCCTTTTATTATTGTACCAACTTCGAATTTGCTTTCAGCCCCAAACCAAGGATTCTCCTCAGCTTTTTTGAGAGTCAAAGAAATTCTACGAGTTTCTTTATCAGCATCTAGCACCTTAACTTCGACAGAATCACCGATTTTCAAAACATCAGAAGGATGCTTAATTCTATTCCAAGAAATCTCTGAAATATGGATACTCCCATCAATGCCACCTAAATCAACAAATGCTCTGAAATCCGTAAAATTCTTAACAGTTCCAGTCATCGTCTCGCCGACAACGATTTTTTCCCAAACTTCTGCGAGAGCCTTAAACTTTTGCGCCATGGCGTGCTCTTTAGCTGACGCTTTTACACTCCTGCGTTTCTCGTCAACAGAAATAATCTTTATCTTTACATCTTTTCCAACATACTCATCTGCTTGCTCAACATACCTATCTGCTAATAAAGGCAATGGAATAAATACTTCACCAGCACGAGTCTTCGCGATAGCTCCGCCCTTAACAGCTCTTTCTATCTTAGCATCAAGAGTCTCTCCAGCTTCCATGATCTCAGTAAATTCTTTGAGCATCTTAGTAAACCTATCAACACCCTTCGAAAGATGAATAGCATTATCTTTCTCACTAACGCGATTTACACGAACATCAATCTCAGTTCCAATTGCAGGAATGTCTTCATCCTCAAAAAGCGACGCTGGCAACTCGCCCTCGAACTTCCCGCCCAAATCAACATATATTTTATCAGTTGTAATTCTACTAACCGTACCTTTCATGATTCTTCCAGAACGAACTTCACCACTATATTGGTCAAGCATCTCCTCAAAAGTCTCATCTCCAGTCTTTTGAACTGGTGTAGCAACTTCCTCAGGTACAACTTCTTCAGCTACAACTTCTTCAGCTACAACTTCTTCAGCCGCAACCTCTTCAGCTACAACCTCTTCAGCCGCAACTTCTTCAGTCACAACCTCTTCAGCCGCCACGACTTCTGTAGCTACTTCTGCAACTTCTTCAGTTACAACTTCGTTTGTCTCGTTAATCTCGCTCATTTTGCTAATAACCTCCTCGATTACGCTTTCAGGTGTCGATGCACCCGCCGTAATCCCAATCGTATTTATATATTTAAATAGTTTAGGAGCCAAATCTTGCGCACCTTCAATTAAATATGTCTTCTCACAAATCCTAGCTGAAACTTCTACTAATTTTAAAGTATTCGAGCTAGAACGACTTCCAATCACAAACATCGCATCTACCTGTCGAGCCAATTCCATTGCCTCAGACTGGCGTTTCAAAGTTGCATTACATATTGTATCAAATTTTATGAGTTTTTCAAACTTTTTTTGAGCATTTTCGTATATTCTCTCCCATTTTTCGGTAGTGAGTGTGGTTTGTGACACCAAACAAACTCCTTTTGACTCTAAATATGCTTTTCCCAAGTCAGCATTCTCCAAATCCGTAACCTCTTCAACTACGAATTTTGGACCATCTACCCATCCACAAATACCAATAACCTCAGGGTGATTTCTATCGCCAACAATTACAATTACATATCCCTCTTTACTCTTCAGGTTAACGAGTTTTTGAATTTTGGCAACATACGAGCAGGTCACATCACAAATATCCGCCCCTCTATTTTTAAGTTCCTCATAAACTTTCTCGCCAACCCCATGTGCCCTAATCATAACGAGATCGCCTACTTGAGCTTCTTCAGGCGCTTCTATTATTTCAACTCCCTGTTTCGCGAATCGCGAAACAACTGTCTCATTGTGAATCAAGGAGCCGAGCGTTTTAATTTTCGTGGCCTTTTGACCTTCAGGCGCCGAAACGAGTTCCGTTGCCTTTTTAACAGCATTAGCAACCCCATAACAAAACCCAGCTGATTTAGCAACAAGTATCTTCATTTTGAGCCTCTTTCACTTAATATTTTTTGTCCAACAAGCCCATATGCTTTGGTGATGATTTCTGTACTATACACAACATATTCTGCATGAGAATATTCTTTTTCGCAACTGGCATTAATATTGTAAGATTCACCAAACACAACCCGTGCTTTGCTGAAAATTCCCACTCCACCTTCGATACCAACCGGAATCACTGGTGTGCACGTCTTTATTGCCAACATCGCTGCACCAGCATGAATTCGATAACCACCTTCAATTTTGCTCTTACCACGGTGTCCCTCGGCAAAAATTCCAACCAACTCGCCTTCTTTTAGTAGATTAATTGCTGTTCGAATCGCCCCAACATCTCCCTTCCCACGGTTAACCGGAAAAGCTCCTAGCAAATTAATAATGCTTCTAAGTCCAAAATACCTCCAGAGCTCAGCTTTTGCCATCCAGCGCACCAAACGTTTTAGTCTTATACCAATAAAAATCATGTCCATTCCACTCACATGATTCGGGCATACAAGGGCTTTCCCGCTTAGCGGAACATTTTCAAGTCCCTCAATTTTGAGGCGATAAAACAAAAATATATACGCCTTAAGTAGAGCGCGGATTAATGTGAAGGTTAAAGGCAATGCCTCTGGCGAGGGCTTCGCCGCATTCGGGCTAGCGGTGAGAGGCGATGCCTCTTTGGGGCTAGCGGTGAGAGGCGATGCCTCTGGCGCCTCGCCCGTTCGAGGGGTCTTAGTCATTCGATAGCCCCCTCAAAAGGCGATTTATCTCGGCAACCACTTCATCTAAAGTCATCTTTGTAGAGTCGATTTCTATTGCATCGTCAGCTTTTCGAAGTGGTGCAAACTCACGCGTGCTGTCATTATGATCACGAAACGCAATATCGGCCATTATTTCCTCTATTGGCGGAGTTTGCATTCCTTTTTCTTTCATTTCATCAAAACGTCTTTGAGCTCGCTCCTCTACTGATGCAGTCAAATAAATCTTCAAGTCAGCATCAGGCAACACATAAGTCCCGATATCGCGACCATCCATAATCACTTTTTGCTTGCTTGCGATTTCTCTCTGAATTTCTACCATTTTAATTCGCACGGCTGGTACAACAGCGACGTGCGACGCACCCAACGAAATTTCAGGGGTGCGAATTTTATCACTTACGTCAACTCCATCAAGAAAAATTCTTTGTTCACCATTGACGTGAGTGATTTCAATACGGATGGCCGACATCAGTTTCGAGAGGCCGTCGGCGTCCTGAGTATCAACGCCGACGCTAGTTGCGAAAAGAGCGACGGAGCGATACATAGAGCCCGTATCGAGGTAGACGATGCTGAGGTCGTGGGCGATGCGTTTTGCGACCGAGCTCTTTCCCGCACCCGCAGGCCCATCTAATGCTATTGCAAAGTTTTTTTGCATAATAAGTTTCTCCATTCAATTAGTTTATTTGATTATAACAAAAAAACGTGTGCTGTACACAGAATCTTTGTGCAGATTATTCCCATTTAACAAAACAGCCATTATTCTTTTCTCTTTGTATAATAAATTTAACTATAATGATTAAAACTATCAAACTATGTATAATAATCTCCGAAAAGTTATATGAATCGATTGAAAACAAAGTGATTAGTATAACTAAAATGAAACTTCTCGTGAATCTAGGGGTTATTTTATCAGGATATTATACAAAGTTTCGAAAAACTCACCCAAATTGTTAGAAATCGCATTTTCGAACTCGAAATCGACGGCTTTAATTCCACGTATTGTAAAAATACTCATTTGAACCCGTCCCCAATTTGAGTTTGACCGCGAATTTGACCCGCGGTGTGCCCGGTTGAAAGTGCAATTGTCAAATTGAATCCCCCTGTATACGCATCCACATCAATTACCTCGCCAGCAAAGTACAAGCCCGGAACCAGTTTCGACTCCATGGTCGAGGGATTTATTTCGTCCGTTTCCACACCGCCTGCGGTGACAATCGCTTCTACCAATGGCCTTGCACCGTCGATTGAGAAAGAAAGATTTTTCAGCAACCCCACGATGGTGCGCCGTTCTTCTTTAGTTATCGAATTCACCTTTTTCTCGGGCGCAATTCCAGACAACGCAATCACAACGGGGACCAGTTTCTGAGGCAGAAGTTCGTCGAGTGCGTTGCAGAACTGTCGGTTTTGGATTTTCGAAAAATCGCGCAGAATGCGCTCATCTAGCTTTTTTTCATCGAGAGCAGGCTTTAGGTCAATAAACATCTCAATTCCCGAGTAGTCGTAATCGAGCAAGTGTCGGCTTGCGCTCAACACCAGCGGTCCCGAGACTCCGAAGTGAGTAAATAACATTTCTCCAAAATCAGAATAGATTTTTTTCTTTCCTGCTCGGAACACAACCGCTACGTTTTTTAGCGACAGTCCCTGGAGTTCTCTAACCCATGTGGTGTTTGAAACTAATGGCACCAACGAAGGCATCAAAGGTGTCACTGTGTGACCTACTTCACGGGCGAAGCGATAACCGTCTCCCGTCGAGCCAGTTCCAGTGTATGAGGCTCCGCCTGTGGCTATAATAACCTTGTCAGCAAATAGTTTTTTTCCATTAACTAGTTCAACGCCCGAGACAGCACCCGCATCTGAGTTTGAGGCGGCCGAGGCTGCAACATTAGTTAGAATCCTTTTCACGGGAGTGTCCTCAAGTATTTTAGCGCCATTTTTTGTGGCGAAATTGCGTAATGCATCTACAACATCTTTAGCATTGTCGCTTACTGGAAACACTCTGCCTCCCCGCTCGACCTTCAAAGGCACGCCCTGTGCCTCGAAAAACGCCATTATATCGGCATTTGAGTATGAATATAGGGTTGAATATAAGAAGTTACCGTTGCCGGGTGTGTTGGCGATTATTGTCTCTATGTCGGCGTCGTTGGTTATGTTGCAGCGTCCTTTGCCTGAAATTGCAAGTTTGCGTCCGACGCGCTCCTTCTTTTCGAGAAGAGTTACCTCGAAGCCGATTGAAGCAGCAGTTCCTGCCGCCATTAGACCGGCCGCGCCGCCACCAATTACTATGACTTTAGTTTTCATCTTCTTGCTCGTATTTCTCATAGACTTTGTATTCGTCCCAAATTTTCTCAAGCTTGTCGAATGACTTTGCCACGTGTTCTGAGCGGCGCAAACTGACTGCGACTAGGAGCGCATTTATTACGCTAAGTGGTGCCACGAGCGAATCCACGAAGGATGCCATATCGCTACGCGCAAACAAAGAGTGAGTCGAAACTTGAGACAAAGGCGAATCCTTGCTGTCAGTGATTGCTATTGTTGTGCATCCCTGATCGGTCGCGTATCTCATGGCTTTGATTGTTCGTGTCGAGTAACGGGGGAAACTAATTCCGACAACGACATCCCCGACTCCTACGTGTAGAATTTGCTCAAACATCTCAGAAACACTATTAGTATTTACAAGCCAGACGTTGTCAAAAATCAAATTAAAATAAAACGCAAGGAAACTCGCAAGTGTAGCGGAACTGCGAATTCCTATTACATAAATTTTCTTCCCATCTAAAATCGCATCGACTATTCTGTTAAATTCTTCGTTGTCCAACTCTTCAAGTGATTGTTTAATATTATCAATATCTGCATGCAAGACGCTTTTCAAAATATTTTCATGGTCGATTCTCGAGTTCGAAACCTCTACACGCTGAAGCATAGTCAACTTGCTTCTGCTGATGTCCTGCAGCGCTTTCTGCATGGTTGGATATCCATCGTATCCCAGTTCCACCGCAAAACGCACTACCGTCGATTCGCTCACGCCAACAACTTCTCCAAGCCTTGATGCCGTCATATATGCGGCTTTTTCAATATATTCCGAAATGTATGCGGCCAGAAGTTTTTGTCCTTTACTAAACTCCTGTGTATCATGTTGCAACCTTTTTAATAAATTATTTGCCTTCCCGTCCATTTTCAATCCTCCTACAACGACTTTAAGTATTTAACTTCTTTTGAATTCAACTCGCGCCATTTGCCGACATTCATCTCACCAAGTTTTATTTCCCCAACTGCAACTCGTTTTAGAGAACAAATCTCACGATTAACGGCATCAAACGTGCGCCGAATCTGTCTATTGCGCCCCTCAGAAAGAATTACCCGAATGGTAGTTTTTCTGTTTTCCGTGAGGACGTGCTCGATTTTAGCTGGCTTTGTCTGCTTTCCATTTATCACAATTCCTTTTGTAAAAATCTCGCCTATATCTTGAGAAAACGGTCCTTTCACCACAACAAGATACTCTTTATCGACATGATGACTCGGATGAGAAAGCCTGTTTGCAAGTTCTCCGTCGTTAGTAAGTATTAGCAACCCTTCAGTCTCATAATCAAGACGTCCGACAGGATAAACTCTTTCAGAAACACCCTTCACAAGATCGAGGACTGTCGGCCTGTCAAACTGATCTTTTGCCGTAGATACATAGCCTTCAGGTTTATTAAGCATGATGTATTTCTTTTGTGTCTCGAGTTTTACTAGTTTGCCGTCAACTTCTACTCGATTATTTGGGTCAACCGTGACACCCTGCTTATCGACAACCACGCCGTCAACTTTCACACGCCCTGCATCGATAAGTTCTTCGGCCTTGCGCCTTGACGCCACTCCGCACATCGCCATGTATTTCTGCAATCTCATTTTCTCCAAAAGTCTAGCTCCTATTCTTCTTGTAGCTCTGGCAAATCGTCCAGAGAGGTAAATCCAAAACTCTTCAAAAACTCTTCAGTCGGCTCAAAAAGCACTGGTCGCCCAGGAACCTCCATACGCCCTGCTTCCTTAATCAAACCCTTTTCAACAAGCCTATTAATGGCGCTGTCCGAGTTAACTCCTCGAATCTCTTCAACTTTAGCACGAGTCGAAGGTGAATTATAGGCAATAATCGACAAAGTCTCAAACGCCGCATTTGAAAGCCCCTGCTTTGAGTGGGGTTCAAGCAAAGTGCGAATATATTCCTCATATTCAGGCTTAGTGCTTAGCGTATAGCAACCATTCAGCTCACGCAAAACAATTCCGCGCATTGAAGTAGCCCCCATGTTTCTTAAGAAGGGCAAAAGCTTTTGCTTCTCTATTTCAAGTACTGCTGCCAATTGCTCTAGTGGCACTGGGTCGCCAGCAGCAAAAAGCAAAACTTCTATCGCAGCTTCTATCTCAGATGGATTTTCTCTATCAATTTTATATGTTAGCTCATTCTCCATTATTCATACTCCCCTCGACCCTTGAAACAGTAATCTCTTTATATATTCCATCCTGCTTTAGCTTTACTTTTCTGACCTTTGCAAGTTCAAGCACTGCCATAAACCCAGTAACTACTTCTGCCCTAGATTGCGTTTTCACCGAAAACAACTCCGAAAACTTAAAATATGCCTTTTCCATCAATGTTCTGACTACTTGCCGTATTTTGCTCCTCAAAGTCACTTTTTCCGTCGCAATAATTGTCTCTATTCCTTTTTGTACCGTCTTGTCCATTTTTGCAATATTTCGTTTTAAGACTTCGTTGTAAGTAATTGCGAGTTTTATCGGGCTCAATTCCTCGATTATGATGCGTTTTTCCCATTGAAAAAGTTCTGGAAGTTTAAAGTATAACTTTGACCATTCACGTTCGCGGGCCGCGAACACCACCGCCGCTTGTTTATACTTCTTGTATTCAATTAGCCTTAAAACAAGTTCTTCGCGAGGGTCCATCTCCTCCCCCTCGGTCGGAAGCTTCTTGTCGGGCAATAACATACGCGATTTTATATGCAAAAGGGTCGCCGCCATTACCAAAAACTCACTTGCAAGTTCCAAATCCAACTCCTGCATGGCAAACAAATACTCCATGTACTGATCTGTCAATTGTGCAATCGGAATGTCGTACAAATTTATTTTATTCTTTTCTAGTAGGTGAAACAACAGGTCCAGCGGCCCCTCAAAAGCTTCTAATTTGAAACTGTATGCGCCCGAAGGTACAAATTCCAACTTTTCATCTCCCTAAAAGAAATCTATCTTCATCGCTGCACGAACATCCTGCATTGTCTTTTCGGCAACCTTGCGTGCCTTTGCATTGCCCGCTTCCAGCACTTCTTTTACTATTCCAGGATTCTCGAGCAACTTTTGCCTGCGTTCGTAGATTGGTTTGAGTTTTTCAGCCATCTTTTCTGCTAAGTTTCGTTTGCACTGTACACAGCCAATCAAGCCACCTTCGCAATTCGCCTTGATTTCTTCAACTTCACTTTCATTGAATAGTTTGTGCGATGCAAAAACACTACAAACATCAGGGTGTCCAGGATCATCCTTCTTAATGCGTGCTGGATCAGTGGTCATCATTTTTACATTTGCTTGTAATTCATCTGGAGAAGCAGAAAGCATGATCGTGTTATTGTAACTCTTGCTCATTTTTCGTCCGTCGAGTCCAACAACGTATTTTGACTTGGTCAAAAGTGGTTTTGGCTCTGGGAACACCTCAGAATACAGAAAATTAAAGCGACGTGCAATTTCGCGAGTCAATTCCAAGTGTGGCAACTGATCCTCTCCTACCGGAACATAATCCGCCTTGTACATCAAAATATCTGCGGCTTGAAGGCACGGGTAGCCGAGAAACCCGTATGTCGTGAGGTTTTTACCTTCAAGGTTTTGAAGTTGATCTTTATAAGTCGGGCATCTCTCGAGCCAAGACAAAGGTGTATTCATAGAAAAAAGCAGGTGCAATTCCGAGTGCTCAAGGATTGATGACTGCAAGAAGATTGAGCACTTTTCAGGATCCAATCCCGCACTCAGGTAATCAAGAACTAAATCGTGGATGTTTTGCTTTATTGCATCAGTATCCTCGTAACCAGTTGTGAGCGCATGCCAATCTGCTACAAAAAAGTAGCATTCATATTCTTCTTGAAGCCTAACCCAATTTTCAAGGGCTCCGAAGTAATTGCCTAGATGCAAAGCCCCTGTTGGCCTCATGCCGCTTAAAATAATTCCTTTACTCATTCAAAAGTCACTCCTATAGTTATTTATGTAAACAATTTTAATAGCATATCTATTGGGGTTAAAATAAAATTTAATACCGACCAAGCACCCGAAATAAGTGGGGTCAATATTCGCGTCAAAACTTGCGGAAAAAATATTACTATTGCAAGAAAACCATAGCCTATATATCTTTCGTTTTGAAGCATCCAGCCATACATTCTGTCTGGTAAAAGTGTTCCGAAAATCTTTGAACCGTCGAGAGGCGGAACTGGTAACAAGTTGAAAACCCCTAGGCTAATATTTATAACAACCATATACCTAAAGAATTCTAGGAGAATCGAAAAAACCGAAACTCCTGAATCGACTTGAACTTTAAACGCAATCATCGCGATAATCTTAAATATGATCGCAGAAAGTATTGCTAAAATAAAGTTAGTCACTGGACCAGCCATTCCGACGTATCTGGTTCCCTTTTTCCAATCTCTAAAATATGAAGGATTAAAAGGAACTGGTTTTGCCCAACCAATACCAGAGCCAGTCATTGCTGTAAAAATTATCATCAAAGTTCCAACTGGGTCAAGGTGTGCAAGCGGGTTAAGCGTAAGTCGTCCTTGATTTTTTGCTGTATGATCGCCTTGCTTATAAGCAATCCAACCATGCGCAAATTCATGAATTGAAAGCGAAATCAAAATAACAGGAATTATATATGCCAGTTGTGGAAGTATTTCTAATAGCCTATCTAGTGCACCGCCAAAATTCATCTAATCACCTTTCTTTTGGGCTTGCTTTATAAATCATCTGGTACTAAGTCATTTCTAACTACGTCCTCAAAATCTTCTCTTTTTACAATAAGCCTTGCTTTTCCGTCCTTTACAAGCACTACTGGCGGTTTTGGAATTCGATTGTAATTGCTCGACATAGAGTAATTGTATGCCCCAGTTGCAAGCATTGCAAGGATTTCGCCAACCTCGACATCTGGCATCATAATATCCTTTGCGAGCAGATCGCCTGACTCACAGCATTTGCCCGCAATAGTGATGAGCTTATCCTTATCTGCATCAGGCCTATTTGCAATAACTGCATCATATTCAGATTGATAAAGGGCATATCTTGGATTGTCCGCCATTCCCCCGTCAACCGAAACATAAGTCCTTACGTCCTTTATTTCTTTGACGCCTCCGATAGTATAAAGCGTTATTCCTGCGGAAGCTACAATAGAGCGTCCAGGCTCCATTACGAGAGTAGGTATTTCCAGTCCGTGTTTTGCGCAAGTGGAAACAACGGTCTCTCTAACTGATTCGATATACTTATCATATTCAATTGGGTCATGGCTCGGCAGATATTTTATTCCGTAGCCACCACCAAGATTTAATTCCTTGATATGCACTCCAAACTTCGTAGTTATCTCGGCCACAAACCCAAGCATTATTTCAGCGGCACTTTGGAAAGGCGCAAGATCGAAAATTTGAGAACCAATGTGGCAGTGAACACCAATCAATTCAACATTCTTCATTTCTGTCGCAACGCGCACTGCTTCAAGCGCTTCGCCGTTTTCAAGCGCAACCCCAAACTTTGAATCTATCTGACCCGTTTGGACGAAGTCATGAGTGTGTGCGTCAATTCCTGGCTTAATTCTAAAAGCGATGTTTACTATTTTTTTGCGAGCTGCTGCCTTTTCGTTAATATTTCTTAACTCAAAAATATTATCGACTACTATGCAATATATGTCACTGTCAATTGCAAAATCAAGCTCGGAGTCGCTTTTGTTGTTCCCATGGAAGTAAATCATATCTCTTGGAAAATCAGATGCTAAGGCAGTATAAAGTTCGCCAGCCGAAACTACATCCAGCCCCATTCCCTCTTGTGCAACTATCTTGCACATTGACATAGTGGAAAACGCCTTCGATGCATACAGAATCTTTCCATTGCCACCGTAAAACTTTTCCATCGCGCCAGTATATGTTCTGCAATTTTTGCGAATCAAATCTTCATCCATCACATAAAGCGGCGTCCCATATCTATTCGCCAACTCTACACAATCACAACCTCCAATGGACAAATGCCCATTCTCGTTTACACTTAATGCTTCTGAAACAAACACTTTAAAATCACTCCTACAAGAATACGTATATTAACCATTTGATATTAACATTCAGGCCCCAGAGTGTCAAACTTGAAAGAGGTCTTCAAGTGTCACCAAAACAACTTTTTCTCTCTTCGCCCTCAAAATTAGCTTGTTTGAAAACCCTGATTTTGAAAAGAGAAAATAATGTTTTTTTTCTATACCCTTAAGCAACGCAGCATTTTCAATAAGCCGATCCAGTATATCTTCATCCATTTTTTCGTTTCTATATTTACATTCAGCGAAAATAGCCTGTTTTTCATCGGGGGAAGTCAACACGATGTCAATCTGAGCCTGAATCTTTCTATTAGGGTTTGTGCCCCACCATTGACCAATTTGTCCTAATGAAATAGGAAGCTTTTTGCGTCTATACAGCAAATAATCCTTACATATTTGCTCAAAAACTATCCCCATATATTCTGAAATAAAAGGCTCGATGGAACGATCGTATGATTCACATATCTTTTCAGACGCAATTGCTGCCATATTAGCAGGCACAAACCTATACCAAAATCTAAACAAATTATCGTCAATCTGATAGATTGTCTTTTTGCTTTCTTTTTCAGTCACCGGCGATTCTTTTCTCACTATCCCAAGTGATATTAAGTTTTTCAGATAGTTTACACATCCACTATTTTCGATCCCCGACTTTGTTGCAATTTCATTAAGTTTACTGCTACCATTTGCTATTGCAGTAATTATTGCATTATATTTTTGAGGTTCTCGGAGTTCTTGTTTTAACAAGTTTGAAGGTTCCTCAAATAAAAAAGCATTCTGCTCAAACAATGATTCCAGCAAATTCTTCTTAATTGATATGGTATCTTTGAATTTTTCAACGTAAAGCGGGACTCCTCCTGTAACTCCATATACAATCGCTTGGTTTTCAAAAGAATACCTCTTAACCCAATTCGCAGTGGTCAAATAGTCGAAGGGAAGAATTTTAAATTGTGCGGTTCGTCTGCCATATAATGGGCTCTTGTATCCAAGTACTTGGTTCTCCATAAAACTCATCGATGAGCCACATAATATGATGAATAGTTTTGAATTTTTAAATTTATGGTCAATATAATTTTGCAAAACAGATGATATCGAAGGTTCAGAATTCGCAAGATATGGATATTCATCAATTACCATTACAATTCTTTCATCTCTAGATATCTCATTTACATGTTCAAACGCCTGAGAAAAGTTGCCAAAGACTGGGGTCGAATTCGAACCGTTCAATGTGAGCGTCAAAATCGAATTCGAAAATGCCACTAAATTTGCCTGTTCAGTTGATTCAAATGCCGAAAAGAATATGGTCTTTTTGTCTTTGCAAAACTCGTTTATTAACGTGGTCTTCCCTACTCGACGTCTTCCATATATAATTGCCATTTCAAATTTCCCACTAGAATATAACATGTTCAGATTTTTCAATTCTCTTTCTCTTCCAAAAAACATAGTCATCACCTCCTAAGTTTCACGATTTAATGCATCACGATTTACTACATCATGATTTACTACATCATGATTTACTATATTACGATACAGCAAACTTGTCAAGGTTAGACTAATGACAAAAAGGTTTTCCCAAAAAGAGGAGTCTTCAACCCCAAATAATCCGCAACTGTCGCGCCAAGATCCGAAAACGTCTCTCTTACTCCCAAATCCATACCCGCCTCACACGCTTTACCAAACATCAAAATCGGCACATACTCTCGCGTATGGTCGGTTCCAGGGGTAGTGGGATCGCACCCGTGATCTGCCGTGATAAAAAGCAAATCCTCATCGCTCATGCTTTCCATTATCTTTGGCAATGCTGCGTCGAACTCAACGAGTGCCCCCGCGTAGCCCCCCGTATCGTTTCTGTGCCCATATAGCATATCAAAGTCCACTAGATTAGTGAAAAGTATACCCTCAAATCGCGTCTTCACTATCTCAATCGTCTTTTCAATTCCCTCTGCATTCCCTGCAGTGCTTTTCGTCACCGAAACACCTTTGCCATTAAAAATATCATATATCTTCCCGACGCCATACACTGTCATGCCGGCGTCAACAGCCAAATCCAATATGGTTTTCCCAAATGGGTCAATAGAAAAATCATGCCTTCTCGGCGTACGCCTAAAATCGCCCACAACGCCTTCAAACGGGCGCGCAATGACTCTGCCAACTGCATGTTCACCCGTGAGGATGACTCGGGCTTTTCTGCACATTTCATAAAGTTCTTCGTTGCTGATTATCCCCTCGTGAGCCGCAATTTGAAAAACGCTATCATCAGATGTATAAATAATTGGAAAACCGGTCTTAAGATGCTCTTCGCCAAGAACTTTTATTATTTCAGTTCCCGACGCAGGATAATTCCCGAGAGTTTTTCTTCCAATTGCTTTTTCAAACTTATCGACCACTTCTTTCGGAAAGCCATTTGGATACACTGGAAACGGACTCTGAAGCCTAAGCCCCATCATCTCCCAATGCCCCGTGGTGGTGTCTTTGCCCTTTGACGCTTCCGCCATTTTGCCAAAACAACCAATTAGGTTTGAGACCTTCGGAGTAAATCCCGTCTCGCAAATATAACCAAGCCCAAGCGAATTCAGATTGGGCAGCTCAATTTTTTCGGTTTCGATTATGTTCTTTAGAGTATTACAGTCAACTTCGCCGTATTCAGCTGCATCAGGTAACGAACCCACTCCGCAACTATCGAGCACAATAATTATAGCACGCCTCACGCCAACACCTCTAATCGATTTTCAGCTCACCTTTAAGATACTTGTCGGCCATTAGTATTGCAGAAATTGTTTTCGAATCAGTAATGTCACCAGACATTATGTATTTCACAATCACGCTAATAGGCAGTTTTTCAACAGTTACAATTTCTCCATCGTCTGTGTGTTGCTCCTCTTTTGTCAATCCTGTAGCAACAAAAATATGAATCATTTCATCCGCAATTGCTGGTGACGGATGAATTGAAAACAGATGCTTCACCGTCTCAGCCTTAAGTCCAGTCTCCTCATGAAGCTCGCGCAATGCGCATTCAAGCGGTTCTTCGCCTTTATCTAACTTTCCCGCAGGAATTTCGAGCATTACCCTATCTACAGCTTTTCTATATTGGCGAACCATAAATATTCCGCCATCGCTATCGATTGGAATAACCGCAGATGCGCCAGAATGCCTTAAAACATCTCTAACACCTTCAATTCCATCGGGTCTCATAATCTTAATTTTTTCAATATTATAAAAACAACCCTCATAAACTACATTTGCCTCAATCGTCTTTTCTTCAAAGTCCTCAAGTCTAATTTCCTTGAGCTCCTTTTGCATATCAGGCTTAACAGCCTCTTTTATAGCGTTTACTGCAAGCATATCGCAGCGATTATTGTAATCGTTGTCTGAGTGCCCCTTCACCTTATTCCATTTGATTTCATGCTTTTGCGTTAAATCAAAAAGTTCCTGCCAAAGATCCGGATTCTTGATATCATTTCCCGAAGCATTTCGCCAGCCATTTTTCTTCCAAGCAATCAGCCACTTTTTTTCAAACGAATCAATCACATATGAGCTATCGCTAAACACTTCAACTTTGCAAGTTTCTTTCAGAGCCTTCAAGCCATTGATAACGGCGAGAATCTCCATGCGATTGTTTGTGGTATCAGCCGCAAATCCGCTTATTTCCTTTTCTATATCACCAAAAATAATAATTGCCGCCCAACCGCCCGGCCCAGGATTCCCAGAACACGCACCGTCAGTATATATTGATACTTCCTTCATCTGTATCTCCTTTCGAGTCAGCTCTTCGCCAAACTCTTTGCCTTGTCTGTGCAAGCTCCCATTGCCTCGATAATTGCGCTTCTGAAGCCTTTTTCTTCAAGCTTAGCAACCGCTTCAATTGTCGTGCCTCCTGGCGAACAAACGGCATCCTTGAGCTCTCCAGGCTGTTTCCCAGTCTCAAGCACTAGTTTCGCCGACCCTTGCACCGCCTGAGCAGCAAGCCTATATGCTGTCGCCCTTGGTATTCCCGCTTGGACAGCTGCATCCGCCATCGCCTCTATCATTACAAAAACATACGCTGGACTGCTTGCAGTCAACGCAATAACTTCGTTCATTAATTTCTCAGGCAATTCTTCCGCCAAACCGAAAGTCTTGAAAATCTCAATTACTTCTTCGAATTCCGACCTCGTGGTGTTCGCACCCTTGCTCAAAAGCGTCATCCCTTCGCCAATTTGGCATGGAGTGTTTGGCATAGCCCTAACGACTTTTGCCCCCTCACCAAGCCCAATTTCTAGCAACTCGGTAGAAATCCCAGCAACTATAGACACCATAATCTTATCTGTGAATAAACCCGCACACTCTCCAAGTACAATCTTATATATCTGCGGCTTAACAGCCAACACAACCAAATCGCACTCTGCGATCATCTGAATTGAAGTTTCAAACGGCTTAAAACCGCTTCGACCAATCTCTTCAGCCAGTTGAGCCACCTTAATTTTATCAATATCAAAAAACTCAATTTGCTCCGCCTTGAACTTTCCCGACCTCACAAGTGAAAGTATCATCGGCGTACCCATATTCCCGATTCCAATAAATCCAATTTTGCTAATACCCATCTCAAACGCCCCTATCACTGATATTTTGCCTCCCACAAATTGTAACACAAAATAATTCCCTTGACACTTATTTTATCAAACTGTATACTGAAATTCGCGCGAAATCCTAATGTTCTTTTAGAAATCCGAAAGACAAGGCAAGTCGAGCGACGCGTATCGGGATACGCAAGCGATGGCTTGACCCAGTAAGCGTGAGCGGTTAAAGCACTAAGTAAGCTTGAGCGGTTTCGGGCTTTCAACCTCGACTCTAAGTTCTTTCGAGAAATCCGAAAGACAAGGAAAGTCGAGCGACGCGTATCGGGATACGCAAGCGATGGCTTGACGCAGTAAGCTTGAGCGGTTTCGGGCTTTCAACCTCGACTCTAAGTTCTTTCGAGAAATCCGAAAGACAAGGAAAGTCGAGCGACGCGTATCGGGATACGCAAGCGATGGCTTGACGCAGTAAGCGTGAGCGGTTTCGGGCTTTCTCGAAAGAACACGAAGGGGAGTGGCTCAACGGTAGAGTAGTGGTCTCCAAAACCATTGGCTGCAGGTTCGAATCCTGTCTCCCCTGCCAAAAGAAGCCTTGCAAACTCTGGTTTGCAAGGCTTCTTTTTCATTTATTTTTTTTAAAGGGTTTTTTTAAAATTCCAGTATATTTTTTTCGGAAAAAGTATACTCATTTCTCAAAATTTCAAAGTTCTAGTATACTTTTTTCTGATTTTCCGAACTTTTTTCGTAAAAACGCTCTCATTTTCTCAAAAATGGGGCGAAATTATCCAAAAATATATACTGAAAATTTATTTTTAGCGCTAAAAAATAATTGGATAAATTTGGAACGCGGAAAATATCCCTTCCATCCAAGAAATCGCTCCTTTACCAACGCGTTACACAAAAAAACGTGCCTAGGATTTGCTCCCAGGCACGCTTCGTGCATAAATTAGTTTTTCTATCTTTTCTATTTTTTTCTTAGTTTTTAGTTCTTAGTTCTTGATTCTCATTCTGTAGAATGATCTCCAAACAAATACTAGTGCTACTAAGAAGAATGCGATCCCAACGAATGGAGCAATATTTCTGAAGTTTTCAGAAATTGCGATTTCCATTGCTAGCATTCCAAATAATGTAGTGAACTTGATGATTGGGTTAAGAGCAACTGATGAAGTATCTTTAAATGGATCTCCAACAGTATCGCCAATAACTGTTGCATCATGAAGAGGTGTTCCCTTTTCCTGAAGATCAACTTCAACAACTTTCTTCGCATTGTCCCAGCAGCCGCCAGCGTTTGCCATGAATACTGCTTGGAAAAGTCCGAATACTGCAATTGAAATCAAGTATGCAACGAAGAATCCAACTGATTGATTGTCTCCTCTTGGTGCAGAGAAGAAAGCAAAAGCTAGAGCAAATGAGAAGATTGCGATAAAGATATTGAACATTCCCTTTTGAGCATATTGAGTACAAATCTTAACAACTTCCTTCGACTCTTCAATTGAAGCTTTTTGATCAGCGTTTTCTCCAAGTTTGATATGATCTTTGATATATTCTACCGCTCTGTAAGCTCCAGTTGAAACTGCTTGTGTAGAAGCTCCCGTGAACCAATAAATTACCGCTCCTCCGCAAATGAATCCGAACAATGTAAAAGGATTCAAAAGATTTAGGATTGTTGATGGCTCTACGCCAAGAACATTCTTAATTACAAGAATAAGCGAGAATATCATCGTTGTCGAGCCTACAACAGCTGTTCCAATAAGAACTGGCTTAGCAGTGGCTTTAAACGTGTTTCCAGCACCATCATTTGCTTCAAGATAAAGTTTCGCTTTTTCGAAGTCAGGCTTGAAACCAAAATCTTTTTCGATTTCTTGGCTGATATTTGGAATATCTTCGATAAGTGAAAGTTCGTAAATTGATTGCGCGTTATCTGTAACAGGTCCATAACTATCAACCGCAATGGTAACAGGTCCCATTCCGAGCAATCCAAATGCAACGAGTCCGAAAGCAAAGATTGGAGGATAAAGCATTAAATCACCAAGGCCGAAAGTACTTGCTATGTAAGCAATAAACATTAACACTACAAACAAGATTCCAAGCCAGAAAGCACTGAAGTTACCAGCAATAAGTCCTGAAAGAACGTTAAGCGATGCGCCGCCCTCTCTTGAAGCAGTAACTGTTTCTTGAACATGCTTTGATTTTCCGCTTGTAAAGATCTTTGTGAACTCTGGAATAAGTGCACCACCAAGTGTACCACAAGAAATTATTATTGAAAGTACAAGCCAGAGGTTAGATGCAAGCCCTGAAGCTTGAGTCGCAACGATTTTTGCGACATCTGAATTTGGCCCAATCAAAAGATAACTAACTGCAAAAGTAACAAGAATAGAAAGGATAGATGTAATCCAAACTAGATTGGTAAGTGGCTGTTCAAAATCAATTTCTTCAGAGTCTTTGTACTTCATTTGACTAAAAAACTTATTGATATAAAACGCAACAACTGATGTAATTACCATTAAAATACGCATAGCAAAAATCCAAGTTAGCAAAGCAGCTTGAATTAGAGCAGTTTGACCAGTTTCTTTGAACATAAAGCCTACTGCAAGTACGATAAACGATATAATCGCAACACCAGTAACACCATATGTTTCGAATCCATCAGCAGTAGGTCCTACGCTATCGCCTGCATTGTCTCCAGTACAGTCTGCAATAACGCCAGGGTTTCTAGGATCATCTTCTTTGATTTTGAAAGCGATTTTCATAAGGTCAGAACCGATATCCGCTATTTTAGTAAAGATACCGCCGGCAATTCTCAACGCACTTGCTCCAAGAGATTCACCAATTGCAAATCCGATAAAACTCGCACCCGCCAAATCGCGTGGTACAAACAATAGAATTATCAACATCATGAACAACTCAACTGAAATCAAAAGTACTCCAATGCTCATTCCGGCATTTAGTGGAATATTTAATAGATGAACAGGTTTTTTCTTTAATGAAGCAAATGCCATGCGGCTATTCGCCAACGTATTCATACGAATTCCATACCATGCAACTCCGTATGATCCAAGAATACCAATAATCATCCAAAGTAAGATCAGTGCAACTCCACCGAGGCCTGTTGATTGCAAGAATCCAAAGTAAAATGCAACTATACTTCCAATAATAAGAAGCAAAATTCCGATAAACTTTCCTTGCTGAATTAAGTAAGTCTTACAAGTTTCAAAGATGGTCTTAGAAACATCTAGCATCGATTGATGCGCAGGAATCTTTCTAACCCTCAAAAACTGGTAAAACCCAAACCCAACCCCAAGCAAACAAATAACTAGTCCAATAATCAAAATGTTGTTTTGGCTAGCATTCAAATCTGGGATTTTCAAGTTTGCTTCGCTTGCATGACTCATTACTGGTGCAAAGCAACCAAGAAAAATCATACATAGAACTGCCACTTTCAAAAACTTCTTCATAAAGCTCGATTTCATTTTCATTCTCCTCATAATGTATTTATCTTAAAACTCGTCAATTTTCATCAATCAACGAATCATAAAACTCTGTAAAATTAACCTTGCCAGGTGTATTCATTGCTTTAATTGCTGGCGAAGGGTGTCTGTTCATTTGACCAGTTAGCATGTATGGAATATCAAAACCCCACGAGTTATGCTCCATAAATGGCAAAAACTGATCGTTTATGCACTTCAATAAAGGCCTTACACGGTACTTCGGATTCTTCAAGAAGCCAAGCAAAAGTTCGGTGTTGCAGTTGCCTGCCCCACGTCCTAGACCGTAAATCGATGAATCAAGGTAATTTGCGCCCAGCGTCAATGCTTCTATAGTGTTTGCGAAAGCAAGCTGCTGGTTGTTGTGCGCATGAATTCCGAGTTGTTTGTGGTGTGGTTTAATAATATCGTTATATTTGTGCATAAGTTCACGAATGTTTTCAGCGTAAAGCGAACCAAAACTATCGACAACATAAATAATATCAACCTCAGATTCTGAAAGGATTGAAATTGCTTCAACAATTTCGCTCTCGCTAACAGTAGACGCTGCCATTAAATTAATTGTGGTCTCATAGCCCTTGTCATGTGCATCTTTAATCATATCTAGTGCAGTAGGAATCTGGTTTACGTATGTCGCAACGCGAATCAAGTCAATAACGCTCTCAGACTTGGGAAGGATGTCAATATGGTAATCAGTGCGTTCAGCGTCAGCCATGACTGAGATTTTTAAATCAGTATTGTTTTCGCCAACGATACGGCGAATATCTTCCTCGTCACAGAACTTCCACTTTCCATAATCATTAGTAGAAAGAATTTTTTTCGAAGTCTTATAACCGACTTCCATGTAATCAACACCTGCTTCAACAAGCGCGTTGTATACACCTTTCACAAAGTCATCTTCAAACATAGATTTGTTAACGAGACCACCATCGCGGATGGTACAATCAACTACCTTTATGTCAGGACGAAAAGTGAGCATTGTTCCGACTTTTTCTAAAGTCTCGATATTGCTTTCTTTGCTCAATGCTGAGTCATTCTTATTTTTACTCATAACAACCTCCAATTATTCTAGTTTCGAAATGGTCGGAATGACAGGACTTGAACCTGCGACCTCTTGCACCCCAAGCAAGCACTCTAGCCAAACTGAGCTACACCCCGAAAATAGTCACAAAATTATTACAAGTATATCATTTCATAAAATTAAGGTCAATCGTTGTTATACATATTTTTTTCTGTTATGATTAACAAAAGGATACAGAGGTGAACAACATGTATACATATATACATTATTTGACTGCTAACCCAGAGGACTTCAATCCTAAGTTTCTATATGCCATGACACAGAACCTGACTTATGAGACGCAGTCCTACCCATCGCAAGGTCATATGACTATCCTATATTTATTGCAAGGAAGTTGCAACTATGTTGTTAACGGAGTTTTATATCACGCAACTGAAGGTGATATGATTTTCGTAAACCCAGAAGATAATCATAAAAAAATTCCCCTTACTGGCGAACAGGTGATTGAGTTCAGTATGGGTTTTTCAGAATTTGAGCTTTTCGATCTCGCTGAAAACAACTTCATTTCGCCATACATGGGAAAAATATATTCTTTGAAAAACAATAAAGAAGAAATTAATAAGACAATTAAGACAATATTTAAAATTTCGAAAAATCTGCGTTCTTTTTCTAGCATTTTATCGAGAGCAGAATTATATCGACTTATCGGCTTAATAATTAGCGAGTTGTATATTTTCGACACGAATTCCATTGTACCAAAGACACATTTTGTATCAAACGATAGAAAATCGATTATTAACACAATATTAAGGTATCTTGATGTTAACTACATGAAGGATATCACTCTTGAATCAATTTCAAAAAGTATGTTTTTGAGTTCAGTATATATTTCTAAAATGTTTAAGGATGAAACGGGCGAATCTCCTATTAACCATCTGATAAAAATCCGCATAAGGATAGCAAAATCTCTACTGGAAACTACAACCCTTTCCATTCGCGCAGTCGCTGAAAAAGTCGGTTACTCAGATGCATATTATTTCAGCAAGTTATTTAAAAAATATTATGGAATTAGCCCTTCAAAAATTCGTTCGAAAAATATTTAATTTTAAGGTGTTTTCGTTAACTGTTGCCACTTACCAGCTGTCTTATATGTGATGCTATATTTGGTTAATGTGCCAGTAATATCGGTAACCGAGAATTTATATATTGAGTTACTCGCAGGAGTACTCGTTGTAGTAAGCGAGAGTGTTGTACCAGAAATAATTGTACGCGTTACAGCAACAAAAGTACTTGGAATTTCAGCACTCGCTGTTAAAGTTTTGTTAAATAATATATCACAACGGGTTGTGTTATTGGTCGTTATCGACCCTGAAAGAGGCGTCGGAGTTGGTGTAGAAGTGGGGACAGGCGAAGGTGTTGGCGTAGCCGTAGGTCGTGGTGTAGCAGTTGGAGTTGCAGTGGGAACAGGCGTCGCGGTAGGTACAGGAGTAGGAGTAGGAATCGGTGTCGGAGTGGGCGTAGGAGTCGGATCACCTGTAGCAACTGGTGCAGAAGTCGGAATAGTTTTTGAAACGCTAAGATATTTTATTCCTAAAAACGGTGCGACCCCAGCCGTGGTTATCGCAGAAGCATTTTGCTTTATATTTAACAACAAAACATTTGTATAACCAGTAAACGATGAGTCTTTGTCTTTCGCATATACAGTAATTTTCACTGTATAATTATTTATTTTTTCAAATTTACAATTTGAAGCAACTAAAAATTCACCAAATGTATCGTCAGAATATGTTTGGTTTGAAGAATTATATGTTCGCGAATGAATTTTCCCATTTTCGAAATAAATATAATTAAACGCAAGCTTTGCAGTAATGTCAGTCTTACAATTTGCTACTGGCATTAACACTGCCGAAGGAGACATGCGAATCTCATTTGTAATATAGTCCATTACAAGTCTGACATCTGATTGAGAAGAAGATTTTGTTTGGACTAAATCAAAATTCGAGCCACTAAAAGAAAGCAAAGACAATGCGAGAATAACTAGAACTCCTACTAATGCTAATACTATTGTTATTTCTATAAGGGAAAATCCCTTTTTTGAATTGACTAAATTTAATTTCACCTTGCACCTCAAATTAATATCAGTCTAGTTTGGCTTAAATGCCTTAATCTGTACTTGCCCTCTTGTCGCTTCATAAGTAACGGCTGCGGTATAAAGCTTCCCCGTTACAGTTGCAACAGCGCCGCCAAAATCAATCGTGATAGTTTTTGTAGTAATACTAGTAACACTGTCACTGATGTCGTTTAGGTTAGAATCTAGACTTTCTGAATCCTTGTATATCCCAACACTTTTATTTCCAGATACAACTGTCTCGCCAAACGAGAAAGAAATAAGAGGTATTAAGCTGATAGCGATTATTGCTAGAATTGAAGCGCTAACTATAACTTCTAACAAAGTAAACCCTTTTTTATTCATAAGATTATCTCCATTCTTCGTAACCTAAAACTGACTTACCGAAGATTTTCGCTAAATTCTTATCTTCAGACAAAGAAGCAAATTCAATATAACTCGCCCCCGCTAAAGAACAAGTATTAGCAACTACTACTCCCCTTACTTTACCAGAACCCTCGAGTTTAACAAGTGCATTGGGAGCAAAAATCGCTTGAACATAGGCGGTGGCATCTCCATTAAAATTCACTTGTGAAGATCCAGTAATAATATGACCAAAAATTGTGCCCGATCCATTTACAGTGATTTTAGTGTTCTTTCCATATAACAAACTCTTTAATGTTACCGAACCGTCAGCTGTAAAATCAGTAGTATTAAAATAAATTTGCATGTCGCCAGGATTACCATTTTGGTTGATTTTGGCGCCATTTGCCGCAACAAAAGCCGAAGATCCCGTATCATCAATATAAATTATTAATTTTCCCGTCCCTGTTTTATTTATTGTTAGTTTTCCACTACCAGAAACATTCAAAGATTTAGTCCGAATTAATCTATCTGTATTTCCAACTGTGATTATTAATTCACTCTGAATTGTAATTCCACCCTTATACCATCCGTCAGTATTCATATAATAAGGTGGCGAAGGATTCCACCCCGCAAGGAAGGGAGTATTAAATACCGGAAGTACAGATTGGTCAGGATAGGTTGGAAAAGGTGGCAACGAAAACACGCTTGGTTCTGATAGTGGCAATACAGATCCTTGAATTTTTGTAGTTCCGTAAGAAAAACTATTCTTTTGTAATTGCGAATTCGTAACGTATAAGTCTCCTGAAATATATTGACCACCACTGCCGTCAAATGTCAATTGATTTGCGGCATTAAAATTCGACATAACCGAACCCATTACCTTTGTTGACCCAGAAAATGAAAGAGTATTTCCAACAAAAAGGGCATGATTAAAACCCTCAAAAAAGCTTTCAGAAGTCTGATTAATTACTAATGTCACATCTCTTTTTGCAGTATTCACTGTACCAGTACTTTTAATATATATTCTTGAACCACTTCGCACAACATTTATTTCAAAATATCCCGCATCTGTTGAGTCGAGTTTTGTCTTTTCAGAAGGATGATTTTGCATATTTGAAATCAAGTTATCAAAGCCAATCGGAGATAAAATTTTTGACTGCTCGACGATATAATTGCCAAGTGCATCTGAACCAGAGCGAGCTAAATAGTAAGCTTGTGTAGTATCTTGTTGTAGTGAACTATTCACATTTTCAGAATAGCTGATAGAAATTACTGTAATTACGAGCAATCCTAACACAATAGAAATAATCAATACCAAAGGGAGCACTATCCCCTTCTGATTTTTTTGAATTTGCCTTAACATTAAACCACCACCCGCAGTAATTCAGCAAGAGAAGTTATTCCTTTTCGAACTTTTTGAAACCCATCATCCTGCATAGTAATCATACCACTTTTTACAGCTTCCATCTTAATTTCTGCCGAAGTTGCTCGCTTAAGAATCATTTTTCCAAGTTCTTCGGTCATTTTCAAGATTTCATAAACACCCATTCTTCCCTTATATCCAGTTTTATTACATGCAGTGCAGCCCACATGTTCATAAAGTTCTATCTCGTACTCATCCATTGCAATAGGAAACTCAGGACACATCAACAATACTTCATCCCTAGAATAGGTAACTTTTTTCTTGCACTTTTCACAGAGTTTTCGGAACAGTCTTTGCCCTACTACACCTGACAAAGAAGAAGCTACCAAAAACGGTTCAATTCCCATGTCTACAAGTCTTGAAAGCGCACCTGCAGCATCATTTGTATGAAGTGTAGAAAACACAAGATGTCCAGTCATAGCAGATTCTATGGCAATTTTAGCAGTTTCTCCATCACGAATTTCTCCAACCATTATAATATCTGGGTCACTTCTCAAAATCGATCTCAATCCTGACGGAAACGTCAATCCAACCTTAGTGTTTATCTGAATCTGATTAATATCGGCCATTCTTTTCTCGATTGGATCTTCAAGCGTAATTATATTTTTATTCTCAGAGTTAACTTGATCAAGACTTGCATATAAAGTTGTTGATTTACCACTACCGGTAGGTCCAGTTATCAAGACAAATCCATAAGGTAATGTAATTAATTTGTTATATAGATCTTGATGTTCTTTCATTAACCCTAACATAGCCAGCGTAATGACAGTATCGCCATCAGTTAATAAACGCATCGTAATTTTTTCACCAAAAGCAGTTGGCAATGAAGCTACACGAAAGTCAACAGATTTCGTTTCAACCTTATATGAAAAACGGGCATCTTGAGGCACTCTTTTTTCCGCAATATCCATATTTGCTATTACTTTTATTCTAGTGGTTAATTGAGAAATCATACTATTTGGTAATGACATTACTTCATGAATTACACCGTCAATTCTAAATCTAATACGAAGTCTTTTTTCCATTGGTTCGATATGTATATCACTTACATTTCTTCGAATTGCATTTAATAATAACTGAGTAACAATTGACACAACTTGCTCTAGGTCCTCGTCAGAATCGTAATCTACAGCACCATCGTCCCCAGAATGTTCTACATTAGGTACGGAGATTTGCATTGATTTCGCATCGCGAAAAACACCCCATGCAAATTCATAGTCAGATAACGTTGTAACTACAGGTACTACTTGAAAACCAGTAATCCCCTGAACGTCACGCCAACTAATATTGTCAAAAATTCTATCAACAATTATAACCAACTTATTTTGTTCATCAAAACCAATTGGGACACATTCAAACTTCTCTGCTTGTTCTACAGTCAAAGTATCAAGAGCATTTCTTTCTATTTCAAAATCTTTTAGACTAATAAAATTCAGACCCGATTTTTTTGCTAAAGCTAGAGCAATATCTTCTTCCCGACAAAATCCGAGTTTTACCAAGCAAGGTCCAATTAATGGCCTTTTATCTTGAGGAAAAGTTTTTTGATATTCCGAGGCTTCATTCAACTGGTTCTCAGTAATTAAACCTTCCTCAACTAAAATATGGCCAATAATTCTTTTTCGTATGCTATCAATTGAAAATGCTTTTCTTGCTTGTTGCATTGGTTCTCCTTCTCCTTAAAAATCAGGCTTTAGCTAGGTGTAGAAATGAAAGAAAATGCCGCTAGTTCTAACGTGGCATTTACCACGCCCTTGTTCACAGAATACTTGATTCCATCAAGCCTAAAACACCTAGTGGATGTATCAGCCGGGTACTTTAAAGTATAAACCAGAGTGCGCAGACTGTCAAAAGAAGAATTCTTTAGTTCAATTGTAAATTTCCGTTCCTTATAATTTCCATTGTCAACTATTGGCTCTATTTTTGTAGGTATTGAATAACCAAATGCAAATGAAATATCACCCTGAAAATTTTCAAGATTCAAGCCAATTCTATTTGCTAAAAGCTTATTATTTTCAACCATTTCCGTAGAGTTTTTGCTAATTATTTTAAGATACTCTGATCTTTTTTTAATAACATTAAACTCTTCATTTTTAGCAAGTACTTGCTTCTGCATATCTTGAAATTTTGTTGTTTCTAGATATGCAGTAACAGAAAAAACAGCAGCGAAAATAATAAAAACTATTGAAAGTAAAATATATGTGTTTTTTTGTCTTTTAATCATTTTTTACTTGCCTCCTTTTCAATTTCATATGGACCTGCATTCGGAATTGAAAAAGAAACCGAAATCATTTGTTCTGTTTGAGAACCTTCGAAATTTCCAACTTTTACATTTTTTAAAAAGCCATCACTTTGAATTTTCGATATCCAATTCATAAAATCAATCGAACTAAACACTATATATTTCAAAGACAATTCTTTTGGTTTATTCACTACTGTCTCATCACTAGGTGGCGCTGAAGGCTCTGAAGCCGCTGGAGCTGCTGCCGCATCTATTGCTGGTACGTCAGCACTAATTAAGGATATTGTCATAGGCGCCGAGTTTAAATAATTCAACAATTTAAACCAATCGGGTCCCTCACCCATTGCTTTTACAAGCACATCTTTTAGCTGCTTATTTGTGTTAAATATCTTTTCAGATTCCTGCATCCCTTTAATTTCTTCTCTGATTTTTTGAATTTTATTATCCACAACAGAAATTTCCTGATTTTTAGAAAGGTTTAATAAAGGTGTAATTACAAAAAACATTGCAGAAGCTATCAAAAGAAAACTAGTAACAGTTACAAGTACCCTGAGAATCTTGACAGTGAGTATTTGTCTTCTGTTTTTAATAGGCAATAAAGATATTGATTTAAATACAATTTCATCTTTTTTCATCTATAAATTTACCCCCATGGCAGAAACTGCTGCTCCTATTGCACTTGTATATTCAATCAACCTCTCGGGATGTTCAAAAGCGTGATGAAGTTCTACTTTCGCCATTACATCCAAAGAATATGCAGGCAAATTTACTTTCGATTGGATATTAGAAACCAATGACCCCTTTAAAGCGCCTGCTCCTACAATAATAAACTCTGTTGGCATGTATTCCTCATCAAACATGTGATAATAATTGACCGTTCCCAACGTTTCATTTAATATTATTTCACCTAATTGATCAATAATTTCATCAGAAAAATCATCTTCAGTTTCAGAATAAAAAAGTCCGTATTTAGAAAAAGCATCCTCATACATCTTGCGAATCTTTAACCTACGTGCATATTGAGGAGTTCCATCTTTAACAATTACTACACAACTATTCTCGCTTCCAAGATATATAAGTACATACGAGCCAATTTTATTAGTTTCTGGCATTAGATTAAAGGGATAAAATACTGAAGTGCTAATATCAACTAAATTTAGATTTGCAGAAGTAAATGCCGAAATATATTCATCAACCATTGTTGTTTTTGCCGCAACCACAAGATAACGATTCTGAATTACATTGTTTTCCATGAAATGACCTAGAAACCTATGCTCATAATAGTAGTTTTCAATATCGAGATCAAGCAACTCATTTGATTGCATGTTTAGTGCTTCAACAAATTTGTTTTTTGGCAGTTGAGGCATTTGAATATATTTTAAATGAACTTCATTGTTAAATATTCCGAGCGCAGCGTTTTTCACCTTAATATTATTCTTTTTAAGCTCATCTTTGACAAACTTTGCTAAAAAACTTTCTCTATCCCCAACAGCTGCATCTGTCGACAATATTGAAGTTATAGCTTTAATAACTCGAGGTTTCTTAAACGTCCCATCGCACTCAACGATACGAATTTTGTTGCCATCAAACTCTACTCCAATTACATTCTTGTTCATTTTCAGCTCCTCTTACTTTGCAAAACTTGTTATCATAGTAAACATAGGCAAATATAAAGAAATAAGCATTCCACCAACTATAAACGCAATTAATACCAACATCACTGGCTCAATTACTGAAGTAAGTTTTTTTGTTGCTGTCGTTGCCTCTTCCTCATAAAACTCCGCTACACGATCAAGCATCCACGGCAATGAACCCGAAGTCTCCCCAATTTCTATCATTTGAACCATTAGCTGAGGATATATATTCGGATATTTTTCGAGGGTAGAATATATGCTACTACCTTGACTTATTAGCTTTGTAGATTCTTCAATTGATTCAGTTATTAAAAGACTACCCGCAGCTTTTCCTGCACTTTGAAATGCAGCTATTACTTGAACTCCACACTCTAACAATGTCGATGCAATTCTCGCAAATTTTGCTAAACTAGATTTTTTTACTAGATTCCCTATTACCGGCATTCCAAATTTTAATTTCTCCCAAACAACTTTTCCATAAGCTGATTTAGGAAATATTTTGAATACTCCGACGTAAAATATAAGTGCAACAATAATATAAACATACCATGACGTTTGGAGGCTTTTTGATAAAGCAAATACCGCCTTAGTAATATCAGGCAACGGCACTTTTGCTGGAATCATTTTTTGAAAGACTGGAACAATAAATATTACTAATCCAAAAAAAACAACTCCCGTAAACCCAAGAACCATCTTTGGATAGAATACAGCTTGTTTTACTGTGTCGTTAATAACTTTTTCTTTATGTAGTTGAAACGAAAGCTTTTCAAAAGTTTGATCTAGATTTCCTGTTAATTCCCCAACATCAATCAGTGAGTAAACTTGCTCAGAAAGAGAAGTCTTAGCATGCTTTCTAAGGGCTTGAGAGAGCGGAATTCCTTTTTCAACGTCGTTAACTACAAGAAGTAGAATATTAGCAAAATATTTATCTTCCATTTGCTGAATTAAACTTGAAAGTGCCTTAGTTATTGCAATCCCTGATTTCAAAAGAGCCGAAAGTTGTTTTGAAAAAATAATCAAAGTATCAACTTTAATTATTTTTTTACCAATAACGATTTGGGAAGAGCCTCCCGTTCTATGTTCATTTAAAGAAGTAATAACAAACCCAAGTGCGCGAAGTTTATTATAAGCATCTGACTTGTTGTCAGCTAGTACTCTTCCGCTCATATTCGAACCCGCATTATCTATAACTTGATAATTAAAATGTGGCAACTTTCTCACTTCCTTTATCTTAAGTATACTACAAAAACATTATAAAGAGATATTTGCACCAGATGAATTATTTATTTGCCTTTTAAGTTCAGTGTTTTCATCAGAAACTAGTGAAACAACTGCTGATTTATCAACGCAGTGCTCAAATGCCTGATCATTTGTAATCTTGCCTTGCATTACTAACTTTGCTAAAGCCATGTCCATGGTCTGCATTCCGATATTACCACTTGTCTGAATAATAGAGTAGAGTTGATGTTCTTTGCCTTCACGAATAAGGTTGCTTATCGCAGGAACTGATGCCATAAACTCAACCGCTGCGGAACGGCCACCCGTCTTATGATTTTTTATTAGTTGCTGACTTATAACTGCCTTAAGAGTACTAGCTAGTTGTTGTCTTACCTGTTCTTTTTGAGAAGGTTCAAACGCATCAATAATTCTAGAAATAGTCTGAGGCGCTGATTGGGTATGGAGAGTTGAAAAAACCAAATGGCCCGTCTCCGCTGCAGATAAAGCAATTGAAATTGACTCCCTATCTCGCATTTCACCTATAAGAATAATGTCTGGGTCTTGACGCAAAACGGACCTAAGCGCTGAATTGTAAGAAATGGTATCCACACCAATTTCACGCTGTCTAACAAATGATTGCTTAGATTTATGAACATACTCTATTGGATCCTCAACGGTAACAATATTTTTTGCCATAGTATCATTTATTACATTAATGATTGATGCTAAAGTCGTTGACTTTCCACTACCTGTCGTACCGGTAACAAGTACAAGTCCGCGAGGCAAGTTAATTAGATTTTTCACCGCCTGTGGTAACCCCAGTAATTCAAACTGTGGAATGTTCATAGGAAACACACGAAAAACCATTCCAATAGTGCCAGAATTCGTGAGTGCATTTCCGCGAAAGCGAGGACCGTCAGTTATTTGATATGCGAAATCCATGTCTTTTCTTTGTTCAAAAATATTCAAATCGCCTTCACTAAGGACTGCTTTGAAAAAATCCTCAATATCTTCTGCAGTAAGTGGAGGCATGCTATCTAGAGGCACCAAGTCACCGGAAATTCTAAATGTTGGCGGTAAGCCGGCCATAATATGTAAGTCTGAACCTTTTAATTCGTATAATTTTAATAAAATCTCATCTATTGTCAAAGGATACAACTAGCCACCTCCTAAGGGTGAATCCATCGAAGCTACGACTTGCCTAACTTTCGCTATTTCTGCTTCAGTGCCTGTGAAATAAAGCAAATACTTTTCTGCACCAGAGTCTCTACTTATGTCAGCTGAAACAATAAAATCGCTAGCGGAAAGCCCAGTAATACTTGAAATTAAATTCCTTCTGTCGGATAGTTTTGCAGGGTCGGAAGCAAAGTCAACTATTTCAGTAGCAAGGTCCCCAACGATATCAATTGAATTTTTCAAAAGATTTATCGCTTCATCCCTATTGACTTTCGCTCCGAAAAAGAACATCGTCTTCGGAAAATTCTTGATATTCATAGTAGTAACCTCTATCTTTGAGTTTAAAATTAGATTTTCAGCATCGGAAAATTCCACATGCTTTAAAACATATTTTGATACTCCAATTGAAGACCCACTTGAAGGATTATTTGTATTTTCTTTTGAATCAATTTTTTCAAGCAATTGTTCGAATTCAGTCAAGGAAGAAACCGGTCCGCTTGCAAAGGCCATCATCGGGTTTGTTTCGCTATTAATAAACAAAATCTTTAAAGCAAATCTATCTATAATACTTTTAAACACTGAAGCAGAAACATATTTTAACGTTACTTGTTTATAAAAAGTGCCATTTGTAGTTTTTACTTCTGAACTAGGGAAGTTTTCTTTTTTATCTAAGGAATTTACCAACTGATAAAACTTCGCAATCTCGCTCGGACGACCTTTTATCCATACTTTTATCTCGTTCAAATATATGATTTTCACATCAATGTTCAACTTTACGGATTGAATTTCCAGATCTTTCGGCTTAACATATTTGAGCTTAATACCAGTAAATAATAGGCTATTTGAAAAATCGCTGGTGAGTTTTTCCTTCGAACCAACTACAATAATATCTCCACTATATTGCCAAGTAAGTCCACCCGCTGTACTGGCAATAACATCTATCAAATCTTTTTTCGCAACTTTTGATGCCCTAATCGTAAGTCTTACCGGTGTTCCTACAAAAAGAATATCTTTGTTTAACTTTATGGCAGCAATATTTAATACATCCCGAATATCCGCATCAACAAAGTTCAAAGATACAAATCCTTTGAGTGGCGCAAGGTTTACAGACTCTGTTCTCTGAGTTTCGCCAATTATCAACAGTTTTCCTGGAAAAATGATTGGCGGATTTGAAAGATGATTAGCCGTCACTATTTGTGATGGGGTCACTCCAAACCGAGAAGTTATTGTTTCCATAGTATCTCCCTGCTTTACTAAATAATAACCATGATTCAGCTCAATTGAATTAACAATTGTGACTGACGATAGCAAAGTAAAAACTAAGACTAAAGCGCTTATGGTCATCATTCTTTTCAAAAAACATACCTCCTTAATTCGAATTTGAAGAAAGCTGGAGCACCGTTAATATTCCTGACTTTTCAAGTACTATACTTGAGCTATCAGCAGCAATCGACTTCAGTTTATACCCTGAAATCGACTCATTTAACTTTATATATTTCGAAACATTGGTGAATTGAATCTCAACTATCGTCCCCGACTCATCAGTCATTTGACCTTTATAAATAGGTGGGCCTATCAATGAAGCATCATTTCCCTCATTGTTTGAATTTTGACTACTATAATCAGTCTGCGTATCTTGAGGGAAAGAAGTTGGAAGAGCATTTTGATCTCCTAGATCAGACGTAGAAGTCGGTGGGTCGGTAGGGTTAATTGAAGTCTGGGTGTTTGAAGGTGAAGAACCTTTCGGAAGATACATAATAACCACCACAACTACAGCAATAAGCAGCAAAGGTGCCAATATTTTTAACGACTTATTTTCCTCAAGAATCTTCTTTATCTTTTCCATTTCCGCACCTCGTAACAGAAAAACATTTTTGCCGAAATTCTGCTTTAATTTATATCACAAACAAATGCGAAATGCAATCAAATTGTTAAATTATTAATAAAAAATTCACAAAAAAACACTAGGTATTGTTTTTTGAAGACTTTTCTTTTTTTGTTGGACATTCACGATTACTACATTGAGAATATGAATTTTTACCCGAAGTTTTTATTACCATTGGCGCATGACATGTTTCGCACAGTTCCCCATTAGGTTTATCAAATACTGTGGTATTACATTCCACACCTTTTTCGCACGAATAGTAGTCTCTGCCCCTGCGATCTTTTCTAATAAGCATCTTAGCTCCGCATTTTGGACATTTAATTCCAGAGTCGACAACTATCGGTTTAGTGTTTCTGCATTCTGGAAAACCAGGGCACGCAAGAAATTTGCCAAACTTGCCTTGCTTTACTACAAAATTCCTACCACATTTTTCGCATTTTTCTTCAGATATTTCCTGAGGGATTTCAATTTTACTTATTTCATCCTCGGCTTTCGCCAACACTACTGAAAATCTGTCATAAAACTCCTTCATCAATGAGCGCCAATTCATTTTACCTTCCTCGACCTTATCAAGGTTTGACTCCATGTTTGCAGTAAAATCAATATCAACTATGTCTTGAAAATATTCTTTAAGAAGGTCAGTAACTATTGTGCCTAATTCAGTCGGAATAAGGAGTTTCTTATCTTTTACGACATAATTTCGTGCCATGATAGTAGAAATTGTCGCAGAATAAGTACTTGGACGACCAATACCGTTTTCTTCGAGCATTTTTACCAATGTAGCCTCTGTATACCTCATTGGAGGAGTCGTGAATTTTTGCTCAAACGGCAATTCCTTTAGGATAAGCTGCTCGCCAACTTCTAAAATCGGAATAACCATTTCTTTCTCTTCTTCTACTCCCTCGTCCTTACCTTCAGTGTAAACACTCAAGTAACCATTAAACCTCACTTTTGAGCCACTAGCTTTAAAAGTATAGCCATTTGAATCAATGTCAGATGAAACGGTGTCATAAATTGCCGATGCCATCTGGCTAGCCAGGAATTTATCCCAAATTAGTTTATAGACTTTAAACTGGTCATTTGGCAAAAACGGTTTTACAACCGAAGGTGTCATATTCCAATATGTTGGTCTTATAGCTTCATGTGCATCTTGTGATGCATTCCGATTTTTATATAATCGCGGTGAACTAGGCAAATATTCCGCGCCATAATTTGCAATAATGTGTTGTTTCGCGGCTTCCGCGGCTTCCGAAGAAATTCTTACCGAGTCGGTACGCATATATGTAATCAATCCAAGATTCCCATGTCCCTTGATTTCTACACCTTCATAGAGTTTCTGAGCTGCAGACATAGTGCTTCTTGTGGTAAGCCCAAGTTTCCTCGAAGCTTCCTGTTGAAGTGTACTTGTAATGAACGGAGCTGATGGATGTCGCTTTTTCTCTCCAATTTTGACAGACTTAACTACAAAAGGCCCATTTTCAACCGCTTTAAAAATCTCATCAACTTGTTCCTTAGTTTTAAGTTCGATTTTCTTGTCATTCTTGCCGTGGAATCTTGCTTCAAAGACTTTAGCATCGTTTTCTTTTTTTAATTTTGCTGTCAAATTCCAGTATTCAACTGGCTCAAAAGCATTTATTTCATTTTCTCTATCAACAATTATTCTAACTGCCACAGATTGCACTCTTCCTGCACTCAGACCCTTTTTCACTTTCTTCCATAATATCGGGCTAATTTTATACCCAACTATTCTATCAAGAATTCTTCGACCTTGCTGAGCATCAACTAAATCGAGGTCAATTGTTCTTGGATTGCTAACAGCCTCTTTGACAGCCTTCTGAGTAATTTCATTAAACGATACTCTGTATCCTTTTTCCGGTTCTATGCCGAGTAAAGCAGCGAGATGCCACGAAATCGCCTCGCCTTCGCGGTCGGGGTCGGTTGCTAGAAATACTTTCGTAGCTGCCTTCGCTTCCTTACGCAGCCCTTTAATTACGTCCCCTTTTCCTCGGATAGGAATATATTGTGGTTCAAAATTATTTTCAAGATCAATACCCAATTTGCTTTTCGGCAAATCGCGAATGTGCCCGATTGAAGCAGCAATCTTATAGTCTTTCCCTAAGAATTTTCCAATTGTCTTTAGTTTTCCTGGCGATTCTACTATCACTAAATATTTTGCCATCTTTTTCCTCCGCAAACTTGATTCCTTAATTAAACTATACTATTTTAATTCAAATTACAAGATTATATTTTATAGGAAGGTGTTTTTAATCTTATAATACCTGCCAGGCAACTGGTGAATTATTCCCTTTAATTCAAGCATTAGAAGCCAAACATATATTTCTCCATCCACCATTTTTAGTTCGTTTGATAGTTCATCCACGTGTTTTGTTTCTAGTTCTAACTTTTTCACAATGCTCAATTCGACTTCCGACAGTTCGTTTTTTATTGTCATCGGCACTCCAAAGTCAAGATTATAATTCGTCGAATTCAACAAATCCTCAGGGAAAAGGTAGTGGCTTTTAAGGGAGGCCAAAATATCCTCGGTATTTGTCACAAAAATCGCGCCATCTTTTAGCATCTTGTTTGTGCCAAAAAAATTCTGCCTTGTTATTTCGCCTGGAACTGCATAAATTGCTTTCCCATAGTTGTTTGCATAATCAACCGTAATTCTTGTGCCGCTATCAGGCCCAGCTTCCGTTACAAAAACACCCGCCGACATCCCCGCAATTATTCTGTTCCTAAGCGGAAACGTATACTTTGAAGGTCTTGTACCTGGCGGCAACTCGCTAATTATTGCGCCGTTTTTCTCGATTTCTTTGAGTAGACCAGCATTTTCACTCGGATAAGCAATATCAACTCCACAACCCAATACTGCAATCGTTCTTCCCCTACCTTTTATCGCCCCGGCATGTGCATAGGTGTCAACACCTCTAGCCAAGCCACTCACTATTGTAATCCCCGATTCTGCGAGCTTTTTTGAAAACGAAAACGCTACATCGAGTCCGTAACTCGTCGCTGTTCGCGATCCGATTATAGCCAACAGTTTATCTTCTTTGTTTAGTTCCCCTCTCACATACAAGACCATTGGTTTATCATTTGTGTATTCCAATAAAACCGGATAACCCTCTCCCCCTGGAAATGTGACTTTAATTTTGGACTTGTTGCAGCCTTCAAATATCCTATTTGCCTGCTCCTTAAGATCGGTCCTGAGAAGGTTTTCACTTATCCCTGTCAACTCATTTGTCCCATCCAAAAAATCAGACAAGTCTTCCCGCGTCTTTGCATTCCAAAGATTCTCTACCCCTTCGCATAATGAAATTATTTTTTGCAATTTCGAATTATTCAGCCCCTTTATCATCGAAAACCAAATCCACAATACCGCTTTCTCTTGCATTATCCCTCACCTCCTCAAAGAAATTCGTTTTATATTGAAGCGCCTCAGAAATATGCGAAATCTGAATGTTTTGCTCAAGATTCATGTCTGCTATTGTTCTGGCAACCCTAATTGCCCTTGTATACTCCCGTCCAGAAAGATTTCTCTCACGATAAACGCCTTCAAGTAATATGCTTGCATCTTTACTAAGTTTGCAGTACTTATTAAACAACTTTATTGGAATCCAACTATTTGAAGAAAAAGATTCATCCCTATATCTTTGAGCTTGCACTTCTCTAGTCTTTTCGACTCGCTTCTTAATTATCATGCTTTTTTCCGTCTTTTCTTTGCTTTCAAGTTGCTGATAGCTTACTGAAGCCACCTGAATATTCATGTCAATTCTATTTAATAGCGCTCCGCTTAACTTTCCAAAATACTCTGTCCTTTGAGTTCTACTGCACTTACACTTTCCGTCTTCAAAGAGATATCCGCATTTGCATGGATTTGCGGCACAAACTAGCATTACATTAGAAGGAAACACTTCCGTTGAATTTAATCTCGAAACAGTAATATATCCATCCTCAAGCGGTTGTCTTAATGCTTCCAAAGCTTCGCTTCTAAACTCAGGCAATTCATCCAAGAATAAAACCCCGTTATGGGCCAAAGTTATTTCACCTGGTCTCGGATACTGACCCCCGCCAGCAAGTGCAGCAACAGTAGCTGAATGATGCGGCGCCCGAAATGGACGATTTCTAAGTAAACCATGCACAACACTTTTCCCAGAAATGCTGTGAATTTGAGTGGTTTCAATTGCTTCCTCATAATTCATGCTTGGTAAAATTCCAGCGAACCTTCTCGCAAGCATAGTCTTTCCTGAACCCGGACTTCCTAAGAGCAAAATAGAATGACCACCACTTGCGGCAATCTCCAAAGCTCTTTTCGCTTCATAATGTCCCTTTACATCAGAAAAGTCGGATATTTCCTCATTTTCAAATGCTTTTTCAATTATTGTTGGCATCGGTAAAGGATGCCCCTTCAAATATTCTCCAACTTCGAAGAGATTCCTTACCCCCACCACCTGGATTCCTTCAACAATAGATGCTTCAGAAAAATTTCCTTCCGGCACAAATGCTTTATTTGCGCCTTTTGCTCTTGCAGCAATTATCATCGAAACAACCCCACAAACACTTTTAACAGAACCATCTAATGAAAGTTCTCCGATGAAAATTGAATCTTTAATATTTATCATCTTAATCTGTTCACTTGCGATTAAAATTCCGATTGCTATAGGCAAGTCAAAACCAGTCCCCTCCTTCCTTAAAAGCGCAGGAGATAAGTTGACTACAATCTTTCTAATCGGATAATCAAATCCGGAATTTTTTATTGCCGCCTTCACACGCTCACGCGCTTCTTTTACTGACGTATCAACTTGGCCTACTATTTCAAAGTTGGGTATGCCATTCGAAATAAATGTTTCCACCTCTACGCAGTGACCCGAAATCCCTTTAATTCCACAACCATAAACTTTTGACAACATCAAAATCACCTCTGCCAGTATTTTACAATAGGCGAAAGGAATTTGCAACAAAAATTTGAAATTATTTACAATTTATTTTTCCAGTACAAAACTACTCCACGTATCTGCATATTGAAGCATTAGTGTAAGAGGCGCCTCTTTTGTAGCAACAGAAGCGTTATCATCAACATACTGCCCATCATGATAAATTATTGCCTGCACTTCTTCTTCAGTTAATTCAAGATGTTTAAAAATCAAATATATGCTCCTCACCGGAACACTCAAGTAAGTAAGTTTGGTATTAAACGCAAAAGGAATTGACGCCGGGTAACCGTATTGTTTTTGTCGCTCGGTCGGTTCATTTTTAATATATTGAGGATTCCCTGGCATGCCTGCTTTTCCAAGATCGTGAAGCAGCCCAACTATCACACAACTTTCGTCAGAAATGTTTGGCGCGAGCGTCCCTTTTATTCTCAGTAAGGTCTCAGCAACATTGCACGAATGCTCTAGCAAACCGCCATCAACTGATAAGTGAAATTTAGTGCTAGCAGGCGAAGTCAGCCAACTTGTGTTTTCTTCTAGAAACTTCATTAGCTTTTCAAATGCCTCTTTTTGCACAACAACCTTACTTTTTAGATCACTATACCTCTTCATAATGTCGCTCATAAATCGTCACTCCCAAATCATATTTTGAAATTTATTATACACCATCTTGACATTTGTGGGCAATTATCGGAAAATAAGCACAATATAATATCTGCATTCATCACAACGGCGTGAATTGAAAAGCTTAATGGGGAGCGATTTTTTATGGAGTTTAATTTTGCTATTGGGATTCTTGCAATGTTGTTGGTGGGTTTTGGATTTTTAATGGTTTTCGTCAAAGACGGAGGTTTCAATGCACTTACAGGTACTTTTCTTGTAGTTGCAACGGCACTTCCGCTTTATTTATTTCTACGAGGTGCGGGCATAATCCAAGGAGATATTTTTCCTATCGGAAACATGAAGTCCTTGCTTTTTGCTGAATTTGCAGCTGCGGCGGCTTTAATTGCTATGGGTGCCGTGCTTGGAAGGCTAAAAACATACCAATACGCGCTTTTAGCACTACTAATCGTGCCTATGTATATGTTGAACGAATGGATGGTTCTAAACAACGGTTTGGGCCTTACAAAGGGCTTCATGGATACCGCTGGTTCAATAATTATCCACGCATTTGGTGCATATTTTGGAATTGGGTTGGCAATCGGTTTGACAAGAAAGCAGCATCGTGACATTGCCGTCACATCTGATAAAACTTCAGACAGGTTTTCAATGCTTGGTTCTATGATTCTTTGGATATTCTGGCCGTTCTTTTGCAGTGCTATTGTGTTGCCAGGAGAAATAGCTGCTACTGCCGTAAACACCGTGCTTGCGCTTTGCGGAGCAACCCTCGCAACATATCTCGTAAGTTTGTTGTTGCGTAAAGGCAAACCTGCTATCGCAGACATCGCCAACGCATCCCTGGCAGGTGGCGTTGCTATTGGTGCAACTTGCAATCTTGTTTCGCCATACGCGGCATTTGGAATCGGAATACTTGCTGGTACATTATGTGTAATTGGATATGTAATCATTCAGCCTAGAATCGAAAAGGCGCTAAAAATCGTCGACACTTGCGGAGTACACAACTTGCACGGTATGCCTGGTATTGTCGGCGGACTTGCTGCAATTATTGTGACTCCAGCCATAGCATCTGCTCAACTAACTGGAATTGTGATTACGGTTGTCCTTGCATTTGTTGTTGGAATCGGAAGCGGATACTTAATTAGAATTACAGGCAAAAAAGAATCCCCTTACGAGGATTCTGATGAGTTTGCTGGGTAACTTAATATTAATTTTAAGTTAAATTCCTATGCTTCCGTTTTAGCTACTTCAGCTGCTTCGGCTGCGTCTGCAATGACCTTGTCTTCGTCTCTCTTCACATTATCCTTTTGAGTAAACAATGAAACTATAACAAGAGTCAAGAAACTAATAGGCACAGAGAAAATTGCAGGATTGCTTATTGGCATTGGAGCTTTTACACCAACTAGATGGTATACATCGTTGAATGTGTCTTGCGACAACAATATCATTCCTAATGCTAATACTAATCCTACCGTTATCGAAGCGATAACGCCTTTTGCGGTTGTTTTTTTCCAGAAGAGAATCATTATTATCGCAGGCAAATTCGCAGATGCCGCTAGCGCAAACGCCCAACCAACTAAGAATGAAACGTTCATACCTTTAAATAGGATTCCTAAAACAATCGCGATTGCACCAACACAAAGCGCAGCAATTTTTCCGGCCTTTACTTTTGATTTGTCTGTCATTTTCTTTTTCTTCTTCATGAAATTATCCATGAAGTCATGGGCTACAGCACCTGAAGCAGCAACGATAAGTCCACTTACCGTTCCAAGGACTGTTGCAAAAGCAATAGCAGAAATAATGGCAAATATTGAAACTCCAAAACTTTTTGCGAGCAATGGGGCGGCCATGTTTTCATTAGTGAGGTCAAGCACACCGTTAGTAGCTGCTCCAAGACCCATGTAAAGTGTAAGCAAGTAGAATAAACCAATTGCCAATATAGCTACAATTGTTGATTTACGTGCTGCCGAAGCACTCTTTACAGTGTAGTATCTAATTAAGATATGTGGTAACGCAGCAGTTCCTAAGAATAGTGCTAACATCAATGAAATAAAGTTCATTTGATCGTTTGTCGTTGCACCTTTTTTAGTATCAACTTTGTACTTAAGTCCAGGGCTTAAAAAGTCTTTACCTGCGATCTCTTTTTGATAGTAAATTGTATAGGTTCTACCGCTATCAGGTACAACTTCTTTTTTCCAACTAGTAACAGTGGAATTCTTTAATATTTCCGAGAAAGAAAACAAATTTAGAGTTCCCTTTGTATCTTGAACTTCTTTTCCGTCAACAACAATTTTACTGAGATTTCCTACTGCATAAAATTTCCCAGCTGCTTTAGGCTCGCCGTTATAAAGTTCTTTTCCGTCAGCGCCTTTGACTATTGATTGAGTTTCAATTAATGAATCGATTTTCAAAGTGCCGTCATCCTGTTTCTTTCCAGCGACTTCCCATACATTAGTTATTCCATCTTTAGTAAGATTAACAAATGTATTTCCGCTACCAGCTGGAGCTTGAATCACGGGCAATATTTTTTCAATTTTATATGTTGAATCTTCAAGTTTAATATCTTTCACTACATTGTTTTCAACGGTTACGTTTGTAACTTTTAATGTAACAAATTTATGATATGGCACGTTTCCAGCCTGGTCTGGAGCTGTAGACAAACCTCTTGAAAGTACTAAGAAAACTAATACCAAAGAGAATATAATCAACAATCCGCCCTTTAAGAACTGTACATATGTAGTGGATGCCATTCCAGCTGTCGCAACAATAATAATAACTACTATCCCGACTAAAATAACTCCAAATTCATGTGGTAAACCAAGCAAAGGAGTAACAAGTGATCCTGCCCCAACCATCTGAGGTATTAAATAAAAGATTGAAACAAGTAATGTACTTATTGCACCAATTAATCTAATTCCCTTTGATTTAAACTTTGCATCTAATGCATCTGTAAACGTGTACTTTCCAAGGCGCTTCATTGGTTCAGCAACTACAAAAAGTGCAACCATCCAGCCAGCAAGATATCCTATTGAATACAAGAAGCCATCATAGCCAGACATTGCGATCATTCCACATATCCCAAGGAAAGAGGCTGCAGACAAATAATCTCCTGCAAAGGCTATTCCATTAACCGACCAATGAATTGAGCCTCCGGCAGCAAAATAACCTGATGCAGACTTTGTTTTTCTTGCAAAATGATATGAAATTGCTAATACAGAAATAATGAAAACAACAAAAATTCCAATTGCTAATGGTGATGATGAATAATTCATTGTTTTTCCCCTCCATTCGTTTCAACTGGATTTAATGCTATTTCTTCTTCGTCTGTTTCCCCAGCCTTCTTTTCAGCTCTTGTACATAAATGATTATAGATTACTGCTAGCACAACCGCGAAAGCAATCAATCCAAATCCATAGACAATAGCTAAATTAAGACTCCCAACATCAGTTTTCATCAAGGTTGGTTCAAATACATTAATTATAATAAATCCTGCATAAACTACTAAGTATATGCAAAACATTACAATCCCAAGCCGTGACTTATATTGTGCTGCTCCGTCCTTCCCCCATTCAGTAGATGGACCATGTGACATATAAATCTCTCCTCTCAAATTTACTTGCTTTTCTTACAATTTTTATAATTATAGCATCGAGTTTTTCAGTTTACAAGATAATTATTACCAGATGCTAATTATCTTTTTTTTCACAAAGTTTTTAATTAATTGACTGGCCTTATAGGTTCTTGTGAGTTACAAAAAAAGCCTGCAATTTGATTGCAGGCTTTTAAAAAACTTTTATTTATTTATTCTCTGTAACCATCTTCTGGAGTTCATCCAAAAACGTGCTAATATCCTTAAATTGCCTATATACAGAAGCAAATCTTACATATGCTACGTCATCGAGAAGTTTGAGTCGGTCCATTATCATTTCCCCGACCTCTGAGACAGAAATTTCCTTATGAAGCGTTCCGTATATACGGCCCTCAATTTCGTCGACAATTTTTTCGAGTTGAGACCTTGAAACAGGCCTCTTTTCGCATGCTTTTTCAAGACCACGCAGTAATTTTTCACGACTAAAAGGTTGTCGACTCTGATCCTTTTTAATAACCATAAGGGGCATATCTTCAACTTTTTCATATGTGGTGAAGCGTTTTTGACAACCAATACACTCTCGTCTTCGCCTTATCGCATAACCTTCATCAGTTGGTCTTGAATCAATCACTTTATCCTCTTCATTACTACAATAAGGACATCTCATATATTCACCTTACTTAAACTTTTTTCTAAGAAATACTGGAATATCTAAATCTTCATTAGCCTCAGCGCGAGCTGGCGCAGGTTCAGTCGGTGAAGACGGTTCAGTAGTCGGAGCAGCATCAGCCCCTCGAGAAACATTGAACGGTGATGTTCCAGTGAAAACTGGCGGTGCCTCGTATCTTGGTACTGGTCTTGCATATCGACCTGTATTTTGAGCAGGCTCATCGAATCCAGTAGCTATTACCGTCAACTTAACTTCATCACCAAGATCTTCGTCAATTAGTGCTCCGAAAATAATGTTTGCATCAGGATCTACCGATTTTGAAATCATATCAGTTGCTTCATATATTTCTTGAAGTGCCAAATCACTTCCGCCTGTTACATTAATCAATACTGACTGTGCACCTTCAATCGAAGTTTCAAGTAACGGGCTATTAATTGCAGCTTTTGCCGCATCCGATGCACGATTTTCGCCATAGCCGTGACCGATACCCATATGACAAACACCTTTTTGCTTCATTACAGTAGAAATATCTGCAAAATCAAGATTAATTAGAGCCGGTACAAGTATCAAGTCCGAAACTCCCTGTACACCCTGTAGTAAAACATCATCAGCCATTCTAAAAGCATCAATCATAGTAGTTCTTTTATCCGAAATCGAAAGCAATTTTTCATTTGGAATAGCAATAAGTGTGTCTACCGTAGCCTTTAACTTTTCAATCCCAATATCTGCACTTTGCATGCGTCTACGACCCTCAAAAGCGAAAGGTTTTGTGACAACCGCAACAGTAAGTATTCCCAATTCTCTTGCAATAGCTGCTACAACTGGAGCCGCACCTGTTCCTGTGCCACCTCCCATACCTGCAGTTATAAATATCATATCCGAACCTTTAATTATTTCAGTTATTTCGTCAACACTTTCAGCAGCAGCCTTTTCACCGATATCAGGATTTGAACCAGCTCCAAGTCCTTTTGTGAGTTTTTCACCAATCTGAATTTTCAAATGTGCGTCTGATTTAAATAGAGCCTGTTTGTCCGTATTAATCGCAATAAAGTCAACGCCATGCAACCCAGAAGCAATCATTCGGTTTACTGCATTATTTCCTGCGCCGCCACATCCTACAACTTTTATCACTGCCATACGATCATTTCCCATCTCAACATCAATCACAGTAAATCCTCCTTTATATGTGTAATTCTAATAAAATTCATGCAATTACTATAAAACATTTTTTCATAATAATCAATATATTCGCTAAAATAGTTTGTTTATTAGCTTTTTCATTTTTTTCTGTATCACTCTAACTTTTCTTTTGAACTCATCAAACCCAACTCTTGGAATTTCATCCTCGTCATCGGGTGTTAAAATGTCGCTACTCTTCATTTGCTTTTTCCCTTGAGCCGAAATGTATTTAATCATGGCAACAGCAATCCCGTTTTCAGGATTTTCCCCACCCACATTTCTCCAAGATGCATTTCTTGCAGAGAGTTTAAATACGTCCTGTGCCATTTGAGGTGCTCCGTCCATATAATGTATGCCTGCTCCCGTCAAAACAATGTTATTAAAACTTCCTTGATACCCTTCATCAAAAATCGCCTGCTTTACAATTTCAAAAATATCATAAATTCTCGCTTCAATAATTTCTATTGTTTGGGAAACCTTAATTGACTTTCTTTGACTTGTCTCAACATCTTTTACGAAAATATCCTGGTCATTTTCTATTAAACTAGTTAATGCCAATTCATATTTGCGTTTTATTTTTTCTGCCTCTGTTACCGAAATTTTCATTACTAGCGCCAAATCATTAGTAATGTGTTGCCCTCCAACGAGAACTGATTTATATAGAATCACTTGTCCTTCTTTATGTATTGAGAAATCGGTAAGCGAACCGCCAACATTAACTAATAACACGCCTTGTTCTTTTTCCTCGTCGTTCAGCACTACTTCCGCTTCCGCTAACGATTCTAAAATAAACCCATCAATTTTTATCCCCAAATTTTGCATGCTTTTTGTAACTGCTTGAACATAAATCGAGTTTCCGATAATAACATCGGCTTCAAGTCCAACCGTTGAAGCCGACATACCGATTGGGTCTTTTATACCATTGTACTGATCAATAATAAACTGTTTTGAAATAACATCTACTAGCGCCATACCTTTTGGAGCAGTTATCTGACAGGTCTTTTCAAAAAGAGTTTCAATTTCGTTTTGAGTGACAGTAAAAGTCTTGTTTGTAAGTGGAATACTTACGCTTCTAGGAATAATTTGAGAGTGAAAACCAAATAAGTTTACATATGCAGAACACACTCTTAAATTTGCTTCTCTTTCTGCGATTCCAACCGATCTTGCAATAGCATCTGCAACGATATCAATATCTACAATAATTCCTCTTTTAATTCCATCATGACGAGAAACACCCTTTCCGGAAATCTCTACCCAGCCTCTCCCGTCAACGTTTCCTATTATAGTGACAATTTTAGTTGTTCCAATATCAATCGCAACAATAATATCCTTAACATCTTTCACTCAGAATCGCCCCCTTTTCGAGTTATCTTGGATAACAAAACTCTCCGAATTACTGCAAAATTAATAAAGAGTCGATTACCAAACGCAAAAATTGCCGCAAGATAAAGTGGAATACCCAATTGATCTCCCAAATAAGCTAATCCCGCTGCAATAATTGCATTTCCAAAGAAACCTGAAACAAATATTTTTATGTCGAATTTATGTTGCAGCCGCGCTGAAAACGCACCAAATATTGTATCTAAAGCAGCTAAAATTCCTACCGCAACATAAGTTGAATAAATCGGGGAAATGTTAAAAGGAATTATTAACAAGCCAATTACGACACCTACTATCAACCCCAATACTGGCAACATATCTTACCCTCCTAAATTGTTTTCTGACCAAATCGGGAAATCGCCATTTTTAAACTCTAATTTCCCCGGTTGATCAAGTCTTTTATCTTTCAAAGCTACAATAATATTTGAAAACCTTCTCGCCATATTAACGTCTGGAACTGAATCAATGTTGCCGAGTAAAATTAGGCGATCGTTTGAAAGTGCCATTTCAATATTTTTAACATTTGTGATATCAAACCACTTAACTTTTTGAATTAAATCCTTTGGAAACTTCAATTTTGGATTCTCAAATATATTCATAACTCTTTTTACTTTTTTTATGCCATCAACCTTTTTAATATCAACGGTTTCTCCAACCACAAACTTTTTCATGGTTACACCCTTTAGCATAACGATTTTAGCTTCTTTTTGTGTTTTATCTACTGCAAGAATTTTTCCCGCTGCATCGATAAGAATATATTTGCTATATTTATCGTCAACTATATACGCAAAAGGTTTTCTTTCTTTAATATCGACTGTTAGTCCAGATCCTAAATCAAAATAGATATTCACATTTTCGATATATGGAAAGGTTTGAGTAAGTTTGTCTTCATATGGTTTGAATGTCATAAATAGTTTGTCTAATAACGAACCTTTTGTATCGATAAATACGTTCGTTCCAGTGGGAATCTTTAAAGCCGCAATTATCTTTTTTTCAGGGATTCTTTTTACACCAGTGATAGTGATTTTCTTAACACTACAAAGCGGAGAAATTGCAACCCCTCCAAGGATAACAACTGCCGTAATCAAAATTATTATTGGAACTATGAAAAAACGAATTATTCTTTTTCTTTTGTACTTAGCCATCATTACCTCCGGCGCCCTACTTTAAGCATAATTTTACTTCAGTAATGGAAAAAATACAATCTTTATTTTTCTTAACTGTACTTTTTCTACTTTTTCTATTGCTTTTTGGCCTGAGTCTATGTTAAAATTTCAAATACTGTCAAACAGATATCAATTAGAGGAGGTGTTTTCATTGGCTAAGTGTACTATTTGTGAAAGAGGAACTATATTCGGAAACAACCGAAGTCATGCCATGAATCAAACCAACAGGTCTTATAAGACGAATGTTAGAAAAGTAAAAATCGTGGTAAAAGGTACTAATATTTCTGCTTACGTTTGCACAAGGTGTTTACGTTCAAACAAGGTTGTTAGAGCGGTATAAATCGCACATATCCGACACTACGCATTCTTTGCATTTCGGGTTTCTAGACATACAAATTTCTCTGCCGTGTTCAATCAGAACATGGCAGAATTTTTTCCATTCAAAATCAGGCAATAGTTTCATAAGTTCAAATTCAACTTTCACAGGATCATCTTCATTTGTTAGTCCCAGCCTTTTAGCTATCCTACCTACATGAGTATCAACAACTATTCCTGGCACTCCAAAGCCCTCACTTAGAACTACATTTGCTGTTTTTCGACCCACTCCGGGTAGTTCAAGCAATTCTTCCATCCGCGATGGAACGTTTCCGTTATACTTTCCAGAAATAATTTTGCATGCCGCTTGAATATTTTTTGCTTTGTTTTTATAAAAACCAGTTGAGTGTATCAGATTTCCAAACTCACCCAAATCAACATTGGCAAAGTCAGAGGCTGTCTGAAGTTTTTCAAACAGCCCAGGTGTAACTTTGTTAACTTGTTTGTCGGTGCATTGAGCCGATAGTTGCGTAGCAATCAATAGTTGAAGTGGATTTTCAAACTCAAGCGAACATTTTGCACCAGGATATTTCTCAACTAACTTTTCAAACACTCGTTTTGCCTTGTTTTTTTTATTCAATATCGTTACCCTTTAGTTTCGCCTAATGTTATTGAAAGTGTAATATATTTTTCTTGACGATAAATTTTCACATTCATAACATCGCCTGGTTTGTGCTTGTTTTTCTCGTCATCAAGTTCTTTTGGATTTTTAACCCTTACGCCATTAAGTTCAGTTATTACATCGCCTGGCTTAATTCCAGCTTGTTGTGCAGCACTTCCAAAAGTTACGCTATCAACACCAACTCCTTCAGGCATATTGTTTGCGCTAGCAAAATCTTGAGTATATTCTTGCGAAATACTAATCCCAATATTCGGATATCCTTTAATGTATTTGTCTTGAATTAAAGCATCTGAAATTTGTTTTGCATTGTTTGAAGGTATTGCAAATCCAATTCCTTCAAATTCAGTTGCAGCAATTTTCGAACTGTTTACTCCAACTAATTTGCCTTCAAGATTCACTAATGCACCGCCACTATTGCCAGGATTTATTGATGCGTCTGTTTGAATTAATTTTATTTGAGATCCCTCTCCATTTATAGCTCTATTTAATCCACTGACATATCCAACCGTGACTGAGCCTTGTAGTTCCATCCCGCCGGGATTTCCAATTGCAACAACTTGATTTCCAACTTGAACCTTTGATGAATCTGCAAACTCTATAGCAGGCAAATTATTTGCTTCAATTTTCAATACAGCTAAGTCCGTTCTTGCATCATGTCCAACTACTTTTGCTGTATATTTTTTGCCATTTGACAATGCAACTTCAATTTTCGAACCTGGAGTTTGCAATCCATTTTGACCGATAGAAGAGTCAATAACATGATTATTTGTCATAATATAACCATCTCCTCTGATAATTATTCCAGAACCCGAACCTTGTGTCTGTTGAGGTCCAAACCAACCATCATTAGTTGTAGACGTTACATTGACGCCAACAACACTCGGCCCTGATTTTTTAGCAACTGCAGCAATAACATTTGAAGTTTTATCAGTAATCTCAATTTTTTGAGCAGGTTCATTACCAAGTTTCCCGTTTTCAAAAACAACTGGACTAATAATTGTCAAGAAAAGGATCATTGCAACAGCAGTGGAAACTCCTCCTATTATGGCACCGATACAACTGGCAATAAAGATTTTTAATACCCCAGATTTATTTTTTTTATCAACTGGGACATTATTATTATAAGGTGGCATTACCTGCTCTCTTGATGGTCTTGCTGACTCACCCTCGAAATCACTTTTTGTAAAGTTAATTGTTTCCTCCTCTTCAATTTGAGGACTACTTTTAAAGTTTTCTTTCCAGCTATCAAATTCTTCATTCATCTCAAACACTTCCTTATAAAAATTTTCCTTACAAACATATCTTATCTCAATTATTTGAACAAACTATGAACAAACTCATAACAATTATTTACGAATCCAAAATTCAAATTTTGAACCCTTTCCAATTTCACTAACTACAGAGATTTCTCCGCCATGCATATTTATAATTTCCTTTGCAATAGAAAGTCCAAGGCCTGTTCCTGAAAACACAGTGCTTCTGGATTTTTCCGCCTTATAAAAACGCTCAAAAACTTGATTTATTTCCTCCTGTGACATCCCCTTACCATTGTCTGTCACACTGACAAAAACCTTGTCTTGAGTCAAGTGCGTATTTACTGAAATCGAACCTTTTTCAGGTGTGAATTTGATTGCGTTAGAAATCAAATTTATCAAGACTCGCTCTAGCATATCAGAATCCCCAAGGACTTTACAATCTCTATCATCAAAATTTGCTTCGAAAGAAATTTGCTTCCCGATAATCAGAGCTTCGAGTTTAATTATACTTCTCCTTGTAATTTCATTGAGATCAACCGATGTTTGTATCAGGTGCATTTTACCTGACTGCATACTTGTTAAATCTAACAAATCATCAACAAGTCTGCTCAGTCTTATAGTTTCTTCTCTAACTATCTTAAGGTAATAGTCTTTTTTTTCAGGTTCAACTGTGCCATCAAGAATTGCATCAATGAATCCCCTCATTGAAGTCATAGGGGTTCTGAGTTCATGAGAAACGTTTGCGACAAAGTCGCGTCGCATACTTTCTAGATTTTCAAGCGCCAAGGCCATCTCATTGAAGCTTTTTGCCAGTTCTCCAATTTCGTCCTTTGAATTTTCAGAAACTCGCTGTCCCATTTCTCCACGTGCCATCTTCACTGTTGCAAGGCTCATCTCTTTAATAGGTCTTGTTATTCTTCTGGTAATAAAATATAGACTTAACAGCACTACAAATATTGCAATAGCGCCCCAAATGATATACATGTTTATTGCATTTTGTCTAGTTGAGTATATATCAGGCATTTTTGCAAAAGAATATACAATGAATTTTCCACTCAGCCCCTCCACCGTAACCGGCTTTAGCACTGCAACAGTGATAACCTCACCAGTTGTCTGAATATATTCTCCCTTCTTGACCGTTTGATCAATCTGCGAAAGAATCACACTATTTGCTGCCCCTGAAGATGTAGTTCTAGAAAGAACTCGCCCATTTGTATCGACTATCAAAATAGAAGCGCCAGTCTTCTGTTCAGTCCTCAAAAGGTAATTTTGAAAGATATTTTCAACAATAATATTCGCTCCCTCACCAATATATTCATTATATATGTTTCCTACATCGTCAGCAGTTAATTTAAGTTCGCTTACTTTAGATTCAGTCAAAGTCTGTTGAAGATAGGCAAACAAAGCTATCCCCATCATGATGAATGTTACTATCAACGTTGCAGCGATTATAATGAATAGCTTGCCAAAAAGTGTACGTTTCAAGATTTTTTTACCTCAAATTTATACCCAACACCCCATACCGTATGTAACTGCCAATCTTGATGCTCGGGTAACAACTTTTCGCGAATACGTTTTACGTGTACATCAACAGTACGACTGTCACCAAAAAAATCAAAACCCCAAACCTGTTCAAGAAGTTGTTCACGCGTGAAAACTTTATTTGGATTTGAGGCAAGAAAAAAGAGCAATTCAAATTCTTTTGGTGGCATAGGAATCACATTATCTTCAAAAACCACAGTGTATCCATTCGAGTCAATTTCAAGACCTTCAAAAATTATTTTTTTCTTACTGCTCTCGCTAACATCTGCTCCCTGGGCAGAACTTGATCTTCGCAGTACCGCCTTAATTCTAGCCATCATCTCTTTCGAATCAAAAGGCTTCACAATATAGTCATCTGCGCCCAACTCAAGTCCAAGCACTTTGTCAAAAGTTTCGCCTTTTGCAGTAAGCATTATTACGGGCACATTTGATCTTTGGTGAATGCGCTTGCACACCTCTAACCCATCTATACCAGGCAACATTAAATCTAACAGTACAAGATCAGGCCTTTCTGAATCTAACTTCTCCAAACCTTCAAGCCCATTCTCGGCTGGAACAAACTTGTACCCTTCTTTTTCAATATATAACCTTAATAGTTCACGAATGTGAACATCGTCATCAATTGCAAGTATTGTATACATACAAAACACCTCCGACCTCAGAATAGCAAATATTTGTTGCGAAATTGTTAACAAACAAATAATATTCTATCACAATATAGATGTAAAGGCATGCCGCTGGCGGCGGAAGCGCAAGTGCGCCAACCAGTTGGTCCAAAAAATAAAAAAAGAAGCGTATTTGTATACAAATTGACTATAAAAATTTTAAATTTGGACGAGCGTAGCGCACACTTCTTACATCCTGAACTGGACATTGCCGTGAAATTATGGTATATTTTTGGCTCGAAAGGATAGATGAAAACATATGAAACTTGGAATAGTTGGTCTGCCGAATGTCGGCAAAAGCACGTTGTTTAACGCGATTACAAAAGCGGGAGCGGAATGCGCGAATTATCCGTTTTGCACAATAGAACCTAATGTAGGAGTCGTCTCAGTTCCCGATGAAAGACTTATAAAACTTGCTCAAATGTACTCTTCTCAGAAAACAATTCCTGCGATTATTGAGTTTGTTGACATTGCCGGCCTTGTAAAAGGTGCGAGCCGTGGCGAAGGACTTGGGAACAAGTTTCTTTCACACATTCGTGAAGTTGACGCAATTTTGCACGTCGTTCGTTGCTTTGAGGACGGAAACATCATCCATGTCGATGGATCTATCGGCCCCTCGCGCGATGTCGAGACCATTTCGCTTGAACTTATTTTCGCAGATATGGAACTTGTAGAGCGCCGTGTTGACCGATGCCGAAAAATGCTCAAAGGTGACAAAGGGCTTCAGATTGAAATCAATCTGCTTGATCGCCTATTAGTTCACCTTGAATCAGGAAAACCAGCAAGAACACTCGAAATGACACCCGAGGAAGCTGACTTAGCACGCGGTGTCTTTCTCCTCACTTCAAAACCAGTAATTTATGCAGCTAATATTTCGGAGGACGATATCGTCGACCTTGCAAGCGACGACAGCGACGATACCTCAGGCAATCCATTTATTGTTGAATTGAAAAAGTTTGCTCATGGTGAAGGTTCGGAAGTAATCGTCGTATGTGCAAAAATAGAAGAAGAAATCGCACAACTTGAAGATGCAGAAAAATCAGATTTTCTTGAAGCCCTCGGCCTCAAAGAATCTGGACTTGATAAACTCGTACGAGCTAGTTACAAGCTTCTTGGACTCATTAGTTACCTGACTGCCGGTCCACAAGAAACACGCGCGTGGACGATAACAAAAGGCACGCGAGCACCGCAGGCGGCTGGAAAAATTCACACAGACTTTGAGAAGGGTTTCATACGCGCCGAAATCGTTGCGTATGACGACCTAATGACCTTCGGCACTTATGTCGCAGCAAAGGAAAAAGGCCTGGTCCGTAGTGAAGGCAAGGAATATGTGATGAAAGACGGCGATGTTACGCTGTTTAGATTTAATGTATAATATCCGCTAAGTTACATTACATAAAATGTAACAATGCTCTATTAATTGCACTTTGCAACTTTTTTTCGTCACCGTTATTATCAATGACTACATCAGCAAGCGCCAAGTAATCTTTTGGCGAAAGCTGATTCGACATGCGCTTCACACACTCCTCGCGAGTATAACCTCGCGAAGCCATGAGCCGCGCAATTCGCACCTCTTCGTCTGCTGATACTACCCAGACTTCGTCACATAAATCCAGAAACCCTTCGCGGACCGGTAGTGGTACATCGAGCGCGATGGATCCTATGCCCTTTTCCTTTAGCATTTGGATTTCGGATTTCATTTGGGCTAAAATGTGCCGATGAAGGATTGTTTGCAACTTATCCAAGGCTACGGTATCGCCAAACACCAGGTCCGCAGTCTTTTTGCGATCAAAGTTTCCAGCGCTATCAAGAATGCCCTGCCCTAGTGTTTGCGTGAGCTCGTCGAGAAGAGGGCCCTTCTGGGATGTGAGGGTTTTTGAGATTTCGTCAGCATCAATGATTTCAAATCCATGCGCCTTTAGAATACCGGCAACGGTTGATTTTCCGGAACCGATTCCACCAGTTAGGCCTAATATTTTATTATCACTTCGTTTCATACCAAGAATACCCCCATTTTGCTTCCGCGCGAAGCGGGATGCTCAAATCTGCAGCGCTTTCCATGCAGCGGTCAATTATTTCGGCAACCAACTCAGCTTCTTCGCGAGGCGCTTCGACAAGAATTTCATCGTGCACCTGAAGAATAAGTTTCGCTTTCATGCCCTTTATCTTGAGTTCATCATAAACTTTCACCATTGCAATTTTCATGATATCGGCGGCGGAGCCTTGGATTGGAGCGTTCATTGCGACGCGTTCGCCAAATGAGCGGACATTAAAGTTTGATGCAGCAAGTTCAGGAATGTAACGCCTGCGGTGGAACAAAGTCTCGATGAAGCCCCTCTGTTTTGCGTCTGCGACTGATGCCTTCATATAGTTTCGCACGCCAATGTAATGCTCAAGATAGCCCTCTATGTAAGCCTTTGCCTCACTGCGTGTAATGCTAAGGTCTTTTGACAGAGCAAAATCGCTGATTCCGTAGACGATACTGAAGTTGACCGTCTTTGCACGGTTTCGCATTAGAGGGGTGACTTCACTCGCGTGAACGTTAAAGATCTGCGTTGCAGTGGTTGTATGAATGTCCTCGTCGTTGTTGAACGCATGTATCATGGTCGAATCTTGTGCAATGTGTGCTAGGACTCGAAGTTCGATTTGCGAATAATCGGCATCCACTAGAACGCGTCCTTGTGCACCGGCAACAAAGATTTTACGAATTTCGCGGCCAAGTTCGTGGCGTACGGGGATGTTTTGAAGATTAGGTTCTGTGCTACTTAAGCGTCCTGTCGATGTGGACGTCTGGTTAAAGATTGAATGTATCCGCCCGTCAGTCGGATTAATTGCCGCCAACAAGCCGTCTGCGTAGGTAGACTTGAGCTTTGCGAGTTGGCGATATTCAAGAATCAGCGCAACGATTTCGTGTTCGCTTTCAAGCTGTTCGAGCACGTCTGCATCAGTAGAATATCCGGTTTTAGTCTTTTTAATCACTGGCAACATGAGTTCGTCAAAAAGCACAACGCCCATTTGCTTTGGTGAGTTTATATTAAACTCATGACCCGCATGTTCGTAGATTGCAATCTCAAGTTGGGCTATTCTTTCTGCAAGCACTCTCCCGTACTCAACAAGCCCCTCGCGGTCAACGGTAAAGCCTTCGTGCTCCATCGAAGCGAGCACTCCAACAAGCGGAAGCTCGACATCAAAATATAGCATTTCCTGCTTGTTTCCAAGGATTTTTTCATGTAGATTTGCAATCGTATCCGCAATAACAGCGGCTTTTTCCGCTTCTGTCCTACCAATATTTGCAGCAATTTGACCCGAAAACGCCTCAGCAATCTCTTCAATTCCCCGATTGCCAAGCGAAGGATTTATGACATAGGCCGCAACAAGCACATCACCTGCCAGGCCTTGCAACTCTGTCCCAAAATCCTGAAGCCAAACGGCAAATTGTTTGATGTCAAAGCCGAATTTCTTAATTGCGGGATCAATCATAATTTCATTAATCGTTTCAAATACTGAGTGCTCTGGAAACATTAATTCATTGCAGTCTATTTGCCAGGCGACTAGGCCCTGTGCGCCTTCAGACGCAAGTCCTAAGGCATCGAGCCGCGAGCCAGTAACGTCGCGGAAAATCGATGCATAAATGCTAACATTCCCTGCCGAAATAATCTGAGCGCAAACATCCTTTAATTGTGCGATATCACGGATTTCGGAAACAGCTACGGGTTTTGGTTTTGCCGCCTTCGGCGTGCCGGCGGACGCACCTAAGTCTGGGGCGTCCCAAGGGCTTAAACTGGGATTAGAAAATGTATCGCCACCGGCGGAAAGCTTTAGACGGTTTATCAGTGATTTGAAGCCTAGTTTCATGAATATTTCGTATAAGCGTGGGCGGTCGTAGGGCTCGACGTTGTAGCCTTCGAGGTCCACTATTCCAGGCACCTCGCGCAGAATCGTCGCCAGTTCGCGGCTCAAAAACGCCATGTCCTTGCCACCCTGCAACTTCGCATTTAGCGCGGGCTTTGTCACCTCATCAATGTGCTCGTACACGCCCTCCAGTGTCTGGTACTTTTGTATCAGATCCAGCGCCGTTTTTTCGCCGACGCCCGCCACGCCCGGGATGTTGTCGGACGCGTCACCCATCAGACCCTTGACATCAATCATCTGTCTCGGCTCTACCCCGTAACGCGCGCGAACCGCCGCCTCGTCGTAGATCTCGAGCTCAGTTTTGCCCTGGCTGGTCTTCGGTAGCCGCACTGAGGTCATCCCGGTCACAAGCTGAAACGAGTCCTTGTCTCCAGTTAATATCACGGCCTCGTGCCCATCTCGCTCCGCGAGTCTAGTTACAGCGCCGATTATATCGTCAGCCTCAAAGCCCTCGACTTCTAGCCTCGTTACACGCATTGCGTCCAAGACTTCCTTTATTATCGGCAGCTGAACTGCTAGCTCAGTCGGCATGCCTTTGCGTTGCGCCTTATAGCCATCAAACTTAAGGTGCCGAAATGTCGGTGCCTTGAGGTCCCATGCCACGCACAAGTGTTGAGGTTTGACCTCGTCGAGCTCTTTGAGCAATATATTCAGGAAGCCGAGCACCGCATTCGTCGGCGTGCCATCTGCAGCCGTCAAACTGTGTGCCGAAGTGCCATAAAACGCCCTGTTTAAAATGCTGTTTCCATCGATGACGAGAAGTCTTTCACTCATAGTGCCACGCTCCGTTCGAAAATATATGTTCATAAGTTAATAAAAATCATAAACCATGAAGGTATTATAACATTAATAACCGATATTTTCTGTCGGTGTAAACGAATTTTCAGTCGGCGCATAAGTAGCTTTTACCCTCTTTGATTTGATAAAGTAGTTGTACCAAATTACAAAGAAGCCTATCGAACCTATTGCTTGACCAACTGATGTAGGAATCAAAGCTGAAAGAACCAAACTTGGCAGACCAGAAAAATAGGGAATAACGGATATGACAAGTGAATAAACACCCACTAATATTATATATTTTTTTGCCTCTTCTACTGACCCTCTTTTCAGTCTTTGCAAATTTATTCCAACAATCACGCCTAAAATTGCCACAACAACTCCAAGAACAATGTCAATTATCATTACAATTGTGAATCCAGGATACTCGCCAGAAAAAATGTCTATAGCTTTGATATCCTGAAAGACACCATTAACAGTCATTAACGGCCTTACAATTGTGATAATTACTATAAAAATCAATAGCCATCCCCCTATTCCTGTCTTGACCTGCCCATATGGCGGCGCTGCGTTGTAGCCCGGAGGCGCTGCGTTGTAGCCCGGAGGCGCTGCGTTGTAGCCCGGAGGCGCTGCGTTGTAGCCCGGAGGCGCTGCGTTGTAGCCCGGAGG